>JGI24140J50213_10000842_pt1 | contig 14074 bp, 11 predicted proteins | sample BarGraIncu00222A_FD_50213 | JGI IMG/M metagenome (IMG submission 50213)
TGACGGCTTACTTTGCGTCATCACCCGCTGGCACACTCAAACAGACTCGTCAGGGGTTACCAGCGGTGGGCAGATGGTGTAGGACGTCTTCCGTCAACTTGCGCTGCCCATCCCACCGTCCCAAATTCTGGCTCCCGACTGCCCGATGAAAAACGATCAGATCCTGAGCCAGATTTCCGAATATTGCCGCCAGGCCGAGATGGCGGAATCGACTTTCGGCCGCCGCGCCGTCAACGACGGCAAGCTGGTGCACCGGCTGCGCGAGGGCAAGCGCATCACCATCGACACACTGGACCGGATCCAGGCCTATATCACCGCCTCCATGCCGGGCGGGCTGCCGCCGCCGCGCGGGCTTGAAGTACCGCCCGAAAAGCGCGATCCGCGCGGCAATTTCCGGTTCTTCGAGAACCGGCAGAAATACCTGCTGTTCGTCCATACCTGCAGCGAAAAGCGGGTGACCGCGGAGCGGGTGGCGCTCGAACTCGGCAGCATCCATCCCCGGCCGCCGGCGCTGCGGGTGTTCGATGCAGGCGTCGGCGACGGAACCGTGCTGGCGCGAGTGATGCGCGCAATGCATGGCCGCTTTCCGCATATGCCGTTCTACATCGCCGGCAAGGAACTCAGCCTGGAGGATGTCCGGCTGACGCTGGACAAGGTGCCGGACCGGCTGTTCGAGCATCCGGCGACGGTTTTTGTCCTCACCAACATGTATTACGCCGAGGCGCCCTGGCTGACGCCGGCCTCGCCGGTGGCCGCCGCCGGGATGATCTGGCATGAAGTGGCGCTGCGCGGGGCCTCATCGGGCGAATTCGAGGCCCAGATCGCCGAATTGGGCCCCTTTCTGGAGCAGAACTGGCGCGCCAATGTCAGCCCGCGCTCCGGGATGCCGGTCTACGAGCGGCCGGTCGCGGTCGTCCTGTACCGGGAAGATCATCGGTTTTTGCTCGATTCGATCATCCCGCGCGCTGGGCGTTCGGAGGCCAATTTCGACCTGATTATCGCCTCGCAGCCCTATCGGGCCAAATCCTCGGTCAATTTTCGCGCCAAACGCATCATTGCGCCGCTGGCGCGCGCCTTGCGGGCGGGGGGCCGTTTGATCGGAATTCACTCCCACGGGCAGGATCCCGGCCTTGAGATGATCCAGGCGGTCTGGCCGGGAGAAAATCCTTTCGCGGTGAGCCGTCATGAGCTATTGCGCGCGGTGAAATACGAGCTCGGATCGGCCGGGCGCGACCTCAATTTTAATGCCTATGCCGATAACCGTTCGATCTTCCGCTATGATATGGAAGCGCTGCCAAATGAGGTCACGGGGTCGATCGGAACCTCGACGGCCTTTGCAGCATGGAACGCGGCGGTGTATGTCGCCCAGATCGAGGACGACCGGTTGACGGAAATGACACAAGGCGGCCGTTACCTCGATGCCGCCAGAGAGGTTCTGCGCAAGCATAACGGACTCTGGTTTTACGACGAATCCTACGTCATCTCGCGCCGTCGCGACTGACATCTCAGGACACATCATGAAAAAGACCGCCGAGGTCTGGCGGAAAAGGGGATAGTTGATGCGCGCGTCTTACCTGTTCACCAGCGAGTCGGTTTCAGAGGGTCATCCGGACAAGGTCTGCGACCGGATTTCCGACGAGATCGTCGATCTGTTTTTCCGCGAGGGCCCGAAGGCCGGTATCGATCCGTGGGCGATCCGTGCGGCGTGCGAAACGCTCGCCACCACCAACAAGGTGGTGATCGCGGGCGAGACCCGGGGTCCGAAATCGGTCACCAACGACCAGATCGAAAGCGTCGTCCGCAACGCCATCAAGGACATCGGTTACGAGCAGGAAGGGTTTCACTGGAACACCTGCGACATCGAAATCCTGCTGCACCCGCAATCCGCCGACATCGCGCAGGGCGTCGATGCGCTGCAGCCCGGCACCAACAAGGAAGAGGGCGCGGGCGACCAGGGCATCATGTTCGGCTACGCCACCAACGAGACCGCGGATCTGATGCCGGCGCCGATCTTCTACGCCCACAAGATCCTGCGGCTGATCTCGGAAGCCCGCCACTCCGGCAAGGAAAAGGTGCTGGGCCCGGACTCCAAGAGCCAGGTCACCGTGCAATACGAAAACGGCAAGCCGGTCGGCGTGCGCGAGATCGTGGTCTCGCATCAGCATCTGGTCGAGGATATGACCTCGAACCAGGTCCGCGATTGCGTCGAGCCCTATGTGCGCGAGGCGCTGCCCAAGGACTGGATCAACGGCAAGACCGTCTGGCACGTCAATCCGACCGGAAAATTCTACATCGGCGGTCCCGACGGCGATGCAGGTTTGACCGGCCGCAAGATCATCGTCGATACCTACGGCGGTGCTGCCCCGCATGGCGGCGGCGCGTTCTCCGGAAAAGACCCGACCAAGGTGGATCGTTCGGCGGCCTATGCTGCGCGCTATCTCGCCAAGAACATCGTCGCTGCCGGTCTCGCCGATCGCTGTACGCTGCAGCTCGCCTACGCGATCGGCGTGGCGCGGCCGCTGTCGATCTACATCGATACCCACGGCACCGGAAAGGTGCCCGAGGACAAGCTCGAGACCGCGGTGGCCGAGGCCATGGACCTGACGCCGCGCGGCATCCGCAAGCACCTCGATCTCAACAAGCCGATCTACGCGCGGACCTCGTCCTACGGTCATTTNGGCCGCACGCCGGACAACGAAGGCGGCTTCTCGTGGGAGAAAACCGACCTCGCCGAGGTGCTGAAGCGCGCGGTGTGATTTCTCGCCGCATACGCCGTCATCCTGAGGTGCGAACCGTCTTCGGCGAGCCTCGAAGGATGACAGCGGAAAGAAAGATTGTGCCCGTGGCCATCCTTCGAGGCGCGCAAGAAAGAGCGCGCACCTCCCGAGTGAGCGCAATTTCGCTCATCCGGGGATGACGTCATAATGCGTCCAGTTTAATTCAGTATCGATACCTCCGAATTCATCCGCTCAGGGAACTCACATGACCGCCACCGCCAAGAAGCCCGCCTTCACCGACTACATCGTCAAGGACATCTCGCTCGCCGAATTCGGCCGCAAGGAAATCTCGCTGGCCGAGACCGAGATGCCGGGGCTGATGGCGACGCGCGAGGAATACGGCCCGAAGCAGCCGCTCAAGGGCGCGCGCATCGCGGGCTCCCTACACATGACGATTCAGACCGCGGTGCTGATCGAGACGCTGGCGGCGCTTGGCGCCGACATCCGCTGGGTTTCCTGCAACATCTATTCGACGCAGGATCACGCCGCGGCCGCGATCGCCGCCGCCGGCATTCCGGTGTTCGCGGTGAAGGGCGAGAGCCTCACCGAATACTGGGACTACACGGCGAAGCTGTTCGACTGGCATGGCGGCGGCACGCCCAACATGATCCTGGATGACGGCGGCGATGCCACCATGCTGGTCCATCACGGCCTGCGCGCCGAGAACGGCGACGTGAAATTCCTCGACAAGCCGGAATCGGAAGAAGAGCAGGTGTTCTTCGCGCTGATCAAGAAGCTGTTGAAGGAAAAGCCGAAGGGCTGGTTCGCCGAGATCGCGAAAAACATCAAGGGCGTTTCGGAAGAGACCACGACCGGCGTGCACCGGCTCTACAATATGGAGAAGGAAGGCAAGCTGTTGTTTCCGGCGATCAACGTCAACGACAGCGTCACCAAGTCGAAGTTCGACAATCTCTATGGTTGCCGCGAATCGCTGGTCGACGGCATCCGCCGCGGCACCGACGTCATGATGTCGGGCAAGATTGCGATGGTCGCGGGCTTCGGCGACGTCGGCAAGGGCTCGGCCGCTTCATTGCGGCAGGCCGGCTGCCGCGTGCTGGTGTCGGAAGTCGATCCGATCTGCGCGCTGCAGGCGGCGATGGAAGGCTATGAAGTCGTCACCATGGAAGACGCCGCTCCCCGCGCCGACATTTTCGTGACGGCAACGGGCAACAAGGACATCATCACGACAGAGCATATGCGGGCGATGAAGGATCGCGCCATCGTCTGCAACATCGGTCACTTCGACAACGAGATCCAGATCGCAGGGCTTCGCAACCTGAAATGGACCAACATCAAGCCGCAGGTCGACGAGATCGAATTCCCCGACAAGCACCGCATCATCCTGCTGTCGGAAGGCCGTCTGGTGAATCTCGGCAATGCCATGGGGCATCCGAGCTTTGTGATGTCGGCGTCGTTCACCAACCAGACGCTGGCGCAGATCGAGCTGTTCGCCAACAACAAGGGTGGCAAATACGAGAAGAAGGTCTATGTGCTGCCGAAATCGCTCGACGAGAAAGTAGCGCGGCTGCATCTCGCCAAGATCGGCGTGAAACTGACAAAACTGCGTCCGGACCAGGCCGACTATATCGGCGTCAAGCCGGAAGGCCCGTTCAAGGCGGATCATTACCGGTACTGAGAAACAAGACGAATTGCGGTGAGGGGCGAGATTTAGCCGGCGGCTATTTTTCGGCCCTCACATTGTTTTGGTCGGTATCGGCTGTTTCGTCGATGGAAAAACTGATCGGGACGCCCTGGCCGTCGCGGCAGTTCAACAGGCCCGAATGGGATTTCGATGCGGACGCGACGATCCGGCAGGTGTCGTCCTTCATGGCCAGGGTGCCCTCGACGGCCGAGGTCCGCCGCGAAACCGTCAGCCGCACCACGCCGGACTTTTCCTCGAGGCCGTTGACGCTGCACAGCCCGACATGCCGCAGCGTCACGGGGCCATCATAGTTCACGCCGCTATCGGTGATTGTTTTGGCCAAATTCGCTTTCATCTCCCATTCCTGGAGATAACCGACCTGGCCGTTGACCGAATAGGACTGCGCCATCGCGCTTCCAGCACCGGCGCCGATCCAGATCGCTGATATCAGCGCTTGCACGACCACATTGGTCGAGCGCGGCGCGATCATTGCGGCAAGTCCCGCACGATCCGGAAACCGTTGGCGTAGTAACGGACGTCCTCATCGTAGCGGAAGCGAGCCGAGGAGCGGACGTCGATCGCCTTGCTGGTGAAATTGCCGCCGCGCAAGACGCGCAGGCGGCAGTCGCCGGTGGTCCAGGCGGCCGCCTCCTTGGGTGCGCCGCGATAGTTGTCGTTCCAGCAATCCTCGACCCATTCGGCGGCGTTGCCGGCGGTGTCGTAGAGCCCGAAACCATTCGGGCGGAACGACCCCGTGGCGACGATTTTCTGGTTGGTCGGGCTGCCGCAGGTTTCGCACTGCGCGTGGCCGGAGCCGACGTCGCGGCCCCACCAGAACGGCGTTTTCGTTCCGGCGCGCGCCGCATATTCCCACTCGGCCTCGCTGGGCAATCGGTATCTCTGCCCGGTCTTCTGCGACAGCCAGGCGAGGTAGAGTTTGGAATCGTCCCAGCTCACATTGACCACCGGCCGGTCGCCGCGGCCCCAGCCGTGATCGTCGGGCCGGTGCTTGCAGGCCCCGGCATCGGCGCACTGGTCCCATTCCGCGAAGGTCACCTCGCGGCGGCCGATGGCGAAGGGGCGTCGGATGCCGATGGTGCGCTCCGGCTTTTCATACGGCGTATCGTTGGACCCCATGACGAATTCGCCCTGTGGCACAACCACAAGCTCGGGGCAGTCGTCGCAATCCCGAAAAATCTCGCCGGGCTCGACGCTGGTCTGCCTTTGGCTTTGGGCAAACACCAGGTCCCTTTGAACCGGCAACGCCTGGTCGGGCGACGAACCGACACTGAGCCCGCGTGGCGATTCCGCTCCGGTGCTTGCTGTCGCAGCCAGCACTGTGAGGGAGATCACAAACAACAGGCCCAATTTCATGTTGTTGTACCGTAAACAGATCACCGGATTCCTTCTGACCTGCGGTGTCACATGCTCGAACCGTACTTTGCTTCATTTAGCTATCATCGGCAAGGCGAGGCGCCGGCGCGACGAACTGGCGCAGGTTGGGCGCGCCTTGGATTATGGTTTACATCGCACGGCAAACGAATATCGTTTGCCCGACCGCGCCGGGCGCTATACTGCCGCTGGAGAATTGCGATGATCCACAGAACGCTTGCCTCAATATTTGGCTTCATACTTGCCTCGATCTTCGTACCGTTTTTCGGCATCCTGGCGCTATCCGACACCGCTTTGGCTCAGACCGGCGGTCCGACGCAGTCTCCTCCGGGAGCGGCTGTTTACTTCATCGGCTTAAAGGACGGCGACACATTGCCGACCAAGTCGACGATCCATTTCGGTCTTCGCGGCATGGGCGTCGCACCGGCCGGCTCGGATCGGGCTAACTCGGGTCATCATCACTTGATGGTCGACGTGCCGACGCCCGCGCTCGACCACGAAATACCAAACGACTTTCAACACCTGCATTTCGGCGCCGGCCAGACCGAAACCGAGCTAACGCTGACACCGGGCGAGCATACGTTGCAGCTGGTGTTCGCTGACAAGAATCACGTTCCTCATACCCCGCCGCTGGTGTCGGATCGCATCAAGGTGAAAGTCGTCGACCAGGCGGCAGCGCCTCCGCAGGCAGCTGCGGCTCCGCAGGCGGCAACCGGCGCGCGGCATCCTTCGCCGAAGGATGCCAAGGTGTATTTCATCTATCCCACCGACGGCGCTTATATTACGCCGAACCCGGTGATCCGCTTTGGTCTGCTGAATATGGGCATCGCTCCGGCCGGCTTCGACAAGCCGAACACCGGGCATCATCACCTGCTTGTTGACGCCGAGCTGCCGCCGCTCGACCAGCCTATCCCCAACGATTTTAATCACCTTCATTTTGGTGCCGGCCAGACCGAGGCTAAAATTACGCTGCCGCCGGGCCCGCACAAGCTGCGCCTTTTGTTCGCGGACTCCGCTCACGTGCCGCACGATCCGCCGGTTTATTCCGATGTTATCAATGTCACAGTAACGGAAAGCGGCCGTCCGCCGCCGCGGCCGCGGGTGCGGCCGAGGCGGCACCACCACCACCATTATTCCTGGCACGACTACTATTGATGAGAAGATGAAACTGAGAGACCTTCTTGTTTGCGGCTTCTGTCTCGCGGCGGGGGTGCTGTTCACCACAGCCACCGTCGCCGCGGATCGGCGAGTCGCGCTGGTGATCGGGAATTCCACCTACAAGAACGCCTCATCGCTGCCCAATACGATCAACGACTCGACCGCGATCGCCGCTCTGTTCAAGTCGGTCGGTTTCGAGGTGGTCATTTCACGCGCTGATCTTGGTGTGGTCGACTTCAAGCGCGCGGTGCGCGAATTCCTGCTCACGGCGGAGAACTCCGATATCGCCGTGGTCTATTATGCCGGCCACGGCGTCGAGATTGGCGGCACCAACTATCTGGTGCCGGTGGACGCCAAGCTCGGCCGCGACTACGACGTCGAAGACGAGGCCGTGGCACTCGACCGCATCATCTGGGCGCTGCAGTCGGTCAAGCGCCTGCGCCTGATCCTGCTCGATGCCTGCCGGGACAACCCGTTTCCGGGAAAGCTGCGTTCCGCCGGCATCCGCTCGACGATGAAGGGCGGGCTTGCCAAGATCGAGGACGTCAGCGCCGATACGCTGGTTGCCTATGCCGCGAAAGCCGGTTCGGTTTCCTATGATGGCGACGGCGGCAACAGCCCCTACGCCACCGCGCTGATCAAGCATCTCGCCGAGCCAGGGCTCGATATCCGCATCGTGCTGGGCCGGGTTCGCGACGAGGTGATCAGCATGACCGGGGGGCGGCAGGAGCCGTTCATCTACGGCTCGCTGGGCGGCGCGACCATTCCGCTGGTGCCGGCGCCGGCTGCGAAAAAGATTGAGCCTGAGCCGGCACCGCCGGTGGCGGTAGCCAAACTGGAGTCGACCACGACGGTCCGGGCGAGCCCGCCGGTCACCCCTCCGCCATCCAATGTCGTCGGTAATTCCGCACCGCCCGCCCAGGCGCTTGCCAAGGTCGAGCCGGCCAAACCGCTGCCGCCAACGCCCACGCCGCCAACGCCCAAGCCGCCACCGCCGCAGGCCGCCGCCGATCCGGCGCTCGCCTGCAACCGCGACGAACAGCGTCTGGCGCGCCTGCGCTCTGACCCGTCGCGGGACGCGATTACCAGCTTTCAACGCGAGCTTTCCTGTGAGCGGCTGAAAGCCCAGGTACAGCGCCTGTTCGAAAGCATTGCGGCGACCGAGCCGCGGCCACCCGTTCCCACCGTCGATAACACTCCCAAGGTGGTACCAACGCAGCAGGCGCAAGCGCAGCCGATCCCGGCGGAGGACGCCTGTGCGCGCGACGCCGAGCGGCTGGCGCGCCTGCGTGCCGATCCGAGCGCTGACGCGATCACCAGGTTTGAGCGGGAACTGGGCTGCGAGCATATCCGGCCGCAACTCCGGCGTTTGCGCGAGAGCCTGGGTTTGTAGCGCGGCGGGCGTTTGCCGGTTGATTTTCTAACCGCTTGCGCGCTAATCGAATGATGGAAACGACCAACCAACATGTCGACGTACTGATCGTCGGCGCCGGGTTGTCGGGCATCGGTGCGGGCTATCACCTGCAGCAGAATTGTCCTGGCAAGAGCTATGTCATTCTGGAGGGCCGCGAAACCATCGGCGGCACTTGGGATCTGTTTCGTTATCCCGGCATCCGTTCCGACAGCGACATGTTCACGCTGGGTTACTCGTTCAAGCCATGGACCGAGCCGAAGGCGATTGCGGACGGGCCGCGCATCCTGAACTACGTCCGCGAGACCGCCGCGGATAACGGTATCGACCGGAAAATCCGCTTCAACCATCGGGTCAAGCGGGCGTCGTGGTCATCGCAGGATGCGCGCTGGACCGTTGAGGCCGAACGCGGGCCGGCGGGCGAGGGCGGCGCGGAACTGGTGCGCTTTACCTGCAATTTCCTGTTCATGTGCAGCGGCTACTACAAATACGAGGAAGGCTATACGCCGGAATTTTTGGGCACCAAGGATTTCGCCGGCCGCATCGTGCATCCGCAGAAATGGCCCGAAGACATCGACTACGCCGGCAAGCGCGTGGTGGTGATCGGCTCCGGCGCTACCGCGGTGACGCTGGTGCCGGAGATGGCCAAGACCGCCGCTCACGTCACCATGCTGCAGCGTTCGCCGACCTATGTGGTCTCGCGCCCGGCACAGGACCCGTTCGCCAACAAATTGCGCGCGCGGCTACCGAGCAAGCTCGCCTATCATTTGATCCGCTGGCGCAACGTGCTGTGGGGCATGTATTTCTTCCAGCTCAGCCGGCGCAAGCCGGCGCGGGTGAAGGAGTTGATCCTCGGCGGCGTCAAAATGGCGCTCGGTCCCGACTATGACATCGCCACCCATTTCACGCCGCGTTACAATCCATGGGATCAGCGGTTGTGCCTGGTGCCCGACGGTGATCTGTTCGGCGCCATCCGGCAGGGCCGGGCGTCGGTGGTGACGAACCAGATCGATATCTTCACCGAAAAGGGCATCCGGCTGAAGGACGGCAGCGAGCTCGAGGCCGACATCATCGTCACCGCGACCGGCCTGAATTTGCAGGTGGTCGGCGGCCTCGAGGTCAGCGTCGACGGCCGCACGGTCGATTTCGCGCGAACGCTGAACTACAAGGGCATGATGTATTCGGATGTGCCGAATCTCGCCTCCGCCTTCGGCTACACAAATGCGTCGTGGACGCTGAAATGCGACCTGACCTGCGAGTATGTCTGCCGCCTGATCAATTACATGGACCGGCACGGCTACAAGCAGTGTATGCCGCACAATGTCGATCCCTCGATCACCGAATTGCCTTCGCTGGATTTCTCGTCCGGTTATGTGCAGCGCTCGGTGGCGAAGATGCCGAAGCAGGGGTCGAAACGGCCGTGGCGGCTCTATCAGAATTACGCCCTCGATATCGTCAGCCTGCGCTTCGGCAAGATCGATGATGGCGTGATGCGGTATTCGTGAGCGCACGGCCCGGCTGCCGGGATGCCATGCGTTGTTTCACGTATTCGCGCGGTTCGCGAAATCGGCCATCATGGCAAAACGGTTAACGCCGAATTAATCGGCGGCTCCTACGCTTCGGCAGCTGAGGCTGCTGACAGCATGAGGAAGTCCATGGACGCCCAGAGAATTGCCATCGACGCCGTGGTTGCGCTGACTGACTGCGACCGCGAGCAGGTGACCGCCTTCATCCGCAGGCTTTACCTCGCCGGTGTGAAGGATCCCAAGCGCCTGACCTTCAAGGGTCTGCAGGCGCTGGCGCAGGGCTGAGCGGCAGCGAAGCCTCGACGCGCTTGAGAGCGTCTCAGGCAGAAGCGGCGATCGACCTGAGGAAACCGTCGATCTCGGACTGAAGGCTCGTGGTCGAGTCCGACAACTGCTTTGCCGATGACAGCAGCTGGCTCGACGCCGCGCCGGTCTGGTTGGCGCCCTGGCTGACTTCGGCGATGGTGCCGGCAACCTGTGCGGTGCCGGCGGCGGTCCGCTGAATATTGCCGGAAATTTCCTGGGTGGCGGCGCCCTGTTCCTCGATCGCCGCGGAAATCGCGCTGGTGATCTCGGAAATCTTGCCAATAGTCGAGCTGATCATCTTGATAGAGCCGACCGCCTCCTGGGTTGCGGTCTGAATGCCCGCGATCTGGATGCCGATTTCGTCGGTGGCCTTGGCGGTCTGCGCCGCGAGCGCCTTGACCTCCTGAGCGACCACGGCGAAGCCGCGGCCGGCTTCCCCCGCACGGGCCGCTTCAATGGTGGCATTCAGCGCCAGCAAGTTGGTCTGCTCGGCGACCGAGGTGATCAGCTTGATCACGTCGCCGATCCGGTTGGCGGCCTGCGACAGCGCATTGATGCGCGAGTCGGTTTCATCGGCCTGCTGCACGGCGCTGGCCGCGATGCGGTTGGACTCCTGGACCTGCGCCGAAATCTCGCGGACCGAACTGGCCAGCTCCTCGGTCGCGGAGGCCACCGACTGCACGTTGTTGGAGGCGTCCTCGGAGGCATTGGCGACCACGGTGGCAAGCCGAGTGGTGTTGCCGGCATTGTCGCTCAGCGAGCGCGCGGTGCCTTCCAGTTCGCTTGAAGCCGACGACAGGGATGTGATGATGACGCGGAAACGCTCGCTTGCGTCCGCGATGGTATTCTTGCGGATCTGGCGGTTGGAGCCGAAATAGATCGCCACGAAGTTTTCGTTGTCCAGCATGACGATCCTGGCGATGGTGGACAGCATTAGCGCCTTCTTGTCGCGCGCTGCCTGCGCGGCCCGCCCGAAGCGGGGAATCGCGATTTCATTCTCGGCGGCCTTCAACAGCTGGTCGAAGATGAACATCATGCGGCAGCCGACATACCATTGCGGGGCCACCGCGGCGCGTTGATTGAGTTCGCAAAACCGTGTCGCCGAGTTCAGGTACTCGGCGCCGAAATCACCGGCGGCGATCAGGTCCCAGTGCTGCAGTTGGATCCGAACCGCTTCCTGCATCGCGCCGTCCTTGAAGATGCCGCAGGCGGGATCGTGCTGCCGGACCAGGTCGTAGAACCGCGCCAGAATGCCCGGCATGGATTTCGCGAAAAACGGCCGCATCTCGCGCAATGTCGCCCGCACCTGCTCGTCGATCTGAAGCGATTCGAGACGGATAGCGTTCCAGTCGGGGGTCATCGGCGGCTCCAGCGCGGGGGTCGTGGCGGCCTGCCTATCTAATGTGCTTATGGTTAACGGACTGCGAATTTGTTCCTCTTCGGGCCAAAAAACGCCCCAAATGCGGCTCGCCGGGGGTTTGGCGTGGGGCGGGTAGCCCGGCGGCTAGGCCGGCTTCCCGATCGCCACCTTCAGGGTGCCGATGCCATCAACCCCGCATTCGATTTTGTCGCCGGGCGAGAGTGCTGCGACCCCGGCCGGCGTTCCCGTCATGATGATGTCGCCGGCGCCGAGTGCTACCTGCTCCGACAGTTTCTCGATGATCTCCGGCACGCTCCAGATCAGCTCGGTGAGGTCGCCCTTTTGCCGTTCGGTGCCGTTGACCGAGAGCCAGATCCGCCCCCGGGCCGGGTGGCCGATTTTCGCGGCCGGTTGCAGCGCGCCGCAGGGCGCGGAATGGTCGAATGATTTGCCGACTTCCCAGGGCCGCTCTTTCTTGCGCGCGGCCAGTTGCAGATCGCGGCGCGTAAGGTCGATGCCTACACCATAGCCGTAGATGTGCTCGTGGGCCTTCTCGGCCGGGATGTTGAGGCCGCCGCTCTTCATCGCCACGATCAGTTCGACTTCGTGATGCAAATCCTTGGTCAGCGGCGGGTAGGGGATGGTGGCGCCATCCGGCTCGATCATGTCGGCGTGCTTGGCAAAGAAAAACGGCAGCGCCCGCTCGTCATTTCCCATTTCCCTGATGTGCTCGAGATAATTGCGGCCGACGCACCAGATGCGGCGAACCGGAAATGATTTGGTGTCGCCGGCGACGGCGATCGACGGCTGTTTCGGTGCGGGGATCACAAAAGAGGTGGCGTTCATGGACGATCTCGGGCGGGGGTTGCGGGCCGGATTTCGGCGTTAGGCTTACGCGGTTGCGCTGATCGGCGCCAGCGTCAGCGGTCCGGCGTCGCGATGTTGCAGGCGGAAGAACGAGGCATAACGGCCGCCGCGGCGCAGCAGATCGTCATGCCGTCCGCGCTCGACGATCTCGCCGCCCTCGACCACCAGGATGGCGTCGGCGTGCATGATGGTGTGCAGGCGATGGGCGATGACGATGGTGGTGCGGTTCTGGCAGAGATGCTCGATCGCTTCCTGCACCTGCTTTTCGGATTCCGAATCCAGCGCCGCGGTCGCTTCGTCGAGCAGGATGATCGGCGCATTCTTCACCAGCGCGCGGGCAACCGCGATGCGCTGACGCTGGCCGCCTGACAATTGGGTGCCGTGCTCGCCCACCGGCGTGTCGTAGCCGAGCGGGAAGCCCATGATGAAATCATGCGCGCAGGCGGCTTTCGCCGCGGCGACGATCTCGGCCTGGCTGGCGCCGGCTTTGCCGAACGCGATGTTCTGTCCGATGGTGTCGCGGAACAGATAGACGTCCTGCCCGACATAAGCGGTCTGGTGACGAAGCGATGCGCGCGACACGCCCGAAATGGCTTGTCCATCGATCAGGATATCGCCGTCGGTCACTTCATAGAGCCGCAACAGCAGCGCCAGCACCGTCGATTTGCCGCCACCGGAGGGGCCGACCAGTGCTGTGACCTTTCCGGGCTCGGCGACGAAGCTCATGCGGTTGAGTATCGGCTCGTTCGGGCGGTAGGCGAAAGTCACGTCGCGCAATTCCACCCGCGCATCGGTCAGCTCCAATGCCGGCTTGTCGTCATCGGCGGGTTCGCTGGCGGGGCTATCGACGATCTCCAAGAGCTTGCGCGCGCCGATCAGGTAGCTGTTCAACTCGATATTAAGCCGCGCCAGACGCTTGGCCGGCTCATAGGCGAGCAGGAACGCGGTGAGGAACGAAAAGAACTGGCCCGGCGTCGCGCCCAGGGCGACGACGCGGTAGCCGCCATACATCAGCGCGCCGGCGATCGCGAAACCGCCGAGCGTCTCCATCAACGGGCTGGAGCGGTTGGAGACGCGCGCCATCTTGTTGGCGTTGCGCTCGACCGCGTCGATGCTGGCGTCGATGCGGTCGCGCATGGTCTGCTCAAGCGTGAACGCCTTGACGGTGCGAATGCCCTGCAGCGATTCCTGCATGGTCTCCATGATATCGGCGGTGCCGGTGAACTGGCTGTGCGCGAGGCCCTTGATCCGTTTCACCAGCTTGCGAAGCACCAGCATGGCCGGCGGCGCCACCAGGAAACCGAGGATCGCCATATAAGGATCCTGCGTCACCATCACAACGACGAGCGCGATCAGCGACAGCANATCGCGGCCCACCGCGTTGATCAGCAGGCTCAGCACCTGCGTCACCGAATTCGCGCCGGCGGTCAGGCGCGCGAGAAATTCGGACGAATGCCGCTCCGAGAAGAACGCGACGCTTTCGCTCATCAGCTTGGCGAACAGCCGGCGCTGGTTGTTGGCGAGGATCGCATTGCTGATTTGCGACAGGATCACCGAGTGTCCGTAGGTCGCAAGACCCTTGATGATGAAGATCACGACGGTGACCCCCGACAGGATCGCGATGCCGCGGACGCT
>JGI24140J50213_10000843_pt1 | contig 14071 bp, 11 predicted proteins | sample BarGraIncu00222A_FD_50213 | JGI IMG/M metagenome (IMG submission 50213)
AACCATTTTTCTATTAACGAAAGACCATCTTCAAAACCTTTAACCATATCAGTTAAAGAAATATAATCTGTATTATGAAGTTCAATGATGGTGATTTCGGTTCCTTTGACAGTAATTTTCTTGCTTTTTGACATGGAAGGTTCTTTTATATTTTGGATTACTTTATAAAATGGAAACAGAATTCTTAAAATTTAAAAAAGAAACTATAATAAAGGTCTAACATTCAGATCCAAAAAGCAAGAATTTCCAAGTTTATTTCATGACGATAACTCATTATTATTCCTTGGATTATCCTTGCCGAAACAGCTAAACATGATTTTTTGATGTTGTTGTAAAGATTGTTTGAAGATGGTTCAATAACAAGAATAGAATTAAAATATATTCAGGAGATAATAAGGATATACTCTATATTTTTAATATAGGATATATCCTTATTATATCCTTATTATATACCGATTATATACCGGTTATCTCACCATTATCCCAAAATATTATCACAATAATGTCAACATATTCAGGGAGTTATGGAAGCAGGATGAAGTTTAATTTTGGGTATATTTACGTAAAGACGTGATATATAGCGTCTAAACTGGGGAATTGATAAAATATTTTATTGATTGAGCGTATTTTGGGGTTTACACCTTTTCTTGTAGATGATCCTCACTTATTAACTCTTTTCTCTACTCCTTTAAAGGTGATTTTTACCGGATTAATCAAACCATCGGCTGGAAAACTGAGTTTACCGATGCAGAGTACACGATGATTCTGATCCTTTTCTCATAGCGGCCTGCGATGATAAATAATATACCACTCATCTTAATTGATGCTAAAGGATGTTATTAATGGCTAAAGATAAATAATGTTTGCAAATTCCTAGGGTAGTAAAAGACAACTGTCACCATAACTCAGGAAACGGAAATCGTTGTTGAGGGCGTAATCATATACTTTCTTCCAGTCATTACCAATAAGTGCAGAAACCAGTAAAAGTAGCGTGCTGCGTGGTTGGTGGAAATTGGTAATCAAGCCAGAAGCGACCCTGTAACGATATCCGGGGGCTATGATCAGTTGAGTTGATGCAATGAGTTGATCTTCACCAGTTTTTATTAAGTGCTTGAGTAGTGCATGCATTGAATCGCTCATTGAAATTCCGGTGTCTAATTCAGGATCATAGGGATCCCATTGATGAGCAGCTGGATTTTCTAAATCCATTTTCCCTTTAATCAATCTTACGCCAAGCCAGTAGAAGCTCTCAATGGTGCGCATTGATGTTGTTCCTACCGGGAAAATCTTTCTTAAGACATTCGGTTTGTCGTGTGCGATGAGTTGTTTCAACAAATCCCTCGTGATAGAAATCTGTTCGGCATGCATTTCATGATCCCCAAGCGTAGATGCACTCACGGGTTTGAAGGTGCCTGCTCCCACATGGAGGGTGACAAATGCTGAGCCAATGTTTTTTGCTTTCAGCGAGGCAAAGACCTGATCCGTGAAATGTAATCCGGCAGTTGGAGCTGCAACAGATCCTTTTAGCCGTGCATAGATCGTTTGATATCTTTCCTTATCTTCTGAATCGGCTTCGCGATGAATGTATGGAGGAAGGGGTACGAGCCCTGACTGATCAAGAATGACTGCAAAATTAAGTTGTTCTGGTTCCCAGGAAAAGCGGATGACTGAAGTCTCACCTGACTGATTGACTTTTTGAGCCTTCAGCAGGACTTCTTTTTGATCAACAAATACAGAAAGGGTGAGCATACCACTTTTCCATTTCTTGTTGTTTCCAACAAGGCATTTCCAATAACATTCACCCCGATTAGAAAAGGCAATCTGATAATCGGCAGTGGGGGCAGCCGGTTCGAGACAGAAAATCTCTATCCGGGCACCTGTTGACTTATGGAAAATAATTCTGGCCTGAAACACCTTGGTGTCATTGAAAAGCAAAAGACTATCCGGAGGAAGATATTCAACGATATTGCCAAAAACAGATTGTGAAATCTCCCCCTGCCGGTAAATTAATAGCTTTGAGGCATCGCGTTCTGAAAGTGGATGCTGAGCAATGCGTTCATCTGGAAGTGGATAATCAAATTCGTCAATAGATAAAGACTGTGGGTCAGGAAAAAGGGGGTGAGTCATATAATTTTAAAAGGCTAAACAAGTCATTTTTTGAAAAGGTCTTCAATGTCGATGCTTCGTTCGTAAAGATGGAAAACATCATCAATTTCAACAGGATCAACCCGGTCGATCTTGTTTGAGGATGTCTTGTACCAAACCTCAACATAGAAGTCTTCGATACTGTATAACCGGATAACGTAGAACAAAAAGATCCGGTTAAGGATTTCTGTCCCACTTTCAATAACGAGTTCTATTTTTTCGTTAATGGTTAATTCAGAAAATTGAGTTTTGGTCATGGCTCAAATCTTGGTACCGGTTAATTACAAAAGTAAAAATAATAATTCTTTTCAGCAATTTAAAGGATCAGTAACAGAAAGAGTTTACGCAATCTTATCCTGTTTTTCATCTCCGGAGTTAATCGTCTGATATTAATCGTATTTAAAAGATAACAAAAATAAGCTAAAGGGGTTCAATAATCAAGAAGAATAGCGAAGGGCAAAAAAAATCTTAACTTTGCATTATGGAATCAAAGAGACAAGAAAAGATATCAAGGCTAATTCAACGCGACCTGAGTGAGATCTTCACGTTAGAATCACGCAATCTATTTAACAGTAGTATGATAACTGTAACGAAAGTTGTCATAACCCCTGATTTATCCATTGCTAAAGTCTACCTTAGCCTTTTTGCAACAGCTGACAAAGAAGCGTTGCTGACAACCATCAAGACCCACACCAAACTACTCCGTGGACAATTGGGTAACAGAATTCATTTACAGCTTCGGGTTATTCCGGAATTGCACTTTTACATTGACGATTCACTCGATTATATTGAGAAGATCGACAATTTATTGAGTGATTTGTAGAGGAATTATTTTTACTTAATGAATGTCAGATAGTGAGACTTCCTTTTTTTATAGCCCGCCGTTATTTGTTTGCGAAGAAATCGCACAATATCATCAATGTGATCTCAGCCATTTCGGCCGGAGGGATCATGGTTGGGACTATGGCGCTCATTATCGTATTATCTGTCTTTAATGGATTTGAACATGTCATTGTATCACTTTTTAACACATTTGACCCTGACATCAGGATCACATTGGTAGAAGGAAAAACATTCCATGCAAATGATATTGCCGTTGATAAAATCAAGAAGATGAATGGCGTTGTGCGTTATACCGATGTGCTTGAGGAGAATGCTTTGCTGCGTTGTAATGACCGGCAGTATTTTGCTACCATCAAAGGGGTGACACCCGATTTTCAGAATAATAGTGGACTCGACAGCATGATGGTAGAAGGTGACCTTGTTCTTGAAAGCAATGGGAAGCCATTTGCAGTTGCCGGCCGGGGAGTGGCTTATTACCTGGGCCTCGATCCGCAGGATATGAAGCATCCATTGGAAATTTATGTTCCCCGAAGGGGTGCAACGGCTGCCCGGCCTGATCAGGCTTTCAATTCTGCTTCTTTATTTACCTCAGGTGTTTTTGCTATTCAGGATGATTTTGATTCAAAATACGTGTTGTTGCCACTCGATTTTACGCGTGAACTGCTTGATTACACGGATGAAGTAACGGCAGTAGAGTTGGGTTTGAAAAAAGGGACTGAAACCGAGCTGATTCAAAAGAATCTGCAACAAATTGTCGGGCCAAAGTTTAAGGTCGAGAACCGCTTTCAACAACAATCTACCTTGTATGGCCTGATGAAATCAGAAAAACTTGCCGTGTTTTTTATATTGGGATTCATTCTGCTTATCGCATCATTCAACGTGATCGGTTCCCTTTCGATGTTAATCATTGAAAAGAAAAAAGACATCACTATTTTGTGGAGTATGGGTGCCGATGAGCGTTTAGTCAGACGCATCTTTCTGGTTGAAGGATTACTTGTAACCACTTTAGGAGCCCTGGGTGGATTAATCCTTGGTGCCATTATCTGTTGGATACAACAACATTTTGGGATAGTGAAACTACAGGTGAGCGGGGGATCTTTTTTGATTGATTCTTACCCGGTAAGTATGCAGCTCTATGATTTTGTAATGGTCTTTCTGACCGTGTTCTTTATCGGGTTGGCAGCAGTCATATTACCTGTCCGGAATATCAGAACAGGAACCATTCGTTAACAGAGACTTAATTTTTCAGATATTTGCAAAATAAAAAGGCTTGTTATAAGCATATAAACAAGAGAAAATAATATGTCTACGCTTGATTCGACTACTAAAAAACAAATTATTATCAAATGAAAAAACTATGGAAGATTCTTCACTATGCTATACCCTATAAGGGACATGCATTTTTGAATATCTTATTTAATGTTTTTGGGGCTGTTTTTTCGTTGGCCACCTTTACTTTGTTTATTCCTGTGCTGAATATTCTTTTTAATAAAATAGAGTTGATTACGGTTGTTCCGAAACCGCTAACCTGGGATGATCTTACCGAAAAAAATGTATTGTCAGACAACGTCAACTATTTTATCAGTCAGAACATACACAGGTGGGGCGATCAAAAATCGTTATTTTATATTTGTGTTGCAATTGTTGTTTTGTTTTTTCTGAAAAATTTCTTTAGATATATGGCCATGTTTTTTCTGGCACCGGTTCGTAACGGTGTAGTTAAAGATATCCGTAATATCCTGTATAAAAAAATGTTGAATCTTCCTTTAGGATACTATTCCGATCAACGCAAAGGTGATTTGATGGCACGTCTGACGACGGATGTTCAGGAAGTTGAATGGAGCATAATGAGTACGCTCGAGATGTTGTTTCGTGAACCAATTACAATCATTCTGTATTTAACCACAATGTTGGTTATGAGCCCACAACTTACATTATTTGTATTGCTTATGTTGCCGGTAAGTGGTTTAATCATTGGTCAGATAGGTAAAAGCTTAAAACGGACTTCTGTTAAGGGACAACGTAAAATGGGTGAGATTCTTTCAATCATTGAAGAGTCAATTTCAGGTCTTAGAATCATTAAGGCTTTTAATGCCATAGGATACTCCCGGCAGAAATTTGAGGAAACAAATACGAATTACTATCAACTGATGAACAGACTTTACCGAAAACGTGATCTTGCATCTCCTTTGAGTGAGTTCCTTGGGGCAATTGTAATGGTAGTTGTGCTTTCTTATGGTGGTAAGCTTATATTTAGTTCTTCTTCAAGTTTAACGGCTCCGGTTTTTCTGGCTTATCTGGCTATCTTTTCTCAGATATTAAATCCTGCCAAGGCGATAGTTACTGCTATTTACAGTATTCAAAAGGGGGCTGCCTCTGTCGATAGAATTCAGAAGGTGTTAGATGTAAAAGAGACCATTTTTCAAAAGCCGGATGCCATTGAACATAAGGTTTTTGAACATCAGATCGAATATCGCAATGTTTCGTTTCAGTATGAAAAAGATGAAGTACTCAAAAATGTAAATCTTATTATTCCAAAAGGTAAAACCGTAGCTTTAGTGGGTACATCAGGTGGAGGTAAGTCAACCATGGTTGATTTATTGCCACGTTTCTATGATGTGGTGGGAGGTGAAATTCTGATTGACGGTATCCCTATTACGGATCTGGTGATCTCTGACCTGCGCGGCATGATGGGCATCGTGTCACAGGAAACCATTCTTTTCAATGGATCTTTGTATGAAAATATAGCCTTTGGACTCGAGAATGTTAAGCTTGAAGATGTGGTATCTGCAGCAAAAGTTGCCAATGCACACGAGTTCATTGAAAAATTGGAATTGGGTTATGATACCAATATTGGCGATCGGGGTGTTAAACTTTCAGGTGGACAGAGACAGCGGATCAGTATTGCCCGGGCTGTATTGAAAAATCCTCCTATCCTGATCCTGGATGAGGCAACTTCAGCACTGGATACAGAAAGTGAACGTCTGGTCCAGGATGCCTTGACCAACCTGATGAAAAACAGGACTTCAATTGTTATCGCACACCGGTTATCGACCATCCAACATGCCGACGAAATCGTTGTAATGCAAAAAGGAGAGATCGTTGAAAGGGGTAATCATTATGACCTATTGGAAAATAATGGGATATACAAAAAACTGAATGAAATGCAGACATTGGAGTAGACTTGTCCAATGTGATTTCATTAAGTTTTAATCATGTGTTGTATATCCTGAAATCAGTTCATTGACTGATTTCAGGATATTATTTTTTCAATAGCATCGAGTTCATCTTTTGCAAACGACCTGTTGTTTAGAATCTGCAGATTATCCTCAAGCTGGTCAACCCGGCTGGCACCAACCAGTACTGAAGTGACGCGTTCATCTTTGAGCAACCAGGCCAGTGCCATCTGGGCCAGTGACTGGTTTCGTGATAAAGCGATTTCGTTCAGCTTCTTTACTTTGGTCAATACTTCTTCGGTGATCTGGTTTTCTTTCAGATAGCTGTAAGGTTTATGGGCGCGGGAATCTTCAGGAATCCCATTCAGATAACGGTTTGTCAATAAACCTTGTGCCAGTGGAGAAAAGACAATGCATCCGATACCTTCCTCTTCGAGTACGTCAAGCAATCCGTTTTCAACCCAGCGGTTAAACATGGAGTAATTGGGTTGATGAATCAGACAGGGTGTGCCCATCTCCTTAAGGATCTTAGAAGCCTTGGCTGCCATATCAGCGGGATACATCGATATTCCGGCATAGAGTGCCTTTCCCTGCTTAACGGCAGTAGAGAGGGCTCCCATGGTTTCTTCGAGAGGGGTTTCCGGATCGGGACGGTGAGAGTAGAAAATGTCGACATAATCGATTTGCATCCGCTTTAAACTTTGATCCAGACTGGCCAATAGGTATTTTCTTGAACCAAAATTGCCATATGGTCCAGGCCACATGTCCCATCCTGCCTTCGACGAGATCAACAATTCATCGCGATACCCACCGAAGTCTTTTTTCAGAATCTGTCCAAAGTTTTTTTCTGCCGAACCATAAGGAGGGCCATAATTGTTAGCAAGGTCGAAATGAGTGATGCCGGCATCGAAAGCCTTCCAAATGATTTTACGGAAGTTTTCCATGACATCGACATCGCCAAAGTTATGCCAGAGTCCCAGCGAGATGATGGGTAATTTTATTCCGCTACGTCCACAANGCTTGTATATCATTTGTTCGTAACGATCTTGAGAAGGGNTATAATTCATAAGTTTTCGTTTTATTGATTATTTTNCAACCACACGATATAAAATGCCACTGGGTAAANGTTGTGGCGTACGTGTANGTCCCTGAACTTTAATGACACCGTTTTCAAAAGTCATTCTGTCGATACANAGGTTTCTGTTTCCACTCGGTCTGTCGGCATAGGTGTGTGTATGATAGACAATAAACATCTCTTTATCATCGGGAGAGGTTGTTACACGATTGTGGCCCGGCCCGGAAACTCCTACCGACATATTCTTCTTCAGAACAGGATTACCGGTATATTTTACCCATGGACCAAATGGGTTCGGTGTAGTTGCATAGCCCACAGAATAGTCCTGGTCACTGTAAACATTGGCAGAATACATCAGGTAATAGGTGTTGTCGTGTTTCATAGCATACGAACCTTCATTCCATCTAAAGTCATTGTTTGGACTTTCCCTTGCCTGGTCAGGAGTAGTGGCCATTATCGGTTCGGTGATAAATGTTTTCAGATCCTTACTCAATTCTATAACAAAAATCTGGCTGGTATGTTTTCCATCCACAATATTAACAGAGCAGTCTTTTGTGAAGAACATGAAGACTCTGTCACCGTCAGGGAGGAGATCTGCATCGATGTATGAAAAATTATCATTCACGATAAAGGGCTCTGTACCATCAGGCATAGGGGTATCCCAGGCATACATTGTATTTGTTTTTTCTGCAACCAGTCCCCAGTTGATGGCGGCAATATTTTCGGCTTTTAACATTGGGATAATATTGTCGAACCGGCTATTGTTTTTACGGGCCATATATTCGGTGCACAATAATGGACGCCCAAATTTCCTCAAGGTATCAATTGCTGCCTTGTGATCAATTTCGTTCTTCAAACTTACGAACTTTTTTGCTATGAAGCTATATTGAGCTCCATTAGTAACCAGTAACGTATATGTTCATGTTTTCAACGTTAAGAAACTCCAACAAGAAAATGCCAATATTTTCAAAAAATAGATTTAGATTTGAACCAAATGAACGCTATTGCGTTTATAAAATACTAACCCATAATTAAAACTTCAAGATAATGGTTAAACATCCTGGTGCCAATTATCATAGAATGGCAGCCGAACATCACGAAAAAGCAGCACTCCATCATAAGAAAGCTGCAGATTATTATGAAGCCGGAAATATCCAAAAGGCTATTATTCATGCTGACTTAGCAGCGCTATATCACAGACATGCTAATGAACATGTTTTTAATAAACAAGAAGAAAGAGTTGAACACCATCATGAGCGGTTTTATTCATGAGTAACTATTGTTTATTAATGGTCTTGTATTTAGGTGTATACACAAATGAATCTATACGAAAAGGGTTAACCGATTCGTAGCATAGCATCATTTAAAATTTGCATAAGAAGCAAGATCCTGATTATAATAGTATTAAAATGTTAAGCCTGGTATAAACCTTTAATGGGTTGCATAAATCGCATATCAAAAGCCTCAGAATATAAATAACTTTAAGGTCGTAAGTTTCTATTTTTTCTTTTATGGGATTAAATAATTTCCAATCGATCCTGGGGTTGGATAAACTATTGTTTTATATTTGCTAAAAAGATAACCATAACCGATTAATTTTGTGTCAATTCAGGCTGAATATAAAACGATTCAAAATGCAGGCGGGTGAAACTTCTTTTAAGAAACAATTAAATCTTTTTGACAGCATCGCGATTGTAGTTGGTTCAATGATTGGATCCGGGATCTTTATCGTTAGTGCTGATATTGCAAGGGTTGTGGGGTCTCCTTTCTACTTGTTGCTTACATGGTTCATTACCGGCCTGTTAACAATTATTGCCGCATTGAGTTATGGGGAACTGGCAGCCATGATGCCTAAGGCCGGAGGGCAGTATGTTTATCTGAAAGAAGCATATAATTCGTTGGTGGGATTTCTATATGGTTGGACCTTGTTCCTTGTCATACAGACCGGTACAATTGCTGCCGTTGCTGTTGCTTTTGCCAAATTTTCAGGTGTACTAATTCCGGCATTGAATGAGAAAAATATTTTGTTTGAGTTAGCCGGATTGCAGATATCGGCAGCACAACTTCTTGCAATTGCAAGTATTCTCATTCTGACCATCATCAATTACAGGGGGATTAAAAATGGTAAAATAATGCAGGTAAGTTTTACTATTACTAAGATAATTGCATTGGGGGGATTGATTGTTCTGGGATTTATTACAGCATCGGGTCAGGGATTCTGGCATACCAATTTTAGTGATATGTGGTCTGCTTCGACGACGGTATTGAATAAAGAAAATGCTATCGTCAGCATCCATCAGATTGGGGGTATTGCCATATTTGCAGCTATTGGTGTTGCAATGGTTGGTTCTGTATTTTCGAGTGATGCCTGGAACAATGTTACTTTTATAGCAGGGGAAATTAAAAATCCTAAAAGAAACATTCCACTCAGTCTTTTCTGGGGTGTGTTATTGGTCACTATTTTTTACATCCTTGCCAACATCGCATATTTATCTCTTTTACCTTTAAAGGGTAGTCCTGATTCGATGGATATCCTGGGACGGGGTATTCAGTTTGCTGCTTCAGACAGAGTCGGGGTAGCCGCTGCATTCAGGATCTTTGGTGATTCAGCTGCAATTGTAATGGCGTTATTAATCATGGTTTCAACATTTGGATGCAATAACGGGCTCATTCTGTCCGGTGCGCGTGTTTATTATGCCATGGCCAATGATGGTCTGTTCTTCAAAGAGGTCTCCAAACTCAACAAATATGCTGTTCCTGGAGTAGCATTGGTCTTTCAGTGCATTTGGGCCAGTGCATTGTGCCTTTCAGGAAGATACAATGATTTGCTTGATTACGTGGTCTTTGCAGTTTTGCTCTTTTATATATTAACGATAGTAGGACTTTTTATTCTCAGGGTAAAAAGACCAGATGCCGATAGGCCGTACAGAGCATTTGGATATCCTTTTCTTCCAGCACTTTATATTGTGCTCGCTTTGGCCATGTGTATTGACCTATTGATCTATAAGCCTAATTATACCTGGCCGGGTGTGATCATTGTACTCCTTGGGATTCCGGTTTATTTTTTAATGAAGAGATACGGGAGGAATTAAGATTCTGTATTCGCATTCTTTTTACTATACATCAGTCTTAATAATGTTGGGAATACCAATAACAATAGGGGCATTGCAAGTATAAATCCTCCTATTACTGCCACTGCAAGTGGTTGCTGCATCTGAGCTCCAACACCAATACCTAGTGCCAGTGGTGTCAATGCAAGAATAGCTCCAATGGCTGTCATCAATTTTGGACGAATACGTAAGGAAATAGCATAATTGATGGACTTGTCCACATCAGCAGTTGTTTCATAAGTGGTAAGGAACTGGTTAACCGTGAAAATGGCATTCTCTGCAATGATTCCTACAATCATGATTATTCCGGTATAACTGCCAACGTTAAGTTGAATATTGGTGAGATACAAAGCCCAGATACATCCTCCCATTCCAAGTATGGATACAAAAATGATCAATAAAGCTATGCCGGGTTTTCTGAAGAGAAACAGCAGCACGGTGAAAACCAATATGATGGCAGAGATCAGGATCAGCAGTAGCTCGTTGAAAGATGATTGTTGTTCAGCATACGTGCCACCAAATTCAATATAATAACCGTTAGGTAGTAATATGTTTTTACTGATCACCTGTTTGATTTCGCTAATGGCGCTCCCCATATCACGATTGTCAAGGCGGGCTGTAACCTCAATTTCTGATTTCAGATTTTCACGGTTCAGTTCGGGATCACCANGGGTAATATTGACTTTAGCAAAAAAACTAAGTGGTCTGGTTGAGCCGTTGGGTGAAAATATGAGCTGGTTTTTAATCAGGTCGACACTATTGTTAACAAATTTGGTGCTTCTCAGGAATATCTGCAACATNTGTTCTCCTTCCTGAACCTGCCCAACCTGAAAACCTTCATTATAAATCCTGAGCTGAGTTTGAAAATCTAAGGGTGTGATTTTATATTGTGCCAGTTTGGTTTCATCAGGAACTATTGTAACAGAAGGACCATCATAAATAATCCCATTCATTATATCGGCTACTCCATTGACTTTTTTAAGGTTGTCCTGAATACCCAATGCCAGTTCCTGCAGTTTCTGTTGATCGTTGCCAAATATTTTGATTACTATAGGCTGGGGTCGTCCGATTAAATCACCCAATAAATCTGCGATCCTTTGTCCGAATTCAATTTCAAGGGCTGGAGCCACGGTCATTGCCTTCTCACGAAGTTCAGCTATAACATCATCTGTTTTCCTTTTTACACCCGGTTTCAGCTGGATAAGATAATCTCCATAATTTGGAGGCGTAATACCGGATGCCATGCTAATGCCAGAAATCATATTAGTACCGGTACGTCGCATATAAGTTTCTACGTCAGGATGATTGAGCACAACTTTGTCTACCTCTCTTAAAATTGCATCTGAAGCATCGAGGGTTGTACCGGTTGGTGCAATATAGTCGAGAACAATGGACCCCTCATCCAGTTCGGGCAGGAATCCTGTTTGTAATTTATTGATCAGTAGTATTGAAGTAGCGATCAACAAAACTACAAATCCTATTGCATAGATAGGTTTTTTGAAAAACCAGATTAGCCACCACAGTTTTGGTTTTTCAGGCGTTGCCGGATTAGCATGATCCTTTAAAGTCTTTTTATGCGGCCTGTAACCAATCAACAAATGAAGGGCTGGTATACCCAACCATGTTGCAACAAAAGAACAAACCAAAGTTATCTCCATTGTTAAGGTAAGTTCTTTGAAAAAGCTTCCTGCCACACCACTCATCATGACAAATGGAAGAAATATGACAATTGTACTCAGAGAAGATCCAACCATTGCTGGGAAAAACATCTTCATGGTCTCTTTCACAATGGAATATTTGTCTTTTTTAGGATCCTCCTCGTGCATGCGGTGCAGCTGTTCTATAATGACAATGGCATCGTCAATAATCAGGCCAATGGAAGCAGCAATTGCACCCAATGACATAATATTGAGCGTGATATGTGCAAAATGCAGAACAATGAATGTAAGAGCAATGGTAACAGGAATGATAAAAATAATATTGAGGCTTGCCCTGAAAGATCGTAAAAAGAGAATGACGACTACTATGGCCAGGAATAATCCTTCGTAAATGCTTCTTAATACGCTATCTATAGAGTTTGTGACAAAGGCAGACTGATTATAATAAGGTCTGAGCACCATACCTTTTGGTAATTGTTTCTCAATGGCAATTGCTTTAGCCGTAACATTTTTAGCAAAATCAACCAGGTTAACACCATTCTGTTTAACCAAATCAAGAATGACCGCATCATGTCCATTGGCATTGATCCTTATAAATTCCTGTCTTTCTTCCAGATCAGTTTTTGCCAGATCCGAAAGTTTGATAATCCGCTGTCCGTCATTTTTAATGACTGCATTTTGAAGATCTGTGATGTTTTTAAAACGGGTATCCGAAAGGGTCAGGTATAGGCGCCGATAATTTGAAAGCAAACCACTCGACTCGATGAAATTTGTGTTGCCCAGCGCATTGATAATATCCTGGGGGGTGATTTTTGCTGCAATCAACTTCTCAGGAATTGGCGCAATGACAAATTCCTTTGTTTTCCCACCCCTCACAATGACATTTGAAATACCCGGGATTTGTGAAAACTGGGGCATAACATTAAACAGGGCAGTATTTTTCAACTCTATCTGTCCCCAGTTTTTGCTTTCAAGTGTAAAGCCAATCACCGGGTAAATATTCTGGCTCATGGCTTCTACGACTATGTTTACGGTCGGGGGAAGAATGTTTTTGATTTCGTTGATGCGCTCGTTCAACTGCGTCTTGGCAAGATTGATATCGATATTCCAGTCAAAAAATGCTTCGATGGTAGTACTCCCACGGTTGGTCGTACTTCTGACAGTCGTAATGCCATTTACTCTCTTTACAGCAATTTCCAGTGGTTTCGTGATGGTGATCATCATTTTATCTACCGGTTGCTCCCCATTATCTGCAATAATGGTTATTTTCGGGAAGGTGACATCGGGGAAAAGTGATGTCTGCATTTTGTGATAGGAGTAGACCCCCCATAGCAAAAAAGCCACCAGTAGAAACAGGATGGGTATTCTGAATAACTTATAATAATTGTTGTTATTCAAGTCTATACGGTTTATTTTGTTGTCTTTTTAAGATAAAGTATCTGCGTTACTTTGGCTGTATCTACCCCTTGTGTAGTACGCATTACCAATTCATTATCAGTCAGTTTTTCGATTTTTGAAGCTACATCAAAGAAGCCGGTACCAAAACCAATGATGATAGAATCACCCTTTTCATTTAACTTCCACCGGTTTGGAACATCTTTATCAGTTTGTTTTACATTCATTGTACTATCCGCATTGAAAGTATAAACCCAGCTCTTCATTTCTGTAGTATAATAACTTTGCATCTCAGGATCTATCGGTGATTTACTTTCGAATTTGGTATCCACTACCTGCCAGGTTCCTGTGATTTGTTTTTGGCGGTTTGAATTGCAGGCAGTTAAAGCAGTAATTATAAGAACTACTGTAGTCAGTCTCTTCAGCAGTGATTTCTTCATCCTGATGTAATTATCTTGTTATTATTAAAATGTTTCGTTGATCACAAATATAAACAAATTTCAGGTCCTGCTTTAACAGAAACAATTAACATAAACTAATGTTAACTTTGCGACATCAAACGAAGACTTTTTATGGAACATCTGAAAGAAAAGATTCAGGCTCAGGCCGGATCTGTTTATCCTGAAATGACATTGGTAAGACGCCACTTACATCAACATCCTGAACTCT
>JGI24140J50213_10000844_pt1 | contig 14067 bp, 12 predicted proteins | sample BarGraIncu00222A_FD_50213 | JGI IMG/M metagenome (IMG submission 50213)
AAAATGATTCCTTTTAATAAACCATATCTCACGGGTAAAGAAGCTCATTATATGTATGAAGCTGTTTTTACCGGTAAACTTTCAGGCAACGGGATGTTTACACAGCGTTGTCAGGCCTATTTCGAAAAACGTTACGGTTTCCTTAAGTGTCTTCTGACGACTTCATGTACCGATGCGTTGGAAATGGCTGCCATTTTATGCGATGTAAAACCCGGCGATGAAGTTATTATTCCAAGTTATACTTTTGTATCAACAGCTTTGGCCTTTGTTCGTCAGGGAGCTACTATCGTTTTTGCCGATAGTCAATCAGAACATCCAAATATTGATGCCGATAAAATTGAAGCGTTGATTACGCCCAGAACCAAAGTAATTGTTCCGGTTCATTATGCAGGCATGGCTTGCGATATGACTAAAATCATGGCCTTGGCCGACAAATATAATTTATTGGTGGTAGAAGATGCTGCGCAAGCAGTGGATTCATTCTATACAGCACCAAACGGTAAGCCGCAAGCGGCAAGAGCACTGGGAAGTATTGGACATTTAGCAGCTTTTTCTTTTCATGAAACAAAAAACATCATTTCCGGTGAGGGAGGAATGCTTGCCATCAATGATGAACGATTTATTCATCGTGCTGAGATTATTTGGGAAAAGGGAACAAATCGCGCTGAATTTTTCCGCGGTGAAGTGAATAAATACGGATGGGTGGATATAGGTTCTTCTTTTTTACCTTCCGAAGTGATTGCAGCTTTCCTCTGGGCTCAGATTGAACACCTGGATGAAATTCAAAATAAGCGTAAAGAGCATTGGAACAGGTATTATGAAGCTTTGAAACCTTTGGCCGACAAGGAATATTTCAAATTACCTCAGATACCAGCGTACGCAACTAATAATGCGCATATGTTTTATTTGGTTTGTCCGTCGTTGGAAGAAAGAACAAAGCTGATTACAACATTAAAAGAAAATGAAATATTGGCTGTGTTTCATTATCTTAGTTTGCATAGTAGTCCGTATTACACGGAAAAACATGATGGACGCGTATTGGCTAATTGCGACAAGTTCGCCGATTGTTTGGTGCGTTTGCCGTTATTTTATGAACTAAGTCTTGAAGATCAGAATAAGATTATTGCCACGATAAAATCAGTTTATAATGATAAATGATAAGTATTATCACATTGTCACATTATCATATTGCCACATTATTCTATGAATAAAACAAAGCTTATACCCCCGGTTCTTTTCCTGCTTTTATTTGCAGCTTATTATGGTATTTTGAAGGCTATACCTGCCGATTATAATGATATGCATGATCATGCTGCATTTGCGCGGCAGATGTGTACCGGTGAGATTCCTTATACTGGAAACTTTCTGGTTTATCTGCTGGTAAATGTATTTTCGTTTTTCAGTGCGCAGGTAACAGCTACCGAACTTAGCTTGTGTGGTCTATTGGCTTTTGCTGGGGTGTATAAGTATTGTTTGTCGAAGAAAAAAATAGTAGAAGTTCTCGAAGATCGGAATAGAAAGTCAGCAAGTGGCTGGTGGATTGCTACATTGGCACTAAGTATGTTGTTTGTATTTGCAATACCCGGTCAAAGCTATTTTACAGATGATTATTTTATGTACATTGGTAATTATGTTCCAAATGTCTGGCATAATTCCACTATACTGTTTCTGTTTCCTTTCGCCATATTGCTTTTTGACTTATCGTACAAACAGTTGTTGTCTTATAGTGCAAAGCGCAATGCCTGGATATTTGTTTTAATACTGTTGAACTTATTTATAAAACCCAGTTACTTCTTTGTTTTTATATGCGTATATCCATTACTACTTTTATTCACTTACAAATTTAAAAAAGAGTTTTGGTATAGCATTATTCCTCCAATAATTGGATTTTGTGTGTTGATTCTGGAATATTGGGTCATTTATAAAATGGCCAAACCAATCCATCAGGAAGCTTCTTCGGTCGTTTTTCTTCCTTTTTATCGTAATCCGGAATTTGCCGATATAAATGCAATTCCTTTGACGATGCTCCTTTCAATCCTTTTTCCTGTTTTGTATTCTTTCTTTAATCTGCCAAAACTGATTAAGAGTCATCTATTCTGGTATGTTTTGCTCTCTTTTGTTGTTTCGGTACTAATCTTCTTTTTTATTTCTGAGTCGGGACCAAGAGCTTCACATGGTAATTTCTATTGGCAAATTGTTATCTGTACCTGGTTTTGTTTTTTTGCTTCCTTGTTGGCTTTACTCAAAGACATAAAGCAAGAAGGCAAAACGATAAAAAATAGCTTGCTGTTATTGGTATTTTTCATTCATGTGGGTATGGGACTGATTTATTTTGTTCGGCTTTTGATCACTGGGTACTATTATTGAGATAGGAATTACACTAACCGATACGAATTACACGAATTACTACGTACTATACAGATTTTTTTCTAATTTTACGATCGCTAACTAATTAAACGAAAGATATTAATTTTAGAAATAAAGGCGAATTATATACCCTAAAGATATAACCCAAACACTGAATTATCTAAAAGCTACTAATATAAAGTTAGGGCTGCTTGTCTGTTTTGGCTCAAAAAGTTTGACATATAAGCGTATAGAATTTGTTAAAGTGTAATTTGAGACGAAAAGAACAAATTACACAAATTCAGGCCTAATAATCTGGCTGTTTCACTCAATGGTAATTCGTATAATTAGAAATAATTCGTGAAATTCAATATTATGAGCACTGCGATAAAATTCGAAAACATATCAAAGCAATATCGTCTGGGTCTTATTTCGACTCAAACCCTAAGCCACGATCTTAATCGTTGGTGGAAGATGAATATTCAGGGAAAAGAAGATCCATACTTAAAGATAGGTGAAGTAAACGATCGGGCACATAAAGGCACGAGTGATTATGTATGGGCTCTGAAAGACATTAACTTTGAAGTACAACAAGGTGACGTGTTAGGTATTATTGGTAAAAATGGAGCTGGTAAATCTACCTTGCTGAAAATTCTTTCCAAAGTAACAGCACCTACTACCGGAACTATTAAAGCCGCGGGACGAATAGCTTCTTTACTGGAAGTTGGTACCGGTTTTCACCCCGAAATGACCGGACGTGAAAATATCTTTATGAATGGAGCCATTATGGGCATGACTAAAGCCGAAATAACCCGTAAGTTAGATGAAATAGTAGATTTTTCGGGGGTGGAACGTTATCTGGATACTCCCGTGAAGCGGTATTCCAGCGGTATGACTGTTCGTCTGGGGTTTGCCATTGCTGCACATCTGGAACCTGAGATATTGGTTGTAGACGAAGTACTTGCTGTAGGTGATGCAGAGTTTCAAAAGAAAGCCATTGGCAAGATGCAGGATGTATCCAGAGGTGAGGGTAGAACGGTATTGTTTGTGAGTCATAATATGGGAGCGATAGCAAACTTATGTACACGTTGTATTTCATTGGAAAATGGATCTGTTTTTGAAGATGGTTCTACTTCAGAGGTAATATCAAGTTACTTNGATCGNAATAATAAAGTTTCAGGGCAAAAAGCAAATAACATTAAATTCCTCGATGGTTCAATAGAAATATCAGATTTTGTGTTGAAACAAGGAACTGAGAGTAATGGTATAATTTATCAAGGCTTAGCTTTCGAGTGTCAATTTGAAATAAGTAATACTTCGAATGACAGTTGTTTGTTGGAATTCAATGTAGAAGTAAAAAGTGGAAATGGAGAGTCTGTAACTTGTTTTGGAAACGAATTTCAGAATCAGACAATATCAGTTTTGCCTTTAGAAAAGAAAATCATAAATGCAATAATAAACGAAGCATTATTTAAAAAAGGGCATTACTATGTTTCGCTATATTTCAAAATCATTCAGCAGTATCTGATAAGTGAAAAATATATTGAAGATGCTATTAAATTAGAAGTCAATGAAGCTTCACCATTGTATTTCCTTGATAATAATAAATCTTGGAAATTGTTTCCTGCTGGACAACAACATGGATATGTGAGTTTGAAGATAGATGATTTCATTCAAAAACAAATTTAGTTCACAATGAATTTCTTAGTTTCTGTTATAGTACCGTGTTACAATCAAGTTCAATATCTGCCTGAAACTTTGGAGTCTGTATTATTACAAACTTATCGGAATTGGGAATGTATTATTGTGAATGATGGAAGTCCTGATAATACGGAAGAAATAGCTAAGCTATACTGTAATAAAGATAATCGATTTAAATATATTTATAAAGAAAATGGAGGGCTCTCTTCAGCTCGGAATTCGGGTATTAAAAGTAGTATTGGAGAATATATTTTACCATTAGACTCCGATGATCTGATTGGTGAAGAATATATTGAAAAGGCAATTCAACATTTCCAGGTTTACCCGGAAACAAAATTGGTATATTGTAAAGCAAGTTTTTTTGGAAATAAAGTTGGAGAATGGAAATTAGCAGATTATAATTATTCTGAATTGCTGTTTGGAAATATGATTTTTTGTTCTGCTTTGTACAAAAGAGCAGATTATGATAAAACAAGTTATTATAATGAAAATTTGATTCTTGGTTTTGAGGACTGGGATTTTTGGCTTACATTATTGAATGAAGAAGACCAGATTTATCGTATCCCTGAAATTTGTTTTTTTTATAGAACAAAAGATCATTCAATGTTGAGCAGTTTAAGTGAACAAAGTGCTATGCAACTAAGAATAAAGATTTATGATAACCATAAAGAGAAATTTGAGAAGTATATTCCGAATTTGATATGGCTGAATCCGGAATTAACCAGACAACATGATTATATTTTGTCTTTAGAAAAAGAAATAAAAAGAATTCAATTATCAAAAGCATATCGTTTAGGTAAGTTCATTTTAAAGCCATTTTCATTTTTACCAAACGTCTATAGAGCTAAAGGCAATTAAATGATATTTAAAATCATCTTCAATAATATCAAAAACATTAATATATGCCTAAGGTTTCCGTCATAGTACCCAATTACAACCATGCTAAGTATCTAATTCAACGTATAGATAGTGTTTTAAATCAATCTTATCAGGACTTTGAATTGATATTATTGGATGATTGTTCAACAGATAATAGTCGCGATGTTTTGAATTTGTACAAAGATCATCCCAAAGTGCGTCAGACCGTTTTTAATGACCAAAATAGTGGTTCTACTTTTAAACAGTGGAACAGAGGTGTAAAACTGGCACAAGGAGAATATATTTGGATAGCAGAAAGTGATGATTGGGCAGAACCAAAGTTTTTGGAAATTCTGATGCATGAATTTGAGCAAAGACACAATGTCGGTTTGGCATATGTTGCATCAAAGGGCGCAGATGGTGACGGAAATTTGACGTATTCGAATGAGATAGATAATACTGGTGAGACTATTGTATATCCGTCTAAATTTTATATTGAAAAATTTCTTTCGGTCGATAATTCTATTTGGAATGCCAGTATGATGATGTTTAAACGGGAACTATTTCCAACAATTGAACAGCAGAAACTTTATTCAACAATGAAATACTGTGGAGACTGGTTTTTCTATTTATTGGTAGCTGAAAAAGGGTTTGGTATTTTGGAAGTAAAACAAACGCTTAATAACTTTCGAGTTCATAAAAACAATGTTTCAAATAATGCTAAAACAAATGGATTGACCTTTTTGGAAGGATTGGATATCTATGCCTATTTGAAACCAAAGCTATCAATTCAAGCTATCAATTCAAGTTCAATTGACTGGGCAAAGAAGTATTGTAAATCTAAAAGACGTCAGCATTATTCTAAAGAAACGCAACGAAAAATTATTGAGAAAATGAAAAAAGCTCATACTTTGATGTGGGCGTTTATACCCTTTTTTGATCTTTATTATCTATTTAAATTTAAAAGCAAGTTATTAAGCATCGATTAATATTAGTTTCAGTACCAAAACATATTAAAAATATATTTTAACACTTTAGAATAGCTTTATGACAAATAAAGTCAGGGAATCAAATATCGAATTATTGAGAATTATTTTAATGATAATGATAATTACTCATCATGTTATCGTACATAGTTTAGGATTAAATTATGAACAAAGTCTGACCCAACATGATTTATCTATATATTATAAAATCTTCGTAAATAGTTTTGTCGTACTGGGTGTTAATACTTTTGTTTTTATATCCGGTTATTATGGAATGAAATTTAAAATAAAAGCAGTTATTTCTTTTACACTACAGGCGGTTTTTTATTCGGTTGGTATATATCTGTTTTTTTTGATATTGAACCACAATCGATTTGAAATCAAGGTATTTCTTTTAAATTTTATCCCTATATCTAAATATACATGGTGGTTTCTGTCTCTGTTTTTGGGATTATACTTTATTTCTCCTATACTAAATAAAGGGTTTGATTTATTAGAACATAGAAGTAAGATAATTACGTTAGCAGGGTTAGTGTATTTTGATAGTTTTTCAAGTTTCTGGTGGCACTCTGGATTATCCAGCGATGGATATTCAATTTTTCATTTTATTGTTTTATATCTTATAGCTAGATATTTAAGTGTGATTGTGCCAAAAATATATAAGCCTCTTTTCTATTTAGTCTTATCTACTTTTATTTTAGTGATAATAGCATCTTTGTTGTTATATAACGGTAATATCTCAAGACTGTCTATTATCTTCTCATATAATAATCCGATTTTGATTTTTTCTTCAATCATGCTCTTTTATGCCTTTAAAGATATTAAAATTCAGAGTAAGTTTATAAATACAGTTTCAGGTTTAGTATTTGGGATCTATTTGTTACATGATCATGAATCTGTGAGATATCTTATTAGTAAATATATATCAAAAGCTCAGACGAATTATTTTGGTTTTAAGTTTTTTATTTATATACTCTCTGCAATTATTTTGATATTCACAATAAGTGCTTTCATTGAATATATTCGAAAAATAGTTTTTGATGCATTATTGACTAAAATGGAATTTTATTTGGAGAGCAATGTTCAAATACAAAAGAATAGGAAAATAGTAACGCAATACATCAAACGTATTTTAGGGTTAAGCTATGTCTAGAATAACGATTTTAATGCCGGTTTATAATGGAGAGCAGTTTTTAAAAGAAACTATTGATAGTGTTCTGGCGCAATCTTATTCCGATTTTATTTTTTTGATTATCAATGATGGATCTACTGATAGTTCTGCAGAAATAATTTGTTCGTATTCTGATAAACGAATTATATATCAAGAGAATAAAAAAAACATAGGGTTAGTTGCATCATTAAACAAGGGCATTGAAATTGTAGATACAGAGTTTCTGGCTCGTATGGATGCCGATGATTTATGGCATCCTGCTAAATTAGAAAAACAAATACAGTTACTCGATTCTCGTCCAGATGTCGGGCTTTGTGGAACATCCATTCGAAAGTTTGGTGCATTTGAAGGCGATTTTATTTTTCCTGTTGATAATGAGGAATTAAAAGTTGGCTTCCTGTTTTATTGTTGCATGAGTCATCCCAGTGTGATATTTAGGATGTCATTTCTGAAAAACTCAGGTTTACGTTATCGTGCAGATTATTTTCCGGCAGAAGATTATAAAATGTGGGTGGAGTGTCTGGAAAAAACACAAATATACAATATCCCTGAAGTACTTGTATATTACCGCCAACACAATAATCAGATTACGCAGGATTCAAATACACTTCAAGCAGAAAAAACCAATCAGGTACGGTTAGAACTGTTGAACCGAATTTCGTCTGAATTTACTACGGAAGAAAAGATCTTTCATTTGGAAACTTTTGTAAAACAGAGAATCAACTCTGTAAGTGATTATAAAAAATGTCTTGCTTGGAAGAAAATATTAGAATTAAAGAATAAAGATAATGCATATTATATTCAGGCTCATCTTTTAGCTGTCGAACTGGATAAATATATTCAATCTGCTTATAAAGCTTATGTGTTATCCCACTATTTTAAAAATTTTTCGATCTCGAATGGTTTGCGATATGCCTGTTCATTCGACTGGCGATATCTAAGTTTAAGAAGAAATTTGTCGTTGTTTTATAAATGTATTTTATAGATGCCAACTCTCTTTTTTAAAATAAAGCGAAAACTCTATAAGTTATTTCACCCTGCCTGGGGTGAAATTCTTATGCTACATCGTGTTGTGCAAAAGCGAAGCCAACTCGAAGCTAATAGGCAAATGGAAATTACACCTGAGTTTTTAGAAAAAATGATATTGAATTATCAAGCAAGAGGGTATCTGTTTGTTTCGTTGGATGAAGTTTATGAAATAGTGAGTAAGCAAAAAATATTGAAGCAAAAATTTATTTGTTTTACATTTGACGATGGATATGTTGATAATTACGAGTTGGCTTATCCTATTTTTAAAAAGTACAATTGTCCTTTTGCTATCTATGTTGCAACCGATTTTCCTGATAGAAAAGCCTTGCTTTGGTGGTATGTGTTGGAGGATATACTTATGAATTCAGATGAATTAATATTAGGAGATGGCAGTCGGTATGACTGCTCAACTAACGATAAGAAAAATGAAACATTTGTTATTGTGAAGCAGAAAATATTTGATTCACAATCAACAAAAATAGAACAGACATTAAATCAGTTGTTTGCTAATTATAGTTATTCATTCGTGGATAAGAATAAATCTTTAGCTTTGAGTTGGGAGAAAATAGGAATATTGTCAACAGATAACCTTTGTACAATAGCTTCGCATACAGTATCACATGGTGTGTTACCTAATATGAATACAAATGAAGTAGATGCAGAGCTGAAAGAGTCAAAATTAAAACTGGAAAAACAAGTAGGTAAAAATGTTGTTCATTTTGCTTATCCCTATGGAGCCTGGAACGATTCTGTGCTTAAACAAGTAGCAGATGCAGGATATAAAACAGCTGTGTTGGGTAATGGAGGAAAAGTTAGAAAGGGATCAACTTCATTAGGGCTGCCCAGAATATAATTGAGTGAATTTTATCAACAAACCACGATTAATTTATTTGTATATTTAATGATCAAATATGGAGAAAAATTACATTATTCTGGTACATGAGAACCCTCAACAATTATTGAGGTTGATAAAAGCATTGGATGATAATATATCCTATTTTTATGTACATGTTGATAAAAAAGTAGATATTCAGGATTTCAAAGAATTTATATCCGACAATAAAAATGTGATTTTTGTTGCTAACAGATATGAATGTATTTGGGGGAGCATAAGTCTGGTTTATGCAACATTAAGTTGTATGCATGAAGTTGTAAATGACCGGAGGAGTGGCTATTGCATTTTAATTAGTGGACAAGATTATCCGATAAAAAGCAAAGACTTTATAAATGAGTATTTTAATGCCAACAATGGTTGTGACTTTATAAATGTAAATCCAATCGAAGAGTGTTGGTTGTCAGATGATTGTATTCATCGATTTGAATATTATACATTTAGTTTATCTTCAAAACGGCAAGACTTAATATCAATTCCTTATTTATTTTCAAAAAAAACTTTTAGAGAAAAGAGATGGAGACTTATAATTAAGTCCATACTAAGAACTAAGAATGTTGATTTGATATTAGAAATTATTTTAAATATTGTCAGGAAGAGAAAATGTCCTCATGATATCGTTTTTTATGGTGGTTCACAATGGTGGGCTCTAACCATTCCAACAATAGAAAGAATTTTAGACTTTGTTCAAAATAATATCTCATTTGTTAGTTATCATAAATATACAGCAATACCAGATGAAGTATTTTTTCATACAATACTAATGTATCTAGTGACTTTAGACAAAAGAATAAAAGTTAAAGATTCTTTAACTTACACAAATTGGGAAAGGAAGAATGTTCCTTTGCCAGTAACTTTTTCTTTAGACGATTTTGGCGAACTTGTTAATCTGCCAGGAGATAAATTATTTGCTCGGAAATTCAATGTAAATATTGATGAAGAGATTCTAGCTGAAATTGATAATAATATATTGGCTAGATAATTGGATATAATGGATGATAATAATCGAAATAAGATGGAAAGACCTCGTATAAAAATATTTACCCGATCTATGAATCCGGCTTTATATGACAGAGCTATGTTTTTTATAGACTTTCCATATCCTAAAGTGAGATTAACCAGAACTACTGCCGATGGCTATTTTTATAAGATGCTGGAAGATGTAGATGCTGATATTGCCATAAATATAGATGAAGATGCTTTTGTTTTTAATCATGAGGCATTAAAACAATTAATAGAGTTTGTAATAGGAAATGATTATGTTAACTGCGGAATGCGGGATGGTGGAGTGGTGGATATGCGTCCATATAGTCCGGTTGTTACAAATCCATACTTTAATATTCTTAATCTTAAACTAATTAGAGAGCAGTTTTCCGAACATGAGATACGAAAGATAACAGACCATCCAAATTTTGATTTAAAAGCTTATTCAGACTCGTCGTTGAAAATGCCATATGAAATATGCATGGTAGAACCATATTATCCTTTTTTTATTTGGTTAAGTATGAATTTTAAAACTTTGTACTTAGACGCAGAAGAACATAGTGATAATTATTCGACTATGCTGAAAAATCATCTTGGCGAACCTTTTCTTATTCATACATGGTTTTCGAGACATTATTATTTTAATCGTTTTCATACAAAAAGAATTAATGCAGTTATTCATTTTTGTGAGTTGAAAACTGGAAAAATATTCAATGATTCTTTATCAAATAAATTGCGGAATATGGGTTGGGTTATATTCACCTTTTTGAATACAAAACGGAGAAAAATCCGGCGTTGGGTTTACCTGAAAAAATGACAGATATGTTTGTTCTCTTACTATTTCAATCAATATTACTAGTTAATACTATTTGTATGTGAAAAATAGAGTAGATTACCACTTAGCGAAAATTTGATATAAATATTAATTAGTTGAAACGAAAAATTAATGGGAAATAATTTAAAACTTTCTTTTATAGTGCCATGCTACAATGTTGAAAAATACATTAAGGATTGTCTAGATAGTCTTTTTGCTCAAGATATACCAGAATCTGAGTATGAAGTTATTTGTGTAAACGATTGTTCTACAGATTGCACACGCGGAATAATTTTAGACTATAAAAGGAAACACCCTAATATTGTATTGATTGATCATGATACTAATAAAAAGTTGGGGCTCACCAGGAATTCAGGATTAAAAATAGCTCAGGGGAAATATGTTTGGTTTATAGATTCTGATGATTATATTGAAAATAATGTAATTCGAAAACTTATCAATGAGATGGAAGAATTAGAGTTAGATATTCTCAATTTTGAATTATCCAGAGTTGATAAGAGTAATGTAGTAATAAAGAGAAAAATTGCAGATACAACCGATGTAATCTTAGGGAGTCAATTTATTCATCAATTTGGTGAAAACTGGCAAATAAATGGATCGGCTTATACAAAAATATTTAGACGAAGTTATTTGGAAAGCAGAAATCTTCTTTTTAGCAAAAGCAGTTATCTTGAAGATCAAATTTATTCGTTAAGGGCTCTGTTTTTTGCTAAAAGATTCAAACATATTGAAGCCTATTTCTATTATTATCGATTTAATCCAAATTCGATTCTTAATACCAGAATGACTTCAGATAAATACCGATCTGTTTTTTTATTGGCATCTGATTTATTTATATTTTCACATGAGATTGAGGAGGAAGACAAGAAACTTTGTTTTTCTGTTAATGGGATTGCTTTATGGTATCTTAATTCTGTATTGAAGCAGTTTATATTTTTAAAAAGGATGGATAGAAATGCCGTAATTCTCTTTTTTAAAGAAGAAATGCCTGCAATTTTAAAAAGTGGTTATTTTAAAGGCTTTAAATATCAACTATTATCTCATCACGAGTTAATAAATAAATATCTTTTTGTTATTTCTCCTTTATTGCGTTTAGTCAGACAATGTAAGAGAAAAACAATAAATAAATTATTAAATGCAATAGTGAAGAAATAATATTTATATCATAGAAACAATGTTCTTCTCCATCATCATACCCGTTTACAATGTTGAGCAATACCTTCGCGATTGTCTCAACTCGGTTATTGCGCAAACTTATCCGGATTATGAGATTATTTGTGTGAATGATGGGTCGACGGATGGAAGTTTGGCTATATTGGAGGAGTTTCAGAAGAAATATCCTCAGATTACGATTATTTCCCAACCAAATAAAGGGCTTAGTGCTGCACGCAATGCTGGTATACATGCTTCTAAAGGTAACTATTTGTTTTTTCTGGATAGCGATGACTGGATTGAATCAAACAGCTTAGAGACTCTGGCACAGAAACAAGAAGGGGAAGACCTGCTCTGTTTTAATGGTCGTCGGTTTTTCGAAGACGGAAGGGTGGAAGACCTGGATGCCGGTATAACCGACACAAATCTTTCGGGTTGGGAGTATTATAATAAATACGTTTTAGTGCTTCGAAAATTCCATTTTGTTTGTTCGGTATTAAGGTTGTACCGACGGGAATATCTGTTGCAAAACAACTTGTTTTTTGAAGAAGGTATTTTCCACGAAGATAATCTCTTTACACCCTTTGCCTGTTATTATGCGCGGAAGGTGAAAGTAATCCCCGACAGCCTGTATGTTTATCGAATCAGGAAGGGTAGCATAACTACAACTGTCAGTTTTAAACGAATAGAAGATCTGCTTCAAGTTGATAACAAGTTGGGAGCCTTTTTTAATGCTATTGATTTTATTGAAAAATCCCGGCTTAATCGGGTGTTGGCAACCGATTATCTGTATGCTTTTTCAGCAAAGAACAGGCAGTTGTTTGGAAATAAGGACCGAGAATTAAAAAACATCATAAACTGGAAAATGTTTTCGACCGTGGTTAGAACATATCCTCATAGATTGTATTATTATCTGATTCGTATTCACCCTGTTCTATACCGCGTGTCGGAAAACATTATTATTCGTCTAAGAACTGGCTTATGACCCCAAAAATAGCTGTAATAATTCTTTATTTTGGGAAATGGCCGGAATGGATTCGTCTGTTCCTTTATTCGTGCGAGCAAAACAAGGATATTGATTTTATTCTGTTTACCGATTGTGATATAAGCCTGAGTAAAGCGGCGAATATACATTTCCATTCGGTGAGTTTTGCTGAATATTGTAATGAAGCAGGAAAGCAGTTGAATATCAACTTTCAACCACGAAATCCCTATAAATTGTGTGATCTGAGGCCTTTTCTGGGTTTTATTCACAAAGGTTTACTTGTAAACTATGACTTTTGGGGATTTGGAGATATAGATATTATTTGGGGGAAAATAACTGACTTTTACACAGAAAGCCTACTTGCCAGATTTGATGTGTTTTCTACTCATAACGATAGACTAAGTGGGCACCTAAGTATTCTTAAAAACAATGAGAAATACACTCATTTATGCTTTGGTATAAAGCAATGGCAATTGAAATTGTGTACAGATATAAATTATACGCTGGATGAAGCTGATTTTAGCCGACTCGTTTTTCCGGAATCAAAATGGATAGGCAAGTTTTACAGGCAAATAATGATGAAATTTCTGGGCTGGAAAATTGCTTGGGAAAGCTATTATAACATTTTTCCGCTTATTCATTTTGTTTTGGGGTTTAAAAAAAGGAGGCTCTATTTTAAAGAACAGCATACAACCCCTATTTTAAATTCAGATGGCAGGCTGTATAAATATGAATCGGACGTTTGGTATTATAATGAGGGGCGGATTTATAATGATAGGGTCGACAAAAATTACATTTACCTGCATTTTATGATTTATAAAAAGAATAATATTAAGAATGAATTTCATTGGAAAGAAAAGTTTTATTCGATAACTCCGGATTATAATTATGCAGATGGTGTAATGTTGGATAAGACGGGAATTTCAATGATGCATAAGTCCCGAATTTACCTAAAAATGTGATTTTTTCTTCGTCGGCCGCATGGCTTTTCTCGACGGCCGCGTGGCTTTCTCTCACGGCCGCATGGCTTTTTCCGACGGCCGCGTGGCTTTTCTTCACGGCCGCGTGGCTTTTTCCGACGGCCGCGTGGCTTTTCTTCACGGCCGCATGGCTTTCTCTCACGGCCGC
>JGI24140J50213_10000845_pt1 | contig 14067 bp, 15 predicted proteins | sample BarGraIncu00222A_FD_50213 | JGI IMG/M metagenome (IMG submission 50213)
TCGCGGCCCATTGGCCGGTGCGGGCGATTTGAGCTAGAAAATCGAAAGACCGGGAGTGATCCAGTGACCGAAGCGTGGACCTTGAAAGGCGAGATGGCGCTGTCGTGCAGCTGCACGGTGTTCTGCCCCTGCGTGCTCTCGCTCGGCGATCACCCGCCGACCGAAGAGCGTTGCCAGACCTGGGCCGGCATCCGCATCGACGACGGGCACATCGACAGCGAAGATCTTTCCGGGCTGCGCGTAGGCCTGATGATGGATCTGCCGGGCATCATGTCGCGCGGCAACTGGACCGCGGCGCTGTTCGTCGACGACAAGGCTTCGGCGCTCGCGATGAAAGGCCTCACCCGCATCTTCACCGGCCGCGTCGGCGGCACCACGCATCTGCTCTCGATCCTGGTCGGCCAATTCCTCGGCGTCCGCCAGGTTCCGATCAGCTATGAGACGCAGGGCGAGACTCGCGTCGTGCGCATCGAGAAATATGTCGACGGCGCCATCACGCCGATACGCGGCAAACAGCCGGGCCAGAACGTCGTCATCCGCAACAGCGAATACTGGATCGGCCCCGACGTCATCGTGTCGCGCGCCGACAAATCGCGCTTCCGCGGCTACGGGCGCAACTGGAATCTGGCCGGCCGTTCGGCCGAGATCGTCAAGCTCGATTGGGGCAATCAATAGCGCATGGCCACACCGACGCGCTTTGAAATTATTCGCGCGTTCGCGGTTCACATCTTCACCGCCTGCGGGGCGGCGCTGGCGTTGTTGGCACTGATTTTTGCGACCGGCGGGCACTGGGCGGCGATGTTCTTCTGTCTGGGCATGGCGCTGGTGGTGGACGGCGTCGACGGGCCGCTGGCGCGCGAATTCAAGGTGGCCGAGGTCTTGCCGCGCTGGTCGGGCGCGACGCTCGATCTCATCGTCGATTTCACGACTTATGTTTTCGTGCCCGCTTACGCGATCGCCGCCAGCGGCTTGTTGCTGCCTGTGTTGGCAATACCCTCCGGCGTCGTGGTCGCGATCACCGGCGCGCTTTATTTCGCCGACCGGCAAATGAAGACGCCGGACAATTATTTTCGCGGCTTCCCGGCCGTGTGGAATCTCGCCGCCTTCTATCTTTATCTGCTGGAGCCGCCGCCTTGGCTGGCCGCCGCCATGATTGCCGCGCTCGCGGTGCTGAGTTTCACGCCGATCAAGTTTCTGCATCCGCTACGCGTCAAGCGCCTGCGCGTGTTCAACATCGCATTGCTGGCGGGGTGGGCCGTGCTGGCGTTCCTGGCGGTGACCCAAGATCTTGCGCCTGGACCTTACGTGACCTGGCCGCTGGTCGCGATCGCGATTTATTTTTTCGGCGCCGGCCTGTTGCGCTCACCGGGCTGATCGTGCTGGTTACGGTTTGAACCTTCCGGGGGATATTTCATGTCACGACCCGTTCTTCTCATTGCCGGCGGCAGCCGCGGCATCGGCGCCTGCACCGCCGGATTTGCTGGCAGCCGCGGCTACGACGTGGCGGTCAACTACAAGAGCAATGCCAAGGCGGCGGCCAGCGTGGTCGATGCGGTGAAGGCCGCCGGCGGCAAGTCGGTCGCCATCCAGGGCGACATGGTGAGCGAAGAGACGATCGAGCGCGTGTTCGATCAGGCGACGAAAGAGCTCGGCCAGATCACCCATTTCGTGCACTGCGCCGGCATTGGCGGCAAAAATTCTAAACTCGAGGCCGCCAGCGCGGCCTCCATTCGCGAGGTGATCGACGTCAACCTCTACGGCGGCATCCTCTGCGCGCGTGCCGCGGTGCGCCGCATGTCCACGGCGAACGGCGGCAAAGGCGGCTCGATCGTCATGCTGGGGTCGATTGCGAGCCTCACCGGCGGCGCCGGCGAATACGTCTTCTATGCAGCGGCCAAAGGCGGCATCGACGCGCTCACGATCGGGCTTGCCCGCGAGGTGGCGAAGGAGGGCATTCGCTTCAACACGATCCGCCCGGGACCGACCAAAACCGAGATCCACGAGCCCGGCCGGCTCGATCGGATTACGCCTCTGCTGCCGATGGCCAGGCCGGGCGAGCCGCAGGAAATCGCCGAAGCTATCCTGTTCCTGTTATCGGACGCAGCGTCATACATCAGCGGCGCCGCCTTGAATGTCTCCGGGGCGCGCTAGACCGGCGCACGCGTCTGCGACAGGCACCTTGTGTTCGGCGCTCGGCTGCCTATGATCGCCGCCGAAACCCATCCACACAACAAACCAAGTCTATTGAGGGAGTGAAACTATGGTCGCGGCAGTGCGCGTTCACAAACACGGCGGTCCCGAAGCTCTGGTCTTCGAGGACGTGCAAATCCCGGCGCCCGGGCAGGGCCAGGTCAAGATCAAGCAGCATGCGTGCGGCGTCAATTTCATCGACTGCTATTTCCGCATGGGCATGTACCCGTCGCCGGTCGGCATGCCGTTCATCGCCGGCAACGAGAGCGCCGGCGAGGTAATCGCGGTCGGTCCTGGCGTGACCGATCTGAAAGTGGGCGACCGCGTCGGTTTCGTGGGACCGCTCGGCGGTTACGCGGCCGAGCGCCTGATGCCGGCCGACCGGGCGGTGAAGCTGCCCGACAACATCAGTTACGAACAGGCCGCCGGCATGATGCTCAAGGGCATGACCGTGCAGTATCTGGTCAACCGCACCTACAAGGTCGGCAAGGGTACCATCTGCCTCATCCACGCCGCCGCCGGCGGCGTCGGCCTGATCGCCTGCCAGTGGGCGAATTATCTCGGCGCCACCGTGATCGGCACCGTCGGCTCCAAGGACAAGGCCGAGATCGCCAAGAAAAACGGCGCCCACCACATCATACTCTATCGCGACGAGGACTTCGTGGCGAAGGTGAAGGAGATCACCAGCGGCAAGCTGTGCGACGTGGTCTATGACGGCATCGGCAAGGACACCTTCCCGGCTTCGCTCGATTGCCTGCGCCCGCTCGGCTATTTCGTGAGTTTCGGCAGCGCGTCGGGGCAGATCGAGGCCTTCAACATCAACATCCTGCAAGGCAAGGGCTCGCTGTTCGCCACAAGGCCGACGCTCAACCACTACGCGGCCAAACGTGAGGACCTGATCGCCATGTCGAACGATCTGTTCAAGGTCGTCGGCTCCGGCGCGGTGAAAATCCCGGTCAACCAGAAATACCCGCTCAAGGATGCCGCCAAGTCGCACAAGGACCTGGAAGCGCGCGGNACCACGGGGTCGTCGATCCTGTTGCCGTAGCAAGCCGCGCCGGCAAAGCGGACTCAGCCTCGGTGGCAGACGCGATTAAGCCTTTGGGACGCGGGGCGACCCTCGCGCTGGCGGTATTCGCCTTGCTGGCCGGGCAGATGGCGGCGCTGCTGGCGCTGACCTGGTGGTACGGCCAAAGCCTCGGGCATTTGCCGAATTTCAGCGGCGACGGCGCCGCCATCGCGCTGATCATCGCGGTGTCGACGCCGGTCGAGGTGGGGCTGCTGGCGCTGTTCGCCCGCCGCGCGGGTGCGGGCGCCGCCGACTATCTCGGTCTGATCTGGCCGCGCCGCGGCGAAGTGGTGTTCGGCGTCACCGCCATGGTGGTCATGATCGTCGCCGGCAATGTGCTGAGCTGGCTGCTCGGGCGCAATCTGGTCACGCCGTTTCAGCTCGACATTTATAAGACGGCAAGCGCGGGCGGATGGCTGCTCTGGCTGTGGCTGGCCATCGTGGTGTTGACGCCGATCGGCGAGGAGATCTTGTTCCGCGGGTTCCTGTTTCGCGGCTGGCTGCGCTCGCCGCGCGACGTCTGGCCCGTTATCGTCGTCACCTCGCTGCTGTGGGCGCTCATCCATGTGCAATACGACTGGTACACCATAGGCCAGATCTTCGTGTTCGGCCTGCTACTCGGATGGATGCGCTGGGCCAGCGGCTCGACCATCCTGACCATTCTGTTGCACGCGCTGATCAATAGCGAAGGCATGATTGAAACCTTCGTGGATCTGAAATGGCTGACATAAATCCAGCCGCTGTGGGGGCCAGCGTTGCCGCCCACCGTACTCAATATAACTTTGCAATATCAAGTTGCAGAGAGTTCAGCGCGCGGCTAAACATTTTCAGCAATTCGACGGATTTTTGCTTCATCAAAGATGGGAGGTGCCAATGCGCATGATGCTTCGATTTACTCTTCCAGTGGAAAAGGGAAACCAGGCCTTCAAGGACGGTTCGCTCGGAAAAACGTTAGAGTCGATAATGAATAAACTCAAACCGGAGGCCGCTTATTTCGCACCGACGGATGGGAAGCGCGGCGGAATGATGTTTTTTGATCTCGCCGAAGCGTCGCAGATTGTCGAGATTGTCGAACCGCTCTTTTCAAATCTCAATGCAGCAGTCGAGATCGCACCAGTCATGACGGGAGACGATCTGCGCAAGGGCATTGCGAAGACGACCTCAAAAAGTGAACCAGCTAGCGCTGCATCTATAAGAGCGCGGCGATTTTCGCGAAGGCCGGGTGCTGGTTGATGCCGCCCGGCAGCCGCGGCAGGCCAACCACGCCGGTGCCATGCGCGAAGCGGGCGATGCTGGCGACGGTGTCGTCGAGCTCGACCGGATTGCGCTCGCTCTCGCTCACCACGATGGCCGCGATTTTCAAATGGCGCTGCGCCAGCACGTCGAGCGCGGTGAGCGTGTGACTGATGGTGCCGAGATAGCCGCCGACCACCAGCAGCAGCGGAATTTTTAACGCCGCCATCCAGTCGAGCACCGTGCGCTCGCCGTCGAGCGGCACCATGATGCCGCCGACGCCCTCGATGAACAGGATGCCGTTCGCCGCGTCGATCGCCTTGCGGCTGAACGCGATCAGCTGTGCGAAGTCAATGCTGCGGCCTTCGCGCGCGGCGGCGAGATCGGGCGACAGCGGCGCGCGGAAGCGCCAGGGCGCGATGGACTCGATTTCATCTGCGCTGACCTGGCGCCCGAGCGCGGAAAGCAGCACCGCCGGGTCGCTGGTCTCCACCACCGAAGAATTGTAGCCGCTCACCACCGGCTTGAGCGCGTACACGGCTTGGCCCGCCTCACGCAGATAGCGGATCAGCCCGGCGGTGACGAACGTCTTGCCGATGTCGGTGCCGGTCGAGGTGACGAAATAAGCGCTCACGTTAATGCGCCATGATCTTGTTGCGCACGAGCTCCGCGAGCCGCGCGATCCGATCGTCGGGATGTTGCGCGGTGAACGTGAGCCGCAGGCGAGCGGTGCCGGGCGGCACCGAAGGCGGGCGGATGGCGGCGGCGAGGTAGCCTGCATCGGCGAGCAGGCGCGAGGCCGCCAGCGTTCTCTCCTCCTCGACGATAATCACCGGCACGATCGGGCTCTGCGCCTCGGGCAGCCCGGCGGCGCGCGTAAAGGCTTTCGCCTTTTGCACCGGCCGCGCGGCGTAGCCCGGCTCGCGCTCGATCAGATCGAGCGCCGCGATGGCCGCTGCCACGCATGCCGGCGGCAGGCCGGTGGAATAGATCAGCGTTCGCGCGCGGTTGCGGATCAGATCGATCACCGGCGCCGACGCGCACAGATAGCCGCCATAGGCACCGACCGCCTTCGACAGCGTGCCCATCTGTAACGGAATTGGAATATGCGTGTTGCCCACAAAACTCGTGCCGCGCCCGCCGCCGACCACGCCCAACCCGTGCGCATCGTCCGACATCAGCCAGGCGTCGTGTTCGTTGGCCAGCGCCAGCAGCTCGGCAAGCGGCGCCAGATCGCCGTCCATGGAGAACACGCCGTCGGTCACAATCAGCGCGTGATCGTGGGCGACGCGATGCGCCTCGAGCAATTCGCGCGCATGCGCGACGTCGTTGTGGCGGAACGTCATCACCTTGCCGCGCGATAAGTGCGCGCCGGCGAACAGGCAGGCATGTGAGAGTTCATCTGCCAGCACCAGACCGTCGCGGCCGATCAGCACCGGAATGATGCCGGCATTGGCGAGATAGCCGGAGCCGAACACGACCGCAGCCTCAGTCTGCTTGATGCGGGCGAGACGCGCTTCCAGTTGCGCATAAAGCGGGTGGTTGCCGGTGACCAGGCGCGAGGCGCCCGAGCCCGTGCCGTATTGCTCAATTGCGGCAATGGCGGCTTGCTTGATGGCCGGGTGCTGGGTCAGGTTGAGATAGTCGTTGCAGGAAAACGACAGCAGCCGCTTGCCGTCGCGCTCGACCCAGATGCCGTCCTCGCGCACGGTCTCGGCCAGCGCGCGGCGCAGATGGCGGCGCTGCAAATCGTCGAGCTTTTCTTGCGCGAATTGATCGAGTGCGTGCACGGGTGTAGGAAAGCGCCAAATGGCGGGCGACACCAGCAAAAAAGACGAACCGCCCGACTGGTACGCGGCCGGGCTTGAGCACGTCTGGCTGCCCTATGCCCAGATGAAGACCGCGGCGCCGCCGCTGCCGGTGGTGCGCACGCAAGGCTCGCGCATAACGCTGGCCGACGGGCGCGAGCTGATCGACGGCATCGCCAGCTGGTGGACCGCCTGCCACGGCTATAACCAGCCGCATATCCGGCACGCGGTCGCCAAACAGCTCAAGCAAATGCCGCACGTAATGTTCGGCGGGCTGGCACATGAGCCGGCGTTGACGCTCGCGCGGCGGCTGGCCGCGCTGCTGCCGGGCGATCTCACGCGCGTGTTTTTTTCCGATTCCGGTTCGGTCGCGGTCGAGGTCGCGCTCAAGATGGCGGCGCAATACTGGATCAATCGCGGCGTGAAGGGGCGCGGGCAATTCGTCGCGTTTAAGGGCGGCTATCACGGCGACACCACCGGCGCCATGGCGGTGAGCGACGCCGAAGGCGGCATGCACGCGCTGTTCGCCGGTTTGCTGCCGCAGCATCCCATCATCGATTTGCCGGACGACGATGAGCGCGCGGCCGCGCTCGATAAACTTCTCTCAGAACGCGCCGACACCATTGCTGGAATCATCGTCGAGCCCCTGGTGCAAGGCGCCGGCGGCATGAAATTCCACGACGCGGCCGTGCTCAAACGCCTGCGCGCGCTCGCCGACAAATACGACCTGCTGTTGATTTTCGACGAGGTGTTCACCGGCTTCGGCCGCACCTGCACGATGTTCGCCTGCGAGGCGGCCAGCGTCACGCCTGACATCGTCGCGCTGTCGAAGGCGCTCACCGGCGGCACGCTCCCGTTGGCGGCGACCGTCGCGACTAAGAAAGTGTTCGACGCATTCTGGTCGGACGATCCCAAGAAGGCGCTGATGCACGGACCGAGCTACATGGCCCATGCGCTCGGCTGCGCCGCCGCCAATGCCTCGCTCGATCTGTTCGAGCAAGAGCCGCGGTTGCAGCAAGTCGGCACTATATCTTCCGCTTTGTTGCAAGGGCTGGCGCCCTGCCGCAGCATGCCGGGCGTCAAGGATGTGCGCGTGAAGGGCGCCATCGGCGTGGTCGAGATGGAGCGCATCGACGATCTCAACGCCTTACGCGCGCTCTTCGTGGAGCAGGGCGTGTTCGTGCGGCCGTTCGGCAATATCATCTATCTCACGCCCGCACTCACCATCGCGGGCGATGAACTTAAAACTCTGACAGACGCAGTCGTGAAAGTCGTGCGCACGTTAAAGTCATAAGGAAAGACCATGGCACTCTACAGCGGACCGGTGATCGACACCCACCACCACATCTGGTTGCGCAAGGATGTCGGTTGGCTCGCCGATCCGCCGATCCCGCGCATGTTCGGCGATTATTTCGGCATCCGCCGCGATTACCCGGTGGAGGAATGGATCAACGACATCGCGACGCAAGGCGTCACCAAGTCGGTGCATGTCACCGCTATGTGGGGGCCGGGCCGCGCGCTCGATGAGACACGTTGGCTGCAATCGGTCGCTGACAAGCACGGCTATCCTCACGGCATCGTTTGCAACGTGGATCTGGCCAGTCCCGACGCCGAGGCCGCGCTCAAGGCGCAGAAACAATTTCCTAATCTGCGCGGCGTGCGGCAGATGCTCTATTGGGACAGCGAGCCGGTGCGGCAGGCAGCGCCGCGCGCTGATTACTGCAACGATCCCGCGTTCCGTCGCGGCTTTGCGCTGCTGGAGAAGCACGGCCTGCATTTCGAATTGCAGGTTTATGCCGGGCAAGCCAAGCACGCCGTTGAATTGATCAAGGCGTTTCCAAATCAGCGCATGATCCTGGTGCATGCCGGCATGCTCACCGCGCGCACGCCGGAAGCGATCAACGAATGGCGTGCGGCGCTCACCGCCATGGCCGCGTTCCCCAATCTGCACGTGAAGCTTTCCGGCCTCGGCATGTACAGCCTTGGCATCACCGTGCCGCAGGTTCGCCAGGTGATCCGCGACACCATCCAGATTTTCGGGATCGAGCGCACCATCTACGGCAGCAATTTTCCGCTCGAGAAATTGTTCGCCAGCTACGCCGATTTCTTAGCCGCCTATCGCGCGGTCATGTCGGAATACACCGAGGCCGAGCAGCGCAAGGTCTTTCACGACAATGCGGCGAAGTTCTATCGGCTCTAGAAGCCGACCGCCGTGCCATGCAGATCGTACTCATCGGCGCGCTCGATCTTGACCGTCGCGATCTCGCCGACGCGCAGCGGCCGCCGGCTCGCCACATAGACCGCGCCGTCGATCTCCGGCGCGTCCGCCATGGAGCGCCCCTTTGCGACCGTGGTACCAACGGAATCGATAATGACTTGCTGCCGCGTGCCCACCTTGCGTTTGAGCCGGCGGGTGGAAATCTTCTGCTGCGCCTGCATGAAGCGGTGCCAGCGGTCTTCCTTCACCTCGTCCGGCACCGCGGCGGCGAGATCGTTGGCGGCGGCGCCGCGCACCGGCTCATATTTGAAACAGCCGACGCGGTCGAGCGCGGCTTCCTCCAGCCATTGCAGCAGCAATTCGAAATCGCCTTCCGTCTCGCCGGGAAACCCGACGATGAAGGTCGAGCGCAGCGTGATGTCGGGGCAGATCGTGCGCCAGGCGGCGATGCGCTCCAGCGTCTTCTCCTGCGCGGCCGGGCGCTTCATGCGTTTGAGCACCTCGGGGGCGGCGTGCTGGAACGGGATGTCGAGATAGGGGAGAATTTTCCGCTCGGCCATCAGCGGAATTACTTCATCGACGTGCGGGTAGGGGTAGACGTAATGCAGCCGCACCCAGATGCCGAGCTCGCCTAATGCGGTGGCGAGATCGATGAACTTGGCGCGCAGCTCGCGGCCGCGCCATGGGCTCGCGGCGTATTTGATGTCGAGCCCATAGGCCGAGGTGTCCTGCGAGATCACCAGCAATTCATTCACGCCGGCGGTCACCAGCTTCTCGGCCTCGCGCAGCACGTCACCCACCGGGCGCGACACCAGATCGCCGCGCAGGCGCGGGATGATGCAGAACGTGCAGCGGTTGTTGCAGCCTTCGGAAATCTTCAGATAGGCGTAATGCCGTGGGGTGAGCTTGATGCCTTCCGGCGGCACCAGGTCGAGGAACGGATCGTGTTGCGGCGGCACCGCGCGATGAACGGCGTCGACCACGTTCTCGTATTGCTGCGGGCCGGTGATCGCCAGCACCTGCGGGTAGGCGGCCGAGATGCTCTCCGGCTCGGCGCCCATGCAGCCGGTGACGATGACCTTGCCGTTTTCCTTCAGCGCGCTGCCGATGGCCGCGAGCGACTCCGCCTTGGCGCTGTCGAGAAAGCCGCAAGTGTTGACGATGACCACATCGGAGCCGGCATGCTCGCGCGACAGCTCGTAGCCCTCCGCGCGCAGCCGCGTGACGATGCGCTCCGAGTCGACCAGCGCCTTCGGGCAGCCGAGCGAGACGAAGCTCACCTTGGGGGCGGCGGTAGAGGGTTTCTTGTCGGGATCAAGCATGCGGATAGGGAGCTAACCGCGAACCGGGGCGAGTACAAGGCCGCCAAACCATCCACCGCCCCCGATTGGCGTCCCGGCGCGGCGGGGCTATGCTCCTGGACTCGGAAAGGCGGCCCATGAAACGCATTGCCTTCGTTTTAGCCCTGCTGCTTGGCGGACTATCGACGCTGCCGGCGACGGCCGGCGACGCGCAAATCTGGCGCTACAACCGGCACAGCCCGGAGCCGCCGTTCCCGCTCAGCGGTCGCTCGCAGTCGATCTGGGCCTCGGGCGCCTGCTGGAGCGAATGCGGCTCCTACACCACCTGGAACCTGGTCGCCTGCCTTTACCGCGACGGGCAGGGCCACTGCCTCAAGCGCGTCGACGCCGACGATCGCGCCTGCCAGCGCGCATGCCGCACGAGGGGCGGGCCGCTATTGCCGATCGATACGCTTTTCCCGCTCGAGTTCTAAGTCCGGTTACTGCGGTTTTGGCTGCGATCAGACCTTGGCAAACATCAGATCGTCACGTTTGACCTGGTCCGTAGCGGCGCTACGGCCCAGTTCGTAGAGCGTCTGCATGTTCGCCGGATTGTCCATCGGACGCAGCTTGGCGATGAAATCGGCGCTGAAGTGCTTGCCAAGATTCTCTGCGAGCCACGATTGCTCAAGTCTGACGTCGTAGCGCAGGAAGCGGAACAGATCGCCGGTCGGCGCCAGCACGCGGCCGAGATCGCCGATTTCGGAATTGATCGGCCAGGCGATCGGCGATTGTCCGAGATAGGTCATCAAAGTCAGCACGAGCAACTGGCTTTCGGCAATCATGGCCGCCAGCGATTTGATCGCGAGACCGATCGCGCTCGATCGCATGGCGTCGGCGGGGCTCAACGTGGGCTGAAACGACCCGGTCCCGACCGAGACGATCAGAAGATTCTCCGGCCCAATCCGCCAGTTCAGCCCGTAGGCCGGAACGAGCNCCGTCATCAGCATGAGGAGNGCAGGGTTGTTGTGCGGCGTGAGGCCGCCGTCGATGAACAGCCCCGGCGGACGCNCGGACGCGATCTCGATGAGTTCCGGTTCGAAGAAGCTCGGGGCCGCTGTGCTGGCGCGCACGACGTGCGCCAGCGGCAGGTGCCGGTTGCCCATGAACGATCCGTCCGCCGGCGTTTCCCAAAACACCGAGCGCGGATTATTCATGACGATCCAGTCGCTGCCAGTGTCCATGCGTTTGAGAACGATGCAAAGACCCGTGCGAAGATCGGGACTGTCTAGCGTCCTTGGCCCGATGACATTGGTGAGTTCCTGCATCAGGCGCCGTGAATCGAATTTGGCGTGCCACCCCGTCACCCGCCAAAACGATCGCTTGAAAATCTTCGGAGCGAGCTGTTCGTAGAAAGTACGAATCTCGGAGACGCGATATCCCAGCGCCAAGGCGGTGGCGATGATCGCGCCGGTGGATGTTCCGCCGATGAGGTCGAACCAATCGCCAAGGCGGACCGGCCGGCCTTCGATCTCCTCGATCAGCGCCTCGATGCGCTCGAGGAATGCAATGGTGGCTGCGCCGCGCACGCCGCCGCCGTCAAGCGACAAGATCCGTTTGGGGCCGGGGCCAAACAAATGAGCGTCACGCTTGGCTGGCAATAGGTCTTCGGTCGTCACGGGTCCCGGGACTTCGTCCCACGGTCGTTAGCGTCGGAAAGCGCGATTTTATTGGGGTAACAAGCGGACATTCCAATGCAAGAGTGTCATGCCACTATTGACCCGGACCTGCGTACCGCTTATTGATCCAACAGGCAACGTTCTTGCCTAAAAAAGGATCAAAGCCATGACCGAAACCACGGTGGGAATTGAACAGACTCAAGAAATCTTTGCCTTCGAAGTCTCCGACGAGGCGCTGGAGGCTGCGGCGGGTACGGTGAGGGAGAAGGCGGCGAATTATACACTCGCGGCCTGCAGCGGCCTGTCGGTTTGCCCCGGCTGACCAGTTTAATTCGATTGGTCCTGGCTTCTTAATTTGTCCCTGATCGCGGGACCGCCGAAGGCCCCGACGAGGCAACTTCTAGGATAGCGATGAAAGGGCCGGGCGTCATGCTCGGTCCTTTCTCTTGCGCCTGCGCAGGAAGCGGAAGAACTCAGCCGCCTGATCGAAACACCTGATCCGATTTCGGAGAGACCGCCGCGAGGCGGTCTTTCTTTTTCACCGTGCCGCCGACGCTGTTCACCCGCGATGACGGGGCTGCGCCAGCGAGCCGCGCAAACCGGCCCGACACCCTGAAAAAGCGAAAGCCCCCGCCGGCACGGACCGGCAGGGGCCTGCGTTTAGTAAGGTGATCGGACCAAAGACCACGCCGCAGTCATTACCACACCCCCGCCCGCGAGCAATCAAAGCATCGCGCGGCGCCGCGACAGAAGTCCGCATAAATTTTTTGAACAGCGCAGGCGAGCGTTTGTTGAGATTGCCGGTCCGCCTTCGCTGACGCTTCGGCGCGACAGCCTTCGCGCAGGGATGGCTTGCCGAGCCGAAGCTCTGAAAGAGCGAAGGCGGGTGGCGGAAGGGGTGAGATTCGAACTCACGATACCCTTGCGGGTATGCCGGTTTTCAAGACCGGTGCCTTAAACCGCTCGGCCACCCTTCCGTAACACAATCCCACTATGCGTATTCCAATGGTCGAAGCGCTTCGCCCTTGCAAGCGGGCAATGCCTTGGGCTATGCCGAGAGGGGCCGCGGGACCGGCAAATGTGGCTGTGGAACCAAGTATTTACCACCCACACACGGGCGGTTCCCGAAACACCCGCCACAGGGTAAACTGACAGCTTCGCACTGGGGACTTTAGGCAGCATGGGCGGATTCGGGGGCAAAGGCGGCTTTGGCCTGATCGCGCGCCTTGTCGGGCTGGCCGCTGGCTGCCTGGCACTCGCCAATTGCTCGAGCGGCCTGTCCAGCCGGGTCGATCCCAAATACGGCGTTTCCACCAGCGCCCGCGTCGTCGCCGATGGCCAGCCGGTGCCAAAGGGCGGCGGCGTCTACCGGGTCGGCAAGCCTTATTCGGTGGGCGGCCGCGAATATGTCCCGCAAGAAGACGTGAATTACAGCGCCGTCGGCCTGGCCTCCTGGTACGGCGACGATTTCCACGGCCGCTATACCGCCAACGGCGAAATCTTCGACATGAATTCGATTTCGGCCGCGCATCCGACCATGCCGCTGCCGTCCTATGCGCGCGTCACCAATCTGGCCAATCACCGCTCGATCGTAGTGCGCGTCAACGACCGCGGTCCCTATGTCGGTAACCGGGTCATCGACTTGTCGGTCAAGACCGCCAAGATTTTGGGCTTCTACGGCGAAGGCGTCGCCAAGGTGAAGGTCGAATATGTCGGCCGCGCGCCGCTGGAAGGCTCCGACGACCGCAAGCTGGCGGCGACCTTGCGTGAAGGCGTGCCGGGCTCGGGCCCGCCGGTCCTGGTGGCCTCCAGCAAGCCTTACGCTCCGACTTATTTCGATAGCCGGCCGCTGACGCACGTGCCGGCGCCGCCCGACCGGCCCTACCGACTGGGCGAGGGCGCCCGTGAGGTGCCGGCAGTACCGGCGCGGACCGTCGAGCTCGCCGCCGCCAGCCGCCCGCAGGCCACGCCAACCGTCACGCGGGCGCCGCTGCCCGCCGCCGAGCCGGAGGCTTCGCCGGTTTCCGCCTATGCCCCGGCGCGCTATGATGGCCGTGCGGGATTCCTGAGCGGCCGCGGCCTTTACTGAGCCACAAATTTCCGCCACATCGCCGCTGATTATGCCGCCATGACGCGCTTCGCGCGCCGGCGAAAGAACATTGATGATGGCACTTACGTCTAGCGCAATCGGACGGCTACTGACGGCGGCGGCTTTGCTCGTGGCCTTCAGCGCGCTCGCCTTGGCCGCGCCCAAGCATGACGTCAAGCCGGCCAAGCCGGCCGCTGCGGTCGCGCCGAAAAAAGAAGCGCCCCGCAACAAGGACGAGCCGGTCATCAGCGCGCCGCACGCGATCCTGATCGACGCTGAAAACGGCGGCGTGCTGTTCGAGCGCGACCCCGACCAGCTCATCTTCCCGGCCAGTCTCGCCAAGCTGATGACCGCCGAATTCGTGTTCCACGAAATTAAAGAAGGCCGCATCAATCTCACCGACGAATACACCGTGAGCGAGAATGCCTGGCGCAAGGGCGGCGCGCCCTCGCACGGCTCCACCATGTTCGCGGCGATCCACAGCAAGATTCCCGTCGACGA
>JGI24140J50213_10000846_pt1 | contig 14058 bp, 13 predicted proteins | sample BarGraIncu00222A_FD_50213 | JGI IMG/M metagenome (IMG submission 50213)
TGCTTTTTTGAGATATTTTTCCTCATGGGTCATTCTCCATGCATAAGACAGATAAAATACCCTTCGGATACATTCTCTTGATTTATCCAGTAATCTTTTTCCAATCTGAATTCTTTCCAAAGCAGGCCTGGCTATAATTTTATCACATTCTGCGAGAATATTTTGATGAACTTTTTTCCAGACAACATTCGTAGCGATAGTTTGCTTAATACCTTCTTCCTCTCCCTTTAAAAGTAAAATCCTGGGATGTCCGGGCATTTTGATTGCTGGGATATTTTGAGAATTGGTAATACTTACGAACAATAAAATGTAAAGGGTTATAACTAATTTCTTCATAAAATAGAAAGTTAAAGCGTAGCGGGTTGGTTGAATTGGGCAAAGTTAGAATGTTTTTTTATTGTTTGAGCGCTGCTTTTGTAAAGATATAGTCAGGAATAGTTTGATTGAACTTTATATTTATCATTTTGAACTCGGTACCATTTCCATCTTTGAGCATGTCTTTGTAAACAATCGATGTTGGAAACCACCGGCCCTGGATTTTTTGCACATCTCTGAGTTCAACCCGTTTTAACAGTTGACCACTCTTGGCATACAATTCTTCTTTCAGGGGAACAAATCTTTCTTCATCAACCCAAACTTTCTGTTTGTAATAGGCTACATCCTCAACTTTAGCTGTAAGTTCAACGATATAATTATTTCTGTCACCAATCTTTTCCTCTCCGATCACTTTTGCATTATAGATGTCTGTTAGTTTCCGGTCGTCCATCATATCTTCATAAGAGAGGTCAGATCCCATCACTGACTGGCGCAACATATTGCCTGAGATTTGTATAATCCGGTCTGTTGAAGGAGAATAAATCCATAACTGTCCCTTCAACTTCAACATTTTTGTCCCTTTCTCACTGGCAGGCGACAAATATTCTGTAAAGGATTTTTTTGTTCCTTCCGACATTGTTTTCGATCCGATAGTCCTGCTGTTCCGCTTGCCATTAATGGTCATCGTAGATTCAAATACACGATTAGTTGATGACATGTTCTGGTCAACTTTTAAAAGTAATGCTGTACCATCAGGTAAACTAGATCCCATTGTCATTACACCCAGTAATATGACAATGATAACTGTATTCATTTTTTTCATGCTTCTAATTCTTTAAATAGTGTAGCTGTGTTCCTTTTGTAAATACCAATTCCTGAAAGTGCATTTCCCAAAACCATGGAAAACAATCCCGGTATAAAACCAATGTAATAAGCAGTAGGAGTGATGACTGCTCTTGCCACCGAAGGCATTAACATGGAAGAATTTTTCATGACCCCACCAATATTGAATCCGACAGTTTGCAAATAATATGAAGCTCCTAAACCCAACACGGTTCCTACAACTGAACCAATAGCGCCAATAAACAGACCCTCATAAATGATTGTTCTGTAGATGTGATTTTTATCTTCGCCCAATGCCAGTCTGACGCCAAATTCATTGTAACGACGCAAACCACCAAGCAAACCGGCGTTCCATAAAACAATCGACATTGCCAAAACAAATATTACAATCATCATGCTGCCAACAGCATTGACATAATCGATGTATTCTGCCATTCCGGATTGTTCACGAAGCGTTATCATTACAGGGGCATAGTCATCCTTTACATTTGAATATTTCTTATTGAAAGAGTTTTTCACCAATACTGCCTGTTCATCATCATATTGGTTTGTATTTAAAAATCCGAGTATTTCTCCTGCTGCATCATCCATTTCTAAGGCTGCTTGTGTATCCGAGATATCGGTTATAATAGCACCCCTGTCAAGCGCTACAGAGCCAAAACGAATAGTCCCTGCAATAGTCAGGTTCTTAAATGCCATCCCACCATTCATGGTTGTTCCAAATAAAGTGAATTTGTCACCTGGTTTAACATGAAACTTAACGGCAAAGAGATCAGAAATAATGGCTTCTCCCGGTTTTGTTGGCAGTTTACCGGCCACCAATGATTTTTCAAGATTGAACCTTACACCCTCTTTGGATTGTGGAGACAACAAATCTATAGCCCATCCAACAACGGGACCCTGTGCCCGGGTTTCTCCTTTTGCATCGGGAAAATCAATAAGCCCTCCAAAACGGATCCGTTTCACCCAATCCATTTCAGGATAAGAGGACATTAGTTCATTCAACTGTTTGGTCACTTTCAGTATTGCCAGATCATTTGGCATCTGCTCAGCATCCTTTGCATAAGCCCGTGTCATTACTTTAACATGCCCAGTGCTGAAGTTCGCATTCATCACAATGGATTCACCCATTATCCCTTTGAGCCAGCAATACAAAATCACCGTGAGTAACACCCCGATTGAGACAACAATTATTGGCAATAAACTTCTGCTTTTATCGTGCAGAATACCTTTAAATAAAAACTTGATCATTGCATTTTTCCTTTCAGTGCATCAGTTGGTTTCATTCTTGAAATTCTTCTGGTTGGGAAGAAGCTTACGATGGTAGCCGAGATGATTACAAGCAATATTGTTGATAAAATCAAACCCATGCTGTAAACCGGAAATATTCTGGCAGATATGGATATCCCGGTAGCATCTACCGTTTTGGGCATTGGGATTCCCATGTCGTGGAGATACCACAACAGCGGCATCCCATAAATCGTTCCCAGAATTATTGCCAGCAGGCTATGCGCACTCCCTTCAATCGTGAATATTTTCACTACCTGAAAGCGGGTCATGCCAAGGGCAATATATGTTCCGATCTCTTTCTGCCGCTTGAAAATAGAAAGCACCTGCGTGTCAAAAATAGCCAGCAGAGCAATTGCTAGCAAGAGACCATACAATACCATAGCGCCTCCCTTTTTCATTTGAATGATATCTGTAATCTCTTTCAAAAGGAAGTTGAGATCCTTGAATTTCCACTGATCAATATTTCCTCCTGCGAAAGTATTTGCCGCAACCAGCAACGTCGCTTCATTTTCCATTCCGGTTATTTTCTGCAGCGTATTCAAAGGAATCCAGACCTGATTGTTGTCAACCGATTGAACATTACAATTGAAAATATCCACGATCTTGAATTCACGTGCGTCAAAAGTGCCGTTCTTATCACGCCACCTGCCCAGTACCAGATCTCCCTTTTTCAATTTGGCAGAAGCTGCCATTCGTTTGCCAATTATAGCAGGGATAACACCTGTTTCCGGTTTTAAGGATGCAGCGGGAAGTTTTATGATGCGCTGTTTAGGATCGATACCTTTTAAAAAGATATTTTCCATTCTCCCCTGGGGATAAAGGGTAGCCTGAGTTATCAAAACGGGGGTAAGTTGCTGAGCATCCATTAATAATTTTGTTTTCCCGGTAACCGGAGCATGGGCATCAACCAGACAAAACGGATCATAGGGATCATATGCAGCGTGCCAGAGCTGGCCGTTTCCAACCTCCCATTCTTTGGTGTCATTATAGGCCTGCAAGTTCCAACCGTCGAGCATACCATTGTAAAAAACAATGATGACAAAGGCAATTGAAAGCACAGACACATTGAGCCAGGTCCTGAGTCCTGCACCCATCAGATTTTTAAATGCCAGTTTAAGCGCTAACATGTTGACTGATTTTCAGTTGTTAAAATCAATTTATCATCTTCGACAACACCATCTTTCAACGTAATGATGCGGTCGAGATATTGCATAACCTTTTCATCGTGCGTAGCAAAGATGAAAGTAGTGTTCAACTCTTTGTTCAACCTTTTCATGGTTTGAACAATGTTGTGCGAGTTCTTTGCATCCAGATTGGCAGATGGTTCATCGGCAAGGACAAGCACCGGGCGTTTCACCATTGCCCTTGCAATTGCCACACGCTGACATTCCCCACCCGAAAGCTGTGAGGGTTTTGATTTTTCTTTGTCTGTCAAACCAACCCATTCGAGCGCTTCCATAACTGCTTTTCTTCTTTCTGTTGCACTATGACTTTGCAGCAACAAGGCAAACTCTACATTTTCAAAGACAGTATAGACAGGCAGCAGATTATAAGTCTGGAAGATGAATCCAATATTATAATTCCTTAGAGCAGCTGATTGGGTATTAGATAATCCGGATACAGACTGGCCGCAGACTTCAACGGTGCCTTCCGAGGGATTATCAAGCGAACCAATGATATTTAGCAACGTCGTTTTTCCCGATCCACTGGGCCCCACTAATCCTGTGAATTCACCTTTGCCAATTGATAAAGTGATATTGTGAAGCGCTGTAAACTCACCCGATCCAACGTGGAATCTTTTTGTCAGGTTGTTGATTTTTATGATTGCAGAATTGTCCATTGATGAAATTTTAATGATTAAACACCAGCATGAATTGAATTCCTTTGCCGGAATAATAATTGATTGAATTGTCCTGTTGAGGGAGTTGATAGTGAACCGGATTCCAGAAAGCCATAATATAAAATGATATTTTATTGTATTGTCGTTTCAGCGTCAGGAAATTATAGGAGGCTTTATTCGTCCAGTCCCAATATGAGATCGTACTCAGATTATCAATCATGCTTATCGGGTAAGAGAGAGATAATCCCGAAAATGAAACGGGCCTTTTGAAGTCAAAGGCTTTGTCGTCGTATGCCAGAAACAAGTGTTCGAAAACCACATTCAGTCCGTTTCCTATGCCGAAAGTATTATCCAATCCCAGATTCAGGATTTCCTGATTATTAACGGATTCGATTGCTTTTGTTTTATTGATCCATGTACCTTCAAACCAAAGCCCTACTCCTAGATCCCATTTCCCATCCAATCCGATCCGATTTTCAGAATTGTTGGTATTTAACGACAAAATATCTGTACGACGGTGATGAAACGAAATTGCAATTTCTCCTTTTGGAACCGGAGTTTGAAAACGGCCTCCATATTCAGGTGACTTTTTATTGGTTGCATCTATTTGCCAGGGTCGCTGTTTGTCGTTTCCATACAGACACCATAACCAGAGATTGGCATTGTTCATAAAATAGTATCTTCCTAAAAATCCCCATACCCCATCGGTAAGCTGCAAGGGATCACGCGGATCTATCTGATCAAACCACATCAGGGGACGAAGCAAAGTGGCAGAACCAAAGTTGATTTTCTGAAGCCCAAGTCGCAATTCCAGTTGTTTGGTAGAATAACGCGCCCAGAAACGATAGGGTGTAAAACTGCCCTCTGTCTGATTATTATCAAAAGGTTTAAAACCCATGTTCCCATTCAGATTGAGTGAGGTTTCAAAATCTATCTTTTGCCGGTTTTTTAGATTGAAGGTGTAGTTTAGTGTCGGAATATAACGGGCGCCAAGATACACAGGCAGTCTGTTTCCCTGATTGTAAAGTCCCCATGCAGAAAGCTGTCCACTAAATACCAGGGTGTCGTTAACCTTTTTGATGGTATCTTGTGCCGGACTTGTGAGGTAAAGTCCAAAAACTAATAGGAAGGCAAAGGAATATTTCATCTTCTTATTCATGTGGTGCAATGCCATAAACACAGAAGTTTGCAATTTCAATGATAAGTTCCTGAGGTGTATCGTAAAGTTTCTGGAGATTTTCATCAGCCATCATAGCGGTCAGGTGTGAAGAGATGTTCAGAAAAAATTCAGGGTTGAAATCCTTCCGAAAAAGCCCTTCTTTTTGCGCCTGTTGAAAATAAGACAACATCTCTTTCCAGATTAATTTGGTTCTCCCTTCGATATAAGACTGTAATCCCAGTTCGGGCGAGTCGTAAAAATCCTTTATAAATTCCTGACTGACGTCGTTAGTCCCTTTCAGTTTAAGGAAAAGTATTTTTCTGATTTTCTCTGAAGGATCTATTTTTTCAGCAAGTAAGATTTTGAAAGATTGTAATCCTTTATTAACCTCTTCATCATACACCGCTTTGGCCAATTCAATTTTGTTGGGATACAACCTGTAGAAAGTCATTTTACTGACTTTGGCCAACTGGCATACCTCTTCAATCGTTACCCGCTTAAAACCATGTTTCCAGAATAATTCTCTGGCTATTTTCAATAGTTCAACCTGTTTTTTGCTTTTTGGAGTATTCATCATTGTTTATCTGTACAAATTGGTATGCAAATATACGAATAAGGTAATATAAAACTATAAACGTAACAAAATATATTTAAAGTATCTTTTACGGATATTGAGTAAAGGTGTATCAGGCCTATGAAGATAATTCAGCTAAAATAATCGAATTAGAAAAGCATGTAAATCAATACCACCGCAGCTGCAGACATGAGCAGTAAAGTAGCAAACCCAAGGATATTCGAAAGTTTTCCATTGGTATGCTTGTCCATTATTTTTTTATTATTGGAGATATGAAGGATCATCACAATTAAAACAGGAGCCGTCAAACCATACAGAATAGCTGAATAAATCAGTGCTTTAATTGGCGAGAGACCAATAAAATCCAATGACAATCCCAAAAGCAATGAAATACCAATAATGACATAGAATGCTTTGACCTTGTACCATTTTTTATCCAGTCCTGTTTTCCATCCAAACGATTCACTTACGATGTAAGAGAGCGCACCACTCAAAACGGGTATTGCAAGTAGCCCGGTACCAATTACACCAATTGCAAAAAGCAGATAGGCAAAATTTCCTGCTAAGGGCTTCAATGCCTGGGCAGCCTGTTCAACAGTATCGATTTTATGAATACCACCATTAAATAAAACCGATCCTGTAGTAAGGATCATAAAGAACATGACTACATTTGAAAATAACATACCAAAATTGACATCCTTTTTCATGTCATCGATCACTCTTTTATCTACCACCAGTTTTGATTTGACAATTTTTTGATCCTCAACTTCCATCGTTGCCTGCCAAAAGAAAAGATACGGCGAGATAGTTGTGCCAAGAATTGCAACAAGAATACTGATGAAGTTTTTGTCAAATTTTATGGTTGGTACAAAAGTAGCTTTCAAAACTGCCATCCAATCCTGTTTGGATAAAAAAGGGATAATCAGATAAACCAAAAGAACAATGCAGAGGTATTTCAACACTGCAGCAATTTTCTGATAGGGTAAAAATATAATTAAAACCAACAGCACGATGGTGAAAAAGACACAGAAAAAAGAGGGATGAATTGATGGAAATAGGAGAGAACCTACTGCTCCCATTCCTGCAATGTCAGCACTAATATTCATGACAATAGCAGGAAAACTAAACAACAACATTAAATATAAGACAGGTTTTGAATAATACTTTTTAAGCGTACCTGCTAATCCATGTTTGGTCACTAAACCAATTCGTGCACACATTCCCTGTATTGAAGCCATCAGTGGGAACGTAATAAGAGCGGTCCACAATGTAGCAAGGCCATATTGTGCTCCCGCCTGTGAATATGTTGCAATTCCTGATGGGTCGTCATCACTGGCGCCGGTTATAAGTCCCGGTCCAAGTACTTTCCAGAAACCGGATAAATTCTTTGATATATTTTTTAAGTTTATCATTTTAATCTCTCCTTAATATTATTCATATCGAAGTGCATCGATTGGATTTAAGCTTGCTGCTTTTCTGGCTGGATACCATCCAAAAAATACGCCAATAACTGTACACACCAAAAATGAAAGTACGACTGAAGCAGGCAAAACCACCACAGGCCATTTCATGAGTATCCCAATGAGTTGAGAGGCACCAATACCAACAAATATTCCAAGGATTCCTCCTATAACACTCAGTAAAATTGATTCAATCAGAAATTGCATCAGAATATCTTTTCCTCTACCACCAACTGACATACGCAATCCAATTTCTCTGGTTCTTTCTGTTACCGATACATACATGATGTTCATGATACCTATACCTCCAACGAGAAGAGAAATACCAGCAATTGCTCCCAGAAGAATGGTCAAAACATTACTGACCGAACTTGATGTGGTAACCAGATCTTCCTGTGTTCGAATCCGGAAGTCATTATCGGCACCTTCTTTCAATTTATGCGATCTTCTGAGTGCCACTTCCATTTCAGCGGCAGCAGTTTTTGTTGCATTTTCATTGATTGCTGAAGATTGAATGCTGCCAATTGATGTGCTGGCAAGTACTCTTTTTTGTACTGTCGTGTAAGGAGCCAATAACAGGTCATCCTGATCCTGACCAAATGTATTTGTGCCTTTGGATTTTAAAATACCAATGATTGTGAAAGGGATTTTCTTATACCGAATGGAAAGTCCAATAGGATTGGTCCCTTTACCAAAAAGATTTTCAATAACGGTTTCTCCGATCAAACAAACTTTTGCAGCACCTTTTACCTCCTGTTCTGTAAAAATCCTTCCTTCAGAAACATCTATTAATTTTATTTTAAAATATTCTGTGTTGCTGCCAAACAGACTTGTTGGCCAGTTTTTATTGCTGTAGACAGCTTGTCCGTTAGCCCTAACTTCCGGCGAGATATCACCTATAGAAGGACATTCGGCTCTGATGGCATCCAGGTCTTTAATGGTCAGATTGACAGCACCCGAATTTCCCAATTGGATTCCACCCCGTTGTTGTGAACTGGGCTGTACAGAAACAAGATTTGTTCCCATACTGGAAATCTGGTCTGTAATGCTTTTTTTTGAACCTTCGCCAATGGCTAACATTGCAATGACGGATGCCACGCCAATTATGATCCCCAACATGGTTAGCAGCGCCCTCATTTTGTTTCTCTTTAAGGCATAAATGGCTAATTTCAAAAGGTTTGAAATTTTCATATTCTTTAACTTTTGTCGGTTTCAATTTTATCAGTGGCAGCTGCTTCAGGAACGGCATCATCTGTTTCTGGCAGATTTTTGAGCATTTCCACAGCATTATATCTTTCCGTTACATCTTCAGTCTTTAGAATCTGACCGTCTTTAAAAACAATATTGCGTGAAGTGAAACGGGCAATATCCAGTTCATGGGTAACAAAAACAATTGTTTTCCCCTGGCTATTTAACTCCTGGAACAAAGCCATTATTTCAAAGGAAGTGCGTGTATCAAGGTTTCCGGTTGCCTCATCGGCGAGTATTACAACCGGATCGTTTACCAACGATCGGGCTATGGCAACCCGTTGTTGCTGTCCGCCTGATAACTGATTTGGCATATGACCCATTCTATCTTTTAATCCTACTGCAACAAGCGCCTTTTCAGCTCTTTCCTTTCTCTCTTTAGCATCAACTTTATTATTGTAGAAAAGCGGTAGCTCAACATTTTCCAATGCAGAAGTTCTGGGCAAAAGATTGTAAGCCTGAAAGACAAATCCCAGTTTTTGATTCCGGAGTCTGGCCAGTTCGTCTTTATTAAGTTTTGACATATCAACACCGTCAAGAATATAAGTTCCTGCATTAGGCTTTTCCAGGCAACCAAGAATATTCAGCATGGTTGACTTTCCGGAACCGCTGGCGCCCATTATTGCTATAAATTCTCCTTCAGTAATGGACAGGTTAACTCCTTTCAAAGCCTTGACGATCACATCGCCGACATGAAATTCTTTCTTCAGATCCTTAACCTCTATAATTATTTTACTCATGGCTTTTTTATCTTCCACCTCTTCCACCCGGACGTGAAGGTGTAAATGGACTTTTTACAGTTGCTTTTTTAACAGTATCATTCTTTGTGGTCAGTTTCATGGAATAAATCACTTCATCTCCATTTAAAACTCCCGATACAATTTCAATATTGGTTCCATCACTCAGTCCGGTCACGACTTTTACAGGATTAATTTCATCTCCTTTTTTCACCCAAAGTATTCCATGTTTGCTGTTTTCCTTAGGGGATCGTTTGGGGATTTTATTTAATTGCTGATCAATAGCGGCTTTTGCAGCTTGTGGAAATTTCTTTTCATAATCTGCCATTAGTTTAAGATCTGGTGTAAATCGCAATGCTTTACTCTCGACAATTAACAGGTCTTTGGCTTCGGTTACAAAAATGCTTGCATTGGCCGTCATTCCGGGCATCAGTTTTTTGTCTGGATTTGGAGCTTCAATAATAACAGTGTAGGTCACGACATTCGAAGTAACAACAGGCTGTAACCTGATCTGGGTCACTGTCCCGGCAAATTTTAAATCAGGGAAGGCATCAACATTAAATTCAGCACGTTGTCCAAGTATAACCTGTCCAATATCTGCTTCATCAACATTGGCCTGAACCTGCATTTGCGTGAGGTCATTGGCAATTGAAAAAAGAGTAGGCGTATTGAAACTTGATGCAACAGTTTGTCCTTCATCAACGGCTCTGTTTAAAACAACACCATCGATGGGTGAGAAAATTGAAGCATAATCCAGATTGATCTTGCTTTTTGTGTAGTTGGAGTTAGCTCCTGCCAGGTTTGCTTTTGACTGATCATAATTCATTTGTGCCTGGTCGAAATCTGCTTTTGCAATCAGTTGTTTTTCAAAAAGCGCCTTGTTACGGTCATAAGTGACTTTTTTGAAAGCAAGATCCGCGGTAGCCGACACAACAGTCGATCTGCTTTGTGCCAGCAAAACCCTCAAAGGCGTTTCATCAAGTTTAGCCAGTAATTGTCCCTTCTTGACAGTTGAATTAAAATCGACATAAATTTTTTGGATTACTCCTGAAACCTGGGTGCCGACAGCAACTGTTTTCACAGCCTGAATCGTTCCAGAGGCAGTAATTGCATTTGTTATATCTCCTTTTGTAACTACTGTCGTTTCAAAAGTGATCACCCCTTTTGAATTTTGGAATGCCTTAAAAGCAAAATAAGCAACCACTATTACTGCTACACCTACTACAATCTGAATAATTGTTTTCCTTTTCATTGTAAATTCTTTTAATCCGTTCTTTAGAAATTAAATGGGATGCCTAGATAAAAATCAAGCGTTTTATAGCTGAAAATCAAATTGTATTTTGCCTGTAAGTAATTGCTTTCAGCAATGTTTGTGTTTGTCTTTTGAATGAGCAAGTCAACGGCATTCATGATTTCCTGCGTATATTTTTCTGAAGCCACTGCATATGATTCCTGTGCTGCCTGCAATTGTTCCTTGCTGGCTTCAAATTCATTTTGTGCAGTAAATACATTCGTACTGGCAGTCTCAGTAGCTTTCCTTAACAGATTTTTAGTGTTCTGTTCATCAAACAGGGCATTTCGAGTATTGATCTTTGCGAGTTCAACGGTCGAACTGATTTCTTGATTGTGATAAATAGGAACAGACAAGCTTATACCGATCGCAGGATTGAAGCCACGTGTGAACTGGGAAGAATAAGACGAACTGTTCATCGAATTAAATCCTGTGCTGACTCCTGCATCTAAAGAAATCCGTGGCATATATGATGATCTTGCAATTTCAACACCCATCGAAATACTTTCACTTCGCAAAGCGGCCCCCTTGATTTCTGGTTTGATGGCAAGCGCAATCTTGTAAATGCTATCGGGTAATGAATTTCTTTTTGTGTTGATCAGGTTGGTCAGATCGGGTTGCTGGATTTCAAAATCATTGGTGATGGGCAATTCCATGAGTTGCATCAATGTAACTTTATTAGTTGTAAGCAAGCCCTGTGCAGTGGCAATATTCTGTTTCTCAATGGCTACTTGTGATTTAACCTGCAAATAATCAGATTTTGAAATTACCCCGAGTTTCAATCTTTCATCAGCCAGATCTAATTGTTTTAAAGTGGATTCAACCTGATTTTGATCGTTTTTGACCAATTCTTCCGCATAGAGTATTTGAAGAAAGACATCCATAATATTTAAACTGATGGCTTCTTTCATTGTTTCAACGTCAAATTCACCGGCCTTATAGTTGATTTCAGATTGTTTTATGCTTTTTTGAAGCCGCAACCCTGCATAGATTGTAACGCTCGAGCTTACAGCAAACGAAGTGTTATTTGATCCATTGAAAGAATAAGTGTTCGATCCGGTTGAATATTGATCTGCCCATCCAAAACTCTGGCGTGCCGAACCATCTACAATCGGAAACCGGCTGGCTTTTATCGCTTCGAAATTAACTTTGTTGGTTTCTGTTGTTAAAAGTGTTTTTTGGATCTGGATATTCTTTTGTAATGCATAATCGATGCACTTTTGAACGGTCCAATTTGTATTTTGACCCTGGGTAGGGGTGAATAGCGCCAGCTGAAGAAAAAAGCAAAGTGCTGTTTTAAAAATTCTGATTATCATGTCCACATAAATTATTAATGGTTGAAGTATATATGTTTATAGTTTATAATATTCCCGAATTACCAAAATGGTTTTTCATGAAAAGACATAACGGCAGACACTTTTAATTAGCACTTAGTTATTCCCGACAAAGATCAAGCCTTTGATTTTCAAAAGTGTTACACAACTTTTTCAATTTGTTACATTATTCCCATATTTTGTTCTGACAATACAAATTTTCGGGATTTTTTTTACCTGAATAATTTCGAAAATTTTATTTGAAATTTTCCAGACCATTCTTCGATGATTCTTTGATAAAAGTTTGAATATTGTTAGATATTGAATCAAACCACCGGCGCTTCTCCGTATTTCCAACGTATCTGCCCGGTGTTTTCTCCGTGTTTGTTTCGTTTATAGGAGACCAGACAAATACGAAGTAAACCCCAGACAAATACGGAGAAGCTACGGAGAAGCGCCGGTGGTTTGATTCAATATCTAATAATATTCAAACGTTTATCAAACCTTCTTCCAACCATGTCCAGAGCGAATTTAATTTTTTTTCAAAAAGGGGCTTAGAAATTCATATTTAGCGATTTAAATTGAATAATTGTTTGTTTTTTTCAATAAAAAAGCAGTACTTTTGTTTATGAAAATTTAAAGGTTTACTGTGATGAAAAATTCATTACATCTGCTTTTCTACCCTAAGCATCCGGATAACCGCTTTTGCATTTTCGTGTCCTCTTTCCACCCAATTATTAAAGTTAAAATCAGTTATATCGAAGGCTAGCGTTGCTGTAATCTAAATACAGCAAACGATATAACCGGGATTAACTCCACGGACCTGTTAAAGGACTTCATAAGAGGCTCTTTTTCAGGGATGATTTTACATGTTAATTCATTATTTTATTAATTTCAAATTTTTTTATTATGGCAACTTTAGTTGGCGTTATAAGATTTGTTGGCAGTATCAAAGGAATCAGAAACTTTAAAAAGCTTCATGATCCAAATATTTATGCCAGCGAAAAGGGATTCATCAGTAAAAAGCTTTACAAGACGAGTCCAAAATTTAAAAACAATCGTTTAAGCAATACAGAATTCGGCGGCTGCTCACTGGCAGTTAAAGGGATTCGGCTGGGTCTTTTGCAAGTTATTCCTGAAATGGTTGATGCTGCTGTCACCGAACGGCTTATGAAATTCACCAGGTTACTGTCGCTGAGGGATAAAGATCATGAAAAAGGGAAACGATCTATTAGTTTTTCTAAATATCGTTCCATTCTGAAAACGCTTGAGTTGAATAAGAATCACAAGGTTTACGATGCTTCGATGCGTGCAATCAGAGGTTCTCATTCTGATTCAAGGACGGCTACAACAATTGAAGTTACCGGGCTTAAAATGTCATTTCGCGTTACTCCTTCGGGAGCTACGCATTTTCGGATATTGAGCCACATGAGTGTTGTTTCGGATTATTGCTATTCTGAAACTATACGAAAATATGGGCCAACCAATGCGCTGGATACTTTAAGCGCTTTTGGATATTCTGAAATTGTGGAATTGGGCGGCACGTTGACTGCACAAATTCCTGTTGCATTTCCTGAAGGAACTGTCCTGGGTGAAGATTGTTCGGTCATTCATTGTTTGGCCATTGAATTTCTGGAACCGAATGGTGCCGCAGGATACAGGCCTATTCACGGGGCTTCATTGAAAATAATTGATGTGTTTTAAGGCATTTCAAAATGATACAACTTTAAGAAGAACAGGCAGTTTATGACTATGAAATTGTTTAAAATTGCCCGTAGGGCATAAATATCAATAGAAATAAATTCCATCTTTATTTTTTGCCCGTAGGGCATTAACATTAAAAGTTTATCCCCTACGGGGAAAAGATTTGTTAATCAGAATGTTCTATTGATATTTATGCCCTACGGGCAAAAGAAGAAACGAAAATTTAACATTTTCTATCTGTTTTTCTTTTTCATTTCGGGAAGGTATTTCCAGTAGCGGCGGGG
>JGI24140J50213_10000847_pt1 | contig 14030 bp, 12 predicted proteins | sample BarGraIncu00222A_FD_50213 | JGI IMG/M metagenome (IMG submission 50213)
GTCGATTCGCTGATCGTCATCCTCAACGACAAGCTGCTCGACGTGCTCGGCGACGACGTGACGCAGGACCAGGCCTTCGCCCACGCCAACGACGTGCTGAAGAACGCCGTCGGCGGGATCAGCGACATCATCCACATCCCGGGCCTCGTCAACGTCGACTTCGAGGACGTCAAGACGGTGATGAGCGAGCCGGGCAAGGCGATGATGGGAACGGCGATCGCGTCGGGCCCGGATCGCGCCGCCAAGGCGGCCGAAGCCGCGGTCGCCTGCCCGCTGCTCGAAGGCATCGACCTGTCGGGCGCGCGCGGCGTTCTGGTGCTGATCGCGGCGAATCGCACGAACTTCAAGTTGAGCGAGAGCCGCAACGCGATGAACACGATCCGCCGCTACGCCGCCGAGGAAGCGCACGTCATCTACGGCACGGCCTACGACGATTCGCTCGGCGACCAGTTGCGCGTCACCGTCATTGCCACGGGCCTGAGCCCGGCGCGACGCGTCCAGGCGCCGCCGATCGCCGTCGTGCACAGCGCCGCGGTGCAGCGCACCGGCACCGACAACCTGCCGGTGCTGAACCAGCAGGTGCAGATGCCGCCGCCGACGCACGACTATTCGGGCCTGACGACGCCGAGCGTCTGGCGCAACGGCCGCACCGCGGCGGCGAAGGTCGACGCGCTGGCGAGCAACGGCATGGACGAGATCGAGATNCCTGCGTTCCTGCGCAAGCAAGCGGACTGATGCCGCCCGAAGCCGCTGCGCAGGCCGATCTGCGTCCGCAGGTGCTCGCCGTACATCAAGTACGGCTGCGCTCCTGCGGACNCACCTCGGCCTGCTCGCGACGCTTCTGACGGCATCAGTCTCCAACATGCCGGCGGATGGAGGGCGGCCGCCTAGAATTGCAACATGCTGGCGCAGCGCACACTCAAGTCCCTGACCCGTGCCGTCGGCGTCGGTGTGCACGGCGGGCAGCGGGTCGAGATGACCTTGCGGCCGGCGCCGCCCGATACCGGCATCGTCTTTCGCCGCGTCGACCTGCCGCGCTCGGTCGACATCAGGGCCGATGCCTTCTCGGTCTGCGACACGCGCCTGGCGACGACGATCTCCGCCGGCGGCGACCTCGACGGGCCGAAGGTGAAGACGGTCGAGCATCTGCTCTCGGCGTGCTCGGGTCTCGGCCTCGACAACCTGGTCGTCGACATCACGGCCGAAGAGGTGCCGATCCTCGACGGCTCGGCCGCGTCGTTCGTGTTCCTGCTGCAAAGCGCGGGAATCGTCATGCAGGACGCGCCGAAGCGGTTCCTGCGCGTCAAACGCCCGGTCGAGATCCGCGAAGGCGAGGGGGCGGCGCTGAAGTGGGCCCGCCTCGAGCCCTACGAGGGCTACAAGCTCGCCTTCGAGATCGAGTTCGACCACCCGGCAGTCAGCCAGACCGGGCAGCAGTTCGTCTTCGAGATGGACCCGGCGCGCTACAAGCGCGAGATCGCGCGGGCGCGCACCTTCGGCTTCACCAAGGAGCTCGACCTGATGCGCTCGCGCGGCCTCGGCCGCGGCGTGAGTCTCGACAACGTCGTCGCCGTCGACGAGTACAAGATCCTCAACAGCGAGGGGCTTCGCTACGACGACGAGTTCGTCAAGCACAAGATCCTCGATGCGATCGGCGACATGATGATGGTCGGCCGCCCGCTGCTCGCCTCGTATCGCGCCTACAAGTCGGGACATGCCCTGAACAACAGGCTCGTCCGCGCCCTGCTGTCCGATCGAAGTGCCTACGAAACGGTCACCTTCGACGACGAGACGCAGGCGCCGGCCGGCTTCGCCGAGCTCGCGCCGGCCTGGTAAGGAACGACGATCGCCGATGGGCGCATTCCGGGTGCTGCTGCTGCTGATGCTGGTGGCCGCAGCCGCGTGCTTTGCCGCCTACGCGGTGAGCGGGCAGGCTCGCTATCGCAGCTACGGCATCCGTCTCGTCAGCTGGACCGTCGTCGTCGGCCTCGCCTTCTTCGCCGTGCTGATCGTGCAGCGGCTGACCGAATCGGGATGAGCCCCGCGTGATCGTCTTCCGCTGGATCGTCGGCATAGCCAGCGTCCTGTTCGCGATCGGGTCGTTGCTCAGCCTGGCGATCAACATCGCCGAAAACGCCGACCTCTGGCTGCGTCGTGCGCGGCGATTTCGGCACTGGCTCTGGCTCGCGCTGCTGCTCTGGTTCAACGTCGAGGTCTGGGGCCGCGTCGTCTACACGATCTATCACTGGTACCGCTGAGGCGAGGTCACAAGCCGAGGAATTCGACGACCGCCGGCAGGTGCGCGTCGAAGTCGGAGAGCGCGTGGTCGCTGCCTTCGATGAGCCGCATGCGGCAGCCGGCGTAGCGCGCACTCATCTCCTGCCACGACAGCAGCTCGTCGCCCTTGGCGATGACGGCGAGGTAACGCTCGCGATGCGTGAGGACAGGCGGCGGCGCGACGTCGCGAAGCTCGGCGATGTACCCGGCGCGAAAGAAGAACCGTTCGTCGCCGTGCCACGCCTTGTGTTCGCCGATGAAGCCGGCCAGGTCGCGCGCCGGGTCGACGGCGGGATTGAGGACGACGGCGCGGCAGCCGGTGCGCTCGGCGACCGCGGTCGCATAGAAGCCGCCCAGCGAGCTGCCGATAACCGCCATTCGATCGCGCGGCCAGGCGGCGATCGCCGCGTCGACGTCCGCGATCGCCTGCCGCGGCGAAGGCGGCAGTTGCGGGCAGACCCAGTCGAGCTCCGGCCGGTGCGCTTGCAGCCACGCGGCGACGCGACGCGCCTTGGTCGATTGCGGCGACGAGCGAAAGCCGTGCAGATAGAGCAGGTGCCGAAGCGGCGGCCCGGGCGCCGCGCCGGATGACGCGTCGCTCACGCGGCGGCGCGCGCCGTGTCGGCCGGGTGCGCCGCGGCGAGCGCTGCGAGCAGCTTCGCATGAATGCCGCCGAAGCCGCTGTTGCTCATGCACACGACCAGATCGCCCGGCCGCGCCGCGGCGACGACCTGGGCGACCAGCTCGTCGATGCCGCGCCCGATGAAGGCTCGCGCGCCGAGCGGCTTCAGCGCCTCGGCCGCGTCCCAGCCGAGCCCGCCGGCGTGGCAGAAAGCGAGGTCCGCTTCCTCGAGCGCCCACGGCAGCTGCGCCTTCATCGCGCCGAGCTTCATCGTGTTGGTGCGCGGCTCGAAGACGGCGAGGATGCGCGCCGTGCCGACCTTGCGGCGCAGCCCGTCGAGGGTGGTGCGGATGGCGGTCGGGTGGTGCGCGAAGTCGTCGTAGACGACGACGCCATGTGCTTCGCCGCGCCGCTCGAGGCGGCGCCGCACGTTGCGAAAGCGCCCGAGCGCGCGCGCCGCAGCCTCGGGCGTGATGCCGATGTGCTCGGCCGCGCCGATCGCGGCGAGCGCGTTCAGCTGGTTGTGCTCGCCGAGGAGTTGCCAGTCGATGCGAGCGATCTTCAGGCCGCCGCGCAGCACGTCGAAGGCGTGCGGCTCGCCGCGCGCGCGCAGCATTCCCGGCTCTTCCTTCCGGCCGCCGAAGCGCTGCACCTCGCTCCAGCAGCCCATCGCGAGGACGCGCCGCAACGCGTCGTCGCGCGCGTTGACGACGAGCCGCCCGCTCGCCGGAACGGTGCGCACGAAGTGGTGGAACTGCCGCTCGATCGCGGCGAGGTCGTCGAAGATGTCGGCGTGGTCGAACTCGAGGTTGTTGAGGATCGCCGTGCGCGGCCGGTAGTGGACGAACTTGCTGCGCTTGTCGAAGAACGCCGTGTCGTACTCGTCGGCCTCGATGACGAAGGGGGCAGCCTTTTCGCCGAGGCGCGCCGAGACGCCGAAGTCGAGCGGCACGCCGCCGACCAGGAAGCCGGGGGCGCGGCCCGCCGACTCGAGGATCCAGGCGAGCATCGCCGTCGTCCCCGTCTTGCCGTGCGTTCCGGCGACGGCGAGCACGTGGCGGCCGGCGAGCACGTGCTCGGCGAGCCATTGCGGGCCGCTCGTGTACGGCGCTCCGGCATCGAGGATCGCTTCCATGAGCGGGTTGCCGCGCGTGATCGCGTTGCCGACGACGAAGCAGTCGGGTGCGAGCCCGAGCTGCCCGGCGCCCCAGCCTTCGATCAGCTCGATGCCGAGGCCGGCGAGCTGCTCGCTCATCGGCGGGTAGACGTCCTTGTCGCAGCCCGTCACGCGGTGCCCGGCTTCGCGGGCGAGCGCCGCCAGGCCGCCCATGAAGGTGCCGCAGATGCCGAGGACGTGCAGGTGCATCGGCTCATTCTAGGCAGCGAGCTCGGCCGGCGGGCGTGACGCATCGCGCGCGCGCGGCGAGAATCAACGGCTCGGCCGAAGCCCCGCTTCGGGACAATCAGTCGATCCGTTGCCGCCAGGGAACGCGTTGCGCATCCTTCGTCACGTCCTCGCCGCCGCGGCGATGCTCGCCGTCGCCGGGCAGGCGCTCGCCGGGCCGGTGCTGGACGACATCCGCAGCCGGGGCACGATCGTCATCGCCCATCGCGAATCCTCGGTGCCGTTTTCCTTCGTCGACGGCTCGGGCAAGCCGGTCGGCTACGCCATCGACCTGTGCAAGCGCATCGCCGAAGCCGTTCGCGCCCGGCTCGGGCTGAAGACGCTGGCGATCGACTACCTCAAGGTGACGCCGGCCGACCGCATCGCGGCGATCGTCGAGCGGCGCGCCGACCTGGAATGCGGCTCGACGACGAACAATGCCGGGCGCCGCCAGAAGGTCGCGTTCACCGTGCCGCACTACGTCACCGGTGCGCGCTACCTGGTTCGCGCCGAGTCGCCGGTCACCGAGCTGCGCGGATTCCAGGGGAAAAAGCTCGTCTCGACGACGGGAACGACGCCGCTCAAGGCGGTCAGCAGTGCCAACAAGGAGCGCCTGCTCGGCATCACGATCGTCGAGGCGCCGGACCACGCGCGGGCCGTCGAGATGGTGGAAAAGGGCGAGGTCGAGGGCTTCGCGATGGACGACGTGCTGCTCTACGGTCTGCGCGCCTCGCGCGTCGATCCGTCGAAGCTCAAGGTCGTCGGCAAGTTCCTGACGATCGAGCCGCTCGCGATCATGATGTCGAAGGACGATCCGCAGTTCAAGCAGATCGTCGACGACGAGATGAAGCGCCTCATCATCAGCCGCGAGATCTTTCCCGTCTACGACCGCTGGTTCGCGGCGCCGATCCCGCCGAAGAACACGCCGCTCAACATCCCGATGGACTACCTGCTGAAGGACCTCTGGAAGTACCCGACCGATTGGGTTCCCGGTTGACCGGGGGCGCCGGTCGGCGCTTCACAGGCGAACGCTTTCGCGCGCCGCGGCCAGGGTCGCTGCGATGTCGGCTTCGCTGTGCGCCGCGCTGACGAATCCGGCTTCGTAGAGCGCCGGCGCCAGGTAGACGCCGCGCTCGAGCATGGCGTGGAAGAAGCGATTGAAGCGGGCCGAATCGGTGGCCATGACGTCGCTGTACTTGCGCGGCAGCTCGGCCGAGAAGAAGAAGCCGAACATGCCGCCCTCGCAGTCGCCGACCATCGGCACGCCGGCGGCTTCGCCGGCAGCGATCAGGCCAGCGAGCAGCGTGCGCGTGCGCGCGGCAAGCGCGTCGTAGAAGCCCGGCCTGGCGATCTCGCGCAGGGTCGCGAGGCCGCAGGCGGTGGCGACCGGGTTGCCGGAGAGCGTCCCGGCCTGGTAGACGGGGCCGAGCGGCGCGAGCTGCTCCATCACCGCGCGCTTGCCGCCGAAGGCCGCGAGCGGCATGCCGCCGCCGATCACCTTGCCGAAGACGCTGAGGTCGGGAGCGAAGCCGGGGAGCGACTGCGCATAAAGCGCCTGCGCGCCGCCGAGGCCGACGCGAAAGCCCGTCATGACTTCGTCGAAGACGAGCAGGGCACCGTGCTCGCTGCAGAGCTCGCGCAAGCGCTCCATGAAAGGCAGGCTGGCGCGGACGAAGTTCATGTTGCCGGCGATCGGCTCGATCACGACGCACGCGATCCTCGGGCCGTGCAGGGCGAAGGCCTCGTCGAGCTGCGGCACGCTGTTGTATTCGAGGACCAGCGTGTCCTGGACGACGGCTTCGGGAACGCCTGCGCTCGTCGGATGGCCGAAGGTCGCCAGGCCCGAGCCGGCCTTGACGAGGAGGGCGTCGGCGTGGCCGTGGTAGCAGCCCTCGAACTTGACGATCACGCTGCGCCCGGTCGCGCCGCGCGCCAGGCGCAGCGCGCTCATCGCCGCCTCGGTGCCCGAGCTGACGAGGCGGACCTGCTCCATGCTCGGCACGTGACGCAGGATCTCCTCGGCGAGCTCGATCTCGCGCTCGGTCGGGGCGCCGAAGGACAGGCCCTGGTCGACGGCACGATGCACCGCTTCCTCGACCGCCGGGTGGCGGTGGCCGAGAATCATCGGCCCCCACGAGCCGATGTAGTCGATGTAGCGCTTGCCCTCGGCGTCGACCATGTATGCGCCTTCGGCGCTGGCGATGAAGCGCGGCGTCCCGCCGACGGCGCGGAAGGCCCGCACCGGCGAGTTGACTCCGCCCGGAATGACGCGCCGGGCCCGCTCGAAGAGCTCGGCGTTGTTCATCGGCCGCTCGGCCCGGGGCTGGAGTTCATCCGGCCGGGTCCTCAATGGACGTGGCGGGGATTCTTCGGCGCCTTGGCGGTTTCCGCTTCGGGCACGGCCGCCTCGGCGTCGCCGGGCTCGCCTTCTTCCTCCTCGGGCAGGGCCCAGAAGAAGCGGTCCGGAATGACGTTGCCCATGCCCGGGCGAAAGCCCGCGTCGAGGGCCTGGTCGAGAAAGGCGAGCGCTTCGCCGACGGCGGCGTGCAGCTCGACTCCGGTCGCCAGCAACGCCGCGAGCCCGGCCGAGAGCGTCTCGCCGGCGCCGACGAAGCTCGTCTCGAAGCGCTCGAACTTCTCGCCGGTGATGGCGCCCTGCGCCGAGGCGAGCACGTTGTCGAGGAACTGGTCGGGNAGAGGCACGCTCGTCACGAGCACGTAGCGCGCGCCGTGCTTGTTCGCGGCGACGGCGATCTCGCGCGACGACGGCGGCCGCTCGCCGCTCCAATCGGGCAGGAGGAAATCGGAAAGTGTCTGGTGGCTGCCGACCAGCACCTCGGTCTGCGGCAGCACGAGGTCGCGAAAGGCATCGAGGTACGACTGCTGCTCGTCTTCCTCGACGAAAGCGAGGTTGGGCAGGTAGGCGACGAGCGGAACGTCCGGGTAGTCGGCGAGGATCTCGGCGACGGCGCTGACGCCTTCGGTCGAGCCGAGAAAGCCGACCTTCCAGGCCGCGATCGTCACGTCCTCGAGCACGCTTCTCGCCTGCTCGACGATGACCTCGGCGTCGATCGCATGGTGGTCGAAGATCTCGGCGGTGTCGCGCATGACGATGCTGGTGACGACGGGCAGCGCGTGCGCACCCATCGCCGCGATCGTCGCGACGTCGCCGCTCGTCCCGCCTGCGCCCGTCGGGTCGCTGACGTTGAAGCTCATCACGCAGGCCGGCGCAGGCTGTTCGACGGGATCGGTGGAATCGGCCTCGGTGGCCGGAGAGGTGGCGGTCATGGGATGCTCGAAAGCCGCGAGGAAAGTCGTGCGTCGAGGCCCCGGCAGACCTCTAGCCGAACGTGAAGAATGTTGCGTATGTACCTACAGAGCCTTGCTTTTCCTCGGAGGCACATGTCTACAATCCCGCTGCATTGTAGTGAAGGCACCGACTGACCCGTGAGCGAGCCGAAGACCTGGATGTGCCTGATCTGCGGATGGATTTACGACGAAGCGGCGGGAGACCCTGAACACGGCCTTGCCGCGGGCACCGTCTGGGCCGACGTGCCGATGAACTGGACGTGTCCCGAATGCGGCGCGCGCAAGGAAGATTTCGAGATGGTGCAGATCTGAGCGCGGTCACGGTGCGCACCGGCACAAGAGCCACAGAGGAGAACGCTAGGTGAGCAACGCGGCCGCAGCCGATCCCGCAGGACTCAAGGTGCTCGTCATCGACGACAGCAACACGATCCGGCGCAGCGCCGAGATCTTCCTCAAGCAAGGCGGCTACGAGGTGCTGCTCGCCGAAGACGGGTTCGACGCGCTGTCCAAGGTCAACGATCACGATCCCGACCTCATCTTCTGCGACATCCTCATGCCGCGTCTCGACGGCTACCAGACCTGCGCGATCATCAAGCGCAACCAGAAATTCGCCGGCGTTCCGATCATCATGCTGTCGTCGAAGGACGGCCTCTTCGACAAGGCGCGCGGCCGCATGGTCGGCTCGGAGGACTACCTGACCAAGCCGTTCACGAAAGACCAGTTGCTGCAGGCCGTGCAGCAGCATCGGCGCACCGCGTGATGCGCGGCGCCATGCGCGCCGCGCTCGCGGCTCGTTGTGATTGAGGGAGCCCGCCACATGCCGATCCAGAAGATCCTGCTCGTCGACGATTCGAAGACCGAGCTGCACCATCTGTCCGAGATGCTGGCCAAGCGCGGTTTCGACGTGCGCACCGCCGAGAACGGCGAAGACGCGATGAAGCGGCTCGGCGAGGACAAGCCCGACCTCATCCTGATGGATGTCGTCATGCCCGGCCAGAACGGCTTCCAGCTGACCCGGGCGATCACGCGCGACCCGCGTTTCTCGGCCGTTCCGGTGATCATGTGCACGAGCAAGAACCAGGAGACCGACAAGGTCTGGGGCATGCGCCAGGGAGCGCGCGACTACATCGTCAAGCCCGTCGATCCGACCGAGCTGATGGCCAAGATCCACGCCTTCGACTGAGAAGTCATGAGGCCGGTTGGATCGGGACCTTCGTGAATGGCAAACAAGCAGGCCCTGCGCGACCTCCAGACCCGCCTCGCCGAGCGGTTGCAGGCCGCTCGCACCGAGCCGCTCGGTCGCTCCTGGCTGGCGGTGGAGTGCGGGCAGCGCGGTTTTCTGTTTCCGTTGCGCGAAGCCGGCGAGATCTTCGCGATGTCGCCGCTCCTTCACGTGCCGCACAGCCACCGCTGGTTCCTCGGCGTCGCCAATCTGCGCGGCCATCTGCATGGCGTCGTCGACCTCGCCGGGTTCCTCGGCGTGAAGACGGCCGAAGCGGGGCGTGACCAGGCCCGCCTCGTCGGCTTCAACCAGGCCTTCGACATCAATTGCGTCCTGCTCGTCGATCGACTGTCCGGCTTGCGCAGCGAGGACGAGTTGACGCGCGACGTCGATGAGGGCGGTTCGCGTCCCGCGTTCGCCGGCGCGCTCTATCGCGACGGATCGGCGCGTGTCTGGCAGGAGTTGAACCTCGCCGAGCTGGCGGCAGACGAGTCGTTCCTGAAGATCGTCGGGTAGGTGATGACGACCCCCACGCTCGCTTCGCTCGCCGCCCCTCCGAGGGGCGGCAGCGCCCTTCGGGCGGCCGGGCGGGCGCTGCAGGTCAACCTTGAGAGGGCCATATGAGCTTCGTGAGCAAGATCAAAGGTTGGGGCCAGAAAGGCGCGCCCGCGGAGCACGACGTCCTCGAAGACGACGCGGCCTTCGCTGACGCGTATGCACAGGCGGGGGGCGGAGCCGCCGTCGCAGCGACCGATCTGCCGCTCGCCGACGCCGAGGCCGCGGCCGCTTTCGACGCTCCCCGCGACGCTGCGGCCGTACCGGCGCCCACCGGCTCGATCATTTCGGAGGCGGTACCTTCGGAGATCGCCGATTTCACCGAGACGCGGGTTCAGGGCGCCGAAAGCGGCCTCGCCGCGCTCGGCGGCAACCTGCCGCTGATCGGCAAGCGCCCGGTCGGCGAGCAGCAGCGCATCCTGCTCGCGCTGCTCGGCCTCGGCCTGGTCGGCCTGATCGGCCTGACCATCCTGTCCTTCGTCGCGGCGAGCCGTGGCTCGGCCCAGGTCGGCGCGACCGGACAGGCGCTGATGCAGTCGCAGCGCCTGGCGAAATCGGTCTCGCAGGCGCTCGTCGGCAGCGCGAGCGCGTTCCCCGAAGTGAAGGACAGCGTCGAGGTGCTCGCGAGCAACGTGCGCAGCCTGAAGAACGGGCAGGGCAACGTCGCCGCGGCCCCGGCCGGCGTGCAGGACGCGCTCGATGTGGTCGTTCCGCTCGTCGACCGCGCCGAGAAGAACGCCGGCGTCGTCCTCGCACAGCAGAAAGCGCTGACCGAAGTCGGCCTGTCGCTGCGCGCGATCAACCGGCAGTCGTTCGAATTGCTCGAGGCGTCGGAAGCGATCCTGTCGCTCAAGCTGCAGCGCGACACCAACCCGGTCGAGGTTTCGGCGCTCGGCCAGCTCGTCATGCTGACGCAACGCATCGGCAAATCGGCCAACGAGTTCCTCACCGGCGAGGGCGTCAACCCGGAGGCCGTGTTCCTGCTCGGCAAGGACCTGAACTCGTTCAACGAGATCACCAAGGCACTGCTCGACGGCAACCCGCAGATGGGCCTGCCGGGAACGCGCGACCCGCAGCTGCGCGAGCGCCTGGTCGCCCTGTCGAAGCTCTACCAGGAGACGAAGACGCGCGGCGGCGTCATCCTCGACAACCTCGCCGGCCTGAACTCGGCGCGCGAGGCGCAGAACGCCATCATCTCCGACAGCGAGCCGCTGCGTAAGGACCTCGAGGTCGTGCAGGACCGGCTCAGCAACGAATCCGGACTGAGCGGCTGGACGCTCCTGCTGCTGTTCGTGTGCGTGCTGCTCGTCATCATCGGCGGCGCCGGCTTTCTGCGCCTGTACGTGACCGACCAGGGCGAGCGCGCCTCGCTGGCGCAAAGCCAGAGCCTCGAGGCGAAGGCGCAGGAGCAGGAAGCCAAGCGCATCAACGACGCCAACCAGGCGGCGATTCTGCGGCTCATGAACGAGCTGCAGGGTGTCGCCGAAGGCGACCTGACGCAACAGGCGACGGTGACCGAAGACATCACGGGTGCGATCGCCGACTCGGTGAACTACACGGTCGAGGAGCTTCGCACCCTGGTCTCGCAGGTGCAGGGCACGGTCGGCCGCGTGACCACGACGACCGAGCAGGTCGAAGCCAATTCGACCGAGCTGCTCGCCGCCTCTTCGGAGCAGCTGCGCGAGATCCGCGACACCGGCGAATCGGTGCTGCAGATGGCCGGTCGGATCAACAACGTCTCGTCGCAGGCGCAGGAAACGGCGCACGTGGCGCGGCAATCGCTGCAGGCGGCCGAGTCGGGCCTGAAGGCGGTGCAGAACACGATCGGCGGCATGAACTCGATCCGCGACCAGATCCAGGAGACCTCGAAGCGGATCAAGCGGCTCGGCGAATCGTCGCAGGAGATCGGCGAAATCACCGAGCTGATCTCGGACATCACGGAGCAGACGAACGTGCTGGCGCTCAACGCCGCGATCCAGGCGGCCTCGGCCGGCGACGCGGGGCGGGGCTTCTCGGTCGTCGCCGAGGAAGTGCAGCGGCTGGCGGAGCGCTCGGCCGATGCGACGCGGCAGATCGCAGCGCTCGTCAAGACGATTCAGACCGACACGCAGGACGCCGTCGGCGCCATGGAACGTTCGACGCAGGGCGTGGTCGAGGGAACGCGCCTGTCGGACGCGGCCGGTACGGCGCTCGGCGAGATCGACCGGGTGACGCGCCAGCTGACCGACCTCGTCTCGAGCATCTCGCAGCAATCGCTCTCGGAGGCGCAATCGGCCAACGTCGTCGCCGCCAACATCCAGCACATCTTCGCCGTGACCGAGCAGACCGGAGAAGGCACGCGGTCGACGGCGCAGATGGTGCGCGAGTTGTCGCGCACCGCCGAGGAACTCAGCCAGTCGGTCGCGCGCTTCAAGATCGCCTGACCGACCCCGCCACAGTCGACCGATCCCGGGCGCCGACGGCCCTCACTCCACAGCAGCCGAGGCGCCGCATGGACAGCACGCTCGACGAATCCGCCGCCGCGACCGCGGCCCCCGCGTCCGGTGATGACCTGAGCGCCGTCGCCTGGGTCCACGAGGAACTGCGTCGCTCGCTCGACGCCGCGCACAAGTCGCTGCGCCGCTTCATCAAGGACCTCGAGGCGGTCACGGGGTCCGACCTCGACACCGTCGACCCCGGCGTGCTGCGCGCGGCGCGGGCGCAGCTCCACCAGGGCGTCGGTGCGCTCGAGCTGGTCGGGCTGCCGGCGGCGGCGATCGTCCTGCGCGCCAGCGAGACCGCCGTGCAGCGCAGCATCTCGCGGCCGCAGGCGCTCACGCCCGAGCTCGTCGCCGACATCGAGCGTTCGTCGTTCGCCCTGCTCGACTACCTGTCGCGCGTGCTCGCCGGCAAGACCGTCTCGCCGCTCTCGCTCTTCCCGCAGTACCGCGCGGTCCAGGAAGCGGTCGAGGCCGAGCGCGTGCACCCGGCCGACCTGTGGGCGATGGATTGGCGCTGGCGCGAGATCGAGACCGACCCCGACGTCCTGCCGCGCAGCGCCGATCTGGGCGTGCGCGCGCAGATGGAAGGCTATCTGCTGCAGCTGATGCGCGGCACGCAGGCGCTCACCGCCGCGGCACGGATGAGCGAGATCTGCGCCGGCCTCGCCGCCGGTTCGTCGCATCCGCAGGTGCGCACTTTCTGGAACCTCGCCGGGGCGGTCTTCGAGGCGCAGCACCACGGCCTGCTCGGCTTCGACATCTTCACCAAGCGGGTCGCGTCGCGGCTGCTCGCCCAGTTCCGCATCCTGCAGCGCGGCGACTCCGATGTCTCGGAGCGCCTCGCCCGCGACCTGCTCTTCTTCTGCGCGCAGAGTGCGCCGGCAGGCCGCGGCATCCGCGTGCCGCGACTGGCGGCGGTGCGCGCCGCGTTCGGCCTGCCCGAGCAGACGCCGGTCGACTATTCGCTCAGCGTGCTCGGCCGGTTCGATCCGGCCATCATCAGCCACGCCAAGAAGCGGGTCGTTGCCGCGAAGGAAGCGTGGTCGGCGACCGCCGGCGGCGAAATGCATCGCCTCGGCGGCCTGGCCGAGCAGTTCGCGCTGGTCGGCGATTCGCTGCGCAAGCTGTTCCCGTTCGGCGAATCGTTCGCCGCCGAGCTGCAGACGGCAGTGACGCAGACGCAGGCCGCGGGCGCGGCGCCGCCGGCGGCGCTGGCGATGGAAGTGGCGACGAGCCTGCTCTACATCGAAGCCGCCCTCGAGGACGGCGACTTCGACGACCCCGAGCAGGCCGGCCGCGTCCGCCGCCTGGCCGAGCGCCTGTCGGCGGTTCGCCAGGAGGCTCCGCCCGACCCGCTCGAGCCGTGGATGGAGGAGCTCTACCGGCGCGTCTCCGAGCGGCAGACGATGGGCAGCGTCGTCCAGGAGCTGCGCGCTTCGCTCGGCGAGGCGGAAAAGGCGATCGACACCTTCTTCCGCAATCCGGCCGAAAAGGGCGTTCTCGTCGATGTCCCGGTGCAGCTGACCGCGATGCGCGGCGTCCTCTCGGTCCTCGGCATGGACCCGGCATCGCAGGCGCTGCTGCGCATGCGCGACGAGGTCGACGGCCTCGTGTCCACCGAAGTCGATCCGGAGCGGGTCGCCCAGGCGGGCGTCTTCAATCGTCTGGCGGGCAACCTGAGCGCACTCGGCTTCATGATCGACATGCTGAGCGTGCAGCCGCAGATGGCCAAGTCGCTCTTCGTCTACGACGCCGCGGCGGGAACGCTCGCTCCGGTGATGGGGCGCACCGCGGCGAGGGCGGAAAAACCGGTACCCGTCGAGCCGCGCCTCCTCGAGCAGGCCCAGATGCTCGCCTTCAGCTCGGTGCGCGACGACGTGCCGCTGCAGGAAGTGACGCGCGATCTCGAGATCCTCTCGCACGAAGCGCAGGCCGCCGACCAGCCGGCGCTGGCGGCAGCGGTGCTGAAGGCACAGGAAGCGTTGTTCCATGCCGCCGGCGACCTGGGCAAGGTGACGACGGCGCGAGGCGAGTTGTCGGAAGCGCTCGTCGACTTCGTCGCCACGTCGACCGAGCCGGCCGGTCTCGCCCCGGTCGGCGAGGACAAGGCCGAAGCGCCGATGAAGCCGATCGTCCTGATCGGCGATCTCGAGCACGACGAGGAGATGCGCGAGGTCTTCC
>JGI24140J50213_10000848_pt1 | contig 14024 bp, 10 predicted proteins | sample BarGraIncu00222A_FD_50213 | JGI IMG/M metagenome (IMG submission 50213)
AAAATCTTCAAAAAATTTCAGGTTCAATTTCTCTTTTGCTTTTTGGGTCGTATAAGGGCAGATATATCCGCTCCGTGTAATTGCAATAATCTCTTCGTTTGCAATTGCTATCCGGACATTGTATCCGTTCATTTTCTCTTCCACGGCTACTTTCTCAAGGCCGATAAAGTGTTTTTTGATTGTAGGGTCCAGTACCATAGCTCTCCGGATCTTTGGAAATCCCATGATTATTTCGAAAGAACTGTCCTTCTCATAAAGCACTGTTCCCCTCTCTATATGGGAAATTTCCTTGTCGAAACGGAGCAAATACTCGTATTTTCCCCAGTTCCGGGCAAGATAATCCTTCTCAAAAAGGTGATGAACCCTTTCCTTATCAAACCCCAGGCAATCTGCAAGCCTAGCTATAAATTCAGGATCTTTTTCTTCATTCCACTCTCTACTCATACTTATTTATTTATTTTCAGGCATGAAATAAGTTGTCATTCTTTTGCACGTCTTCAGAATAACCCGTTTTTCAGGAACATATATAAGAAAAGGTACAATTCATCAAGAGTCTTTTTAAATATTTAGTTTCTAATTTTTGGTAGAGCTCATCACAAAAGCTATTTTATTCTTAGTCATCATTTTTGGAGCTTATCCTTAGGCTATTTTATTCCTAATCATTAAGCCCAAATTCCGCAGATGTAAGTATATACAGAATTTATTTATATAGAATTTATTTGCCTAGTTGGCCAATATTGTTCATGATTAAAAAGTTGCTGAAACTCCAAGCTGGAAGGAACATTTTTCTCTCACCTATAAATTTAAATACTCTCTACAATTATAACTATAGTTACTATACAAATAATCAGGAGATTATTGCCTAGTTGATCTCAAAGAGTTGATCTGAAAACTCGCAATTTGCTTCTTTAAATCTCGGATTTTGGAAATCAAGCGAGTTTCAGATTATGGAATATAGCCCTATAAATCTCAATAATTCAGAACAAAATGGGGATTTTTGATCAACTCGTGTGTATAAATTTCCTAAAAGATTGGAGATCGCGAAATGGCAGATGAAATTGATTACGAGATTATTGGCGACGATATGCAGATCGTTGAAATTGAGCTTGATCCAGGCGAGGCTGTTCAGGCAGAAGCTGGAGCTATGGCTTATATGGGGCCAGGAATCGAGATGCAAACCAGCATGGGTGGTAATGAAGGCGGCGGATTCATGGGAGGCCTGAAAAAGGGACTGAAACGAGCCCTGACAGGAGAGAGTTTCTTTATTACAAGTTTTATTCACAAAGGTTCCGGAAAAGGGCATGTGGCCTTTGCTGCTCCGTACCCAGGCAAGATTATTCCCCTTGATCTGGCCAAGTTTGGCGGTAGTATCCTCTGTCAGAAAGATGCTTTCCTCTGCGCTGCCCGCGGAATAGAAATCGAAGTAGCTTTTACTCGCAAGCTTGGAGCAGGGCTTTTTGGTGGGGAGGGTTTCATTCTTCAGAGGCTGAAAGGCAGCGGCTTGGCCTTTGTCCATATAGGAGGCACAGTGATAAGAAAGGATCTGGCAGCTGGTGAAACTTACCATATTGATACTGGTTGCGTGGCAGCTTTTACTGAAACAGTGAGTTATGATATAAAATGGTCAAAGGACTTTAAAAATGCCCTATTTGGTGGTGAAGGAGTTGTTCTCGCAACCCTTACAGGTCCGGGCACCGTGTATCTGCAGAGCCTGCCTTTCTCCCGCCTTGCTGATAGGATCTTAGCAGTTGCAGCCTATGGCCGTAACCGTGATGAACACAGTGGCATCGCCGGAACCGGAGTCCTGGGTGGCTTGATTGGTGGAGGTAAATCCTTCTGAAACAGAAATTAACTGATAAAGCAATCAATACTAAAAATAAGTAGTACTAGAAGCAGGTAAAACTGAAAACTTGAGAAGTTCAAAAGCTGAAATTCCAGAAGAGTAAAAGACCTGTCCTTTCGGGACAGGCCCCTTTTTTAATCACTCCGTTTTTGCTATTTTGATTAGTTTTTTCTCTAAGTTTTTTCTATGAAATTTAGCTCATTCCGCAATTGTATTTATGATATTCCTGCGGGCCAGGAAACCAACAAGTTCTTCCTCAAGGTTAAGGACCGGAACACCTCCGACATCGTGTTCCAGCATGGTCTGAACAGCTTCTGAAAGAGGGGTATTTGTATAGACGCTGACCACGCTGCGCGTCATAATATCTCCTACCAGCAGGTTCTTGATCCTTGAATCTTGCTGATTATCAGCCACCAGATCCCTGAAAGAACGCATAGCAAAGGCGATATCATCTTCTGCAACAATACCTACAAGCTTCCCATTTTCAATTACTGGCAGCCTTCCTACATTTTTATCAAGGATTAGATGCCTGGCGTGGCTCACTCGATCCGAAGGGCTTACAACTATAGGGCTTTTTTCCATTATTTCCCCTGCAAAGCCTGTGAAACGGTTTATTTTCATGAATTCCTGAGGTGTTACCCAACCCATTACGTTCCCGTTATCAGTGACAATGATCACGCCGCCTTTCTTTTTCATCAGGGTAAGGGCATCTTTAACGTCGGTGTCTGGCAGAACCTTCACAAAGTTGTCGGATACGGCTGTTGCAACATGCAGAGAGGATGCAGGTTTGCTCAGTTTCTTTCGAGTTCCGAGCTGCTCTGTCAGACTTCTCATGGTAAGTATACCAAGCACCTGATCACTGTGGACTACCAGTAGGCGTTTTGTGTCCTTTTTTTCCATAATGTCTAGGGCGTGAGATATGGTGTCTGACTTATCAATCCTGTATGGCTGTACCATTATGTCTTTAACTTGCATGCAATTCACCTCATGCGTATCCAGAATTTTTAATTATATTTTCGCAATTTTTTGCGTGTTTTCTTCATCCATTTTTCTACATTCTTACTTCGCATCCTTCTTGTTTTTTGTTGTCGTTACCTGTTGTTATTTTTTTTCCTTTGCCTTATGTGCCTCCATGCGCTGTATTTCAGAGGATAGCTTTCATGATATCGGTCCTGCTTAGTATGCCCACTATCTCGTCGCCATCACTGACAGGAAGGGCAGTTACTCTTTCCGCAATCATTTTTTTTGCAGCTGTACTGACGTTTTCATTTACGTCAATCGAAATTATCGGAGAAACCATGATATCTTCTGCGGTCAATGGTACTTCTTTTATGTACCTGTAGATCTTCTGACCTCCAGGGGAAGATTTGCGGGCCATTTTGATATTTTTTGTGGAAAGTTCGCCTTCATTGTCAGTTAAGAGGTTTAAGGCAAGGTTTTTCCTGGAGACGATCCCGACAGCTTTTCCTGCATCATCTTTAACAACTACTCTTTCGATCTCGTTTCTGTTCATTTCATCGATTACGTGGTTAATAGTGTGATGTCTGTGAACAGAGACAATATCCTCAGTCATTAGTTTAGGTATTTTTGTTTTTATTTCCTCGGTATTTTCTGCGACATAGCGCACGAGATCTGTCCTGGTGACAATACCTACAATGTCGTTCTTTACCACTGGAATGTTATGCACTCTGTTTTCAAGCATTAAGGCAACTGCCTGAGAAATGGAGGCTTCTGGGTAGATGGTGATGACTGACTCGGTCATCAGCAGCTTTATGGGGATCTGGTCTATTGGCCTCCTCCTCCAGAGGGGTTCGGCCTGAGCCAGACGGTTGCCGATGTCTGATTTCGTGACGATTCCCACCATCTTGCCCTCGTTCAGAACAAGCAATGTACTGATTCTATATTTTAACATCAGTTTTCTTGCATATGATACGGGCTCATCTGCGTTTAGGACATAAACAGGTGAACTCATGATGTCCGCCACATTCATGAAATACCTCCTTCATTTTTACAATATATAAGTATCAATAATTATAGTTTTTGAATCGGATGCGAACTTCGCAATTTGTAGCTGTAAATGTCAAACTTTTAGGGTAGTAATACATGCTTTTTGCTAAAGTGAAAACTAATTTTAGAAATATCTTTTTTATTTGGGAACTGTGTTATTTTAGATCATTTACAACTAAGATATTGAAGATTCAGAGTATAGAGTTGCTTCTGGGTCTATCCAGCCAGTATTGTCCTTCTTTCTAAAACTCTCGAAAAATTGAGCCCGAAATTGGCGGGCTTCATTTTAATTCCAATTAAGCTTCATTTTAATTCCAATTAAGCTTATTTGGTTTTGGACCAGTTTGATACCAGTTTGATTATACATCCTAGATATCCCAGATACATATCCCTAAAATTTCATTCAAAAGCTTTCAGGAAATCACTTTCTGTAATGATGCCACGTAACAATCCTTCTTCGAGGACCGGGAGTGAACCTATTTTTCTCTCGAGCATAATTTCCATCGCTTTTCCCATGTCTGTTCCCGGACTGGTCCAGATTAGTTCCTGCGAGACAATGGAACCCACAGGCTGGTCAAGGGCTTCATGAATATTTCCTGTTATCAGTTTGCTGAAAGCGTCTCCCCTTCCCAGGAAGTGGACAATATCAGAGGCGGTTACTATTCCAGCAAAGATTCCATCCTTCACTACAGGGAGTCTCCGGAGCCTGTTCTCTACCATTACTTTTGCTGCTTGCCCAATGGGTGTATCAGTTGCCACCATTTTGACGTTCCTGGTCATGTATTCATCAACNGTTTTGTTTGTTACGATCCCGCCCATTAGTTCTATTGCATTCCTTTCGGTAAAGATTGCAACTACATGCATATCATCGTTCACGATTGGCAGGCCGCCGGTCCTCTTTTTAAGCATCGTTGAAACAGCTTCTTTGAAGTCTGCCTTCTCATTGAGGTAGGCAATATCGGTTTCCATTATCTGTCGTACTTCTTCGTTTATTGCAGCCAGCAGGTTTCCCTTGAAGCGATTCTCAACTAGCAGATTCTTTTTTCCCCCTCCCAGGAAGTCGATAATATCCACGGAAGTAACGACTCCTTCCAGTCTCCGCGTTCCAGCATTTGTAATAGGAATGCGCCTGAACCTCTTCTCAGTCATAATCTTAATTGCTTCCATAATGGTTGCTGTGGGAGGAAGAGTCACTACATTTCTTGTTGCTAGGGCTAGGATCCGTCCCTGATGTTCCGAGATGCGGGACTTAAATTCCACAGGACCCAAATCCATTGTGCCTGTACTGCTTACCATTTTCGGGTCGTTCCGCTGCACTCCCCTGTCCACTTTGTTCAGTTTTCCCTGAACTTTCATTTTTTCGGCTGACGAAAATGTCGTNTTTTTGTTCAATTGATCACCGAATTCGATTTGCAGTTAATTGTTTTTTTCATATGCTGTTTTTCCTCTTCCTGCGTGGTTGAAGGAATTTCTCTGGGGCCTGTATTTTATTTCTCAACAGACCCAGGCTTGCTTCTGGAAAAAACAAAACCTGAAAGCAATTTCTTCCAAATCTTTCCGAACGGTTTTCTGTATTATCAATTATAATCATTATAAATGACAATCTCTGATGTTATATTCTTTTTGCGTGATTGTTTGCCCGTTATCGCCTCACATTAATTTTCTGGCCAATTTTATTATTTCACTGAAAACTTTTCTTTCAAAAAACGGTCAGAGCTATCAAAAACAATTAATTAAACCCCGGTTCCGGTCATTTGGATATTTATTCCGTCCATCCGCTGACGATGGCTCTCAGAAGATCCTGTCTGTCAGCAATTCCAGATACTTTGCCCTTTTCATTTACTATGGTGACTCTTCCGATATCATAGTGAAGAATCATCTCAATTGCACTCCGGAAGGGATCGCTTTCTGAAAGAGTATATGTGGGAGTTGACATTACCGTTTCAACTTTCGGGCTGTCATTAGGCCTTATTGCTCGTTCGTCTTCCACCGAAATTCGCACAACGCCTGATTTGATTATATCTCTTCTGGTTATCATTCCAATGGGTTCGCCCTTCTTTGAGACGACTGGTATACCTGTATAATCTGTCTCGAGCATACGCCCCCAAATCTTGGCCACCCTCTCATCCGGCGAACAGGTTTCGACTTTCTTTGTCATGATTGCTTGGATGGTTTTGGGAACGTTTCCTGGAATCTCCACTTTTCTTAGAATATCCACATCACTCAGGACGCCAACAACTGTATGGTCAGTAGTTGATACGACAACCGGAACCCTGTTTTGTTTCGATTGCACCATCAGTTTTGCAGACTTCATGACATCCATATCCGGAGTGACTGTAGGGGATGCCCTTGCATATCCTCCCACAGTGACATTCGAGCGAGTGGACGTAACCCTCAGGATGTCCTGATCATTCAGCATTCCTACAAGCTTGTTCCCTTCGTCAACAACAACAAGACCTCGAAGGAAGTGATCACGCATCAGCTGACGGGCGTGAGTTACGAAGTCCCCTTCTTTGACACTTACAGGCCCTTCTGACATAATTTCGCTGACATTCATTGTTTACCTTCCTATGCTTTTTAAGACAGACGATCTGAAAATCGAGATGCAAAATTGTAATTCATTCGTAGTTCTCCCCTTCTTCTTGCTGACATTTTCCGCATAAGTACCTGCCATCCACGAATTTAAGGTCAAATGAATAAGTCTCACAGGATTCACATACTCCTGTACTGAACTCATCTGAAATCTCTTCAATTGAGGGGATGGAGAGGAGAGCTTCCCGGTTCATATCAATAAGATCTTTGAGTATAGTATTGAGCCCAGGTGTTACCATCAGAATATCAGTATTCGAAACCACCCCTATTATTGTATTATTCTCCAAAACTGGCAGCCTTTTGATATTTGCTTTCAACATGATTTCGGAAGCTTCTATTACACTTGTTTCAGGCTCAACGGTTACCAGCGGAGTTGAGAGGATCTCGCTCGCCATCATTTCACTTGGTCTTCTGTCCTTTGCAACGATATCCTCCACAAGATCCCTTTCAGTTATGATCCCCATGGCCTTTCCTTGTTCAGTAATGATAACGCTTCCTGCTTCGCGACTGACCATTTCCCTTGCAATAGCAGGAATATCTGAACTGATATCCATTATTATGACTGCTTTATTCATAATTTCAGCAACAGAGACTTCTCTCTCGATCTCTCTGTTGTGAATATCAGTACCTATTTCCTTTTCAGGGTCATCTACCATTGACTGCCGTTCCCCCTTTACCTTCAACCTTCCAAACCGGCAATTCACAATATAAAATCTCTTCAGACTTCCGGTTTCCTTTGGAAAATCTCCTTTGGAAAATTTTCCTGTCAAAAAACATTCCAGATTGCTTTCGTTTGCCCTCTTAATTCAGGCCCGAAATTATAACTTTTCAAATCATGGATTCAGGTGAATATGTTGTTTCCAGATGTATTTTCTTGTCCGCTCCCTCTAAGCTGTCATTCCCGCACTTTTCGGACGTTTTTATGGCATTTACATCTCATTTATATATACGAATCAATGGTACATAATGATAACGGGAATTGTTTTAATGGGGTTTGTTTTTTGTAAGACTTGAAGCCTGCATAAGTCAAAAGTTCATTTTTGATATTTCCGCAGTGTGCCTTTGCTGCTTGATTCTAGTGATAAATATATGAAAGTCCTACAGGAAATTTTTCAGAACCCCCATGTTTCCACTGGAGATTTTTGCTGAGAATGAAAAAATACCTAAATCGTCAGAAGAAGATATCAGGAAGAAGTGCAGAAGAAAAGTATATTTCAGAAAACAGGTTTATACAGTTCAAAAACAACCTAAATTATATTTCTAATGGTATTGACTTTTCTCACAGGAAATTTTTCGGACCCCTCAATTTCTACTGGAAACGATTTTGTAATTTTTTATCGCGCAAAATAACAGATTTAAGGACTGAGAGCCTATCCGAAAAGTGCTTACCTGCTGTAACTTTTACAATATGCAATATGCAAAACCGGAACGGATACTCCGATATTATAGACATATTGTGACTTTTCAACATGCATTACTGACTTTCCGGATGGGCTCTAAGCAAAAAAGCAAAAGCTGGATGCAAAAAGGGAGAATATAGAGTATACAATGATTAGAGTATAATCACTCTGCTCCGGTTCCCAAAACTCAGCTCGATTTCTTCGTTCAGGCCAGATTTGGCATAAGCGTTAATGATCTGGATTTCGGAGTCGATATCCAGATCCTCGATAACATAAGCTTGATCTCCCCATAGAGTTAGTTTGATACTGCCTGTTTTGTCCTTGAGTTCGAGATTTGCGACCACATTTTCGGTTCCATCTTCCCGTTCAAACTCCCGGAGTTCTCCTATTTCTGAGACCTTCCCCTGGACTGAATAACTTTCCCCTGGGATAATATCTGCAATATTTGTGATTTTTTCCCTGTACTCAACCTTTTTTTCGGTCTTCTGGATGATTCCTCTGGATCCCAGGTTCAGTTCTATCTGCTGGTTGAAGGCATTTTCTCGAGAATAAGCATGGAGAACTTCTATGGTCTCGTCAAAATCAATTTCATCAAGGAAATCGGTTTTTTCATCCCAGAGTGTCAGCCTGATTTTGCCCGTGGGATCGCCGAGAAGGAGATTTCCTACTCTACCTGCAGACCCGTCTTTTTTCTCAAAAGTCCGGATTTCCGCAACATCAAGTACCCTTCCGGAGATGTTAATATTATCCACATCAGCCTTGATATCCGCAATCGGGGTAAATTTTTCTTGGTACTCGACTTTTTTTTCACTTTTCCTGATTATACTTCGGTTTCCGATCTGGAGTTCTACCTTTTGAGTAAAGGCGTTTTCCCGGGCATAAGCATTGACTATCTCTACAGTATCCCCGTATTCCANCTGGTTNAAAAATTCGGTCTTTTCNTCCCAGAGAGTCACCCTGAGTGTGCCTGTAGCATCNCCCATCAGTAAATTTCCTACCCTCCCGCTGCTTCCGTCCTTCTTNTGGAAAGTTCGAACTTCAGAAATTTCAAGGACATTTCCTGTCAGGTTCAGGTCTCCCATGCCGTCCTTGATGTCCNTTATCTTCTGGCTGCTCGCAGCCACATCGATTTCCTCTTCACTTTCGGTCAAGACACCATTGTTTCCGACATTGACTTCGACTCCAGAGTATCCTTGCTTTGCATAGCCGCTGATCTGGAGGTTTTGTCCTGCCTTAACTTTTTCAGCTTTTATCAGGTCTGCCATATTATCCCAGAGAGTTACCCGAATTTTCCCTGTTTCATCTCCAACAATCAGGTTTCCTACTCTACCTATAGTCCCATCGTTTCGGGTGAATTCTTTGGTATCAAAAACTGAAACTACCCTCGCAACAAAACTAACTGGCCCGCTCTCAGCTGTGATATTTCCAATTTTCACACTGTCCCGACCTACATCTGAAAATCCAAGCTCGTTGGCAACCAGCATGGCAGCCATAGGTTCATCGCAAAGCCCTCCCATATTCTCAACCTTATCCTGGATACGTTGCAGGAAGTCTTCCTTACTTATTAAATGGCTGAGCTTTTTATAGATCGATTCAATATCTGTCATATTATCCCCTTTAATGTGTAATGCTACCTTCAGTGTTTGTTATTTGCCTCGATTCCTTTTGGCAATATCCGTCGGTGTTTGTCATTCTGATTCTAGTTCCGGTATTATAGCACAAGGTTTCAAAAACTGTTTTGTGAGATTTTTTGATTAATAGACTGAAAATTGTTATGAAATTCAAACATTTCAGATGAAGTTTGAGGTGAAGCTTTAGATTAGATGCTTTCCAAACTTTATATATCCTTTAATGAATGTTGATAGAAGTGATTATTAATTAAATATTATTTAGTAAGCCTTTACTTATTTTGTTTTTATATTTCCTTTATTTTAAGTTTTTTTGTGCTATTTTTGTCTCTGTTGGAGCAGTGATTCTACTGGTACTACAGTGACATTAGGAACTGCAATATCTTCCCAGGTACTGTATATCTTCCCAGGTACTGCATATTTTCCTGGGTACTGCAGCTTGATATTATGCATGGAAATTAAGTCCGGATAAGTACCTGAAGAGCCTGCGGAAAAAATTTCGACTTAAAGTCTAAACATTGAATTTACCTTTCAGGATAATGCTCATTTTAAGTCTGAACATGACGGCCTGACAAAAGTACTTCAAATTTCGTGCTACGGTATGCAAGGCACCTTACTAAAGATTACCGTATGCTCAATGAAAGTATTCTCACATAAAGAAAAAAATGTAATAAATTATTCTCATCTAGATCGAGGAAAAACTGCTATTATACACAAATAATTTCAAAAAATAAGGCTTGTCAAAACAAAACCTTATTTATGGTAAAGCTTCATTATGTACATGATATCATGATTCGAAGATGCACTGAGCACGGCTATTTTAGAGGAGGCAGCTGTCTGCAGTGTAAACACCCTGGCAGATACCTGTTGGATGACGGTAAGGAGGAAAAGCTTGGCAGGTTTGTATCAGGCACCCTCCGGCATTTTCCAGCATCTGCAGGAGTTGAAATGGACAAGTGCGGCTGGGTGAATCTGAACACTTTCTGTGAAGTTATGAAGAAGCGGTACAACTGGATGAGGGAGGAATACCTTTATGCCCTTGTAGAATCCGATGAAAAGGGGAGGTACGAGGTCCGTGATTCCAAAATCAGGGCGCGCTACGGGCACTCTGTCAATATTGACTTGGACTATCCGGAAAGTAACTTTTCATACCTATATTACGGGGCAAGCCCCGAGGAAGTTGATGTTCTGCTGGAGAATGGAATTTTTCCGATAAAGCAGCGCTACATCCACCTCAGCACTTCATATGAAAAGGCGGCAGAAGTAGCCCTCATTCATACTGAAAATCCTGTGATCATTCAAATCGACGCTTTGAGAGCTCAGGAAGAAGGGATTTCCCTGAAACTTGCAACCGATTATATAGTACTTGCAGAAAAAATATCTCCTGAATACCTTTTTGTTGTTGATGATTGATTTTCAATTTTTTCCTGCATATTCTTTACGCTATTTTCTATTTTTTACTCTTTTGATTTCTTTCCCTCTCTCTATTCTTATCCTCTGCTTTCAGTTCACGGATACTTCAAAAAGGCCTCTCTTTTCCTCTATCTTGAATTTCACGTCTAGAAGTTGTTCAGTGATCCAGATATTTGTTGCAGTATGGAGAGAAAGCTCCCTGACAGTGTAAGAACTATTTCCAGCAAGAGCCATATACGGGATCAGCTGGTCTGCCAAATGTATGTCCACAGAGGCCCCTGTTCTCACTTCGGAGATAATTTCGTCTGCAGCATGTTTGCCTACCTTTTCTGCAGGAAGCCCTCTCTCCCCAAGAGCACTTCCCCCTAGATAGCCTACCCATAAGGTTATCCCACTTCCAGTGGAAAAAGCCTCAAAAGATTTGGTTTCAATCTGGGATGGGTATCCAGCTTCCAGAAGCCTGATTTTAGCAGCTTCTGCCTGGCGTAAAGGCACATGAGTCGGAAGATTCGAAGCATGAGAAATTCCTCTGATTTCGTCCTCTTCTTTTAAAAAATGAAATCCTTGAAGCCTGCATGGTTTAAAAGAAGCTGAAACTCTACCTCCTCCCTTCGGGTAGTAACCGTGTTCCTTTAGGACCACTTTGCCTGCATAGCCCAGTTGTTCCAGAGCCTTAAAAGTTACTTGCTGCAGGTAGTCCATTGTCGGAGCCCAGGCCACATCAGTTCCTCCCCTTATCNTGAGTTCGACCTTTTCTTTTGCAAAAGGCAGGGCAGGCATAAGACACTGGAGAAGCAGGGTTATACTTCCTGCAGTTCCAATATCAATATCATATTTTCCCCCCTTTATTTCCACTGGAGCAAAGGAAATCTCTGTTGAACCTGGAAAAAGCCCCGAAACTCGAGCTTCACAGATTCTGGCTGCAGTTTCCAGAGCTTTTAAATGCTGTTGCTTCAAGCCTGGATTTTGTCTGTTTTTTCTAATCTTTGTGACTCTGATCTCTCTTCCCGTGACTGCGGAAAGAGCAACAGCGGTCCTGACTAACTGGCCACCACCCTCCCCGTAAGAGCCGTCAATTTCTAACATTCTCTTCCCCTACACTTAAATTTTAATTTCATCTCTAGCTCTTTTTAATTTCATCTTTACTTCGTTTTATTATCTTCCATCATGTTTCTAATTGCAGCTATTACCGCCGGCCGGAGAGGATCCACAAGCATAGAAACCGGGGGAGCGTAGCAGGTCTCCGTATCAAGGAGATCTCTGATTGTTGCTTTCTTCCTGACTGCAAGGCAGAGAGCATCCACTCTCTCTTTTATACCCTCTCCTCCAGCAAGCTGCGCACCTACTAGACAATCATCTTTAAACAGGAGTTTGATGTACAGGTCTTTTCGACCTGGATAATAGGAAGCTCTTGTGCGCCCTCGGGAAAATCCTGTAATCAATCTCATTCCATTGCTCTCAGCTTTCTCCGAGGTAATTCCCACTCCACCGAACTGCAAATCTCCTGCCACGGCTACCCAGGGATCCGTTAGGGACCCGAAAGTGGTACGCTTTCCTTGTGATATTGTTGCCAATTACATCGGCCATACGCTTGGCTGTTGTACCCAGCTGACTGAGTCTGGATTCTCCTGTTATAAAGTCAGTTATTTCTACACATTCTCCACCTGCATATACATAAGGAAGAAATTCATATCCTGCTTTCACCTGGAGCATTTCGTTTACAACTATCCCTCCGGCTTTTCCTATCTCGATCCCGGCCTTAAGAGCAAGGGAAACTTCAGGTTTTACCCCACTTGCCAGAAGCACAAGATCTGCAGGAAACTGCTTATCTCCTACCTGTAAAATTTTTTCTTTCCAGAATCTTTCAGGAAAGACCACTGATTCCCCGGAAATTACTTCAACACCCAAAACTTGCAGGTACTCCCTTATAATCTCAGCAATATCAAGATCAAGTTGTCTGGAAAGCAGGCTTTTGCTCCTGGTTACAAGAAGAGTTTTAATTCCCCTCCTAGCTAATGCCGCGGCACATTCGATTCCTATTGTCCCCCCACCTATGATGCAGACTTTCCCTGCAGTTTCCAGGGCTTTTTCAAAGAGCATGCCGTCAGCAAGGCTCCTCAAGGTAAATATGCCATAAGGGAGAATATTTAAGCGACTTGTTCGGGGTACAAAGGGCAGACTGCCTGTGGAAATCACGAGTTTGTCAAAAGGATAAACTCCCTCCCCTGTCCGAACAGTTCTTAAACCCAGATCTATTGACCTGACACCCTCATTTAGCCTGACATCTATCCTTTTTTTCCTGAAAAAATCCGGGGGTTTTACTACAAGTTTTTCAAAGCTATCAATTTCCCGGCTCAAAACAAAAGGGATTCCGCAGTGACTGTAAGCAGTGTGAGAATCTCTTGAAAGTACAGTTATTTCATAATCACTCTGTCTTCTAATTTTGGTGGCAGCTGCCATGCCGCAGGCTCCGCCTCCGATAATGACGACTTTTGAAGGGTCTTTCTTTTCTGGATTTTGTGCGGAAACTTTGCTCGAAAATTCTTCCTTAATTCCAGCCGCTTTCTGGACTTTTTCATCTACAGCATCTTGTGTGCAGAAATTGCTTTCCATACTCTTAATAATGGTGTTTCACGTTTATTATAGGTTTTTAAAGGGCCGGAAAGCTTTCAGCTTTCTGAATCAAGAGCCATTTGAGAACAGGGAAATATTGATGCTAGTTTAAAGGTNCTGAACGAGCGAAGGGGGCTGAACGAGCGAGTTTGGGAGTGGGGGGGTTAATACATAAAAAAAGTTTCTNTGCCTCGCCCGTTCAANTTTTTACAAGTCTTTTGTTTTATATATACTTTTCTAAATTTTTCTAGTTTATTCTTTTTTACAATTTCTAAATTTGCCCCAGAGTTGTTCCGAAAATTTATTCCTCTCAAAGATATCGGGTACGAAATAAATAACTTGGGTTTAATGGAACTTTTTAAATAACCACAAAGTTCTTAAGTCCTGGCGGCATTAAACATTCTGGATTTAAAATATGTGACGTACAGGGTACCTGTTTTGCCGAAATTCTTTTAAAGGCAGGCGGGAGCTGTGCTGTCAGGTCGTATCAAAATTAACAACTTCATCCATTCATCATTGCTGAATTCG
>JGI24140J50213_10000851_pt1 | contig 14003 bp, 11 predicted proteins | sample BarGraIncu00222A_FD_50213 | JGI IMG/M metagenome (IMG submission 50213)
ACGCTTCGCCAAGGTGACGTGCTCTGGCGATCTGCCGTGCCTTGACGAGCCCTTGACGACATCCGACAGCCGGCCGGCATCGCTGACCTCGATCGGCAGAAGCACCAACGCGGCCATCGCAGCGATGATAGCAGGACCGCGTCGCCAAATAGCGGAGCCTGATCGGGCGAATTTTCTCTCTGACGACAGCAATCCTGCTTTCCCCAAGAGTGATTTCTGTTCGCGCTTCATGGCCGAACGAGCCGACATTATCAGGGATTCGGAGCCAAGAGTTACTGGAAATAGATTATAAGTTCGATTTAGGCGAGGTGATCAAGAGCTATTCAGAGCTATGGGGTCGCCTTCGTAACCAGCCGTTTTACCGCGCCTTCATCTCGTCGAACTTCGAAAGCGCTCGTTCAAATTTGCTATTGAAGAGCCACATCGCATCAAGAATTTCACGAACGGTCGCAGATGTTCTTGCTCTGTCGGCCTGTCCAAAGGCGAAGATGCTGTTGTTCCGTAGATATCCCATGATCCTCGGGTCGGAAATTCGATAGTTGATTAGGTCGCCTGACTTGAGTGCGGACCTGATCGGACTCGGAATGATCTGGATGAGTTCAAAGAACTTCATTTGATCGATGGGGTTTGGCAGTGTTTTGACGATCACTCTTACTTGCGGGAAAATATCTGCGTGTTCGCCCATCAATGCATCTCGCACCGCGGTCCAGTGGTTGAACCGATGATCCAGATCGCCAGCCCGAGCCTCTTCCTTGTCGTCGCGTGCGCTCAAGGCCGGATCAAAAGCTGCTATCGTCGGTTTTATCGCCGCCCATTTCTTTTGACCATTTCGATCTTCGGATGGTCCCGTTTGGAAACTTCCCTTGTATGTATTCGAACGCCCATTACCCACGTTTTGATTGCCATTTGTCTCGGCGAAGAACAGTCCCAGACTAATACGACCTGCCTCCTCAGCGTTCGCCGCATCAAGTCCCTTGGCTCGCGCAATGGCAATCGCCAGATCGACAACGTCCTTGAATGGCGTAGCTGACTTTTGAGCGTTGGCGGGTGGGGCCTCCATAATGTCGAAAAGAGCCCGGTACTCGTCGACCAGCGGTTCTTTTTGAGCGTCAAAATATGCCGGAGGTATTCCGAATTTGTTGGGTCGACCGATTTTGGAGGGGAGGGCGTCGGTGAGGTCTTTGTACGCGCTCATCATATTGATGCGCGCAAGGTAGAGCGCCTGTCCCGGTAAATTCGGCAGCCGTTGGTTCGAATTGACCTGCGCGCGCCGCTGGCCCAGGACCGACTCAAAATCGCTTACNGCATTATTGTACGCACTGAGCGCGTCCGATTGTTTCTTCGTAACGACGTCCGGTTGACCCATGGCGGGGGAGGTGAAGCTGAGATTACCGATGGCGGGTGAGACGAGCGACGCGACCGTGTTGATAATCGCATCGACGGCGATAGGAATCGTCGCCGTGAAGAAAAGTCCGAGAGCAAGAGTTGCCGTGGGCGAAGCGGCATATTTTTTCATCCGCATGGCAGTGTCCCATGCCTAAGGTATCAACGATACGACTCATTGGATCGTAAACAACGAACGTACCGCTTGGCGAGACGAAATTGCAAAATCCGCAGTGTCCGCTTCGGCTGCTTTTTCGCGCATCTGCCGCTTCCCAATCTGCGTTTGGACTCGTGGGGGTACGTCTGCAAAAGTCGCTTTGCGGCATGGGACTGTGAGGGAACACCGTCGCGTGTCAAACTCTCGGGCGTTTCTGATAACGGGTTTGGGGCAGAATTCATCCGCGATCGTCCGTTGGTTAGCCTCCCGGCGGAAAACCTGCCGCAGCCCGTTTTGATCCGCGATAGACATGCGGCCTTTGACCGGAGGGTCGAAAGTCCAGTTCCAAATGGTTCCATCGGTAAACATTTGAACCTGGAAGGCATGGAGCCAGACACACCTTAGATCGGAAATTTTGGCAGTCGCTCTCAGATCGCCGAAGGCCGCAAGAACCTGTCCTATTTTGGTTCAATTATGCCCTTACTTCGTTATTTCACTTTTGTCGGCGGAGCGCTCCTCGCGCTCTTGGTTGTCGTGTCATCCTTCGTTCCCGAAACGGAAACAATCACTCGTCCCGACGCCGTCAGGCCGGTCATCCGAATCGCGTCGAACAGGGTGGGCCCACCGCGGGTGGATATCGATACCCGCGTGCAAACCGCGGTCGTTCCCGCATCCGTTCCGGAAATTCTGCCGCAAGCGCCGGCGCGCGTCGCGGAAGGCCAGCTTGGTGCACCGCTCCCAACCGCCGTAGTGCCCTTGAAGATCCAGCGCAAGAAAACGAGAATGGCAAAGCGGCCCGATCGTCAAAGAATCGCCGCCAATCCTCAGGGGTTTCAGGCTTTCCCTCAGGGGGCTCAGCCTTTCCGTTTAACTTGGTAAATTTAGAGTTTAGGCATCTAGCCGACTGCTGAGTTGCATGATGTCGTAACCTGGCGAACGCCAATCCTTTTCAAGGTAGGGCGCGGGCGGTCATCAAAAACGATTTGGCACGCGCGCCGATAAGCTCGTTTGAATTGGTTTTCCCACGCTGTTGCCGAAACGCTACCCTTGCGAAGGGGCGCTGTGATACTCTCCGGGCAGCTCCAGCCGTATGAACCATGGTTCGTCCGGTTGGTTCGCGGGGAGACCGTGAAATGACCCAGCGCTTACATTCGCTGTCGTGTTTCCTGACCTTGGCTGTGCTCGCATTTTTTTCGACTGACGACGTTGCACGGGCCAGCCATAAGCCTCGGCAGGCCAGCAAGCCGCATGAGGCGACCGGGGAACGGCACCACCGCAACGCGGCGAAAACTGAACATGCAAAACGTGTCACGGCCGCGCAACGCAACTCGACGCGATCCAGTGACGCGCCGCCTCCGAGTGCGGAGGCTTCCCCGCTCTCGGCCGATCTTGCGGCGGTAAGGGATGCGATCGATCTTGCGCGCAAGGCCAAGACAAGCGAGGCGACCGCCGTACAGAAAACGATCGGCGACCCGGCGGCGCGCAAGCTCGTTGAATGGTTCATCCTGCGTCATCCGGAGGCTGACGCGAATTTCAGCCGTTACGCGGCGTTCATTGCTGATAGTCCGGACTGGCCAAGTATGGGTCTCATGCGAAAGCGTGCGGAGGCGCGCCTGTGGCAGGAGCGCAGCGACGCCGCGACGATTCGCAACTTCGTCGGTGATCGGCCCACAAGCGCCAAGGGCCGCTTCGCGCTCGCACGGGTCCTGCTCGCCGAAGGCGACCGTGATGGTGCCGCAAGCCTGGTTCGCCGGAGCTGGCGGTCGGATGAATTGTCGGAGCGGTCCGAAGCCGAAGCGTTCGAACTGCTCCGCGACTTGCTCACCCGCGAGGACCATCGTGCACGCATGGACAAGCGTATCGGTGCCAAGGATATTTCGGGCGCGCGGCGCGCAGCGCAACGCCTGGGCAGCGATGAGCTTTTGATCGTGAAGGCCTGTGCGGCGGGGAACACGGACAAGGCGCTCGATTTCCTCAACGAGGTTGCGACCGATGCCCGCAGCAATCTCGGATATACGCTCTGCCGTATCCGCTGGATGGTGCGCCACGACCGGATCGACGACGCAACAAGCCTAATGCTGGCTGCCGCGCCGGAGACCATGGCGCTTCAGGATACAGACGAGTGGTGGCGCGAACGACGCAGTCTTGCTCGCAAGTTGCTCGATCGGGGTAAGTTTGAAGCCGCCTACCAAGTGGTGCGCGATGCCGCCCTGCCGGCCGACGAATATTACCGGGCGGATTTTCATTTCACGTGCGGCTGGATCGCTTTCCGCTACCGCAATGATCCCGCGACGGCGCGGGCACATTTCGCCCATATAGACGAGGGAACGGCCAATCCGATCGTGCTGGCGCGGGCGAACTACTGGCGAGCCCGTGTCGCCGAAGCGATCGGCGAGAAGGACGCAATGCGCGACGGTTATGAGGCTGCCGCCCGCTATCCTACCGCCTATTACGGACAACTCGCGCGCGCAAGGCTCGGCCTCGACGGAATTGAGCTGCGGGTGCCGGTGCCGGCTAGCTCCCCTGATGATGTAGCGCTCGCCGACGACCGCGTGCGCGCCGCGGATATGCTCTATGCGCTCGGCGAACGCGACGTCGTTCTAAATTTTGTTGCTGACCTCGCCGAACACGGCGGTGACGTGGCGGTGCTGGTCGCGCTCGGCGAACTGACCGGCCGCCACAACGATGCGCGCGCCATGTTGCAAATCGGCAAGCTTGCGCTCGCCCGCGGCCTTGCGCTCGACCATTACGCTTTTCCGACGATCGGAATTCCGCAGCACAGCCCGATCGGTCCCGAGATCGAACGTAGCGTCATCTATTCGGTCGCACGCACCGAAAGCGCGTTCGACCAGCGCGACAAGTCGTCGGCCAAGGCGGTCGGCCTAATGCAGGTCACGCCGGAAGCCGGGCGTGACACTGCCAAGCGATTCGGCGTCGCCTATGATTGGGACCGGATGGTCAATGATCCCGCCTATAATACGCAAATGGGCGCGGCCGAACTCAGCGCGTTGTTGAAGGAATACGCCGGCTCTCATATCATGACCTTCGCCGGCTATAACGCCGGCCGGGGCCGCGTTCGCGATTGGGTGAAGATGTACGGCGATCCGCGCGATCCCAATGTGGACGCGATTGATTGGGTAGAACGCATTCCGTTCTCCGAAACGCGCAACTATGTCCAGCGAGTCATAGAGAATCTGCGGGTCTATCGTGTCCGGTTTGACCCAGGCACACCCGTGATATCGAAACTCGATCAGCATGGCGTGGCAACAGGGGAAGCCAGCTCCGCGTCGCTTTTGCCGCTTCAGCCATCGGTATGGTGAATCTGATCACCGGCAGCTGAATCGGTAACGTGCATTTCCCAGCCCAGGTTTTACCGGCACGCGCGCCAGATCAGGGCGGGAAGACGTGTGGAGATGCCCTTGCCTACCTCTTATCGAGTTCAAGGTAGGTGGTCCACACGGCGCCTGCCAATGGCTGCGATGGATGCTGAGCGCATGTTTTCTTGACTTCAATCGTTACCACTGCCGTATCGACTTTTCTCTCTGTCTGTCCGCTCGCTGCGGCAACGTAATTAAGTCCCGTCCAGAATCCATAAATCCAGATTGTTCCCTCCAGTCGAAGCGCTGGAGTAGACCGCCAGTGAGCACAGCTCAAGCCACCTATCCCCATCATGTCGACNGAAACTTTGGNATCCTGCCCTGACGACGCGCAGACCGCGGCGGTGCAGATTAGCGCCGCCAATAAAACTGATTTGACCATTGGGAAGGATTTCTTCTTGGCGAATGTGGTTTGCTGGTTCGACTCGGACACCGCGAGAGATGCAGCTTCAGTGTCCGTAGTCGGTATGGTAGACCGTTTTTTCAATGACGCTCTCTTTCGAGGCTCATGGCAACTACGTGGGTGTAAACTCTTTCAAAAAGAGAAGTTTCAGCGTAGTCCGGTACGTCCGCTTTTGGCGGGAGTAAAGCGGGCCCGGACGTGGAAGCGCAGACAATTCTGACCCAAAGCGATCTTTCGATCGTCAGGTCCAGGCCGCTTCCACTGGCTATTGGACGACGTCAAGTTTGACCTTTGCGAGACCCTTTCCAACCATTCCCAGCGCATCAGCTGCGGAATAGGAGACATCGACAACTCGTCCGGGAACGTACGGACCGCGGTCATTGACCCGAACTGTCACGGACTGTCCGCTGGCGACGTTGGTCACGCGCAACTTTGTGCCGAACGGCAACGTCGGATGCGCGGCTGTCAAATCGTGCGTATCGAACTTTTCACCGCTCGCGGTCTCTGTTCCCTCTGTATAGAAGCTGGCAATTCCCAGCGAGGCAGTCTGTTTCCCGGCCGCATCGTGGTGCGACACGAACGGGGTATGCCTTTTTACAGACGCGACACGTCTGTTAGTAAGGAATGATGCCGTTCGATTGTGTTGCAGCGACGCCTGTCGACTAGGGGTAACAAACTCGGAATTTCCGGTGAGGACAGAGGACGACTGAGCGCAGGCCGCAAGCAAAGTCCCCGCCAGAGCGACGACAAACAGACGTATCACGTTCCGAACGACCGTGGCCGAGACCAGACGAATACGGTTTGCTTTACTATCGACGCACAATATTCCGGCACAGCTGATGGAAGACATGTTGCATCCCCAACTCGTGCCCCGAGCCAAACCCAATCCGACCTGCAATAGGGGCGTAACCGTGGCCGGATGAGACCAGACACGGCATCAGCGACGCGATTTCATTCGGGTGTGATTATTGTGCCACAGAGGGAGCGTGGGGTATGAGAAAGCGCCGCTTATCAGAGCGAGCAATTGCTCAGGAGAGTCGGGAGGCGTGACGTCATTCGCTGCCGGAAGATGCTGCCTACGAAACTCGCGCCAGTGCTACCTCCGTTCTTCGGTGGAAGTGAAAAACTTCGTACCATCGAAAAAGCGGTTCGGGCGGTTGAATACGGAGATGAACGTCGCTCCGTTGGGAGCATGCGCGACATGGATGTTGCCGCCAGGCCTCCACACGAAGTCACCCGCTCCAACGCTTCCTTCCGAATCTTCCAGCGATCCTTCGAGCATGAAGGTCTGTTCGAGCGCCGTGTGCTCGTGCAATGGCACAACCGCGCCGGGCGCCATCTTGAACAGGATGGTCGAGCGTCCTTCGTCGTCTTTGTATAGGATCTTCATCTCGATTCCGTCGAAATCCGTCCGCTGCCAAGGCATCGACGACGCGGCGACGAAGGTCGACCGAAGTTCGGGCGGGTTCACGGGCAAAGGCTTGTTCATGGCTTCATCTCCGGAATAGTTGCCAATTCGATACGATCGCGAACTCGAAACGAACCCGGCGGTACGACCTGCGACCATCGACGGCGATTTGCTCGTCTGGTGTGGGGATGACGTAGCTGTAAACCTGGACGTCAAACCCATCCCACCCCAGCGTTCCCCGTCGCGCTTCATGCCATATTGACACAAACCTGCAGGGTCGGAAGCCTCAAACGCAGCATGATCGTTNNATTTCTTAGCATCAGACGAAATAGGCACGGCCTCCGCCAGGGGAGCTGACGGAGGCCGCGTAGTACATCTCACTGCGCCTAGGTTCGCGATGAGATGTGGGAGCTCGTGGATGGTTCTCCTGTTCGGGCCTGAACCTGCTCGTCGAACGTCATGTGCTGATCTCTTTGTTTGAGCATGATCTTTTCGGAAAACCGGTTCCCACCTTTCCGGATCATGCTGTTAGAATGGCAGCAGCACGTCCATCACCTGGCTGCCGTAACGCGGCTGCTGCACGTCGGTGAGCTGGCCGTGGCCGCCATAGGCGATGCGGGCTTGCGCGATCTTGCTTGAATCGATGGTGTTGTCGCTCTGGATATCCTCCGGACGCACGATGCCGGCGACGATCAGCTCGCGCTTTTCGAAATTGACGCGAATCTCCTGCTTGCCTTCGACCACCAGATTGCCGTTCGGCAGCAACTGGGTGACCACGGCGGCGATGTTGGTCGTCAGCGTTTCCTGCCGCTGGATGGTGCCCTTGCCGTCGTAGGACGAGCTGGAGTCCGCGGTCAGGAAGCGCCCAGGCAGAATTTTTGCGGCTGTTGCGCCCAGCAAGCCGCTGCCGAGGAACGCGGTGATCCCCGAATCTTCCGTCGTAATGCGGCTGCGCGCGGTCTCGTTGGCGAAATTGGCCTGATCGGTGATGTTGACCGAGACGGTCAGGAGATCGCCGATCTGATGCGCGCGCTGGTCCTTGAAGAACGACCGCGAGCCGTTCCGCCACAATGAGTTGGCGTTGTAGGACACCGCTTCCGGTTTCGGCATTGGCATCTGCACCGGCTTGTAGCCGGGCTGCGCCGTCGGATTTTCGATCGAGGACAGTCTCGGCTGTTCGCCGATCTGGGAGAGCCGGTCGAGCGATGAACAGCCGCCGCCTGCGATGCTGACGATCGTCAGCAAGGTGCCGGTGAGGGCGATACGGTTGATACTGGACGTATACATGTACTTTTACTCGGTTTTTGGAGACACTTGCGAACTGTTGCCGGCGGCAACCGCAACCGGTGCAGCCGGTTCTGCCGATCCGACCGCGGAGGATGCGTCGGTGGCAGGGGGAAGGCGGGGCGTTGCGACCGTGATCGCGACCTGGCCGCGGCCGATAACGACGCCGGACACGGTGCGCTTCGATTGCAGGTTGAGCACGTTGACCACATCGCCTTCGGTGCCGCCTTCCATCGCCTTGCCGCGAATGGTGAGGTAGAGACCGGTGGATTCGTAGATCAGGATGACATTGTCGTCGCGCTGCACCAGATCCGGCTTGGTAAGATCGGAGACCCTTAACGCCTGGCCGGCGCGAAGCTGCTTGCGCATCTGCATTCCGACTGCGAGACGGCGAGCCGCAGCGTCGCTGCCGACCTCGGCTCGCGGACGGCGCTGGGCAATCACGTCGGAGGATTTCAGGACTTCGCTGCGTTCGACGTCCCGCGTCAGCACCGCGGCTTCCACGGTTTCGATCGCGGTGCCGGTGAAGCGCAATGTCGTTGCCGTGGCGCCGGCCTCGTTGCTGATTTCGAAGCTGATATCGAAGCGGCCGCTGCGGGGGTCGTAGCGGGTCGAGGCCGGCTGCAGGGTGCCGGTGTTTGATGCTTCGAGCTGGATGTCCCGCACGTCGCGATCGAATGTCAGGGAAATGTTGGCGGCATCGCCGAGGCCGCTGCGATGTTCCAGCGCGCGGCCGACCTGAAGTTCGATCTCCCTGGCCGGCAGCGGACGCGACAGCCGGGTCACGGAAATCGTCTTGATGTCCTTGGTGTCGACGCCGATCACCTGATGCGCCTGCAATGTGGCAAGCACTTTTTCGGTTGGCAGCGAGCCGGTGGTGCCGAGATCGGGCGCGCGATAGATCGCGATCAGCGCCGCAGTGCCGGCATTGTCGAGGATGTCGCCGATCCGCACCACGTCGCTGGAGACGGTGACGCTGGCGCGCAGCGCCGGCGTTGCGATGACGTCTTCGCTGGTCTGGGCGAGTGCCGCCGCGGCGCTGGCCGCGAGCAGGGCGGCTGCCAGGAGAAGCGAACGCATGGTCATCATCATCTCCCTCAACGGAACAGCGCGGAGGTGGTTTGCAGCATCTGGTCGGCAGCGCTGATCACCTTGGCGTTCATTTCGTAGGCGCGCTGCGCGGCAATCAGGTTGGACATCTCCGAAACGACGTCGACGTTGGACTGCTCAAGGCTTCCTTGCGTAATCGCTCCGTAGCCTTCGGTGCTGGCGAGACCGTCCTGCGGCTGGCCCGACGACGGCGTGTCGGTGAAGAGGTTGCTGCCGACCGGCTGCAGGCCGGCCTTGTTGATGAAGCGCGTGATGGAGAGCTGGCCGATGATCTGCGACGTCGTCGTCGACCCCGCCGGCGTCACCGACACCTGACCCTGGGCGTTGACCGTCAGGCCCTGGGAGTTCTGCGGCACCGTGATGGTGGGTTGCACCGGATTACCCGCGGCGGTGACGATCCGCCCGGTATTGTCCATCTGGAAGGTGCCGTCCCGGGTATACTGAAAGGTGCCGTCCGGCATCAGGATCTTGAAAAATCCCTCGCCGGTGATGGCGAGATCGAGATCGTTGCCGGTCTGCGAAAGCGTTCCCTGCGTCATCGATCGCGGCGTCCCGACGGTCTTAACACCGCCGCCGATATCGATACCCACCGGCAGGATGGTGCCCTGATCCGAGGCCTGGGCGCCGACCCGGCGGACATGCTCGTAGATCAAGTCCTGGAATTCGGCGGTCTGCTTCTTGTAACCGGTGGTCTGCAGGTTCGCGATGTTGTTGGAGATGACCTGGACGCTGAGTTCCTGGGCCGCCATTCCGGTCGCNGCAGTATGAAGAGCTTGCATGTGTCGTCTCCTTGAATGGNCTTACGACGGAACGTCGGCGAGTTTTTCGATCGCCGACTTATGCAGATCGCTCTCCTGCTGNAGTAGTGTCGCGATTTGCGTGTAGGCGCGCGACACCTCGATCATACGGCTCATCTCGGCCACNGCGTTGACGTTGGATTTCTCGATGAAACCCTGGCGCACCGCGGATTTGGGGTCGGGCTGTGCTGCGCCTTGTCCCGCCGAATAGAGATTGGCGCCTTCCTTCAGCAGCTTCTGCGCGTCGGGAAAACTGACCAGCCGGAGTTTGCCGCGGAGCGAATCCGTGTGGCTGGAGCCTTCCTGCACGGTGATGGTGCCGTCGGGCGTCACGTTGACGTCGTGGTCGGTCGGCTGAAACACGATGGGTCCGGCGGTGCCGAGAACCGGATTGCCGGCGGCGGTCACGAGCTGGCCCTGGCCGTTGAGCTGCAGGCCGCCGTCGCGGGTGTAGCGCTCGCCCGCGGCCGTCTGCACCACGAGGAAGCCGCCACCATCGATCGCGATGTCCAGCGGATTTTTGGTCTGCTCAGCGGCGCCTTGCGAAAAATCGCGAAAGGTGCCGCGGTCCTGGACGTAGCTGAGGCGGCGATCGCTTCCGACGAAGTTGTCTTCGTGCGCGCCCGGCATCAGATATTCCTCAAACAGCGACGCGTCGGCCTTGAAGCCGGAGGTGTTGACGTTCGCGATGTTGTTGGAAATGACATCCAACTGTCGTTCCAGAATCGTTTGGCGCGAAAGCCCGATGAGAAGTGCATTCTGCATCGATAGTTCTCCCCTGAATGATCCGCGAGCCTAAAGCCCTCCCGGGCCGGTTGCGGATGCTGCGGACCGCAAGCTCTCCCAAGCCGCGGTTCTCCGACAACACAGCGAAAGCCGTGCCAGTTGAGAAAACGTCGATCCTGGAAAGACTTAGATGTTTCGCCGGGGGCCTTGCCGGGCGGCAATAAGGTCTTGTTGACCATGTTTGCCCGGCAACTTTTTCCTAGTTGAGAGGCAAACGAAAGGTTCCATTAACCATTATTACCTTAGCGTCCGGATCAAGAGGGCGCGTGTGCGCCGGCGGCCTTTGTATCGCGTCTTTCAAGCCAGCCTGGCGGCATCGCGCTCATTTCCCAAGACCGGGCGGGCAGGCGATGGCAGACAATGAACAGGCCGAGAGTGGCGCGGAAGCGCCAGTCGCCGCGCCTAAAGGCAAGCTCAAGCTGATCATCGCCGCGGTCGGCCTGTTTGCCATCATCGGCGGCGGCGCTGCGACCTGGTTCTTTTTCTTCCGTCATCACGGCGAGGAGATGCACGCCGAGGCGCCGGCGCCGAAGCCGCCGGTATTCATCGACGTGCCGGACATGCTGGTCAATCTGGTCGGTTCGCCCGGCGAGCGTGTGCAATACCTCAAGGTCAGGGTGGTGCTTGAGGTCAAGGAGGAAAAGCAGGTCGAGGCGATCAAGCCGACGATGCCGCGCGTCACCGACATCTTCCAGACCTATATGCGCGAGTTGCGGCCNGTCGACCTGAACGGCTCGGCGGGGCTGTTTCGTTTGAAGGAAGAACTGACCCGGCGGGTCAACGCGGTGGTCGCGCCAAGCGAGGTCAGCGCGGTGCTGTTCAAGGAAATCGTCGTTCAGTGACGAGACGGATTTAGAATCATGGCGGATCCGGTCGATCAGGACGCAATCGCAGCGCAATGGGAAGCGTCGCTGGATTCCGAGGATCCGGTGCAGGCCGCGGAAGCGGCCGCGGCCAATGAACTCTCCGGCACGATGGCGCTGCAATGGGCCGCCATGGTCGAGGACGGCAGCCGTGACCTCGGCGGCAAGAACAGCGGCGAGCGGGTACTGTCGCAGGAGGAGATCGACAACCTGCTCGGCTTTTCCGTCGGCGACGTCAACCTCGACGACAATTCCGGCATTCGCGCGATCATCGATTCGGCGATGGTCTCCTACGAGCGTCTGCCGATGCTCGAAATCGTGTTCGACCGGCTGGTGCGGCTGATGACCACCAGCCTGCGCAACTTCACCTCCGACAACGTCGAAGTGTCGCTCGATCGCATCACCTCGGTGCGGTTCGGNGACTACATGAATTCGATTCCGCTGCCGGCGGTATTGTGCGTGTTCAAGGCCGAGGAATGGGAAAATTTCGGCCTGGCGACGGTGGATTCCAGCCTGATCTATTCGATGATCGACGTGCTGCTCGGTGGCCGTCGCGGCCAGACCTCGCTGCGGATCGAAGGCCGTCCCTACACCACCATCGAAACCAACCTCGTGAAGCGGCTCATCGAGGTCGTGCTGGCGGATGCCGAGCAGGCCTTCCGGCCGCTGTCGCCGGTGACCTTCAGCATCGACCGGCTGGAAACCAATCCGCGCTTCGCCGCCATCAGCCGACCCGCCAATGCCGCCATTCTGGTGCGGCTGCGCATCGATATGGAGGATCGCGGCGGCAATATCGAATTGCTGCTGCCCTATGCGACCATCGAGCCGATCCGCAGCGTGCTGCTGCAGATGTTCATGGGCGAAAAATTCGGCCGCGATCCGATTTGGGAAGGCCATTTCGCGACCGAAGTCGCGCAGGCGGAGATTTCGGTCGATGCCGTGCTCTATGAAGCCGACATTCCGCTCAAGCAACTGATGAAACTGAAAGTCGGCGACACCCTGCCGCTGGAGATGCGCGCCGACGCGCTGGTGTCGGTGCGCTGCGGCAATGTCACCTTGACCGAAGGGCGGATGGGCCGGGTCGGCGACCGGGTCGCCATTCGCGTCACCAAGCAGCTGCGCAAGCCCAATACCACCTTAGCGATGTTCGAGAAAGCCGACGAGCAAACCAAGTTNATGGAGGCCCAATGAGTCATTCACTCGGAATTGTGATCGAGAGCCTGGTGGCGGTTTTGCTGATGCTCACAATCGGTTACTGCGCGCTGCTCAATAAACGCCTGAAGCGCCTCAAGGCGGACGAACATTCGCTGAAGGCGACGATCGGGGAGTTGATCACGGCGACCGAAATCGCCGAGCGCGCGATCGGCGGCCTCAAGCACACCGTTCGCGACGTCAACGTGAATCTCGGCGAGCAGCTCGCCTCCGCGGGCCAGCTGTCCCAGCAGCTGAAGAAGCAACTCGCCGAAGGCGACAATGTGCTGCGGCGGCTGTCCAAGATCGCGATCGCGGCTAGACCTGCGGCCGATCCGGTGCCCGCGGCCCCGCCGGTTTCGGCGGCCAGGGCGATTGCCGCGGCGGCGCAGGTGTTCTCCGAGCGCAAAAGGTCCAATGGCCTCGCCGCATGAAATCTGTTCGTGACATTCGTATCATTCCAGTTGTCCTGGCCGCGATCTTCGGCTTCGCCGTATTGAAGGTCGCCGGCCTTGTGATCGATGGCGGCTACGTGTTCGACTACGACCCGCAATCGACCAGGCAGTCCTGGGCGCAGGAAACCTTCAATTTCCCGGGAGGAAACAAGACCGAAGCCGCCGATATCACAGGCTCGGTCGATGAGAAGAAGGAAGAGAAGTCGAAGGAAGAAAAGCCCAAAGAAGAGAGGTTGAAGGAGGAAGCGGCCAAGCCGGCCGTTGCGCCGCCGGAAGTGGCAAAGCCGGAAGGTGCCGCGGTCGTTCCCGCGCAAGGCGCCCCGGTGTCGCCGTCCGAGCGCGCCATTCTTGAGCGGCTGCAGTCGCGGCGGCAGGAACTGGAAGCCCGCGCCCGCGAAATCGATATTCGCGAAAGCCTGCTCAAGGCCGCCGAAAAGCGCATCGAATCCAAGGTCCAGGAAATGAAGGCGGTCGAGTCGCGGATCGCCGCGGTGGGCGAACAGAAAACCGAAGCCGATGCCGCACGCTTCAAGGGCATCATCACCATGTATGAGAGCATGAAGCCGAAGGACGCCGCCAAGGTGTTCGACCGGCTCGAGATGCCGGTGCTGTTCGAAATCGCGTCGCAGATCGCGCCGCGCAAGATGTCCGATATCCTTGGCCTGATGTCGACCGAAGCGGCCGAGCGGCTGACGACCGAAATGGCCCGCCGCGCCGGGCCGGACAAGTCCGCCTCCGCCGCCGATCTTCCCAAAATCGAAGGCAAGATGTTGCAGCAAAAGCCCAATT
>JGI24140J50213_10000852_pt1 | contig 13992 bp, 10 predicted proteins | sample BarGraIncu00222A_FD_50213 | JGI IMG/M metagenome (IMG submission 50213)
GAGACGCCGGAGGCAATGGAACGGCTGATCCTGGCATACATGTCCGCTCGCAGCGACAGTTCCATCAATAGCCTTCTGCTCACTCCATGCTTTGTTCTGGATTTCCTCTGCATCCACCCGTTCACGGACGGCAACGGACGCATGTCGCGCCTGCTGTCCCTGCTGATGTTGTACAAGAGCGGATTCGACGCGGGAAAATACGTGTCGTTCGAGGAGCAGATCAACAGCGCCAAATCTCAATACTACGAAGCGTTGAGGGTGTCTTCGACAGACTGGCACACAAATACGAACTCCTATTTCCCGTTCATGGAAAACTTCCTGACGACGCTGCTAATCTGTTACAGGAAATTGAATGAACGTTTCGATATCGTTCAGGGAAAGCACCTGACCAAGGCGGAAAGGATAGAAGCCGCAGTTCTGCGCAGCATAAAGCCCATCTCCAAAAAGGAGATCTCAGACCTCTTCCCGGACATCAGCCCGACGACCATTGAAGCGGTCCTTGGAAGGATGGTTAGAAACGGCGAGATCACGAAGACCGGCGGCGCACGGAGCACGAAGTACGTCAAAAAGATAGGACGATAGAAACGCTGTGGGAGTAGTTGAGAGGGTCTCTCTTCGATAACACAGATGCGAACTGCGAACAATTCCGCGACATGAGTATGCCATGGACATATTCCGACAAATCTGCATATTCTGCTCCCCACAATATGCAGAAACGAAATCAATGATGCAGATAATCTGAGCCAAAAAGGCGAGAAACAATTAGCATCTTCTGGAATGATGAATTGAAGTTCTGAAATGGTTTCTGCAATTGGAGTCCTGCAATTCCGGGTCCGCAAACCCGCACCCTGTGTCAGGGTCTGAAATGGCAACACTCTCCACTCTGGGATTTTCCACCCCGTGCTTGGCTACGATCAGAATTGGCTGCGAGTACTAAATGGCTGGAACATGAGTCACTGACTGGCATCATCGGCAACTCGGTTCAATTCCCAGAATCGGGGCTCAATTTCCAAAACAGGAGTTCAATTCCTGAAAAGGGGCTCAATTTCTGGGTAGGTAGAGCAAGAAAACAGAATGGCTCAGAGAACCCATAGATGCAGAAGAGTCGATGTCGACATGAAAACAATGTGTCACTGGAGCTGACGCGCACTTGCGGCAGGAACAAGCTCAACAGGATGCCTATTTGTATAGTCTCCTATGGCCCCATAAAACCCTTCGTTCCTGGCTGCTCTGGTCAGAGGAGAATCCGCAGCGAGGGGCGAAAGCAATGGCTGATATCTACTTGGACAAGGACTGCTTGCCCTGCCGTTGAAGACGAAGGATGTACATAAGCTGTACGACAATGGAACCAGCGATCAGGATGATAAGGAGAGGCACGAAGATCTTGCCGAGGGTTGCGCCTCTCCCCGTATTCCACAGCAGCAGGAAGAGCTGACAGAGAAACAGGATACAGAGGACGGAGACGACAAGGGTATACCATGTCTTTCGAGCCGTGCCGGTACTGTCAGGAATCACAAGGGGAACGACAGCAAACAACAGAGTCAGGAAGGGAATGAGGAAGGCGCCCCAGAAACGGGGAAGAGAACCATTCGGCATGCCGATGAGGTCCCAGTGGATGGCAAGCATCCCCGGAAGGCGTGGAAACAGCACAAGCGTGATGACGAGCGTTGCCATGGCAAGAGACAGGGACAGCCAAGCGACCCGTCCAAGCCGACGGGGAGTTGGCACAAGATCAGTTGTAACGTTGCTGGCCGTGCTCGTCTTCTCCTCGTGAACGGTACCTGCATTACACGCCTGTTTCAGCGCTGCCATGAACCCATCAGGGTCCGCCGGGGAGATCCCATACTTTTTGCCATCCAAGGTCTTGATCAGGGTGACATCCGTGAGTGGATGCGTGGAGTACATGCGCACGGTACCTTCGTCAGAATAGGCGACGTCAAAGACAGCGATCCCGGGCATACGGAAACTGGAGAGAACGCTAAACGCCAGATCCTTGCGGACAACGTTAGTGATGCTGCCATAGGGGATCCTGCTCTTCCAGGGACCAAGGATGAGGTACAGAGCGTCGTCCCGCAGCTCATACCGCATATGAGGAAGCGAACAAAGAACGAGGAATACCTGACCTGCCAAGCACAACATGATCGCAAGCATCGACCCGAATATGATCCACATGACTGTGGCAACCACCCGATCTGGCCAGGGAACAAAGAGACTCCTTACAAAAACCGCAGCGATACCAAGCATCAAGAACAGAAATAGAATACAGCTCGTGTAGCCCGATCGCTGCTTCTCAGCATATTCAATGTGCATTGCTCCCCCTCCCCCTCCTCAGCAAGTCACACAACAGTAACATGCATAGAAATTCTGCGGCATCGCAGAGGAGATTATACCCTTCACTACAAGTATAACGCAGTAGCGATGTTCTGACTAACCAGTGACAGCCAAGAGCGGCGGGGGGGGCAGGATCGAGCGCTGGCGTCACCAACTGCACAACTCCATTTACCGATCAAATGACGTATCTGCAGATTGCGGGACTCTACTTCTCGCAGCCAAAGGGAGACGGAGATGCTCTGAGGTCCTTCGGAATGGGACCGTCATAAACGTCCGTACGATGTACCAATGAAAGCAGCTGTCGAAAAGGGTTCTGCGCCATAGGCATGTATCTCGGTACATAGAAAGAAGTCGCCATGCCGCGCTCATCAACTACACAACTCAATTCGATATTACGCAACCCATTTCCAAATCACACAACTCTATTTGCACTCCCCAAGGGGAAGCGGAGCGTTGTCGGTATCGATTTTGATGTTAGGCATCCTGCGGCAAGGTCCGACTGCGGATGCCCGCATCCAGCGCATAGAGGAGCTTGTCCAACCGGCTGTTTCCCGCTTGACGAGCGGGCATCTGAAGCAAGACTTCGCGCACTTCCGAGGAGACGTGTTCGATCGCCCAGCGAACCTCGCCATCAGCGATGGTTGGATCGCCGGCGTGGTCAAGCTCCAGTGCCAGGGCGGCATAGGCCGCTGGACCGACAACGTGCTTGGTTTGGTGGACATCCGCTAAAGGATGCGTGTAGGCGGACGATGCGGCAAGGCCAGCGGCGCGAGCGGCCGCAACCGCAGCCGGATCGCCGACCTCACGGGCAGCGGTCATCGCTGCCAAAGCAAGGGAGCGCAGCTGAGCCGTGCGCTTTCCCCCACCGGCAAACACCCGGATGCCTTCAATCGCCGCCCGGGGTCGGGTATCTGAAACCGCATGCTTCTCAAACACCGGCAGCGCTCTTTCAGCGCAGTCCGCAGCCCAGTTCCCCAGGGCCCTAAGGGATTCCAGGCTCAGCGTGAAGTACTTGGATTCACGACCCATCATTCACCTCTTACACTATGAATATTGCAGAGCTGAGAAAGACGAGGCCCAGGACGACATGCTTGTATTCTGCCGAGTCCATGCTACCGTGCAGACTGTCAGCCATGCTCCAGATCTTCGATTCGAAACCCAGGTTTGCTCCCGTCGTCTTGTCTTTTGTCTTTCCGCGTGCCATGGTGCCCCCTTTGGCGTCAGTTATCAAGGCAGCCGCGCCGTGCTTTCCAGTACTAGTGTAGCATCGTCAGTGGATTCTGGTCACAGAAGCAGGTCTGACATGGAAGGCGTCAGATGAGGAAACTGGCGTGTTGCGGTCATCAACTGCGAGACTCTACGCCGGAGTTGCACGGCTCAATTCCAGAGTGGTAACTACTCTTGTACGTACCATGGCCGGTGAATGGGTTCTCTCATGCCGACAGCACACGACCCGGTCAGTTGCGGGTGCCGACGTGCAAATCCCCGCCTATCTCGGCGGGGATGGTGATTCCCTGTATGTCGTGAATCCAACTAGGAGAGGACGTCCTGTGGGTCGAACTTCAATCCGGCAGAGCGCAGTTCCTTGCTCAGCGGCAGCTGCCAGTTTGCGCTGTCGATGTAGACGATACCGTCAAAATCCGATGGCAATTCGACACCTTTCTCATAGATGGCGCAGACGTTCTTTCTTCCCAGGTGGCCCATGAAGTAACCAAGCTCGAGAACTGCATTCTGGCGGGCACGTGGTTTCCAGTCGGCGGTATCTCTTTCTCTTCCATCGTCGTCTGCCGTGAGCAGCACTATGGCGTAGCTTACGTCGGAGTTGGATTCAAGCTTCTCGATAACCGTCTGGCCTTTACTGGGCTCGTCTTTCAGGACAATGGGCCGAAGTTTCAGCTTCCGGAGGAAGACCTGCACTTCTGCCAGCATCGTGTCGTTGTGTCCATGCACGAGGAAGACGCTGTTGGACGATTTTGTTTGTACTGTGCCCTGTTCTTGGGTTTGACTCGATGGATTCTCCTCCGGAATCACGTCCAGCTTGTTCAGCAGTGACGTCAAACGCAGAACTTTGCTCTTGATGGATGTCATGACCGCTGCAATGCGTTCCTGAAGAGGTTCTGGCGGCTCGTAGCCGTAGCTAATGGTCGCAAAGCCGGGAAACGCATCGTAGTCCTTTCTTGCTTCGTCGGTCGTGAAGCTGTTCTCAAGAAATGTCCTGTTGTAGTCGTTCCATTGCATGTGCTGCACGCTCAGTTCTTCCAGCTGGGCGTCGCTCTGGACCGACGTGCCGAGCAGTTCCTTGCCTTTGGCGATCCGTGTCACCAGGACGTCTCTTACATCCGAGCGTCTTCCCATAATCTTACAGATCTCGTGCACTTGCTTCTGATTTCGCCCCGACGTCACTATGGACCTCCGCAACTTCTGTCATCGTCTGCCTCATGTTTGCTTCCCAGTATTGCATGCTCAGTATACAGCATCAACCGCAGTTTCCTTCCTATGACGCGTCGCTCATGAAGAAGCTTGGTGTGCCGTGCGACCGGATGCTGCCGGACGACTACGACTGAGCTGGCGAAAGAAAGGGCCACAGCCCATGTTCACCACGGGAAGACTGCTTCGGAGTGTTCGGTCGCCACCTACTGAGCAAGTCGTTCTGCCCTATCAGGCTCCGGTTGTTGCCTCTTCAAGCCTCTTTAGCAGGTAGTCGATGAAAGCGCATACCTTAAGTGCGTCTTCCCGGGTCCAGGTTTCACTCGGGCTATGATGCGTTGTGTTACGAAACGCGAACATCACGCCGCGGAGCACATGGCTGAAACCCTCTTGTTCATCGGGATCGCTCGAAATCACGATAGTGGAATCCTGAGGGTTCGCTTTGATGTGAGTGTTCACCAGTTGCGTTCCCGTCAAGCCAGATGAGTCTCTGGCCTTGTGACGTATCCTGTTCTCCAACACCAACGTGGCTTCGCTCACTACCCGATCAAAGTGATTGCGCGCGGATAGGATGTCGGAGCATCGGCTGCTCAGCTCTTCGTCCTCAAGCGAACCGTAGAGAGTGCCGATCTCGGCGACTTCCTCGTTCAGATGGTACCCGTACTCAAGGAATGCAATCAAGGGGAAGAGCTTGCCTGCGAGGTACTCCTTGGGAGCCGCCGGAGGGGTGATATTGCTGTATTCGGCGTATATGTCCGCTGGCAACACAAACTGAGAGAGGTCTTCGCCAAGGAGTCCCGCAAGCTTCTGTACAACCGCAGAGTAGTCATCCCCTAGTGTCTTGCGGAACAGCTGGTAACATTGTGCAAGTGCTTCGCGCATGCCGACCAGAGAACCATAGAGCATTCTGAGCTTGCCCATATCAATGTCCATTCTTCCTCCTCCGATAGCAGTCTGCCCGATTTTGGTCAACCGAGGCTTTCGGTATGTTGCTCCATATTCGGGCAAAGCGATGCTTTCATCCTGTTTGGCTCTCTGGGTCGCCACTCTTGGTCAGTCTGGCCCAGTAATCCCATGTCCTGCCTTCCTCGAATTTGCATTGGCTCTGGACAGCCCTGATGAACCAGTAGGCAGAATCGTGTGCTTTCTGGCACTCGCCTGCATTGACATCATATGGAGCGTGCGCGACGTTGTTGTCTCTCAGGCTCTTCACATCTCTCTCCCAGGAGTGCTGGGCATCACCATAGGCTTTTGCATCAACAGTGAGCAATGGAAGAAGCTTGGTGACCCGTTCGACTACGCTACATTGTGTCACCTGCTTTGTGAGATGATCATCCAAGTTGGCGGTCTGTCTCAATGTTGCTCGAACGTAGTCGCCTATGAACATCTCGCATGCTCTTGCATAATCCAATATCGCTGCCTCGAAATCTCCTTCATTGCTCTGCTCGATAGCGTCGATCATCTGTCTGAGCCATGGGGCATACTGAGACATATTGGGTATGACAAAGAGGTGGCAGACTACATTCACCTTGTTTCCCGGCAAGATGTCTGGTGAGCCTACCACTGCGGCAACTCGAATTGAAGAGTAGCGTCCATCGCTTCCCGGTACCGGTCGTTGCCAGAGTTGGATCTTGTCTTGAAGTTCTGGAGCCACGATCGCCCTTTGAGATATGGCGAGGACTTTGTCCACAGGTTCTGGCAGACGATACTCTCGGTAGATTCCTGGCGTGAGAAGGAACTCTGGTTCCTTTCCTATCGCTATGGTTGCCTCAAACAGTAATTCCCCGGTCTTGGGGTCTTTGAACTCCATTTTTGCGGTGCCGCTAGTGATGGTCGTCTGGTGTCCATCCTGGTCTTTGATGGTAACTTGTTCGCAGACATTGGCGTCGAAGGGCTGGACCATTCCTTGACTTGTGCCAAGCAATCCGATGGCACGAAACAGTACATCGGCCGACACCGCGACCTGGTCTCTTGAGACAACAATCGGTTCTCCACAGTGTCTGCACGTGAAAGTCATCGTGGACGCATCAGAATCGGGTAGCACGCTGAACGTGCAGAAATCAGAACCGTCAATGATTCCTTTCGCGCCGCATTCAGGGCACTCTATGTTTGGCGTTGGCTTCGGAAATGTGCTCATCTGCCCTCCGCCAGACCCTTGAAGGATGCAGTCCTATCGGGCTGAATGACGTAGGAAAACGTAACCTCGTCCACGGAGTCTCCATGGGAACGGCTCTTCAGTTTCTCAACTCGAGTGGCTAAGAAGTATCCGGCAGTGTTTAGCCAAACCACTACCTCGCCAAGACGCGGAGTTCGAACCCGCGATGACGTGTCGTAAATCGATGCGTCCTCGATGTCTCCTATCGCATTGACTCCGTTTGCCAGAGCCACCGTACGAATGCTCGGCGGGTCACTGTAAGCATGAATGGCCGTATTACTGCCGACTGACCAAGCTGTCTCAAACGCCATGTCTCCTGCACCCAAGACATATCGGCCGTTGTTGTTGGAAGGGTCAAACGTTACGACACCGGACAACGCAGGCGACACATAGCGCTCTTCTCGAGTAGATAGGTTCGGAACAGAGTATTGCACTTTCTCTTCAAAGGGGTTCGTGCCAAGTGGCGGGCGTGGTCTGACCTTCATCCCGTGAATCTCTCGCACCAGCTTGGCATACTGCTCTTCATACTTGGCATCATCGCGGAAATCGATGTAAAGACGCAACCCGAAAAAGACCGGCGTGAAGTCGGGGCCATTGTTCTTGCGGAGGACAGGAATGATGCGATCTGTCGCGACGTTACCCATGACCTGTGCTGTCAGGATCATGGTCTCATAACCGGTACCTCCTTCACCTGCATTGGCTTTGGCAACATAGGTGGCGGTGCAGATGGCCAGAACCCTGTCGGCACCGGTCAGGCCAAGTGCCATGAACCTCGGCAGATCGCCGCCAAGCGGTAAGTCCCATTGGTCCAGAGTAACACTGACGCCGTCGGCCTGCAGCTGCGTGGAAAGCTTCAATACCCAGTCCTTGTGTTCTTGGCTGTCGTGCGAATACGAGACGAAGACTTTTGGAGCATTGTCCGCCATCAGTGACCTCCCATCGCAGTATCTTGGTTCTTCATGCAAGCAACTCCTGTCGGATTCTCTCGGCTACGTCGTCCAACTGACCTGACCATCCGTACTTGCCGCACGAGCCGCACCAGCAGTACTGCCGACGGTCGATGGTGTACTCGAATGGTTCGTTGCTTGGGAACTTGGCAAAGCCGCGGATGCCTGCCGAGCAATTGGGGCAGAAGGTCATGAGGTATCCGTCAGGCCAGATCCCAGATTGTTTCCATTCGAGCGATACGCCCCAGCGCAGTGCCGTGAGGATAAACTGGTCGTGCCCCGGCGGCAGAAACCATTGTCCGAAGCGCTGACTATCCCGCCCGGGTTCATGGAATGCACGGGATTGTGATCGCAGCATCATCGCTCTGACTTCCTTCTTGCACCTGTAGCATCGGCTGAGGATGATGTCGATATCGAAGTTCGGCACTTCAACCTGGTGAACGGAGCAGAACGCCTGGTTCGGGTTCTCTTCTCGCATCGTGAGACGCAGCTCTTCTGAGATCTTGACTGCTAGGTGCAGAAGTGCTGAGTCAACGAGGGCGATGGCTCCGCTGTCAGAGTTCCTGCTCCGAGGAGGAACCAGGGGGACTTGGAATGGGTTGTCCTTCTTCTTGGTCCCTGGCACAGCATCCTGCTTGACAACCGGTTGTTCGACGGGGGCCAGCTGACAGTCGTCGGTGTACTCTAACTTGCTGGCGTCGGGTGTCTCGGTGATGCGGTCTGGCGATCGTGGAATACACGGGTGAGACTTCTTGCCGAGCATCTTCGCGACAGGAAGCCATTCTCCGACAACCTCCCGCGTGTGTTTACGGGCTTCGGCATGGTCAGCGTCTCTCGTCAGAGGAGCCAGAACGTCAGGAATCGCATAATACACGACGAGCACCGGGACGTTGAGGCCGGTGTACCTGGCAGAGTTCTCTTCCGACAGTGCGTGCTTGATAACGATTTCTAGGATGCATCGTACTTGTCCTGCGTCATTGCGGATCAACAGGTCGGGACGCAACCCCTCGAACTCGGCCTCGCGCTCCATGACTCTCCCGGCTCTCGTGAGGTCCACGGTAATCAGTGTGCCGCAGTCGTCGCACCGGTACCGCGCAAGATATTGTTCTCGGTCGCTCACATGCTTGTTGAAGGCGATCATGATCTGATCCTGCAGGACGAGGTGTTCCTCGTGGTCGTAGCAGTCAGGAGAAATCGCGAGTCCGTCGATGTGCTTGTGTGCGAAGTGCGGAAGTCGTTTCCGATCTCGCTTCACATTGCGAGCCACCATCTCGCGATGGCAATGCGGACACTTGAATGGGCCGTTTCCTTTCTTGTCGGCTACGTCGATGCCGATGAAATTGCCGTCGCGGTCAAGAGCGTGGAAGAACTGGATTGTCGACACCGGCGCTGCACCCTCCCTACAACCGCCCCCAGAGACTAGTCCTGAGGACTCCTGACGGCCATCAACTGTGACTCCAACGTCCGTGCCGACTACGCATTCTGTTCAGTCTTCAAGATCGGCCTCAAGTTTGGACTTGAAGGTGGCATAGGTTTTCTCGCGCAACGCTTTGAAAAACAACTCGTAGCTGACGGGCGACAGAAACTTGAAGTAGTAGGTCGTCCCTGCCAGAAGATCGTTGAGCGTCTTGAAGTGTAGTCTCGCAGCTAACAGTTTTGCCTTGTTCTCATCACTGGTATCATTGTCAATCTTGATCTCTACGCAAAGGACGTCGTCGTTCACCTTAATGAAGAAGTCTGGATTGAAGCTTCCCTGTTTGGGGTGTTCTCCTTTTCTCCAGGTATATGGGATGCTATAGAAACCGACGTCGACAGACTTGATCCACGCATCAAGCGCTTTCGCGTTCTTCTCCTCCACCAGCTTGCTCACGAACTTTTGCTCTGGTCTGTAGTCAGTGAGTGCCACATTAACTGGGGTCTTGAAGTTGTATGCATTGTCGACGTTGTTCATTACCCTCTTTGGCAGGTCGTCATCGTCCAAGAGCTGTTGCAGCAACTCCGTGTCAGACTCGGTACTGAGGAGTAAGGCATTCTCGTCCAGGAAAACTGCTCCATCCTTTCGAAGTGCACTGAACGGGATGCTGTGCTTTGGCATATCTTTGGTTGCAATCTTGAACGGTTTCGTTGAGATCGGAACGATACGGGGGAAGGTACTCTTCTCTCTCTGAATAATGCCAAATGCCTGCAGCGTCTTCAGACGATTCTCCTTGCTTACCATGCCGGACTTGTCCTCTCGCGCTGCAAGCGACTCGAGAATCTTCGCTGCCAGTTTCTCACGCGTCCATTTCTCGCTGTAGCTAGTATTTGCGTCCTGGTCGAAGACGACGAGTCTGTTGAAGATGTCATTGGCGACTTCTTCAACAGGTACCATTTCATGCTCAATTGTCGTATTCTGTTGCTTCTCTTGCCACTCGATTCCCCTTGTACCCGGCGTTGCTATCACATAGGTCGTGCTCGAGTTTTCAGAGATACTTTGCGTCGAGTAGGCAATTGGTTTGTTCTCAAGGAGATTGTACTCATGTTCCTGTGTGTACGTGACCGTCTCGGCGATGTCCCGCTCATAGTTGATCTGGTCTAGCTCAAAGTTGTAGTCCTCATTCTTGTTAACGTGGTAGCTGTTGATTCTCTTCTCGATGTCCATGACCTCATCGACGAGATGTCGAATGCTGCCGGACCACTTCTCGTGGTTGAAGACGGTAACGACCGGTTGGGCGCCACCCTTGTATTCGTTGGGAATGCGGAGCCCCCGGCCCAGCACCTGGGCGATGAGGAGCTTGGAGTTGAACGCCCTCTCCTCGTGAGGAACGATCTGAAAGACGTTCTTGACGTCCCATCCTTCGGAGAGCATGCTGACGGACGTGATCCATTCAACCGGATTATCCTTGCTATCAACCATCCGGAGGATCTGGACGTTCTTCTTGTGCTCTTCTGCAGAGGTGACGATCAGCACTTTCTCAGCCGCGCTTCCCTTGGTTGTCTTCTCCTTCTTGGCAAGGAACTCGACGAGTCTTTCGGTAAGACTCTTGCAGGCACTGATGTCTTTCGTAACCAGAATCGTGATGGGTTTCACCATACGATATGTAGTCTTGTTGGCCGTGTGATTGGCGTAAATCTTCTGGAACTTCTCGTCCTCTCCACCAGGCGTGTCCTCCTGGACATAGCTGATGGTCTTGACGACGCGGTCTTCGATAGCATCGCGCAGGGAATAGCGGTGAATGACGTCTGCAAAGTACTCGTTGCCGATATAGCAGGTTCCGGAAACATTCACGACATACCGGAAGCCGTACTTCGCATCGAGAAGGAACCCCTTCCACTGCTTGAGCTCTGCATCGAGCGCGTTCATGAGGTGGTGCGCCTCGTCGTTGAGGATGAGTGTGCGAGCACCCTTGCCGGTTAAGCTGTCCTCGATGGCAGATTTCGTGTTGATACGCGTTGCATGGATGTTCTCGATACAGATATCCCCCTTCTCGATCGTTCCGGTCGCGTTGACAATACGAGGGTTGAGTACCTTGGCGTTCTCGGGCAGGACATCTTTGAGTATCCGATCGCTTGAGAGAGAGCGGAACTTCTCGGTGAGTCCTGCCTCGATCGTGATCGAGGGACACAAGACGAGAACTTGGTCGACAGCCCCTTCTGCCAGAAGGATGCGTGCGATACCGTACATCGCGTAGCTCTTGCCTGTACCAGTTGCATGGTCGATGGAGCACGACAAGCAGTCCGGGAGTTGAAGTGTCTTGATGAAAGCTTTCAGAGATCCATATTCGTCCTGAAGCTTCGAATTGCCTTGGTAGTTCTGCGTAGCCAATTCCTCAGTATTGCGATATTGTCCACCCAAGAAGTACCGAACGGTTTCGCGAATGGCGTCTGCCTGGTACTCCCGGGTTCCACAGAGCGCATCAAGAAAGGCCTCGTACTTTGATAGATCGAGCGTTTGTGGATCATAGCTCGGCGAAACGTGAAGCACTAAATCCTCGTTACGGAACTTCTGTTGATCTTCCATGGCTATCGTCCCTTACCCTTGGTGAAGTCAGACGGCTTCTTGACCTCGCGCTTTTCGTTCCCGAAGATGTCGAGGTAGATGATCATGCATTGCCCATCGATCTTGTCTGCGGGGAATCGCACTTCATAGCCATTCTTCTTGAGGTCCTCCGCATAGAAAACGTCGTCGAGATCGAACACTTCTCCATCGAAATCGTAATCCAGCATGACCATAGAGAGAGATTCCAGGTTGGCCAGGTTCACCGGTTTCTTGGAAATGACCTTGCTTTCGAACTGTTTGATGCTGATGACGCATTCCCTCGATCCCTGGTTCAGGAGATCGGGGTCTTTGACTTTTTCCAATGAGTACGTGCAGTCAGCGGTCGGCGTCTGTACGAAGTCGAATCCAACAGCGTCTACGGTGTCGTTAACATCTGACTCACTGACGGGCTGCTTCAACTTGGAGAAGCCACGATTGTGGATCTCCTCGATGATGGAATATGGGATGCGGAGGATGTAGTATTTCACGGTGTCCAACTCGATGAAGTCCTCGAGGAATGAAACAGACCCAGCGGGAGCGACGAGGAAGAAGCGAGATCTGATCTTCTTTCCCAGCGCTGCGTGCAGCTGATCGACGAACGTGCGGTCGACCATGGCGTTCTCACGTTTCTGGTAGTCGAACACCATGACACTTGCTTCGCCGAGGTGACCGTCAAGTTTAAGACCGCCAATGGTATGCGGTTCGTCGCGGCACTGAAACAATGCGAGAGCAAACTGACGGTACTGCTCCCACGGGAGCTCCTTGAGTGCTTTGTAATCATATAGGCCGGCGTTGTAGAGCGCAAACGGGGCACAGGTTTTTCGATACTTCTTCTTTGGATCATCCAAGCTCTTGCTCTCTGCGATGCGCAGAAGTCGCTTCTGCATTGTATAGATGGCCAGCTTTCCGCAGTCGACTCCAATCCAGCGCCTGCCGAGTTTCTCTGCGACTGCCGGGGTTGTTCCGGATCCAGCAAAGCAGTCAAGGACTAAATCGCCAGGGTTCGATGCTGACCGTACAATGCGTTCCAACAGGGCTTCCGGTTTTTGGGTCGGGTAGTTTAGGAGTTCGCTTCTGTACCTTTCTGTGGCCCAGATGTCCGTCCACCAGTCTTCTATCTTCTTCCCGAGCTTTTCAAGTCCCTCAACATATTTACTGTTACTGTCGTCTGTGGCGCCGAATACCTGTCCTGTGTTGTGCAGACCACTCTTGTGCGAGACATATTGGGGATTGAAGACATACGATGAGTTCTTCGTGTAGAAGTAAATGTACTCGTGTTTGCGCGGGAAGTACCTGTCGGACTGACTTGGTCCCGTATAGCACCATATGATTTCATTTCTGAAATTGGATTCTTGGAATATCTCGTCCATCATCACTTTGCAGTACTGACCCTTACGATAGTCCAGATGTAAAAAGATGCCCCCGTCATCACTGAGAAGCTCGCGCAGGAACACGAGTCGTTTCCTGAGGAACTCTAGGAATTCTGCGCCGGCAATCTTGTCCTGGTATGCCTTTTGATCCTGACTACCCCTGAAATCCTGCTTCGTTGCAAATGGCGGGTCAATGTAGATTAGTCTGATTCCTGAAGTTCCATCGGCGTTCTTGAGCTTCCCGTTCTGCTTCATTTGGAGGAGACTCTTCAGGACCTGAAGGTTATCCCCGAAAATGAGCATGTTAGTCCAGTCAGCATGCGTCTTGCTGGACTGGAACGTCTTGACCGTTTGAAGCGGTACGGCCATTGTGTCGGCTAGAACATCTTCTTCACGCGCCTTGTCAGCGTAGACGAGTTCGTACTCTTTCTTGGTTTCAAAGAGGCTTGCCTTGTAGTCCTCTGGAAGTGGCTTCCCTTCTTTAAGCAGAGATGTGACCCTTTCAATCTGCTCATCCGACAGTCTGTACATAATGCAGCGCCTCCTTCGGCACTAGCTATCAAAGCGATAACGCCGTTGCTCTTAATTACTAGTGTAGCATCATCAACGAATTGTAGTTAGGGACGAGTTGCATCACGTTAATTCATCGCGAACTCCCTTCGTTGCATCACGAAGAAATCATCGTGAAACGAGAGGAGGTAGCCATGATACTGACATCCTTGCGTGAGCAGGAGGGAAAGGAGC
>JGI24140J50213_10000853_pt1 | contig 13978 bp, 13 predicted proteins | sample BarGraIncu00222A_FD_50213 | JGI IMG/M metagenome (IMG submission 50213)
GCATCGCGATCAGGACAGAGGCGACGCTGAGGCGTGCCAGGTAGGGATCGACGCCGTTCGGGTCGCTGAAGGTGATCGGCAACAGCAGCGCCGCTCCGAGCCCCAGCTCCGCGATGACGAGCGTTGTGGCCGCGGGCCACCATGGCGCCGTACGCCAGCGCTCGAGAAGCGCGCGAGGCGGCTCAGCGACCACCGGCGTCCGATGCATTCGGCGGTGCCTGCCCGGGTCGAATCCGAGCGGCGACCAACTCGAGCTCCTCCCTGCTCGGTTGCACGCCGTAGCCAGGCGGGAAGCGAAACCCGAACCCATCTCGAGCGTGGCGCGGGATCAGGTGGACGTGCACATGGGCCACTTCCTGACCGGCCGCTTCCCCATCCGCAACATAGACGCTCACCGCTTCCACCGGGAGCGAGCTCGCTCTCAAGGCGCGGTTGAGATCGGTGGCCACCGACCAGACTCGGGCGAGGATGCCTCCTTCGAGCTCGGGTATCAGCCTGGCGTGCGCGCGCGGCACCACCAGGACGTGCCCGGGCTGCACCGGCCTGATATCCATGAAAGCGACCACGAGGTCGTCCTGGTGAAGGTAGGTCGCGGGGGAGTCGCCACGAACGATGGCGCAGAAGACGCAGTCAGGCGCTCGTGCTCCCGGCGTTTGCATTGCCCGCGCATCGTACCGGCGTCGCCGCCACCCTCTCGATTGTGCTCGGAGTCCCGAAACTGTCCAGTCTGAGTGGACTAAGCTAGACTAAGTTATGGACATCGTCAACGTTCACGCCGCGAAGACGCACCTGTCCGAACTCCTGGCGCGCGTCGAGGCGGGTGACGAGGTTGTGCTTGGTCGTGCCGGGCGTCCGATCGCAAGGCTCATTCCGTTCAGACCCACGGGAGCCCCGCGTCGCTTCGGTGGATGGCGCGGACGCGTGTGGCTCTCCGATGACTTCGATGCCCCGCTTCCCGAGTCGCTCGACAAGGCATTTCGCGGCGACGGATGAACTACTTGCTGGACACCCACGTGCTTCTGGAACTGCTGGGGGCGCCGCAGCGTGTCGGCCGGCCCCTCCGCAATGTTCTCGAAGATCCGCTGAACGACGTTCTCGTCAGCGCGGCGACTGCGTGGGAGATCGCGATCAAAGTATCGATCGGGCGACTCCGCGCGCCGGACGACNTGGAGGCGGAGCTGATTCGCGAGGGCATCGGCTCGCTCGACATCACGCTGTCCGATGCGCTCAGCGCAGGGGCGCTCCCGCGCCACCACAACGATCCCTTCGACCGGATGCTCGTCGCTCAGGCACAGAGCCGCGGGATGACCCTGGTCACCGGGGACTCGATGCTGGCCGCGTATGGGGTTCCCATCCTCGCGGCCTGATGGGAGTCGAGGCAGGCGCTGCTCGGGCTGCGCCGTCAGCCCAGAACCACGCGAGCCGCCTGAACCGGCCCCGTCCAGTACGCTTCGCGCTCTGATGAGCGTCACGATTCTGGTCGGGGGCCAATGGGGTGATGAAGGCAAGGGCAAGGTCATCGACCTGCTCGCCGACNCCGTCGACATGGTCATCCGCTCGCAGGGCGGAAACAACGCCGGTCACACGGTGGTCACGGGCGGCACGGAGCACCGCTTCCACCTGATCCCGAGCGGCATCCTCTACCCGAAGACCACCTGCATCATCGGACACGGCGTCGTCGTCGATCCGAAGGCGTTTCTCCAGGAGCTCGACGAGCTTCAGTCGGGCGGCATCCCGGCTGAGAACCTGGTCATCAGTGAGCGCGCTCACATGGTGATGCCGTATCACCCGGTGCTCGATCAGCTCGGCGAGGAGATGCGCGGCGACGACCGCCTCGGCACCACCTGGCGCGGCATCGGCCCGGCGTACGAGGACAAGGTGCGCCGGATTGGGTTTCGCATCGGCGACCTGCAGAAGCCCGCCTTCCTGGAGAAGAAGCTGCGCTTCGTGCTCCGCCTGAAGAACGAAAGCCTCACGCGCCTGTATGGCGCCGAGCCGTTCAACGAGCGCGAGATCCTGGACGAGTACCTTGGGTACGCGGAGCGTATCGATCCCTACATTCGGGACATCTATCCGATCATCCAGGACGCGCTGACCGCAAACCGNCGGATCCTCCTCGAGGGCGCCCAGGGCGTGATGCTCGACATCGACCTCGGCACCTATCCGTATGTGACATCATCGTCACCAACTGCAGGGGGTGCGTGCACGGGAAGTGGTATCCCGCCGTCGCGCATCACGCGGACCGTCGGCGTGTTCAAGGCGTACACGACGCGCGTCGGGTACGGCCCGTTCCCGACTGAGCTGACCGACGTGCTGGGCGACCAGCTGCGCGAGGTCGGCGCCGAGTACGGCACCACCACCGGACGCGCCCGCCGGGTCGGATGGTTCGACGCATCTGTTTCGCGTTATGCCGTCGCCACCAACGGCATTGATGCGATGGTGCTCACCAAGGTCGACGTGCTCGACGAGTTCGAGACCCTGAACATCTGCACCGGGTACATGAGCAAAGGCGAGTACTGGGACCATCCGATGGCCAACATCTCGCACCTCAAGCACGTCGAGCCGATCTACGAGGAGTTTCCCGGGTGGATGTCACCAACGCGGGAATGCCGGCGGTACGATGACCTTCCGGAGGCGTGTCGTGCGTACATCGAGCGGATTGGCGAGCTCTGCGGCGCGAGCGTCAACGTCGTGTCGGTCGGCCCCGATCGCGAACACACCCTGGTTCGCACCTCGCTGCTCGACTGAGGGCGGGCTCACAGCCCGCGAAGCTCAGGAAAAGTGGCAGGGGGCGGAGGGCCACCCCCTGCCGGTCAGGAAGGGATAGGGAGAGTTTCAAACGAGTGCCGACGTCCAACGGCGCGCCTCAGCGCCGTTGGGTCGGTGCACCAACCCATCTCTGTGGGGATTATATCAAGGGCCCTGAAATGCCGCCCCTCGGTTCGCAGCCGGACACCACGGCGCGGGATGATGGACAGAGCATGACGACCACGCTCGGACGTGTTCGCGCACCGGAGCTCCGCGGTGCCGGAGGGTGGCTCAACACCGACCATCCGCTTGCGCTCCGCGATCTTCGCGGACGCGTGGTGGTGCTCGACTTCTGGACGTTCTGCTGCATCAACTGCCTTCGTGTCATCGAGGAGCTGCGCCCCCTCGAGGAGCGCTTCGGCGGCCGCCTCGTGGTCATCGGCGTGCACTCACCGAAATTTCCGCACGAGTCCGACCACACCGCGGTGGCGCGTGCGGTGGCGCGCCATCGAATCGCTCACCCGGTCCTGGACGACCCGGAGCTGGAGACGTGGCAGCAGTACGGCGTTCGTGCCTGGCCGACCCTGGTGGTGATCGACCCCGACGGCTACGTGGTCGCGATGGCTTCCGGCGAGGGCAATGGCCCCGCGCTCGGCGGCGTGATCGCCCAGCTCCTCGACGGCCGGAGCGACCTGGCGGCCGGCCCTGCGTTCACGCCGGTCGCGCTGAGCAGCGACACCACCCTTGCGTTCCCGGGCAAGGTCGCCTCGGATGGCCGGGGCAGGCTGGCAATCGCCGACACGGGCAACGACCGGGTGCTCGTCTGCGACCCTGACGGGACCATCACTCACGAGTTCGGGGGTTTCCACCAGCCCCAGGGGGTTCGGCTCGACGCTGAACGCCTGCTGGTCTGCGACACCGTCGCGGGGGAGCTGGTGGCCGTCTCGCTGGCCCGAGGCGAGCGAGACGTGCTCGCCTCGGACCTGCGGTCGCCATGGGACGCCCTCGTGCTCCCGGACGGGAGGATCGCTGTCGCCGAGGCCGGCCTGCACAGGATCGTCGCCGTTCCCCAGGGTGGTGGGCCGGTCGAGCTGCTCGCCGGAAGCCGGGCGGAGGGATTGCGCGACGGCCCTGCAGATGGCGCGCATCTGGCTCAGCCCAGCGGCCTCAGCACCATCGCCGGTGATGCCGTCGCCTTTGCCGATTCGGAGGTCTCGGCGCTGCGGGTGCTGCGCGACGGCCGGGTGGAGACCCTCGTCGGCACCGGCCTCTTTGCCTGGGGGAGGGCCGACGGCGATCGGCACACCGCCAGGCTCCAGCACCCCCTCGGAGTCGCGGCGCTTTCCGATGGGTCGATCGCGGTCGCGGACACGTTCAACTCGCTCCTCCGGATCTGGGAGGCCGGAGTGCTCAGGACACTGCCGCTCAGCGAGCCCCTTGACGAGCCCGGCGGCCTCGACGTGCTCCCGGACGGCCGCCTGGTGGTTGCGGACACGAACCACCACCGCGTCGTCACCGTTGACGTCCAGACGGGCGCGGTCACCGAGATCCGGGTCGGCGACGGCGAGGCTACGCGCGGTCCTGCTCTCGTGGGGGTCGCCGGAGCCAGGCTCGCCCTCGCCGCGGATGTCGACCTCGCCGGCTCAGCGCTCGACCTGCAGCACGGGCCGCCCGTGCACGTCAACGTGAGCGCCGATCCCCCCTCGCTGCTCGGAGCGGGGCCGCGATCGTGGGCCCTGGATGGCCTACCGGTGAGCGTCGAGGTGCGCCTGGGGGGCCCCGGCCGGGGCGTTCTTACACTCGACGTCATCGCGTCAACGTGCGAGGGGGACCTGTGCACCATCCGGCGCAGCACCCGCGAGCACTCGCTCACGGTCTCCTAAGTCAGGCGCTCAGGGCGGGGGGCGCCTCCTGAGATCGCGCCCAGGCCAGGAGCTCCTCGGGCAGCGGGTGCGGGAGGCGTACGTCCACCGTGGCGAGAAGATCGCCGGCGCCATCCCCCTTGAGATGGGGCATGCCGAGTCCCCGGAGTCGGAGGCGGGCACCGTTCTGGGTTCCGGGCGGGATCGACAGCTGCGCGGTGGTGCCACGCAGGGTTGGAACCGCCACCGTGCCACCCGCGATCGCCGTGGCCACCGGCGTCGGTACGCGGACGCTGAGGTCATTGCCCGACCGGGTGAAGACCTGATGCGGCCGGATGTGGACGCGGATGAACAGGTCCCCTCTGGGTCCGCCTCCCCTGCCCGCTCCGCCCTGGCCCGAGGCGCGCACGCGGGCACCGTCGTGGATCCCCGCCGGAATCCTCACCTCGACCCGGCGGGGCCCCTCGCTGGAGCTGAGGTCCACCGTGAGCGTCGATCCGGAGTAGGCATCCACGAGGCTGATCTCGGCCTCACCTTCGATGTCCTGACCACGGTGCGCGACCCGGCGTCGGGTGCGACCCGTGCTGAACCCTTCCGGTGCCGCGCCGGCGCCACCGAAGAACTGCTGGAAGAAGTCGCTGAACGGAGCGCTGGTGCCGAACATGCCCTCGAACTCGTCCGGCGAGACGGTTCGATAGCCGAATTGCTGGTCGTTCCCCTCGAACGGGTTCGGACCCGGGCGGCCGGCGCGCTCCCACTGCTCGTATTCCTGCCATCGCGGCCCGAGCTCGTCGTACTTCTTCCGCTTCGCCGGGTCACTGAGCACCTCGTTGGCCTCGTTGATCTCCTTGAATCGATCCTCGGCAGCCTTGTCGCCCTGGTTCACGTCCGGGTGATGCTTGCGGGCAAGCTTGCGAAAGGCGGTCCGGACCTCCTTCTCGGTGGCCGTACGGGGAACGCCCAGGATCGCGTAGTAATCCTTGAAGGTTGTTGGCATCTGCATCGCAGATACCGCGGCGAGGCGACCGCGAAACCCGGAACGCGCGGTATTCTGTGGCCGTCTCCCCGGATCGCGGCGCGAGACCTCGCGGCGCCGTCACTCCCAAATCGACCTACTCAAGCGCCCTGCACTGAGAATTCACCCCACCCGCTTCTCTCCGTCCGCCATCCTGCCGGCACGCCGGCGCAGGCGGTCCCTCGGCGCCGTGGTGCTCGCCATCTCGCTGGCCGTGGGATGGGGGACGCTTGGCCCAGGCGTTTCCGCGGCGCGGGTCGGGTTCTCTCCGACCGGACAGCTCACCGGCCTCGGTTCGGGGAAGATCTGGAGCCTTGCCGTCCAGCCCTCGCTGCCGAGCACCATCCTCGCGGGCACGGACGCCGGGGTCTACGTGTCCCATGACACCGGCGCCACGTGGATCCAGGCTCTGCCCGGCGTCCGCGTGTGGACCGTCGGCTTCGACGCTCGCAACTCGTCCGCTGCCTTCGCCGGCACCGACGGCAAGGGCGTCTATGCCAGCGCCGATGCCGGGGCGACCTGGGCGGATTCCTCGAGCGGCCTGGGCAACCTCCACGTCCGGGCTCTCGCCTTCGGGCTCGACGGCGTCGCGGCCGGTACCAATGGCGGGGTCTCGCTCAGCCCGAACGGCCACATCTGGCACGACGGCGGCCTCGATCGCTACGCGATCTCTGCGGTGGCGGTGGCTGCCAACTACCCGCAGTTCACCGTGGTCGCGGGTGCGGACGGGGCGAGCAGCGGAACGCTCGCCTCCGGGTATCTCTTCAGCAGCAGCGGCGGCGGAGCCTGGGAGGTCCTTCAATCCGGGCTCCCGTCCGGAGCCGTCGTCTCCTCGATCACGGCCGGCCAGATCGATGCTGCAGTTCCCAAGCGGCCCCTGATCGTCGCCACCTCCCAGGGCATCTTCAGGAGCGGCGACGGCGGCGTGACCTGGACTGCCGGAACCGGCGCGCCTTCGGCGTTGACCCTGACCGCCGCCCAGTTCGGGCCGCTCGATCCAAACCTTGCCTACGCAGGTGCCGACGCGGGCGGGAGCACGGGCGGTGACCTCTTCCGGACGATCGACGGGGGGCTCACGTACCACAAAGCCGACACGGGACTCCCGACCGCGAGCAGGAACGTTGACGCCATCGCCGTCGCCAACACCACACCCCCGGAGGTCGTGGTGGCGCTGAACCCACCGACCGGTGGCAGCCAGGTGTATCTCGAGAGCGACACGACGGCGCCGGCGCCGCCGCCCCTGGTCGCCGAGGCATCGGGAGCGCCGGTGCCATCGTCGGTCCCCACGCCGATACCCACCGCGACCCCCGTGCCCGAGGCGGTCAAACCGGCGGCGACCTCACCGCCGGCAAGCGGCATTCAGCGGTTCGCGCAGGCGGCGTTCCACTGGCCGACCCCGCTCGTCTATGAAGTCTTCTTTGTGCTCCTGGCGCTCTACGTCTACATCAGGTGGCGCCAGCGGTACTACGTCGAAGGGCCGCCCTAGCAGTCGCCGCCCTACGCTAGCCGCTGTGATCGGGGTGTCAGCGGGTCCGTCGATTCCGCTCGCGTTTCTCGCCGGGCTGGTGTCCTTTCTCTCGCCGTGCGTGTTCCCGCTGATGCCCGCGTATGCCGCCTACCTGAGTGGGCGCGCCGGCCAGCCCGCTCTCGCCGGGGCATCGGGCGGGACAGTGACCGCGCCGGCCCGGAGTTCCGCGATGACCACCGGTATCGCCTTCGTGGTCGGCTTCAGCGTGGTGTTCATCGCCGAGTACTACCTGCTCGAGGGAGTGCTCGCCATCACTGTGTTTCAGCGCAACCTCGAGCTGGTCAACCGGATAGCGGGCGCGATCATCATGGTGCTGGCGCTCCAGACCATGGGGGTGCTCCGCTTCGGTTTTCTGGAGCGCGAGCGGCGATTCCACCTCCGAGTGTCGAGTGGGGCTGCGGGCGGTTTGCTCCTCGGTCTCACCTTCGCCGCGGGCTGGCTGCCGTGCCTCGGGCCGCAACTCGGCGCCATTCTCACGCTGGCCCAGAACCGCGAGTTCGGCGGGCTCCCGTTCATGGTGCTGTACTGCCTTGGGCTCGCGATCCCGTTCCTGCTCGTCGCCGTGCTGGCCGACCGGCTGCAGGGGGTGCTCCGCAGCATCAACCGACACCTTCAGGTGATCAACATCGTCGCCGGCGTGATTCTCTTCGGCTTCGGGCTCCTGATGGCCACCGGACAGCTGACCATCCTGAGCGGGCTCTCGTTTCAGTCGCCGTTCAATCTGTGAGCGGCGGCGGCGGCGGGACCGGAGCGAGCGGCAGCCAGAGGGTCACGGTCGTCCCCGCACGGTCCTGGCTGCGGATGGCCACGTCACCCCCCTGAGCCCGCACGAGCCCCTGGACGATGCTGAGACCCAGCCCGCTGCCGCCCTCCTCGCGCGCCCGCGTCTTCTCGCCGCGGTAGAACCGCTCGAACACGTGGGGCAGGTCGGCGGCCGGGATGCCCGGACCCTCGTCGCGCACCTCGAGCTTCGCCCAGCCACCTTCGACCGCCGTGCTCCAATGCTGGACAGCACCGTGTGCGTACTTGCACGCGTTGACGAGCAGGTTGCGCACCACGGTGCTCACCGCGCCGCGATCCGCTCGCACAAGCAGCGGCCCCGGCGTGGGGCGGCGCTCCACCACCTCGGGCATTCCCGGCACGCCTTCATCGAGCAGTCCGTTGAGCGCTGCATTGAGGTCGAAATCCTCCGGGTGCGACTCGCGCTGCGCGTCGAGGCGTGCCAGCGTCAGGAGATCGAGCACCAGCACGCGCATGCGCTCGGACTCATTGCTCATCGCCTCGAGCGCGGCGTCGAGCGCGGCGGGCTCGCGGCCTGCTCCTCTGCGCAGGACGTCGATGTAGCCCTTGAGCGCCGTCAGCGGGGTGCGCAGCTCATGGGACGCGTCGGCGATGAAGCGCCGGACCTGTGCTTCGGAATCCTGTTGCGCCGTAAAGGCTTCCTGGATGCGGTCGGCCATGTGGTCGAAGCTGCTCGCGAGCTGACCGACCTCGTCACCGCTCGGGGTCAGGCGGCTCCGCGCCGTCAGATCACCGGCCGCCAGTTGCTCGGCGGTGGCGGTCAGGCGGCGCATCGGGCGCAGCGTGCGACCGGTGAGCAGCACGCCGAGAGCCATCGCGAGCACGAGGATGACCACACCGCCCGCGGTGATCAGGAGGATCTCGTCGTGCAGGACGCTCGTGATCGGCGCCATCGACACCGACAGCTGCGCGACTCCGCATGCGCCCGTCCCTGCAACAACCGGGAATCCCACGACCAGCTGGTCGCCGCTGCTGGTGGTGATCTGCTGCGCGCCCGACCGTGTGCCTCGGTCCAGCACCCCTTGCAGCACAGCTGAATCGAGGGTTGGCGGGCTCGCGCCCACGGGCATGATGGCTTCCTGGGTGAGGCTGCTGTTGTAGACGACCACCTGCACCGTCTGACCGGTGACCGTCGACACGGCGCTGGCTACGGCGGCGCCGACCAGCGCGGGATGAGTCGCGCACAGGCGCAGCGCCGCGGTCGTGGTGGCACCCAACTGCTTTTCCCTGGCTGCGATCAGGCGCTTTGACGAGTTGAAGTCGGCCTGCAACTCGCCGACGCGATTGCTGATCAAACTCTGCCGCAACGTGAGGTACTGATAGCCGGCGAGCAGCACCAGCAACGGCAGGAGCAGCGCGATGAAGGTGAGTGTCAGCCGCCAGCGCAGCGATGCGAGGGCGTGTCCGATGCGACGCACGTCCTACCGCGCCGCGGCGTCGCTCCCGTGGACGGTGCTGCGCAGCCGGTAGCCGACGCCGCGCACCGTCTGAATCCGCTGATGGGTGGCGTCGCCCAGCTTGGTGCGCAGGTAACGGACGTAGACCTCGATGTTGTTCTCGTCACCGAAGAAGTTGTAGCCCCACACCTCGTCGAGAATGCGTTGGCGCGGCAGGACCTGGTCGACGTTGCTCGCGAGGTAGAGCAGCAGGTCGTATTCCCGGACCGAGAGCTCCACGAGGCGGTCGCCCGCCCGCACCTCACGGGTCGCGGTGTCAATGCTGAGGTCGCCGGCGTGGATGACACGAGTCAGATCGGGGTTGCGACGCCGGAGCACCGCTCGAATCCTGGCCAGCAGCTCGGCGAAATCGAAGGGCTTGACGAGGTAGTCGTCGGCGCCGAGCTCGAGACCATGGATGCGGTCACTGGTCTCATCACGCGCGCTGAGGATGATGATCCCGCGCGCACGGTCGCCCGACAGAGCGCGGCAGAGTTCCCAGCCGTCGACCCGAGGCATCATCAGGTCGAGCACGACCAGGTGGGGCTTGAACTCGTCGACGGCTCGGAGTGCGACGTGGCCGTCGGGAGCGGTGTGGACGTCGAAACCCTCGTGGCGCAAACCGAGCGCGATGAAGTCCGTGATGCTCTGCTCGTCGTCGACGACGAGGATGCGGGTCGGCCCACTCATTGCTTCGAGTATAGGAGTCGACCTGCCACGACTCGGCCACGAGATGATCGCAAAGAGCGCTTCTCAGCGCACTCTCAGCCGCCACTACACTGGATCGGTGACGCAGGAATCCGGTGCTCGTGCGCGCTCAGCCGTGGGGCTCGGCGTCGCCGAGGTGCACGCGCACACACTCGCGAGTGACGGGATGGTCAGCGCGGTGCAGCTGGTGCGGGCCGCGGCCGCAATCGGGCTCGACGTGATCTGCATCACCGATCACGACACCATCTCCGAGCTCGCGCCGGCGATCGAGACCGGTGCCGAGCTCGGCGTCGACGTCGTTCGAGGCGAGGAGATCACGGCGTCGTTCCCCCCCGGCATCCACATCGTCGGGCTCTTCCTGGAACGCCAGATCCGCATGCACATGTCGGTTGAGGACACGGTTGACGCGATCCATGACGCCGGCGGGCTGGCGGTGATCGCCCACCCGTTCATGCCCACCTGGTTCGCCTCGATGACCCCTGGGAGAGCACGGAACCTGCTCGAGAGCCGCCGGGTGGACGGCATCGAGCTGCGCCACACGGCGCCGGTGATCCCCAGGACCTGGGGGCTGCTCGATACCTTCTACGCGGAGCACCGCGAGCGGCTCGGGGCTGCCCTCGGGGCCGGGGACAGCCACTTCGGCGAGCACGACCTCGGGCGGGTGCTGACCGTGTTTCCGGGCAAGGGCGCGGCGGACCTGCGCCGGGCCATCGAGACGCAGAAGACCACGCCGCTCTCGGGTTCGATCTCACCCGCGCCCCCGCCGCTCCGGATGCGCCTCGCGCAGCAGTACCGATCGATGGTGTGGCTCGGCGGGGAGCGTCGAGCGGGGCGGGTCGGCGGCGGGGCTGGTCCGGCGGGCCCGTGACCCCCGGTTAGAATCGGCCCCTGGCCCGTTTAGCTCAGTTGGTAGAGCAGGGGACTCTTAATCCCAAGGTCCAGGGTTCGAACCCCTGAGCGGGCACCACTTCGCTGTGATTTCGCCGTGATGATGAGTTCGCACAACGGTCGACACTCGTGAGCGAATGGGTTGTGTGGCACGAGGGCTACGGCCCCGGCACGCCACTTGCTCAGCGCCTCGCCGTTGTGCAGGGCTTCATCCGTACCGCGCTGGAGAGCTGCGCGCCAGGCCCGATCAACCTGATCAGCCTCTGCGCCGGCGATGGCCGCGACATTCTTGGCGTGCTCCCCGGACACCCTCGAGCCACGGACGTGCGCGGGCGCTTGGTGGAGCTCGACCCTGAGCTCGCCGAAGGTGCGCGTGAGCGTGCTGCCGAGGTCGCGCCGGCGATCGAGGTCGTGACCGGTGACGCGTCGCTCGCCACGAGCTTCTCCGGCGCGGTGCCGGCAGGCATCGTGCTCGCCTGCGGCATCTTCGGCAATGTGAGCGACGACGACATCCGCAACACGGTGAGTCAAGTTCCCTCGCTCTGCGCTCCCGACGCGACGGTGATCTGGACGCGTGGCACGTTCGCGCCGGATCTGACACCAACCATTCGCGCCTGGTTCAGGGAGTCCGGATTCGCCGAGCTCGACTTCGTTGCCATCCCGAACACGACGGTGGGCGTCGGCGCCAACCGGCTCACGAGCGAGCCACGCGCTTTCGATCCAAGCGTGCAACTCTTCACGTTCCTCCCGGCACGGGAGCGTCCTTCGCGGCGCAGCTCCGGCTGAGCCCTCAGCGGATCGTCATTGCGTCGACGTCTCGCCCAGCGCGGACTTCCCTGAGGAGCTCACGAATGTCGCCCGACTTCGAGACGTACGCGGAGACCCCGGCCACATTCATCGCCCTGCGAATCAGCGTCTTGTCGAAGGCTGAGAAGGCAACCAGACGGGCGCCCGGAGCGACCACGACCATCTCCCGCGCGGCTCGCAGGCCGCCGCCATCAGGCATGTTCACGTCGAGGACGACGACGTCCGGCTGCAGTTGCTGCACGATCATGACGCCGTCATCGACACAGGACGCCACGCCGATCAACTCCATGTCCGGCTGCTTGTCGATGATCCGACCGAGAGCTGAGAGGACTTCCCCGCTATCGTCGACAATGATCACCCGCAGTGGCGCGCCGTTCATCAGCCCTAACTGTGGACGCTCGTGCGGCGTTCTTTCGTCTCGCGCCGACTTGTCACGCGAACGTCATGCCGCGGGCCTCGCCGGGACGGCCTCCGGCTTCTGCGGCAGCCAGACCTCGATCGCCGTGCCCTTTCCCTCTGCGCTGTCCACGTGCACCCACCCACCCAGCGCCTCGGCACGCTCGTGCATCGAGCTCAGGCCTAGATGCCCCTGGGGCGATCTCCCGTCGCCTCGAGGCGCGAAACCGGGTCCGTCGTCGCTGACACGAGCGCCAAACCCACTGTCCTCGTCGCCCCGGAGCAGCACGGCAACCGAGGCGCCGCGCGCGTGCTTGCTTGCGTTGTTGAGCCCCTCGCGGACGATTCGGTAGAGCGTCGTGGCGACGATTGGCGTGGGCTCGCCGGTGAGCTCGTTTTCGAGACCCACCACAAGCGTGGCGTCGTCATTGAATTCCGCGACGGACTGCTGAACGGCCGCAAGCAAACCGAGTTCGAGGATGTGGGGATGCAGGTCGCTCAACATCGTGCGCATGCGCACGATGGCGCCTTCGATCGAGGACTCGATGGAGGAAGCCGTGGCATCGTCACCGTCCCCGTGCAGCAGGAACATGCGCATCTTCGCCGCAATCATTGATTGGAGCATGTCGTCGTGGATGATGCCGGCGATATTCTGCCGCTCCTGCTCCTGAACGGTGACGAGCCGGAGCAGGAGCCCGGTGCGTTCGTCGTTGTAGCGGTAGAGCTCCTCAAGGCTCTCGACGAGAGCCTGGGTGCGATCACGAACCTGCACATCGAGATCGTCGTTCTTTCGGGCAACCTGTTCGCTCAAGGAGCGCGTCTCCCGGACGAACAGGAACTGCCTGACCAGCACCACGGACATGGTCACAATGAGGTCCCACTCGAGGACACGACTCAGCGACCCTGCGACGAACTCGGTCACCACGGCCGCGATGCCCGCGGCGGCAACCGTGAGGTACGGCAGCATCAGCGTCCAACGCGGCTGACGGACTGCGCCGTCGTCGCGGTGCGCTGCTGTGCTCATGGCGCGCACTGCGGCGAGGCCGATAAACGCGTACCCCATCGACCAGCCGAGGTCGGGGAAGTTGACCGACGTGTAGCTCTGCAGGGTCGTGAGGAATGCGAACGAGCTATCGGCCACCGCGTTGAGCGTGACGCCGCATGCGAGCAGAATGAGCGGGAGGCGTTGACCGACGTGCAGGCGGGAGAGCGTCAGCAGCACGATGGTCACCATCGCGATGTCGCTGATGGGATAGGCCAGACCGACGATCTGCGCGAAGGCATCGGTTGAGGACGATGCATACACCGGGCCGAGGACGACATCCCAACTGATGAAGAGCAGCGACCCCGCGATGAGCAGACCGTCGAGCAAGGAGCGAATGCGTGCTCCGTTGGTCGTAACAGCCCCGGGGAGCCGGAGCAGGCCGGCGATAGCGAAGGGCACCGAAAGGAGATAGCCGAGATCTGGGTACGAGGGGAACAGAGTCGCGGGCGTCAGGCCGAGCACAACCTCCTGATAGGTCCACGCCGCCTGCCCAAATCCCCACAGGGCCGCGGCCACCCCGATGAGCCCCCAGGCCTGCCGCTTCCGCCTCGAGCCTCGAGAGGCGGTCACGATGCAGGCAGCAGCCGCCAGCATCGCGGACAGCGTCTCTGAGATGTCGTCGATTGCGATCGTCGACCGCTGCAACGGTGCCCGGATCAGCAGGATGCCGTTGACCACCCCCACAACAGCCGCTGCCACGACGAGCAGAAGAAACGATCGCCGTCCCATGGGTACACCGAGTGT
>JGI24140J50213_10000860_pt1 | contig 13891 bp, 14 predicted proteins | sample BarGraIncu00222A_FD_50213 | JGI IMG/M metagenome (IMG submission 50213)
GGAATAGCAACACTCAGGTTCTTCAGGTTGTTAACACGAGAACCTTTGATGATGATATATTTTTTGGGATCGAGTTGATCTAAATAAGAAGTAGGCATTTTAGCGTATCAAATGAATCTGCAAAGATACTATAGCATTCATAAAGAAAGAATAAATCAATAAATGAATTTACATGATAAACGAAAGCAATATACCCGCCAAAATAAGCCAGATGGCATTCACATTCTTCAATAATAAAATAAAAGCAATCACCGTAAAAATAATATTCTGAGTATTCCAATGAATATCGAAAGCAAAACGAAAAGTAATCACAACCAGCAGACCTACAAAAGAACAAAGAATGCCATTTATGATCTTATTGAACTTTGGATATTCACTCAATTTGTCGAAGAAAGGAACAATAGCCATCAGTATCAGAAAAGAAGGCGTGAAAACACAAACGGTTGAAAGGATACTTCCTAAAACGCCAAAATGCATATAACCATAGAAAGTAGCCGCAATAATGATAGAACCCGGAGTGACCTGCCCCAAAATAACTCCATCCATAAAAGTCTGTTCATCAAACCAGTGATAAAAAACAACCAGTTCATGATACATGATCGGTATTGCAGCCAGCCCTCCTCCAAAAGAGAATACATCAATATGCAACATGATGGTAGCCAGCAAGAAATATTTAGGATTCAACAGAAAAAGCGCTCCATAACAAACTACAACCAACCCCAGTACCCAGAAGAAAAAAGGCAATGTATTGGTCCTGATGATATTCCTGACCGGGAAGAATTCATTTTTTGATAATATTATTCCGAGTCCCGAAGCTACCAAAAGAACCAAAGCAGGGTGGACCTGAAGAATGAACAGCCCTGCAGCCACGACTGAAATAATCACATCCGTATAATGATGGAAGTTTTTCTTACCAAAAGTATAGGCCGCATAGGCAACAATAGCAACCATGATCACCCTCAAACCACTTAAGATGGTCTCAGCCGTGGAAATGTTTTTCGAATACTTATAAAGAACCGAAAGCGCCAACATCAACAAAAATGCAGGCAACCCAAAACCCACAAAACAAACGATGGCACCTTTTACACCTTTTACTTTCAGCCCAATATAAGCAACAAGTTGCATAATAATCGCACCGGGGATGACCTGACACAGCGCCAAACCAGAGTCGAATGAATTACCATCCATCCATTGTTTCTTTTCAACAAAATATCTTCTGATCTGGACAGACATTGCAGCTCCGCCAAAAGCAGTAAACCCAACCCATAACAATGCAAGGAAAAGTTCTGTATATGACGGATTGTTTTTTTGAGCCATTTATAGAAGATGAGTTAGTAAGACACACTGTTATGACCAATGAAGGATCATCAATAATTGATTTCCGGTTTCAAAATTACAGTTTATTTTTTTATAATGTCTTCCGGTATCTCATCATCATGTACTTGATGATTTTGACAAATATGGAATGATTAATTTGCAGGCGGTTTAATTAGTTTTATATCAACCGAGCATCCACCACCGCCATAAATCAATAAATAGATGAGCAACAGCGTCATTGCAAAGTCTGTCCGATATTCATGCGCCATGACCCAAATGCCTTTATCCATCAGTATGGGCCATTTGGTTGTTACAAAGGCGGTCATCATGACGATCAGAAGAGGAATAGCTGCTATTCTGGTTAACAGGCCCAACAAGACCAATGCCCCACAAATGATTTCAAAAGTTCCAGTAAAGTAAGCCCAGAATTCAGGGTCACTAAAGCCGATTTTCATAAACCTTCCCGTTCCCAATAATTCGGGAAACAAATACTTTTGGATCCCTTCAGTCAGAAAGATCAGGCCAACAACCAACCTTACCAATAAAGTTCCGTTATCGTTTACAGTATAAAGAATAGAATTTATAAATCCTTTTTGCGTTTTCATGACGTTACATTTATTAGCGTTTACAAAATAATTAACAGCATAATTAGCTTTAAAATAGTCATTTGTAAACTATAACAAAAGAAATACCTTTGTGTTTAAACAATTTTAAAATAAATGAAAACGGTGAAATAACGACCTGAATTCCCCAATGAAAAACGTTTAAAAAAATCAAGTTCATAATTTAAAGATGTTACCTATTCATATTCCATTCTTTAGGAGGAAAGATTATATTTGCATATAATTTTCGAAAAATCTGATAACTCTTTCAACAATTCAGGGTTTAATATAGTCTATCATCAATTTAATCAATACATCTCATTAGGGAGTAAAAACATAATATATCATGAAATTCAGAAGATTAGGAAAAACACAAATACAACTTCCGGCAATAGGTCTGGGATGTATGGGCATGAGTCATGCATATGGCGAGCCCGATGATGTTGAATCCATTGCAACGTTAGAAAAAGCAATCGAACTGGGTGTGACCTTTTGGGATACTGCCGACATATATGGAAACGGAAAAAACGAAGAGCTGATTTCAAAGGTATTAAAACCAAACCGTGATAAAATATTTCTTGCCACCAAGTTTGGTTTCCGTGCAAGGCCTGATGGGAAAGCCACAGATTTTGACGGTTCACCAGATTACATGAAGACTGCAGTAGAGAAAAGCCTGAAGCGACTAAATACCGACGTCATCGATTTATATTATGCCCACCGCATAGATCCAAATATCCCTGTAGAAGAGATGGTAGGAGCAATGGCCGAACTGGTTAAAGAGGGGAAGGTAAGATTTCTGGGATTATCCGAAGCTTCGGCCCGTTCATTAAAGAGAGCCAATGCCGTCCATCCGATCAGTGCCTTGCAAAGCGAGTACTCTCTTTTGACCCGCGAAGTCGAAAAAGAAATACTTCCTGTATGTAAGGAACTGGGCATTACGTTCATCCCATTCAGTCCGCTTGCCAGGGGACTCATGACAAATACACTGGATTTAAACAATCTGAAAGACAATGATTTCAGGAAGACTCTGCCACGCTACACACAGGAATACGCCGAAAATAACACACTTTTGGCCAAAGGTTTTGCACTGATTGCACAAAAAAAAGCATGTACCCCCTCTCAATTGGCATTGGCATGGATCCTGTCGCAAGGCGATCAGATCATACCTATTCCCGGAACCAAACGACGCAAGTATCTGATTGAAAATGTCGCATCTGTTGATATTGCATTAACCTCAAAAGAACTGTCAGAAATCGAAACTTTATTGGCAAAATACCCCAACACCGGCGCCCGCTATAATGAAAGCGCCCGCAGTCTGGTTGATAAAAGCTGATTGCTTTTATTTGGTTTGAATTTTGCTTCACTATTCATCGATTTTTCAATTCTTGATTTTTCAATTTTTGGGTTTAAAATATTTCAAAAAAGTTTCAATATTCTTTGACTATTCTTTGAAGAAGCTTTGTTCAGGAATAGTTAAGGGAAAATTGATCAATACTTGAAGGATACTTAATGGATACCCTTTAGAGTATCCATTAAGTATCCTTCAAGTATCCATTAAGTATCCTTCAAGTATCCTTTAACAAAGAATATTGTCAGAATTAACAAAGAATATTGTCGCAAGTTTCCGGTTTATTCCGTTTCAGATATTGAAACCAAAAAGCAAATTTTCTATAATGAATTTGGCTTTTATTTGAAAAAATAAAGGTAATGATTTTTGTTGAAATCAAAAAAATATATTTATATTACTGCATATATATACTTAAATTAGCTAAGCCGTATCTAAGCCGTACTTAAGCCGTATCGGGATGGACTAATAAATTTATAAATATTGACAATCAGGTGCATAAAAATTTATTTATTTTCATAAAACCTCTTTAAAGTTCAATTTATTTGAAAGTATATGTAAAATAAATTTGCTTTTCGTATTTATATGTATTATTTTTAATGCGTAAATTATTAACATTTAAAAATCTTTTATTATGGCAAAACTTTATGGTCCCTACAAACTTATTGGGACAATCGGAGGAATCCGACACTACAGATTGAACAAGAGCCCAGAGATAACCGCTGCAGGCATAGGAGGCGCTAACGATAATATGATTAAGAACAGCCCGGCTTTTGCCCGAACCCGTGAAAACATGGCTGAAATGACCCCAAGATCAAATTTAGCCAGTCAGGTTAAGACTAAATTGGGGCAATGGTCTGTTACTGTGGTCAACCGTTACCTTATCGGAGCTATCAATTCAGCTCTCAGGATAGCTCAAAAGAGAGATGAGAATGGCGTCAGGGGATGCCTGTCTATCTATTTATCACAACACAGAGATGTGCTGAACATTCCGGACTATTATTATTACAAGCCAATGCGCGACATCATGAAATGTCCTTACACAGTTGAGACCGGCGCGGACAGGAAATCTGTGACTGTTCATCTTGCTAACCTAATCCCCAAAGAGCAGATCAAACCGCCCGCAGAGGCAACACACTTCAAGTTCTGTCTGAGCATCGGGGTAGTATGCGATATGATTTATCATCCTGAGGAAAAAAGGTTTATTCCAGCTTATGGAGGACACCACGAGTCCGGTAGCCTGAAAGAATTTGAAAGCGAATGGATTCCGATCAATGCCGGATCATTGGGTGAACAGACTTTCACCGTTGCGCTTCCGGAAAATTACGTGCTGGAAGATGACATGACCGTGTTACGCATCTTTGGAATCGTATTTGGCAAACATGCTTACGACATCGAACCACTTAAAGACGACAGGGGGAGCGCCGAGTTTCTGGGAGCCATTTAGTAAAATTTGAAAATGCTGGGATGGATTAAAAGCTACTTCATATTGATGAGGTGGCTTTTTGTGTTTTAAACGTAATTTAGGGATTCAATTATTTGATCAATATTCTTCAGTTACTCTTTTTGGGGTGATAGTCTCAAAATACCATAACTGAAATTCAATATATTCAAAAGTATTTGAACAAATTTTAGCATTATTTTGTATATTTGAACATGATTAAGTATAAAAAGATATTACTAAAAATCAAACAGTTGGTTTCTTTGACAGAACCAACAGCAACTGTTATTTTATATGGCTCTCAGGCAAGAGGGCAAAGTAATAAACAGTCTGATATCGATATTCTTATACTTATTGATAATGACAAAATTACATACTCAGACGAACAAAGAATAAAATATCCTTTATACGATTTAGAATTTGAAACTGGCAAGGTTATTAGTCCGGTTATAATTAGTCGTAATGACTGGGAAACCAGACATAAAATCACTCCTTTCTATAAAAATATTCTAAAAGAAGGAGTTACATTATGAAAGGGGAGGTTGAAGATTTAATAAGATATAGAATAAGTCGTTCGTTAGAGACTTATCAGGAAGCTGAAACCATGATAAAGAGTGGTTATTGGAATGCTGCTGTAAATAGGATTTATTATTCTTGCTATTATGCTGTCAGTAGTTTATTATTAATGAAGACTATTGAAACCAATTCACATAAAGGTATAAGGCAGATGTTTGGTCTTCATTTTGTTCAAACCGGATTGGTTTCAAAAGAAGATGGACGTTTCTTTTCAGATCTTTATGACCGAAGACAAACAGGTGTCTATGATGATTTTTTCTTATACGATGAGGAAACAGTTATGAATTTGTTTAAACTAGCTGAAGGTTTCATTGAACGAATTGTTAAATTACTTGATCAATAATAATTTCAAATAATGAAACAAGCTAATGAATGATAAAGAAATAGCGGAATTAAGAGAGAAAATCCTAAAAGGAATTGCGTTATCCTTCGAAAGAGTTTTTTGGGGTCAGTCCCCATTTATTTCGTAATGGGGCTGACCCCATTTATTTTCCATATTTAATTACTTAAAAATATAAAAAGTATTTTAGGTAAGTGATATTTCCTTAGCTTGACGGCTATGGGACTGACCCCATTTATTCAATAATAATTTCTACTAATCAATGTATAGCATGCAACCTTTTTATTTAATTTCGCATCAATAGTAAAGAATCCTTTTTAGGGAAGTTAAGGTAGAGATTATTTATTCGTTTACTATTTATAAATTGTAACCATGAAGCAAAGATTGACAAGAAATTTGATTAAAAAGTATAATAACCTTTTGTATGTTCTGATTGGTCTTTTAGGTTTTTCTGTTGCATGCACAAAAGTTCAACCTGCTGAATATGGAACTCCTTCAGCTGATTTTATTGTCAATGGGGTGGTAGAGAATCAAGCCAGTCAACCCATACCGAATATAAAAGTTGTCGCCCGTTGGGATTCTACTTATACTGCAGTTGATGGTAAGTTTTCTCTTAAAAACAAAGTATCTCCTACAGATCAAAGTTTCTTAGTCAAATTGAGTGATATAGATGGGGTTGCCAATGGCAACTACCAGAATAAAGATACAACTATTGCTTTCACAAACAATACTTTTACTAATGGTGATGGCCATTGGTATAAAGGTAAGGTTGAAAAGTCAGTGATCGTAAAACTGACTTCAAAATAATGGGTCATCTGAATATTAAAAAGTGGATAGCCCTTAAGCTTCATCAAAAGGTGAAGCGCAACAACGCCCGATTGCATGAATTGAACTATCTTTTTTGGGAATGTACGTTGAGATGTAATCATGCCTGCCTTCATTGTGGCAGTGACTGCACAAAAGACAATGCAATTAAAGATATGCCCCTGCAGGATTTCCTTACAGCAATTGACGAAATCATCCCATATGTAAATCCCAATAAAATAACAATCGGGATAACCGGTGGCGAACCTCTGCTTAGAAACGATCTGGAAGCCTGTGGACTTGAACTCTACAAACGTGGTTTTCCATGGGGCTTTGTCACAAATGGATTTTTACTGAACGAGAAAAGATTAAACAGTCTGTTGAATGCAGGTCTTAGAACTGTAACAATAAGTCTTGATGGTCTCGAAGCCAATCATAACTGGTTGCGAGGAACCAATAATGGTTTTCCTAAAACTGTAAATGCTATCCGGTTGGTTTCTGAATCGGGTAGGTTGGTTTATGATGTTGTCACTTGTGTCAATCAGCGCAACATCAATGAACTTCAGGAAATCAAGCAATTGCTGATCTCATTGAATGTAAAGCAATGGCGGCTTTTTACTATCTTTCCTGTTGGTAGGGCTGCTCATCATCCGGAGCTTTCTCTTTCGGATAAACAATTTGTTCAACTGTTTGAATTTATCAAAGAGACCAGGAAAGAGGGTCTGATTTCAGCGAGTTATGGTTGTGAAGGTTTTCTGGGCGATTATGAGGGAGAAGTAAGAGATGGCTTTTTCAATTGCAGTGCCGGAATCAATATCGCATCAATTTTAGCTGATGGTTCTATTTCGGCTTGTCCCAGTCTAAGGAGTAAATTTATACAGGGCAATATTTATAGGGATAAATTCATGGATGTCTGGAACAACAGATACGAGGTGATGCGTGACCGTTCGTGGACTAAAACCGGAAAGTGTAAGGATTGCAAGAGTTATTGTTTCTGTGAGGGCAATGGATTACATCTGAGGGATAACGATACGCTTGAACTGTTGTTTTGTCATTTGGAAAAAATCAATTTAGGACAGCAATAATTTTTTAAATAGATATTTCTTATAATATTTGATGGATTTGACAAAAGTTGTTAATAATAGCGGCTATTCTAAAAAACAGAGCAACAATTAGCTTGATCAAGGTGTTTATAATTACAGGACTTTACACCGTTGTAACAGTTAAATTTTTTAAGCTATGAGAAAAGTAAAGCTCAGCTGGGAAGACCAGATTAAAATGAAAAAGAAAAAAGAAGAGGATATATTGAATTTGAATCAATTCGTGCAACATAAGAGTGTGGAAGTCAAAGTTAATAAGAAATCTTCTGCGAATGATTCAAAAATAATTGATGATTATGACTATTACATTATTGAAAAGGCTCTTGCTAATTTGAAATCTGAGATGGATAAAAAATCTCCGAAGGCTATAATTATAAATGATGAAACTAAGATGGAATTAGAGTTTCATGAACAGTATTTCTCATGAAATAGGTGTTCTGATTTGATATAATGGAAGGGTGAGGTTAAGTTTTAATCTCACCCTTTTTTTGTGTTGTTAGTATGTCGTTTCGACTTCGCTCAACGACCAGTTTTGGCTTTTTAGACAGTCCTTCATTTTTTTCGTATTTGATATTGTTTCCGAATGATTATGTATTAGATTTGTATAAGCTTTTGTCAGATTTCTTTGTATGGTTAATCCGTTTAAAAATAAATTCTCTCTCTGGATATGGTTTATTGCCATATTTAATGTTGGCATTCATATGTTTTTTTATGATACGCTGGGATTTCATCGCGATGAATTGCTCTACTTTTCACTGGGCCAACATTTTTCTGCCGGTTATGCTTCTGTCCCTCCATTTGTAGGTACTATTGCATGGCTGGTCATTCATACGTTGGGATATTCTCTTTTTGCTGCACGGCTTATTCCTTTCTTGTTGAGTGGTGTCATGATTTTCCTGATTACAGCCATTACCCGCGAGTTGAAAGGAAAGGAATATGCCCAGATTATTGTTGCCATTGCTTTTACTGTCACCCCTTTCAACCTGCGTTGCTTTTCATTGTTTATGCCGGTGTGTTTTGATATGTTTTTCTGGAGCTTGACTTTTTATTTTTTGCTTCGTTGGATTAATTCAAAAGATGATAAATATCTTGTGTGGTTAGGTGTGGTTATTGGGCTGGGCCTGATGAATAAATATACGATTGCCCTTGAAGTTTTCTGTTTGTTTGTTGTGCTGATTTTTACTCCTTATCGTAAGATTTTGAGTAGACGTGCTTTTTATAAAGCATTGATCATTGCGTTATTGTTTTTCCTTCCAAATGTTATTTGGCAATTGTTTCATGACCTGCCTTTCGTAATTCATATGAAGGCTTTGAACGATAGCCAGCTTGTTCATGTTGACAGGGTTTCTTTTTTGACGGATCAATTGTTTATTGGGTCAATGGGGATGTTGTTGCTTATTCCCGGGATCATCTTTCTTGTCACGAGTAAACTCTTACGACCTTATCGACCGCTTGTAATTGCTTGTTTGTTGGTTGTAGTTATTCTGGTGCTTTTAAAAGGGAAAAGCTACTACACGATTGGAGTTTTTCCTTTCCTGATTGCGGCAGGTGGTGTATTTTGGGAAAATGTATTGAAAAGAAATGTGTTGAGAATTTTGATTCCTTTTATTATCGTTGTGCTCTCTATACCGGTTATTCCAATGGGTTTGCCTGTCTTTAATACTGATAAGCTGGTGAAATATTTTGCCTGGACGAAAGAAAAACTCGGATTGGGTGCTGCTTTGCGTTGGGAAGATGGTCTTTATCATCCTCTTCCACAGGATTATGCCGATATGATTGGTTGGGATGAACTGGCTGCTATTACTGCGAATGCATACAGGCAGATTCCGGATAAGGAATCAGCTATGATTTATGCCGAGAATTATGGTCAGGCTGGGGCTGTGATGGTGATTGGTAAAAAATATGGTCTGCCTGATCCGGCCTGCTTCTCTGAAAGTTTTCTGTATTGGATTCCTCGCAATCCTGCAAAAGAAATCACTACGCTGATCTATATCAATGATGAATTGGGTGATGATGTGCGGTTCCTGTTTGCTGATTGTAGGGAAGTTGGCAGTATCAGCAACCCTCTGGCCAGAGAATATAACACTGGTGTGTGGCTTTGCACTAAACCCCATACCAGTTTTAATGATTTATGGATAAGTCGTATCAGAAAAGTAAATAACCCTTTTTATCACTAATATCAAATAGAAATCCAAATGAAAAAATCACCGGGAATTATCATTGGCTGTTTGTTGCTTGCAATGCAGGTAATGGCACAAACCCCTGTAAAAATTGATGGGAATTCTACTACCATTGCTAAGAATGCTGCTGAGCAGGACCATCAACAAATGATGGATCAACTTCATATTACATCATTGCGGCCCGGTGCAAATGGAAGTAATCCTAATGCTCCTAATGCAGCCAATTATGATGAAGCCAAAGCAAACCCATTTCCCGATTTGCCGGATCCTCTGAAATTATCTAATGGGAAGAAAGTTTCCTCTGCAAAAATATGGTGGAGTCTGAGGCGTCCTGAAATAAAAGAAGACTTTGACCGCGAGATCTATGGAAGAGTTCCTGCCCATACTCCGAAAGTTACATGGGAGGTAACAAGCACTGTTAATGAGAAGGTTGGTGATATGGATGTTGTAACCAAGAAGCTGATTGGTCATGTTGATAATTCAGCTTTTCCTTCCGATACCGTAAATATTCAGCTTACTTTGACGACTCCAGCCAATGCAAAAGGTCCTGTGCCTGTGATGATGCAGTTTGGTTTTGTCTTTCTTGCAGGGTTTAAACCCCGTTTACCTGCTGCTGCTCCATTTTCAAAACCGGATGCACCGGTAGTTATTTCATGGCAACAACAGTTGATTGCTAAAGGTTGGGGGTATGCGATTCTGGCACCTAATAGTATTCAGGCTGACAATGGTGCCGGATTGACAAAAGGTATTATAGGCTTAATGAATAAAGGTCAGTTCCGTAAACCTGACGACTGGGGAGCTTTGCGTGCATGGGCATGGGGCGCCAGTCGTGCTTTGGATTATTTTGAAACAGATAAGGCTGTCAATGCTAAGAAAGTTGGTCTGGAAGGTCATTCACGTTATGGTAAGGCTACATTGGTTGCGATGGCTTATGATGATCGGTTTGCCATTGCGTATGTGAGTTCATCGGGTGAGGGTGGCGCTAAACTTCACAGGCGCAATGCCGGAGAGATCGTTGAGAATGTTGCAGCAACAAGTGAATATCACTGGATGGCAGGTAACTTTTTGAAGTATGCCGGTCCATTGCAATGGAAGGATTTGCCTGTTGATTCGCATGAACTGATTGCGATGTGTGCTCCTCGTCCGGTATTTATTGGTTGTGGTAAAAATGGGGATTCCTGGACTGAGCCAAAGGGTATGTTTATGGCCGAAGCAGCAGCAGGGCCAGTATATGTTTTGCTTGGGAAAAAAGATTTGGGAATTACAGAATTTCCTGCAGTTGAAACAATGTATATTGATGGCGATCTTGGTTGGCGTCAACATAGTGGTGGTCATACCGATGCTCCCAACTGGCCTTTCTTTATTCAGTTTGCAGAAAAGTATTTTAAATAAGCAGTCATTATTTAAGAATGCATCTTGTTAATTTAATAGTCGATTGATATTTATAAACTGTTTAAATTTCCCCGTAGGGGATAAATATCAATAGAAACATTCACATCTTCTATATTTTCCCCGTAGGGGATCAACCCTTAATGTTAATGCCCTACGGGCAAAAAAGAGGGGAGATACGTTTTCTATTGATATTTATGCCCTACGGGCAAAAGAAAAAAGAAATTTAATCAGTTCCTTATTATCGAGCGATTATTTATCTTTAAATCCCACAACTTCCCAATAAGCTTTCTTGGGTTGTAAATTCTGATCGAATAAAAGTGGGTAATTCTTGCGACCTCTAACGGGGTAGTTATCCAGCCATGTATTTTTGTCGGATACATTCCAGAAGATTACTCCTGTGATTACAGAACGGAATTCTCTGAACACATCGAATACCATTTTGTATTTGTCTATTTGTTTCTGCTCCAGCTCAGGTGTAAATTGATCTGCTTCATCCGGTTTACGATCACGGCTTAACTTTTCCCATGGATAGATAGAGATATCCAGTTCGGTAAATTGAATTTTCAAACCAAGAGATGAGAATTTCTTTATAGCAGCCCTTAACTCATTTTCTGAGGGTTCAAAAATAGACCAATGCGCCTGAAGGCCGACTCCATTGATGGGTACTTTGGCATCAACAAGCTTCTTTAATAGTTTGTAAACCCGTTCCATCTTTTCAGGATTCTCAGTATTGTAATCGTTATAAAAGAGTTGGGCTGAAGGGTCAGCTTCATGGGCATATTCGAATGCTTTAGCAATAAAATCCTCACCACAGATCTGCAACCATTCAGAATTGCGAAGGAAATTGGATTTATCGTCATCAATGGCTTCATTGACAACATCCCAGGCATATATTTTCCCCTTGTAACGGATAACCACAGCCGTTATATGATCTTTAAGCCGCTGCAATAAAACTTTTTTAGTAACCTGATTGCCCAGGGAATCCTTAAATAACCATCGTGGTGTTTGTTCGTGCCAGCAAAGATTATGTCCACGTACTTTCAGTCCATTTGCCTGTGCAAAATCAACAATGGCATCGGCATCATTCCAGTTATATCTGTTCTCCTGGGGATGAATAGGTCCCATCTTCATTGCGTTTTCGGGTGTGATACTATTGAAGTTTTTAAGTATAAACTGACCGGTTACTCCTTTGATTACTTGTGGGGAAACGGCAACTCCTATCGGGAAATATTTCGAATAATAGTCTTTTAACCCTTTTTCAGAAACATTATTCTGTGAAAATACAGGATTAGAGAAAATGAAAAGAATAAGTGCGAAAAGATTTAAAATCAGATAATCAGATTTGCTTAATGCAGATTTGTGTATTGTATTTTTCATTGCTTTTTTATTGAATGTTATTTTTTTCCTTTGATTATAAAGAAGAAGAGTACTGATCTGTTCATTTATTAAAATGGTAGTTAACGTAAAATCATACATAATACGATTAATTCGTCGGTAAATATAAATATTTAGTTTGGGAAAATAGGTGTAAAATGTTGCAACTCTGTCTATATTTGTGTTCAATGAATTAAGTGAAGGAAGAGCATGGTTATTATTGGTTGTAAATAAAATTTAATGCGTAAAGTTAAATACTGGTATTTTCATTAAATATCATTTGCTTACTTTTGAGGATCCGATCCTGATTGGCTCAAAAACAAACAAAGAACTATGACAGAACAACAATGGAATACACTAAATGAAGTAATTAAAGGAGAGTATTCAGGAAAGATACCTACAGGATTTATCATTGATTGTCCCTGGTTACCCCAATGGTATGGTATTAGCACCCTCGATTATTTCTCGAATGATAAACTTTGGTTAGATGCCAATCTTAAGGCATGCAATGATTTTAAAGACACTATCTTCCTACCTGGCTTTTGGAGTGAATATGGCATGTGTACAGAACCTTCAGCTTTTGGAGCAAAGAGTACTTTCTACCCGAATGAATTTCCTCATGCTCATCCGGTAATATTTACGGCTGAAGACATTGAAAATCTGGTAGTCCCAAATCCGCTGACTGATGGATTACTGCCTTTCATGTTGAACAGACTATTGCTGAATGAAAACGAAATCCGTCGTGCAGGGCATGAATTGAAGTTTTCCGTTTCAAGAGGCCCTTTAAACATTGCCAGTTTCCTGATGGGAATGTCTGAGTTTCTGATGTTGATGATGATGGATCCCGAAAAGTGTCATCTGTTGTTGAGGAAGATTACTGATTTTCTTATTTCATGGCATATTCACCAGAAAGAGAAAATACCTACAATAGATGGGATCATGATGCTTGACGACATCATTGGTTTTATTGGTGAAGCAGAGTTTCTTGAGTTTGGAATGCCCTATTTTAAAGAGATCTATTCATTGTTTGGTAAGGTGAAGTTTCTGCACAATGATGCTTCATGTGATGCTTCGGTAAGACATCTCCCCGAAATGGGAGTTAATCTTTTCAATATGGCTTTTGACACTGATCTGAATCTTTTGAAAGATGTGACAGATCATAAAGTAACGATGTTGGGTAATATTCCACCCCGTGATGTGATGGCAGCAGGCAGCGAAGAGGATGTTGAAAATTCTCTTCTGAATCTGGTTGGAGGGTTGAACGATAATAAGCACATTATACTGTCATGTGGAGGAGGAATGCCACCAATGGTGAATTCTTCAAATATAAACCGATTTATTAAAGTTGCATCCAATACTTTTGTAAGCAAATAATCTAACGAGAATAATGGAACAGGAATTATTGCAAAAACTATCTGAA
>JGI24140J50213_10000863_pt1 | contig 13873 bp, 20 predicted proteins | sample BarGraIncu00222A_FD_50213 | JGI IMG/M metagenome (IMG submission 50213)
CTGATAAATAATTGGTTCCGATTAATTCTGTAAATTCATCTAATAAGAGAAATGGAATCCATACTAAAAATTCATCTTCATTATTTACACTTTTTTCCCAATGATGTTCGATATTGTTGTCATTTAAAAATTTATATAGTTCTAATTCTGTCATTTATACCCCTTCTTTCTTTACTTTATTAAATATTTTCATTTTCAAATATTAATCTAGTATCGGCCTTTATAATTTGTTGGATATTACCTTTTTTATCTCTTTCCATCAGTACTGGTATATATTCTATTTCATATACAAAGTCTTTATTAATAGATCTGCTTTCTTGTTTTTTCTTTTCAATGTTCAAATCATGCCTAATAATATTTAATGTTTCTTGCTTCACCTAATCCCCTTCTTTCTCAATTATAATTTTGCCATCTTGAAAAGTCTTTTTGATGTTCGGGTTTTCTTCTGTTACTCCTAAAGCATCCATCCATGACTTAGGAAATCCAACTTTAGGAGTTGAATTACCTTTTCCACTTTTAGGATACATTACAATTCCTGTTATTGTTTCTTCTGTGCTAATTGGGTTTCTTCCCATTAATTCACCTCTTTAAATTTATTTGCAGCTTTTAAGGTAGCTGCTGACCCTTTATGACATTTCTAAAAAGAACTCTATTGTATTTGTTTTAGTGTTAAGCACATTGCACCCACCTTTATATTGACTTTTAATTATATAAACGGAATCTTCACAAAAGAATCCTATTTTTTCTTTATTTACAAAGATGTTAACTACATTATTTTCAGCTTTCATAGTAACATTACCCTTGAAATTATTTTTTATTAATTGAGTTTTAATTTCTTCAATTATTAGTGCTTTTTTCATATTTATCTACCCCTTTAATTTTTATTTGTTCTTATCTGATAATCTTATTATAATTCACGTAACGTATATTGTCAATACTTATTTTAAAATAAATAAAAAGAACCTAAAATATTTTCTAGGCTCTCATTTTAACTCGCTTGGTAGCTTTGTAATGAATGAACAAATAGATTTCTCACGACCTCTAACAATATTCAATGAGTGAAATGAAGGTAAATGAAGTAATTCGTCTGTAGTGAAGTTATTTCCTATCTCTTCTTTTAATAGATTAAAGTTTTCTTTCTCGCATCCGCTCAATAACATAAAATTACATCCAGTACCCTTTAAAGCCTCCCACAACTTCCCAAACTGTTTTAAAAACTGGCACGTAAAAACATAAGTTGTTCTAAATTTTCTATCCTCTGCTATGTTCTTAATCATTAAACTTGTACTATTGTCTAGCTGATGTATTTCATCTAACATTATATGAACTACCTTTCTTTTTTCTCTATCTTTAATTATTGCTGCACGTTTTTGGCCCGCTAATTTCATTCTTGATAAAAAATAAGTCATTACAATATCTTTTAATTCATAGTCGGTGAAATAATCTTCCGGCATTAAAATCAATACAACTTTATTTTGCTCAAATATATCAACAAAATTTACATTATTTCTATCTATGCCAGTTAACATTTCCTCTGTTCTTGAATCTCTTAGCAATGCGTTGAACCTATCTAATACCCTATCAGCTTTGTCGTTAGTTCCTATGGTAGTATTTATTGTCTTAGTTCCTTTCTTGGCTTCCTTAACCTCATTAAGAGATTCTATGACATCGAAACGGAAATCATCATCATTATAAATATTCATTTTCTTAACTTTTTCTATTACTGTATATCTAAATCTATAATTTGTTAGAATTTTATAAATAGAATACATATCATTATGACCACTTAAAAAAGTAAAACTACACGCACTTATTAATATATTCCTCATATTGGCGGTTAATGGCTGTGCATCGCCAGTATTAACGGTATTAATGAACTTTTCTATTAGGATGCAATAATCACTCGCAAATCGCTTTATATTACGGTTGTATTCATCATCTTTCGGAATTGTATTAATATCTAATTCTGGATAATCAAAAGTGAAACCCTTTGATAAATCTAAAACTACAACATCTTTTTTAGGTATATGTTTTGCAACTTCCCAAGCATTCTGATTATTTTCTATATAGTCAAAGTAGACAACACAATCCCCGCCCTTATACGCATTATAAACATAGTTTTCAAAATACTTTGATTTTCCCGCCCCTTTTACGCTTACTATAGCCTTACTAAGACACAATAAATCTTTTACCTTACTCCAATATGCTATGCCTTTACCACCATAAATATTACCTATCGGAATATAGCCCTCTAATAGTTCTTTAGGTACTTTTACCTCTGAAAAATCTAATCTTTCCATATTTAATTCTTTTTGCAATGAAACTTGTGGTAGTTGGAGAAAATGTTCAAGTTCTGAAACTCCTAGAATAAACTTAGAATCATTCAAAGGGTGCCAAAATAATTCCCTGTTTTTAATTCTCTGCATATTTTCTTTTGTATTTTTAATTTTTTTTATTATTAAAGAGTTGTCTAGGTCCATACAACCAAAACAATTTTTAAACTGATCTAATATAAATTCTCTTCTACTCTCTGATTTTGAATACATAATACCTCTTATAGCTGCTTCGAAACCTTTTTCGGTTCCTTTTTTTAGTGTTGCATTTCTTAAACCTGTTTCACGCTTCATTATACTGACATCATCATCGGTGATATCTATTTTTTCTACTCCATCTTTCCCTAATATAATTTCCTCAAAACAATATAATAATTCAAGTGCTAAATCTAGAGTTATATTACCAAAAACATTGAAAATATCTTTAAGCTTAAGTTGAAACTTTTTAGGCATTTTACCTTCTTTAAACTTTTTATAAGCATTTGTATATGTGGTCCACCAATCTGTATTTAAAGGCTCGATAATAACTTGATATATAAATAGTTCACCATCTTTCAAATTTCTTTTTAAGTCTAGTATATATTTAAGTGGTTCTAATCCTCTTTGCATAGTTTTTAATGAGAACATGAAATGATCTCTATTGACCATTTCACATACGCTCATATTTTCATTAATTGCAATTTGATAATCAACTACATTATCACTAAATTTAATTTTATCTACATACTTTGAATATGCTTTTTTAACTTTATCTAAATCCCTATTTAATAATATAAAGTCTATACTTTTATTAGTTATTTGGATTTCATAAGTAAATGTATTTTGTAATATTAAAAGGTCTGTTTCTTCTTTTTGCTTCAATAGTTTTTTTGTGGATCCTCTTTTAAATAGTTTTTTTAGCTGAATGGGTTCTCCTTCTTGAAGTAATTTATCTAAACATTCAAAATTGTATCTTTCTGTATACCTTATAGGCTCGTGGAGGGATTTTACAAGGTCTTTGATATTAGAGTTGTCTAAAGTAGAATGAGGTATTATTTTAAGCCCTCTCATCACATTGCCCTCATATCTCTGCCTATTTGTGCTAATAAATTTAATATAAAAGGTACGAATTGTAATCCAATATATCCAATGGCCGCCCATTTCATTATCTCCAAACCCTTAGACTTCTTACCAGTTATTATCATTATCATTCCAATAGATAGCATTCCATAAGTTAATGGATAACCTAATCCCGCTAGTAACTCAATAAGTGGATTAAAACCTTCTTGCATCTTTCTAGTTATCTCACTATAATCTTTTGCATATACCATAGTTGTATTACAAATAGCAATAGTTGAAGCTGAACACAAAGTTTTAATAAAAGTTTCGTTTTTAAATAGAGATTTTAAATTATTTTTAAATTCCTTTTCATACGCAACTTTATTATCTAATATAATACTAATTTCCATATTACACCCCTTTTATTTAATCATTGATAAACCAATTAATTCAACTAATAATCCTAGTAGATAGGATACAATACCCCATCTTAAAACTTTTGTGTATCTGCATATTAATAATAAAGCGCCTAAAGTAATTGCTATTATAGCCATTTCTTGAGTATTTATTCCTATGTTTATTAATATGTTCCCAATCGCTTCATTAGTAATATTATTAATCCAATCTTTAAAATTATAAATAAAATCCGACACTTTAAAAATCTCCTTGTATAATTATTAAAAAGTTAAACATACTATAAATACAAATCCATTGCAGAAAGGAATGAAGATTATGGGTATACTATGGGTAGGGACTGGATATGCTTTGGTAACATTAGGCGTATTATCTCTAGTTTGTAAATTAATTGTTTAATATTTAATTAAATCGTGCATCTTTTAGTTAGTGTATGCATAAGATTATATTATAATCGTTCAATAGATAAAGTCTATCTTGCTAATGGGTAGGCTTTTTTAAAACTCAAAATTAGCATTTCTTCTAGGTTTGTGGGATTCTTCTTCTTTTGAGGGACTATTGGGAATTTCTGAACTGTTGCTCATATCTTTTTTGATTAACTCTTTAACATATGCACTAAAATATTTATCTTTTATGAAATTAATCATTTCTTTTTCGTCTGCTCTAAAGCTAACTGTTTTTACCATTTGTTAATCCTCCCCAAATATAGACAAACCAAGATCATAAAAAGCGTTGGCATTTGCAAATATGGAATCATTTTGAATAGTTACGCCCTCGCCTAGTCTATTTTTGAATTGATTATAGACGATTTCAGCACCTCCACCAGTTAAGCTAATGTTATTTATCTCTAAGTTATAATTCCGTTGTAAATCACTAATAAGACTACTGGAAAAATCCTCATACATTTCTAGTGCAAAATTAATATCTTGTTTATGTCCTTTAAAGGTTAACCCGTTTTTTAATATTCTTTCCGCATCGTCTATCTTAAGATTTAAACTATAGTTATTATTAATTTTATTTATAAAATCCGTATATAGGTTTATTGTTCCGGTTGGAATACTTATTGGTTTTATTATCTTTCTTTTTCCTCTTTCATTTATTACAAGTGCTGTATCTATCGTCATACCTCCAATATCTACAATTATACTATCAATTCCTTCCGACAACGTTGCTAATCCTTCCGGCATAACGTCAATATCATCTATTATCAAAGGTTTTTCAATAAATTCATTAATTCTGACTATTTTATTATTATTGTTCATAATCATATTAATAAGTTGGTTTTTATCTGCTGTATATTGTGATAATGGCAACCCTAAAATAATACAATTGTGTACGGTATTAGTAGATAAGGCCAACAATCCATAAACAAAATTAATATAGTTCTGCTTTTCCACCTTCCTATATGTGGTATCAAAGTTCCCTTCTCCTAGCCAATAATTTTTCCCATCAATTACTAACTTGTGGGCCTTTGTCATTGGTTCCATTATTGTAATTTTAGAATCAAATATAATCCCTGTATTTGACTTGCAAGCATAATTTCCAATATCTAGACCATGAATTGAAATTTTATTACTCAATTTTAATGAATTTTGCATAATTTTTTATAACTCCTTCGCTTTCTATATTGTATTCTATGCACAAAATTATATAAAAGTACCTATTTTTTTATAATTTTATGAACTTTTTAATAATATCAGCATTTATAATTTTAGGCAATAAAAAATAGCGACTATTATATCGCTATCTATTACTTAAACTGAATTTTCTATCTTATTTCTAATTCTTTTATATTATTATCTATAACTATTTCTAAATCATCAAAATATATTTTATCTCCCATAAACTCTATAGCTTTTGAATCTGCTGATAACTTATTAAACTCGTTCTTGTTAATTAATAATTTTATTGGCATTCTTCCGTTGTTTTTAAAAAATTCAAATCCTTTTTTTCTTATTTCTTTTGTCCTTTTATCAATCATCTTTTTTAACTCCTTTCGTTATTTTAGCAACCCCACATGGAGATAATAAAATTGGTTGTTTTGATCCTTCTAACTTTAAATAATCATTACCTTCTTCTAGTTTTTTTAATCTGCTTCTTAATGTTTCTACTGGTATATCATATTGCTCCGCTATTTTTGATAAGGTTTTTACATCTTTTAGTTGCATCTTTTCACCCCTCAAATTATTTGCAGCTTTTAAGGTAGCTGCTGACCTTCGTTATATTTCTAATCCTTTGATTATCTTTTTACCTTTTAAACTTTTATATCTATTATAATATTTCAATGCACTTTCTTTAAAAACTTTTCTTCCAGTTTCCATATACATTTGATATTCGCCTTTAGCTGAATCAAATAATATTTGTTTGCTCATATTAAATACCTTTGCTTTCATTTACTATTTGTTTTACTGTCATTGTTCCGCCTGTCAACTCTTTATATTGGTTGTGAATACATTTGCATTGATATTTCCATACACCGTTATTTGTTCTTTTATATTCATTGTAAGAATTTACTATATCTAATTTGTATTTATTTACTATTTCGTTTTTTCTTTCATTTGTCATATTTATCTACCCCTTTAAATTTATTTGTTCCTGTCTATGTATTAATAATATCATGTACGTTCATGAATTACAATACCTTTTTCTAAAATAATTAAATAAATTTTGGCAATAAACAGATCGTTTCAAACGTGGTGTTTTAGACAATAAAAAAGCACCAATTATTAATTTAATTGGTGCTTTGAAAAAGGGATTAAGGATTAAGGGTATGTCTAAGGATATTTATAGTATACCATATATTCTAAAAATAGGCAAAAAAATAAAGGATATAAGAAATTAATCTCATATCCTAAAAACTATTTACTAATCGAATAAAACCAACTACCTAAAGTAGTTTTTAATTCATTACATTTAGCATTATCCAAATATTCTGTTTCAATCCATATGCCTTTATCGTTACCCCTTACGTAGCATTTAACGCCTTTGAAATAACTAAGAATGTAATTGATATCTACCCCATCATAACTATCGCTAGAGTGTGGTAAGTAAGTTGTAACTATATATCCTTTATCTATTTGAGTTGGTAAAATAATATCTTTAGGTATATTAGAATCTATAGCATTACATAAAACATGTGCTAACTTATCCCATGAGTATTTATTAAAAATATCTATGTCTGTTGCAGAATCGCAAAAACATATTTCTGAAATTAAGTTCCCACAATTTATATGATTCATTTCATATAAAGATGCAAATTTAACACCTCTATTTGTAAAACCTAATTCAGAAAAATTATTTACTAGTGTTTGTGCTATTGGATAAGCTTTGGAATTGGTACTAGAAACTAATACCTCGGTTCCATGTGCTGTTGTATCATAACAGTTCATATGTAGCGATATAAAAAGATCACAACTATTATTATTGGACTTCGTAGCACCTTCGCTTAGTTCTCCGTTTTCTGTATTAGCATTAGAATTGCAATCTATAACAACATGGCTATAGCTTTCTAATAATGATTTTACTGCTATATAGTATAATTTCATTTGATCGTGTTCATTAACTATTCCAACTGCACCTTCGCAATTGTCAGAATGTCCGGCCCTCAATCCTATTTTCATAAAAAACCTTCTTTCATTTTTTTAAAGAGCAACTAATAAAGCTACTCTTCATATTTTAAACTATAACTGAATGAATTGAATCAATTTTAGCTTGGAGTTCTGCATTTACTATTTGCAAATTAGAGTTGTTTTCTTGCAATGTTGCTAAATCTTCTGCACTTATAATTGGTTCTGTAGGTGTTGCTGTTGAATTTATTGCATTGGAATCTTGACTTTTTTCTGTAACTTCGTTATTTATAGAGGTTGTTGTAGCTTCTACTTTGGTTTCTTCTGATTGATTAATAGCTTGTACTGTTGCACTCGAAGCAATGGTATCTGATAGTCCACTTGTGCTAGGATCAACTATAATTCCTAGCATTGTTAAAATAGTTAAAATACTATATTCAATGTCAGTATAGTTTGTAGGAATTAAATCCTTAAATCCTAATTGTTGAATTAATAATACTATGGCTGAAATCATTGCAATTAAAAAAGCCTTATTTCTCATTCTTGATTTTAAATTAATTAATAACATTATAAACCCCTTCTTTCTCAATATGTTCTCTTAGTTTTATACTTTCCATATCATCAATTCTTTTATGTGCCGACTTTGCGCTTTCTTCAACTCTTGTCACTAAAATCGAAACCTCATTGATTTTACTATCTTGTGTTTTAATATCTGCTTTTAAATCTTTAACATCTAAAGCAATATTATTAATACTTGTACTTATATTGTCTAGCTTCATACTTGTCCTAGTTTGTGTTGAGTATGTTTCTTTCATGTCTTCCTTATAGTCTTTATCTTTATATCTTTTGTATACTAATATTGCAACAATAGCACTAATTGCAGCAATAATAAATGTCATAGTTGATTGTGTTAAGTACATAAAACACCCCCTAAATTCACAAGGAAATTAGTTGTTTTAGTTTTTTTTGTCATAAAATCCACCTCCTACCATAATTTTACCTTATATAACATAATATTTAAAGAGTAATATAATAAATAGTTTTAGGTTATATTTTAAATATAGCAATACTCAAACCTAGAAAGATCTATAGTTCCACCGTTTATTCCTATATACATCCCGAATTTACCCGATTTTTCTTTTGTATCTGTTACTTGAATTACTTGTATATTATCTAAATAAATTGTTATTAATCCTATTGTGGTATGTGTAATTCTTACTTTATGATTAACTATAAAAGTATTCGCTATTGAATAAGAACTAATTAAAACTTTAGCACCATCATTAAATACATAAAAATCTACTGTTGTAGTAGTTAAATTTACTAGATATCCAAAAGATGTGGAAAATAATAAAGCATCTGATTTTGAACCAAAATAACTAATTCCACTATCAGCAGCGAATTTCCCTTCGGCTTCTATAACAAGAGTTTTCCCAACTTTAAGACTTGCGGTTTTATCATCTTGCATAACTATTCCGCTTTGGTTTGTTCCTATTCCATTTAGTCTTAATGTTCCAATGAATTTACTCACTCTATCAAATCTTTCCATTATTGGATAAGTTGATCCGGAGAATTTATAAGTCATATCTATAGGTGATTTTAATGTTGGCTTGAATACAAACTCCGATACATATATTTTCCCTAGTCCTGTTGTTGATTGCCCAACGACTATATTGGAAACTAAAAGTTCAATAATATGTAGTCCATACGTTATATTTTCAATTATCAAATCTTCTGCATCATATTTTGCGGTTGTTGTTGTCATTGCCGTAAATGCATCATATGTTTTTATATTAACACTATTATCTAATATAGATATCTGTCCACCCGCTTTAGTTTTAGCACCTACTAAATATAAATCCATTCCATCTTTATCAGCGAAAAATGTAAATCTTAAATATGTTCCTGTGCTACTATCTGTTATTAAATAATAACATTGTTGTGAATATTGGGAACTAGTTGTAGTTATGCCTGTACAATCTGTTATTATATTAGGATTATTTACTGCAATTAAATGAGATTCTGAATTTATAAGTGGCATAATATTTTCTATTCCATTATAATTTAATGCTTTTCCAATTACTATTTCAGCTAAATAATTATACCCAATATCTGATAAATGCACGTAATCCATATTTATTCCACCATAAGTGGTATACGGAATATCTCGTTTGAATAAGAATAATTTTTCAAATTCTTTATTCAAATCAATAAACCCAATAGAAAATTGTTTTGCTAAATCTTCTACTATCCTTGTATATGTTTGTAAAATATGAAGTCTGTCTGAATTAGGTTGTCGTATAGGTGTTGAAGATAATAACAATAATTCTGAACCAGTTGAAAGTATTTGTTTAATCATATTTTTCATATTATTTTTATAAATATCTCTTGAAATGTTATTAATTGGATTCGCATCATTTATCCCACACATTAATATAACCAAGTCGGGATTTTTCGATATAACTTGTGTGTTAATTACTGTTAATAATTGTGTAGAAGTATATCCGGGATTTCCAGTATTGATTATGTTTATAAGATTATTACCATATATTTTCCTTAGTTTAGTTTGTAATATGCTTGGATAATTATTAGATGTTTGACCTCCGATAGTTGGTTGCTGCCCCCATGTTATACTATCACCAAAACATATTATATCGGTCGCTACTTTTGTATACATATTTGTTATAGTATTGCAACTTTTAGTTATTGATTGGCTTGCAATATCTTCAACTTTTCTACTAATCTTATTAATTTTAAGATCTGAAAAATTCATACCGGCCACCATGAAGAGTTGCTAAATGTAAACCCATTTTTACTGTCTACCTCATAAAACGTTGAACCTGGGCCAATATCTGTTATTGGTTTTGTATCAGTTGACATTCCCTGTAATTCTTTTTTATTACCCCCTGTTGTTATACCAATTTGTTCTACCATTATTTTACTCCTTTCAACTAAAATTTTTACCCATTTTAAATATATAAAAAGAGATAGATATTGGTTGTTATCTATCTCTTTTTTTATTATACTATTGGAATTAAGGCAATTGTTTCGTCATATTCTTGTTGATTTATCCAACCTTGTGCAAGAGCATTATCTATATTTGATTTTCCGATTATAGTATTAGTAGCGGCATACTGTTCAACTGGTGTATAATATCCACTAGCTACTCCATTATATCCTTCTCTAGCTGTAAGTCTGTTACTTCCATCTAAATATATTTGCACGGCGTAAGTAGAAGTTCTGAATCCTAAAATTGAGCTATTATTCATTAATAAAACCTTCTTTCGTTTTTTATTATGGTAAAGTTGGAATATTAGTAAAAATATATTCCATAAAGTCAGCTAGATTATTATTTAATAAAGTTGTACGTTCTTGAGAATCTTTTAATTGTTGTTGAAGTAATTCTGTTTCTGTTGGAACTGGTGTTGTTGGTTCTAATACTGGAACTGGCTTTCCATTTGGATATTCTGCTCTAAATTCTGCAAATAAGGCTTGTTCTTCTATTGTTGCACCTTCTTCTGATATAAAAGTTATTGAACCATCGTCATTAGTTATTATTAAAGTATTTTCCATTAAATTTGTTTTGTCAAAATTCATTGTTTATTCCTCCCTTTATATTCTTCCTCGGCAATCTGCTGTAAAGTTAGCTGTCATTATAGAACCATTATTAATTGAATAAGTTGCGTTAGTGCCTGTATTAATACTTATTAATATGATGAATCCATCCACGGTTACAGAATTAATTCTTATCACATCCGGAGTTATAGTTATATTTGTACCCGTGTTATCTCTTACTGTTACTAACAATGATGATAGTGTAATTACTGGAATTGTTTTTTTTCTTGCTGAAAATTTGACATATATACTGCTTAAAGCATAACCAATTGAAAGACCTGCTCTCACTACCATAGACGGAATTGACCCTGTTTCATACACACTCAAATCAACAAGTGTATCTAGTATACTGTCATGCTCTTGCTTATTATTAACTTCTTCTTCTAACTTATTAATAGCACTTACTATATCTTGACTATAACTGCAACCTATTGTACCAACTTGTGGTGCTTGTGTTGATAGAATTTTGTAGTCTACTGTATAGACAGCGTTGGTGTCAAAATTAGCAATTGGTATATAATATGCACTGTTATTAATATCATCAGCAAGTTGTATCCATTTGCTAAAATCATAGATATTATTTTTGTATATACTACTTATTATTTCATCTTTATATTTAAGTGGTGTATTTACTACAGATGAAAGTTTATTATATGATAAATAGTAGTAAGTGCCATTGGATAAAGGATTAACAACTTCCCCCAACGCTATCCCACTATCTAAATACAAATAGTTATCTCCAACATCTAATAAAGGAATATCTCCATGTATATGAGTATTAACATCTGTTATAACTTCGGGATTAGCTAGTTTATAGTGAAGTTGGTAACCTTCATAGTTTGGCGCAATGTTGTTTTTGCACCATGTCAATAATGATATATTAGTTGAGCCATTATCAGCCTTTACAACTATATCACCACTTACAACACTCAATGAACTAGTTAAAGGTATATTAGTTGCAGTTGGTGTTCCTGTTACTGTTGCAGTTCCTCTTAAAGTTCCTGTTGCAGTTATAACCGCTACTATATCACCACTTACAAAAGCAGTACCGTTTGATGTTACTGTCAGTGCAGTTGTATTTGTTGTTGCACTTGCGCCCGCTTGTATCGATCCGTTTGGAACACTTCCATCTACTATACTTACCCAAGCACAATATCTTGTACCATTGTTATATATAGCTTTCCATCCATTCATAAAGGCTTTTACTTCATCATTATTTGGATTTATTGTTTCTGCCCATCCTGTGTCGGTGTCGCTTGCAGACACCCAAACTCCATTAAGAGAGGTCATATAAGTTGAATCAGTTGCATTTGCCATTAGTTGGTATTTAAGCATTTTACCATCATACTTTGAAGCAATACATTTGGATGAATCATCTGAAATATAACCAACTGGGAGTGGTGCGAAAAATGCTTTGTATCCTACATAATCTGAATTCATTTGCCAATCATAATCCTTACCAAACAATACTTTATGTTTCCAATTTATAGACCCTGTTACTTCTCCATTATCATAAACAAAAGAATCATCACTAGTGAATTTACCTTCTATTACTGTTCTTTCAAGTCTACATGATTTATATGATGTTGACGCTGTTGTTCCTTCTACTAACATAATACTATCTGCTGTTCCTGTTTGACTTGTACTAGCGTTTGTTATTGCGCCATAAATAACTGTATTACCTCCACTATTGAATGTACCAACCCCGCTTTTTAAAACCGTAGTTCCATCACTTGCTAAAATACTTAAAGTAGTACTTCCGCTAATATTCCCACTTAAATAATAATCCGTATTAGCTTTTACATTAATTTTATTAAGTTGAGAACCTCCGCCAGTTGCATTAGTTACAAGCTGAAATTTACCACTAACTATACTTAAAGTTGAATTTGTATTATTAGGTGTATACCATGCAATCCCTTCTTCACAATTTCCATTACGGAATAAATTATCATGCTTAATTTCTATATATGGGTTTTGTAAACATGAATAAGAATCTATATAAGGATAATTAGCTAATAAAGTTGTGGCACCTAGCGCATATTCTGCTGATGTTATTTCATTAACCATAATCCCATCAACATAGGCATATTGACCAATTGCACCATCAACACGAATAAAAATAAAATTAGAAATATTTAAGTCTGTTGGTTGAACAACGATACCAATTCTATTAAATTTAGTAGTGTCTGTTATTAAAGATGATGAAACATTATTGCCACCACTGGTATTGTCTTTCTTAAGAAATATGTCTGTTGCATTACCATTTTTAACATATGCAGAAATTAAATAGTATTTAGTTACATCTACACTTTTAGGTAAAGCTATATATATACCTCCAAGTATTGTAGTTAAAGTTATCTTAATCCCATTACCACCAAATACTTTATTAGTTGAATCTAAAGCGTGAGTTGTCCCATTATCCGCCCACTTACTAACATCTTCACAATTCCCATCTTTACCAGTTGCATTGAAATAACTTTTCCCTTGTATAGTTATTTTAGGCGAAACAGATACTTTTCCTGTATTAGTTATTTTACTATTCATTCCATAGGTAATTGATGGTACTGTTATGTTTGCATTATTTATGCTATTATTTAATTCATTTATTGCAGCAACTAAATTTGATTTTGCTGTAGTTGTTAATGAAGATAAAGCACCCTCATTATTTATAATTTCATTTATTGCTAATACTAAACTAGTTTTATTTGATGTACTTAATGTTGATAATAATCCAATTACTGCATCTATCTTATCCCAATTGGCATTTAGTATAGTATCAATGTTAAATGTATCCGTTGGATTAGTTATTGGATTGGCTTTATATAAACTTAAATTAGTTGTATTACTCGACATCTAGACACCTCCCGCAAATTTATTTAATTGTGTAGATTGCATTTGACTTAAAGT
>JGI24140J50213_10000864_pt1 | contig 13866 bp, 15 predicted proteins | sample BarGraIncu00222A_FD_50213 | JGI IMG/M metagenome (IMG submission 50213)
CCGTCGGGATGACAGGATTTGAACCTGCGGCCCCTTGACCCCCAGTCAAGTGCGCTACCAAGCTGCGCTACATCCCGGAACTCTCACCTGCGTAATGCTCAAGTGAGGCGAACGAAACCCTAGCGTACGAACGTCCTTGGCGCGGAACTGGGCCTGACAATCAGCCCTGCACTGACCAGCCGGCGCACGACGGAGATTCGTCTAGGGCTCTTGGCCCCCTACTTCTTGCGACGCTTCTCCCGCACTCGTACTGAAACCTCAATGGGGGTGCCCTCGAAGCCGAACTCCTCCCGGAGCCGGCGCTCGATGAAGCGCCGATATCCCGCCTCGAGGAAACCACTGGCGAAGACCACGAAACGTGGCGGGCGGGTGTCTGCCTGGGTGGCAAAGAGGATTCGTGGTTGCTTGCCCGAGCGCACCGGGTGAGGGTTGGCCGCCGTCACCGTGCCCAGGAAGGCATTGAGACGACCCGTTGACACGCGCGCGTCCCATGACGCGAGCGCGACCTCAAGTGCAGGAACGAGCCGGTCCGTATGGCGTCCTGTGAGCGCTGAGATGTTGACCCGGGGAGCCCAGGGGATCTGGACCAGCTCTTTCTCGATCTCGCGTTCGAGATAAGAACGGCGCTCCTCATCGAGCTTGTCCCATTTGTTGTAGGCCACCACCAGGGCGCGTCCGGCGTCGACGACCTGCTGGATGACACGGATGTCCTGCTCGGCGATGGCCTCTTCGGCATCGATCAGCACGACGGCCACCTCGGCCTTTTCCAGTGCTGTTTGGGTACGCAGCGAAGCGTAGAAGTCGGCTCCGCGAGTCTGGTGGACCCTGCGCCGGATACCGGCTGTGTCCACGAATCGCCAGGTCTTGCCGCCGAGCTCTATTAGCTCGTCGACTGGGTCGCGGGTGGTTCCGGCAACCTTGTCGACGACGACGCGGTCTTCCCCCGCCAGCCTGTTGAGCAGGCTGGACTTGCCGACATTGGGACGGCCCACCAGTGCCACTCGGCGCGGGCCGCCCCGGGCGTAGGCGTCACCGACCGCAGAGAACTTGGGCAGGACGTCGAGAACAGCGTCCAGGACGTCGCCGCTGCCCCGTCCGTGCAGGGCTGAGACCGGCCACGGCTGGCCGAGACCAAACGACCACAGCATCGCCGCGTCCGCTTCCGCGCGCTGGTCGTCGACCTTGTTGGCGACCAGGATGACCGGCTTGCCTGACTTACGTAGCAGCTTGACCACGGCATCGTCGGTGTCAGTGGCGCCGACCGTTGCGTCCACGACGAACATCACCACGTCAGCAAGATCGATGGCAATCTCGGCTTGCTCGGCCACGCGCAGGTGAATGCCGGTGGCGTCGACCTCCCAGCCACCGGTATCCACCAAAGTGAACCGGGTGCCGGTCCACTCGGCGTCGTAGGCGACACGGTCCCGAGTCACCCCGGGCACATCCTCGACGACAGCCTCTCGACGACCCAGGATCCGGTTTACCAGCGTCGACTTACCGACGTTGGGGCGTCCGATGATCGCCACCACCGGCACCGGGCCGCTCTGTTCGGCATCGAGGTCCTCGTGGCCCTCGCGTTCGAGCAGCGACACGTCCTGCTCGTCGAGCTCGAACTCGTCCAGGCCCACGCGCAGCGCACGCTCAACCGACAGGTCATCGACCTCGTTGCGGTCGACGGTCTCGGGGTGCTCGCTCACGGCAGGGGTCCTTCAGTCTTCAGGGGGTGCGGGATGGGCTCCGCTTGGCAACTACCCATTATCCCTTAGTTTCGGCGGCTCTCGTCCGCGAGCTTGCGATCGGGTGCCTTCTGGTTGCCCTCAGCAGCGGACAACAGCTCACGGGCGTGAGCGTTCTGGGTGCAAACCACGTCCAGCACGGCCTGCACCGACTGCTGGAGGTCCAGGTCTGAGGTGTCGACCAGTGTCACGCCCGGAGCTGCGTGCATGAACTGAGAAACCGTCGAGTCGTCGTTGTCCCGTCGCACGATCTGGTCTTGGGTGGCGGTGACCGAGGCGCTGCTGTCCTCACCATGGAGCTCTTTGGCCCGACGCGAGAGGCGGGTCTGCTGGTTGGCGGACAACAGGATCCGCACGCGAGCATCAGGTGCGACGACGGTAGTGATGTCGCGGCCCTCTGCTACCACTCCCCCGGCGTCCCGTACGGACTCGGCTATCAGCGCCCGCTGACGGGTGCACAGCTCATCGCGCACGCCGAGATTGACCGCGACCTTCGACACCAGCTCGGAGATCACACTCTCCCGGATGGCCTCGTCGATCGACACGCCGGCGACCTGTACCGACGGTGAAGCAGGGTCGGTGCTCATGTACAGAGGAAGGGCTTTGGCGGCTCGGGTCACGGCGCTCTGGTCGTCCAGGTCGATTCCCGTGTGCAGGCACCACCACGTCAAGGCCCGAAACATGGCGCCCGTGTCGAGGTAGGCCAGGTTGAGGCATTGCGCGACGGCGCGAGAGACGCTGGACTTGCCGGAGCCGGATGGACCGTCGATGGCAATGACGAGGGGCTTAGACGGGACGATCACGTGATCAACTTTAGGCCCTCTGGCGAGATGGGAGATCTCCGCCCGCGTGGCCAGGCGTGTGCACGTATTGGCCCGTAACGCCAGTGGCTAGGCCGGGCGTGACATGCAGGTGCCACCTGATTGCGCGGTTTAGTGCGCCGCGCCCGCGACGGGTCCGGTGAGATAGTGCTGTACGACGGGTCCGATCGCGACCACAAGCTGCTCAGGGGTCGCGTCCCGCACGGCAGGCAGCCCCAGCACGTACCGACCCAGCAGGAGTCCGCCCATCTGCGTGCCCACCAGCCCTGCGCGCAGCGGGCGGTGATCGTCGGCGACCACGCGCGCCACTGCTGTCAGGATGGTGCGCCCGAGGAGGTCACGCAGCACTCCTGCGGCGTAGTCGTGCGACATGCCGACACGGATGAGTCCCAAAAGCCGCCGCCGAATCTCCGGATCCGACTCCCAGAGCCCCAGCACTCTGCGCACGATCGCCTCACCGGCATGTTCGGGGTCCTTGTCCAGGCCGGCCAGCAGCACAGCGGGATCGACGGGCAGGACCAGGGCGGCACTGAGCAATCCCTCTTTGTTTCCGAAGTAGTGATGGATCAGTGCCGGGTCGACGTCGGCTCGGGCGGCCACGGCGCGCATCGTCGTACGATCGAATCCGAGCTCGGCGAACAGCTCGCCGGCTGCGGTCAGGATCTCCTCACGGGTGTCCGAACCGTCGACAGGACGCCGTCCCCGGGGCGGCATCAGGGGTCCTGCCTGGCGCGGGCAAGCACCATCATCCGTTCCTCTATGGTCGCTGCAACGCCAGTGACGTCGGCTGTCATCCCTGCGTCGGTGAGGATCGCCTGCACTTGGCCGGCGTCGGCATCGGCGACTCGCACGTCGCGCCCGGCCAGCATCACCGGCTGACCGGCCTCGTTGAGCACCGCGAACGCCCGTGCCCAGTCGTTGGTACGTATCGCGATGGCGGTCGTTGTGCCGATGATGTCGGCCTCGCTGCCCTGGGCAACCAGGCGTGCCGCCGACATCAGCAGAAGCCGGTCGCACTGCTCGGCCTCGGCCATGTTGTGCGTGGTGACCAGGACGCCGACACCCTCCTCGGCTTGCTCGTGGATGGTGTCCCACAAAGCCGCTCGGGCGAGCGCGTCGACCCCGGACGTCGGTTCGTCCAGAACCAGCACCTCAGGATCGTGCGCGAGGGCGGACAGGAAGGCGAGCTGTCGCTGGAGGCCGAGAGGCAGCTGCGCGACAAGGCGGTCGACCACCGGACGCAACGACTCGGGCAGCTGCGGCGGAGCAGTCCCGTACGCGTTACAGGTGAACGCGAGGTTCTCGGAAACGGTCAGATCCCGGTAGAGCCCGAGCCCTTGAGGTACGTAGCCGAGACGTCGACGCAGGTCCCGGTCCGGCCGGCCGCCGAGCAGCTCGACCTCACCGACAGTTGTGGCCAGCAGTCCGAGCAGCATACGGATCAGGGTCGTCTTGCCCGCGCCATTGGCGCCGAGCAGACCCACGACCTCCCCCGGCCCGACGTGCATCGTGACGTCCTCGACTGCTGTGAAGGCTCCGAACTTGCGGCTGACCCGCTCGGCCGCCAGGAGCACCCTAGGACGGGTTCCGGTCTGGCCAGGGGTGGTCATGTCGCCGGCGCCAGGTCATGTCGCCTGAGCATCGACAACGTGATAATCACGTCTTCCAGGTCCGGGGTCACGACCACGGCCCCGACAGGCACCTCGGCGGTGGCGGGCCAGTACTCGTGGTACTCGCGGCCGCGTCGCCACGCCCAGGTACGCCTCTGTGGGGTGGCGGTCTGGGTGATGGCGCCGCTGAACGAGGCGAACACGTCGGCCAGCGTTCCACTGGCCAGCGTTCGGCCCTCGTCCAGAGCCAGCAGGCTTGCGGCCCGCTCGGCCTCATCGAGGTAGGTCGTGGACATCACCACCGCAGCCCCCGCAGAGGCGGCTTCGGACACCAGCCGCCACAGGTCCACCCGGCTGACCGGGTCGATGCCCGTGCTGGGCTCGTCGAGTACCAACAGCGGAGGGTCGTGCACCATCGCCATGCTGAAGCCGAGCTTGCGACGCATGCCTCCGGACAGCTCTGAGGACAGTCGGTCAATGACGGGTCGTAGCTGGGCCCGGTCGAGCAGCTCGTCGCGGCGCGATGCCAGGGCGTCCCCCGTCAGGCCATAGATGCCGCCGACGAAGTTCATGTTCTGCGCGACCGACAGCGACAACCAGCTGCCCGCGCTTGCCGGCAGGTAGCCGATTGCCTCGCGCGGCGGAGCGTCGACCTCGCCCTGCTCGAGGTGTAGCTGCCCGACCAAAGTGCGCAGCAGGGTGGTCTTGCCTGCGCCGTCGCCGCCGACCACGGCAACCACCGATCCCGGCTCGACCACCAAGGTCACGTCGTCCAGGGCCAGGGTGCGACCAAAGCGCACGGAGGCGGACCGTACGGCGTAGGTCATGACCCGGCCCCGGGCTCACTGCCGGCCGCCAGGGTGGCTCGCCGGTCGGCCGGTTCGGCAGCAACAGTGCCACCGTGGCGCCGCCGGCCAGGCGCAAGGTCGCGACGGAAGCGCAGCGTGGCCCCGCTGAACACCACCGTGGCCATCACGGTGAGCATCAGGAACGGGAGCCACAGCGACGCCAGCGACGCACCCCTGAGCATCACGCCCTGAGAGATCATCGTGAAGTAGGTCAGGGGCAGCAGGTAACCGATCCACCTGACCCCCGCCGCCATCGAGTCGAGCGGGAAGATCACCCCTGACAGCAGGATCTGGGGCAGCAGGAACATGAAGGCGGTCTGGATCGCCTGGCCGGACGTCTGCGAGATGGTCGAGATGAAGACGCCGAGCCCGAGCACCACGAACAGGAACAACGCGGCTCCGAGGGTGAAGACGAAGGCATTGCCGTTGAAAGGCACACCGAACAGCAGCATGCCAAGGCTGGTGATGATGGTCATGTCGATCGCNGCCACCAGGAAGTAGGGCGAGATCTTCCCGAGGATCACGGTGCTGGGCTTGATGGGCATCACGGCGAGCTGCTCGCCACCAGGAAGTAGGGCGAGATCTTCCCGAGGATCACGGTGCTGGGCTTGATGGGCATCACGGCGAGCTGCTCGAGCGTGCCGGTCTCACGCTCGCGCACCAGGCCGATACTGGTCACGATCGTCCCGATGAACGTGAGGATNAGTCCGATGATTGCCGGGACCATCACCCAGGAGGTCTTGAGCTCAGGGTTGAACAGGATATGGGTGCTGACCTTGCCTCCCGATTTGTTGAGCACCGACACGATCGACTGCGAGGCGAACAAGTTTGATCCGTCGACGTCGGCGACCACGGGCTTGTGACCGGTGACGATGACGACGTTGACGGTCCTGTCCTGAAGCATCCGTACCGCGTCGCCCTGGTTGTCCGACGGCCGGATGACGGTGACGTTGAAGAACGAGGACGGCAACGTCGCGGCGAACGCGGTGGCCTGCGGCCCCACCACCGCGGCCTTGACGGTCTTGACCTCGAAGTTGGCCGCGTAGCCGAAGATCACCAGCAGCAGCAGCGGCATGGCGATCAGCATCGCCAGGGTGCGCTTGTCGCGGCGCAGCTCGCGGAACTCTTTGACGATCATCGCTCGCATGGGCCGATGCTAGTTCGAGTCGCCACCTAATACAACAGCTGATGAATTCGCCGTCCGCGCCGTGAAGATGTCGCCCCGGCAGGGTCTTCAGATGAGTGTCCCGCCATCCCACCAGCGCAGAACTCCAAGGGCGCGTACCGTCGCCCAGCGACTGGGGCCGGCGGGTTCCATCCGGAACCAGGTCTTGCCGGGATGAGCTCGCTGAACCGGCCAGGTTCCGTCGGCACGTCGAGCCCGCCGGATGACCTGGACGGCATCGCCCAGTCTCGGATCTGGGGCGGCACCGGCCGCGCGGAAGTGCTCGAGCCCGCGGAGCACGTCGAAATGCCACTGCGGCGGAAAGGGGAACCGGGTGAACGCCGGGTTCACCACCTCGCCGGTTCGATGCGAGCGGTACAGCTGGTGATCGAGGAAGAACGTGCGACCCGCCTCCATGGCGGCCGATACCGGAACCCCGCCTCCCGCGTGCTGGTACTGGAGCAGCGCCTCCAGCGCAGTGATGGAGGTGTTGAACGAGCCGTGTCGCGATCCCGAACGGACCGACTCACAGTTCCAGCCGCCATCTGCCAGCTGCTGGTCACAAAGCCACCGGACTGCGGGATCCACCCGGACGTCGTGGTCGCCGAAGGAGGACGCCAGCAGGACGAGCATCGCCGTGATGCAGGCCTCGGGCTGGCGGATGCTCTTGGTGAGGGTGAGGCCACCGTTGAAGAACCGGGCACCGTCCCATACCTGCCGGCAGCCGGCGATGGCCTGACGGTTACCTGGTGGCAGACCAAGCCAATGCAGCAGAAGCAGGGTGTATGTCGTCGAGGTCCATTTCGGGCTGTAGAGGCCGTCCGTCCAGCGACCCTCGGGGGACTGGGCCGCGAGCAGTTGGGCACCCCAGCCGGCGACGGCGACCGTTGCTCGTTCGGCGTCGATCTCCTCTTGTGGGGTGGCCGCGAGATGGGTAAGCACCTGCCACCTGATCGAGGGGTCACCCTGCAGAAGCCACATCATCACCGCCGCCTCAGAGCGATTCGACGCGGCAGCCCCGGATCCCCCAGCCCCGACGCCCGCCATCTTCATCGTCTCATCGTCGTGCCTCCCGGGGGTTTTCTGTAGCCCTACCCCACCAGGGCGTGGCCTCTCTGTCCTCCTTGGGCTTGGTCAGACCCGACGTCGTGGAGCCGACATCATGGTTCTTGCGGCGTGCCCAGCGCCTGCCGTTGCACCTCGGCGGTCTTGACAGGTTGGCCGCCAAGGCCACGAGCGGGTACTGGCTGGAAGGGGTTCGCCCCAGTCTGGTGAGTCCACCGCGTTGACGGGCTACTCATGAACGTGCCAACCCAGAGAGCTCAACGCAGCGATCAGGGCGTGGACTGCGGCGGGCAGCACGGCGAGCTCTGCGAGCCCGAAAAGCTGGCCGATCTCGTGCTCGAGGTGCAGGTCCTCCAGGTTGACCCCGGCATCGCCCACGTCGCGCAGCAGTCGACCCAAGGCACCAGGCTCATCGGGGACCACGACGACGACCGTGGCATACGTCGTCGGGGCCGCTCCATGCTTACCCGGGATGAGTGCGTGCCCGGCGTTGCCGTCTGCGACGATTCTGGCCAGGACCGCCCGCGCGCCGACACTGCCCCCGTCTGGGTCCGACTCCAGGTGGCGAAGGGCCGTCAGCACCCCATCGAGCTCGGCGGCGAAGGACTCGAGCACGCCACGGATCGCGCTCGCGTTGCCGGCAAGGATCTGGGTCCACATGCCCGGGTCGCTGGCGGCGATGCGGGTGACGTCGCGGATGCCTTGTCCCGAGAGGGCCACTGCCCCCGACGGAAGGTCGCGAAGTCTGCTCGCCACCAGGCTGGCGGCGATCTGCGGCACGTGCGAGACGACGGCGACGGCAGCATCGTGCTCATCGGGGGTCATGATGAGCACCACTGAGCCTGCCGCCTCGGCGATGGTGCACACCACAGTGACGGCTTCGGGCGAGGCTTGCGTTCCCGGTGCCACGACCCAGGAGCGCCCTTCGAACAGATCGGCCTGGGCCGCCATCGCACCTGACTTCTCCCTGCCGGCCATGGGGTGAGACCCGACATAACGCGACAGGTCAGCTCCGGCGCCCTGCAGGGCGCTCAGGACCGCACCCTTGACGCTCGCCGTGTCGGTGACCACGGCATCCGGCCACCGTGACAGCTCGGCGATGATCACGTCGGCCACCACATCAGGAGGAGCTGCCACGACGACCAGGTCCGGGACCGTTACCGTGTCGGCTGCCAGGACACCGGCGCCGAGATCGCGCGCCAGGGCCGCGGCTGTGGGCGATGGGTCATCCAGCGACACCTGAAAACCCGCCCGGCGCAGGGCCATGCCCAGGCTTGCTCCGATCAGGCCCGTTCCGACGATCCTGACCTGTCGCCCGACGGGAACCACGGCGGGCGTCACTGGGCGAGGTCTCGACGTAGCGCGGTGGCCCCCCGCAGGTAGACGTGCGTGATCTGGTCTCGGGGCAGCGTGGTGCTGACGTGGACCATCAACCGGATCACCCTCGGCATCGCACCCACGATGTCCAGCTCCTGGGCGCACATGAGCGGGACATCACCCAGTCCCAGCTCGCGCGCCGCCACGGCGGGGAACTCGCTGCGCACGTCGTGGGTGGCCGTGAACATGATCGAGATGACGTCGTCTTTGGTCAGTGCGTTCGCCTCCAGAACTGCCACGACGAGCTCGCGTGTCGCCGACAGCACGTGTTCGCGCTCGTCGACATCAAGCTGGATGGCACCTCTGATGGCCCGAACGGAACTGACCGGCATCCCCGTATCCCTCATCTGCGTAACGTAACCACCCAAGTGCATCTACCGCATTAGAGTCCGGCAGCTGAGTACAACGCACTGATTTCCGGCCGGTTGAGCGAGCGCATGCGCCCAGAGCGCAGATCACCGAGCCGGATGGGACCGACATCGGTTCGCACCAAGGTGACCACCGGGTGTCCCACCTCCTCCAGGAGCCGTCGCACGATGTGTTTGCGGCCCTCGTGCAGTTTGACCTCGACCAGTGCCTTGCCCGGGGCCGAGTCCACCAGCTTGAAGGAGTCGATCTTCACTGGCCCGTCTTCGAGCTCAATTCCGGTGCGCAGCCGCTTACCCAGATCACGCGGAACCGGCCCCGGGATCTGAGCCACATACGTCTTCAGGACGCCGTAGGAGGGGTGTTGGAGCCTTTGGGCGAGCTCGCCGTCGTTGGTCAGCAGCAGCAGTCCCTCGGTGTCGGCGTCCAACCGCCCAACATGGAAGAGGCGTTCCTTGCGGTTGCTGACGAAGTCCCCCACGCAGGGGCGACCGAGGTCGTCGCTCATCGTCGAGACCACGCCCAGGGGCTTGTTGAAGGCAAGGTAGACACGAGACTCGTCGAGCTGGACCCTCGAACCGTCGACGTGGACGGTCTGGGTGTCGGGGTTGATCCGCACGCCCAGCTCGGTTACCAGGTGCCCGTCGACCGTGACGCGGCCAGCGGTGATGAGGTTCTCGCACGTTCGCCGACTTCCCACCCCGGCTGCTGCCAGGAGCTTCTGCAGGCGCACGCCATCGGGATCATGGACATCGACCGCGACCCGTGGCTTCTCCCGCTCCTGGGGGAGCCGGGTGGGCTGACTGGGTTTGGTCGTGCCACTGCTGCCGCGCGCGGGGGCGCTGTCACGCTTGGCGGCACCGCCGCCCTGGGCGGCGCTGCGACGCTGGGGCGCGCCGCTGGTGGTGGGTTTGCGGGATCCGCCCGGACCACCACGAGCCGGGGTTCGTTCGCTCATGCCCGGCCAAGCTCTGCTAGTTCGTCGAGCACATCAACCTCGGGTAAGTAGGGGGCGAGGGCCGGCAGCTCATCCAGTGAGCCGAGACCAAGTCGCTGCAGGAAGTAGGACGTCGTTCCGTACAGGGTCGCACCACTTTCGCCTTCTTCCCTCATTTCCTCGATCAGGCCGCGGGTGAGCAGGGTCCGCACGACGCCGTCGACGTTGACTCCGCGGACGGAGCTGACCCGGGAGCGGGAAACCGGCTGCCGGTAGGCGATGACCGCCAGAGTCTCCAGGGCTGCCTGGCTGAGCTTGGCCTGCGCCCCGTCCAGGAGGAACTTCTCGACGACGGGCGCGTACTCCGAGCGGCTGTAGACCCGCCATCCGCCGGCAATCCCCCTGATGGCGAATCCCCGGTTGCTCTGGTCGTACTCGGTGGCCAGATCGTGCAGGTGTCCCAAGACGTCCTCCACGGGCAGCTCCAGAGCACTCGCCAGTGACAGCTCGGTGACCGGCTCGTCCACGACCATCAGAACGGCCTCGATCGCAGCCCGAGCACCCCCGGCAAAGTCGTTGATGTCGAAAGCGACCTGTTCCTGTTGGGTCTCGGCTGGGATGTCGCTCATCTGGGTTCACCCTCACTCACTGGCTGTGCACTGTCGACGCCCTGGCCCTCGTCTTGGCTGCTCGGAGAATCTTCGACGGGCTCGTCGAACTCGCTACTGACCCTGACCTCACCGTCGTCCTGGCCGGTCCAGGCGACCCTGAGCTCGCCCAGCGCCTCGCTCTGGTCGAAGGTGAGCACACTCTGGTGGAACAGCTCCAGCAGGGCCAGGAAGCGCGCAACGATGACCAGGGTGCTGTCGGCATCGGCAACCAGAGACTGGAACGAGCATGAGGGTGACTTCCGCAGCCGCGCCACGATCAGCGCGGCCTGCTCGCGGACGTTTACGGCGGGCGCGTGCAGGTGTTCCAGGCCCACCGTGGGTACTACCTTGGGCGCCATCGCCCGGGCGGCAATCATGGCCAGCTGCTCGGGCGTGATGCCCATCACCAGCTCCGGGAGCAGGGCAGCGAAATGGGGATCCAGACCTGCCTGTCGCGCCGTCATCCGGCCGGCAGTGGCAATCCGCAGTGCAAAGGTGCCAGCAACGTCTTTGAACGCCCGATACTGCAGCAGCCGTGCGAAGAGCAGGTCCCGTGCCTCGATCAGGGCCAGGTCCTGCTCGTCATCCGCCTGCAGCTGGGGCAGCAGGTGAGCAGACTTGATGTCGAGCAGGGTGGCGGCAACGAGCAGGAACTCAGAGGCCTGGCTCAGGTCCCATTCGGTCTCAGAAGCCTGATGAGCCCTAATGTGAGCCATGAACTCGAAGGTGACCTCGGCGAGGGCGATCTCGGTGATGTCGAGCTTGTGCTTGGCGATGAGGCCCAGGAGCAGCTCGAAAGGCCCCTGAAAGACATCCAGGTGGACCTCGAAGGTCTCACTGTCGGCCCTGCGTAGCACGCCACCGGGGGTCAGGTCAGAGCCCGCGGTGGGCGGAGTCGCAGGAAGGCCAGGTGTCGGCTCGCGCGGCACCGGCGAGCTGGACTCTAAGAAGGCCTCAACAGGCCCGCTGAAGACACTGGCAGTGACCTCGGAGGTTGAGGTCTGGGCCATGGCGCTCAGGCTGCCCCACCCCGCGCGATGAGCTCGCGCGCCATCTGCCGGTACGCCTCGGCCGCTGAGTGGGTCGAGGCATAGGTCGTAATGGGCTCTGCGGCAAGCGAGGAGTCCGGGAACTTCACGGTGCGGCTGATAACCGTGTGGAAGACCAGGTCGCCGAAGTGGTCGACAACGCTGCGCACGACCTCCCGGCTGTGTAGCGTGCGGCTGTCGTACATCGTGGCAAGAATTCCATCAACCTTCAGTCGAGGGTTAAGGCGGTCGCAGATCTTGTCGATGGTCTCGACCAGCAGGGCAACGCCCCGCATGGCGAAGAACTCGCATTCCAGCGGGATGATCACGCCATGGGAAGCGGTCAGGGCATTGACGGTCAGCAGACCCAGCGATGGCTGGCAGTCGATGAGGACGACGTCATACTCATCCTCGATCGGGCGGAGCACCCTCGCCAGCACCATCTCTCGGGCAACCTCGCCGACCAGCTGAACCTCAGCCGCCGAGAGGTCGATGTTGGCCGGGATGATGTCGAGATTCTCCATGTTGGTGCGCTGGACCACGTCGTGGATATCGTGTCCGCGTTCGACAAGGAGGTTGTAGATCGTGACCTCCAGCTCGTACGTCGGGACTCCCAAGCCGACCGACAGAGCGCCTTGCGGGTCGAAATCGACCAGCAGGACCTTGCGGCCGAGCTCGGCCAGGGCCGCGCCGAGGTTGATGGTGCTCGTCGTCTTGCCGACGCCCCCCTTCTGGTTGCACATGGCGATGATCCGCGCCGGGCCATGGCTGCGGAGGGCAGCGGGTTCTGGGAAATCGGGCATGACGCGACCGGTGGGTCCCACCTGCCCAGCCCCGACATTCTGGGTGCCGGGCAGGTGGGCCGGGTTTCGCTCTGGCGTCTCCACGACAGCGGTGGCACCGGAGCTGTTGGGGGTCAGGCCGCTGGCGGTCGGACCCTCGTTGGTCGGACTCTCGGTGGCCGTAGTCACCACGTTAGTCACAGGTGTTCCCTCCCAGCGTGGTCGAAAGCTCGTCGGTTAGTCTCGCTGATCGCGTCGACCCTAGTCGCGGCGAGGGTCCCGATTCAAGGCAGCACGCCGACGGTCACGAACAGATCATGATCATCGTGCTCGGGGATGGGCCTCTGCGTAGACCTCCCGCAGGTGCTGGACGGTGACCATGGTGTAGATCTGCGTCGTGGTCACCGAGGCGTGACCGAGCAGTTCCTGGACCACTCGTACGTCGGCCCCGCCATCCATCATGTGCGTGGCGAAGGAGTGCCGCAGGGTGTGGGGGCTGACCCTCCCACCGAGTCCGGAGCGATCTGCGGCAGCATGGATCACGGCCCAGGCACCCTGGCGTGAGAGTCGCCCGCCGCGATGGTTCAAGAACAGCGCTGGCGTGCCCTTGCCCCGAAGTGCCATCAACGGACGGGCCCGAACCGTATAGGCCGCGACGGCGTCGCGCGCGAAGCTCCCGAGCGGAACGACACGTTCCTTGCTTGCCTTTCCCAAGAGCCGTACGGACCCCGCAGCGTGATCGATCTCCTTCAGGTCGATGTCATCGACGTCCAGGCCAACCACTTCGCTGATTCGCGCACCGGCACCGTACAGAACCTCCAACAGTGCGCGATCGCGCATTGCTGCGGGCGTATCTCCCAGGCTGGCGGCCATCAGGAGGCTCTCCACGTCCGTGACCGAGATGGCCTTGGGCAGTCGTTTGGGCACCTTGGGGGGTGGCACACCTTCGGCCGGATCTGTGACCGTCACGCCTTCAAGGGCCAGAAACCGGTGAAAGCCGCGTACGGCCACCAGGGTCCGGGCTGCCGAGGACGCCGACAGCGGGTGGCGCTGGGGAGTTCCTTCCCGTAGGCAGGCAAGGAACTCCGTAACGTCAGACTCACGTACCACGGCCGGGTCGCTGACTCCGTGAGAGCCCAGGAACTGCACATATCGGGTCAGGTCCCGCTGGTAGGAGGTCAGCGTGTTCTCCGCCGCCCCGCGTTCGACTCGCAGATGGGCCAGCCATCCACGAGCCGACCGCGTCAGAGGTGTGTCGACGTCGGTACCAACCCCCTGAGCCCGGGGGGCGTTGACGTTCCCGTGGCTCATCGGCTGTGCGCGCGGACGCTCAGCGCAGCACCTCGTCCAGACTCAGCGACGCGAACCCGTGCGCGTCGCCCACCGGGCCGTAGATGATCTGACCGTTGTGAGTGTTCAGACCCAGGGCCAGGGCGGGGTCGGCTTGCATGGCCGTGCGCCAGCCATGGTTGGCGAGCTCG
>JGI24140J50213_10000865_pt1 | contig 13864 bp, 10 predicted proteins | sample BarGraIncu00222A_FD_50213 | JGI IMG/M metagenome (IMG submission 50213)
GACCTTGTTCGCCGCACTCAACGTTGCCAACGGGCAGGTGATCTCTCGAGTTCGAACTCAGCACCGGCATCAGGAATTCCTCGATTTTCTGCGCCAGATCGACAAGCAAACGCCGCCCGATTTGGAGCTGCACCTGGTCGCGGACAACTACATCACCCACAAGCATGCCAAGGTCAAGGCGTGGCTGGCACGCAAACCACGCGTTCACATGCACTTCACGCCCACGTACAGCTCGTGGATCAACCAGGTGGAGCGCTGGTTCGCTCTCATCACCGAGCGCGCCATCCGGCGCGACTCCTTCACCAGCGTGCGCGAACTCAAGCAACAGATTGAGCTATTCGTTCAGCGTCACAACGTCGACACCACGCCGTTCAACTGGGTCGCTACCGCGGACTCGATACTGCAGAAGGTCGAGAAAATCGCAAAACGTATTTCCGCGACAGGACACTAGACGCGCGTTTCGCGGCCCTTCCAGTAGGGCTCGCGGAGCTTCCGCTTGAAGATCTTGCCGGTCTCTTCGCGGGGCAGCTCTTCGTGGAAGGCCACGTGGCGCGGAACCTTGTAGTCGGCAAGGCGCTCGCGCACCCAGGCCTGGACCTGCGCCGCGTCGACACGGGACCGCTCGACCGGCTGGACCGCGGCGACGAGCGCCTCGCCGAACTCGTCGTCGGGGATGCCGAAGACGGCGCAGTCGGCAACGCCCGGCATGCACATCAGCGCGGCTTCGATCTCGGCCGGATAGATGTTGACGCCGCCTGAGATCACCATGTCCGAACGGCGGTCGACGATATAGAGGTAGCCCTCGGCGTCGAGATAGCCGAGGTCGCCGAGCGTCCACAGGCCGTCGAGCTCGATGGCGCGGCGCGCCGCGTCATTGTTCGCATAGGTGAACTCGGGGACGGCCGGGTCCCGGGCATAGAGCAGGCCGACAGTCCCGGACGCGACCTCCTGCCCGTTGGTGGACAGCACCTTGAGCTCGACACCGGGCATCGCGCGGCCCGCCGACCCCGGCTTGCGCAACGCCTCGGCGCTGTCGACGTGCGAGATCCAGCCGAGCTCGCTGGCCGCGTACGTCTCGTGAAAGACCGGGCCCCACCAGTCGATCATCTGCCGCTTGATCCCGGGGGCGCAAGGCGACCCGGTCGAGGCGACGAACTTCACCGAGCTCAGGTCGTACCGCTTCTTCCGCTCGGGATCGAGGCGAAGCAGCCTGACGTACATCGTCGGCACGAGGTACAAGTGCGTGATGCGTTCCGCCTCGATGAGTTGCAGCGTCCGCTCGGCGTCGAATTTCGGCTCGACGACGAGATGCGCGTCGTTCAGCGCCGCCTGGACGACATACGCGACGGGTGCCGAGTGGTAGAGCGGCGCGCTGATCAGCGCGCGCATTCCGGCCTCGATGCCGAGCACCCGGCGGCTTCGCTCGGCGATCAGCGCCAGCTGCTCGGGAGTCGCGGGCTCGCGCTTGATGCCCTTGGGCAGGCCGGTCGTTCCCGAGGTGTAGACCATCGCGCTTCCCGGCACCTGCTGCGCCGCGATCGGGCCGGTCGCCGCGTCGCGAAACGCGTCCCATCGTTCCAGCTCTCGGCCGACGTCGGGTGGCGATTCCGGCACGAGCGAAAAGGCACGGCGTGTGCACTCGAGCGGCTCGACGACGAAGACGCGCACGCCCGGTGGGACGGCGCCCGCGATCTGCCCGAGCAGGTCGGCGTGGACGACGAGCAGCTTCGCCTGGCTGTCGGCCAGGATGTGGCGCACCTCGGCGCTCTTGAAGTGCCAGTTGACCATGCACCAGCGCGCGCCGATCCAGCGCGCCGCGAGCATGAGCTCGAGCATGACGGGCTCGTTGCGAAGCATCAGGGCGACGACCTCGCCGGGGCCGAGTCCGGCATGGCGCAGGGCCGTCGCGGCGCGCGTGTAGCGGGCGTGGAAAGCCTCGCCACTCTGCCTGCTGTCGCCGAACTGAACGAGCGGTTTCATCGATGTTTCCTGTGCGACGCGAGCCCGCCCGGCAACGCCCGGCAAGCTATCCGCGGCGCAGTATCCGATGGACCCGGGTCGGCGTCCACGCGTCCCGCTGCAGTTCGGCGAAGCGCACGGGAAATAAATCTGCGCTCCGCTGTCGAATCCGGGCCACCTTGAACGTCATGGCCTGTCGAAGCGACGAGCGGGAGCGGTCATGATCATCGGAAGGATTCGTCGGGCGAGCGTGCTGCTCGCGCTGCAGTTGCTGCTCGCGGGCTGCGCCGGACTGCCGCCGCGGCCGGCCGAGCCGCCGACGTTGGCGATCGCTCCCGGCAACGAGACGACGCTGCAGCGCGTCGCCGTCGCGTCAACGAGGGATTTCCTCGAATCGGGCTTCCAGCTCCTGCCGGTGGCAACCGCTTCGCTGGAGGCCCGGCTCGCGCTCGCGGCGCGCGCCGAGAAGACGCTCGACCTGCAGTACTTCGAATGGTCGAACGACCCGACCGGACGCTACCTGCTGAAGACGCTGCGCCTCGCGGCCGAGCGCGGCGTGCGCGTTCGCGTCCTCGTCGACGACCTGCACAGCAGCGGCGCCGACACGCTGCTCGCCGGACTCGCCGCGTTCGACAACGCGCAGGTGCGGCTCTTCAACCCGTTCGTTCGCAACCGCGGCTCGCTCGCTTTCAAGCTGGCGAGCTCGCTCGACGACCTGGGCCGGGTCAACCACCGCATGCACAACAAGATGTTCGTCGCCGACAACGCGCTCGCCGTGTTCGGCGGCCGCAACATCGCCGACGAATACTTCATGCGCGCGACGACGCGCAACTTCATCGACCTCGACATCCTCGCCGCCGGACCGATCGTGCAGGCGCTGTCGGCATCGTTCGACACCTACTGGAACAGCGAGTATTCCTATCCGATCGAGGCGATCGTCCAGCCCGGAGCGGCAACACGCGAAGCGCGCCGCGCCGCCTTCATCGCGGCGCTGGAGACGACCGGGCCGCCGCCTCCGGATCGGACCGTGCCGCCGCGCTACGCCGCGTACGTGAAGGTGCCTGCCGATCTCGACGCCGGCCGCATCCGGCTCGTTCCGGCGCATGGCGAGCTGCGTGCCGACCCGATCGACAAGATCGCCGGAACGCGGGTGACCGAGCGCACCGGCACCGTCCGCGCCTTCGTCGGCGAGTTCACGCGCGCGGCGCAGCAGGAGGTGGTCGCGATCTCGCCCTACTTCGTGCTCGGCAAGGCCGGCATGGAGACGGCCGAGATGCTGGGCGAGCGCGGCGTTCGCATGCGCGTGCTGACGAATTCGCTCGCCGCCACCGACGAGGCCGTCGTCCACGGTGGCTACCAGCGTTACGTCGTTCGCATGCTGCAGGCGGGCATCGAGGTGTTCGAGCTGAGCCCGTCGCTGGCGCGGCAGAGCAGCAGGCTCGGCCGCTTCGGCGACACGTCGGGAATGCTGCACGCCAAGATCATCGTCGTCGACCGGGCGCGCCTGTTCATCACCTCGCTCAACCTCGACGGGCGCTCCGAGCGCTACAACACCGAGATCGGCGTCTTGATCGACAGCGGCGAGCTGGCCGAGGACGTGCTCGACATGCTCGACTTCGAAGGCAGCTCGTACCAGCTGCGCCTCGCACCGGGCGGCGACGGCCTCGAGTGGATCTCGGGCAGCGGTGAGCGCCAGAAGGTCTACAAGAACGACCCCGAGGCGAGCTTCTGGAGCAAGTTCAAGGCGAGCGTGATCGGCCGGCTCCTGCCGGAGAACTGGCTCTGACCACCGAGTTGCTTCGATCGCTGCGCGCCGCGCCTGGTACGCTGTCCCGCCCAACTCCGGCCTTCAGCGGAGGCTCACCGTCTCGCGCTTCCACGCCGGATCCTGCCAGCGCTGGAACGCGCCAAGCAGCGACGGATCGCCGGCCTGGCGCTCGGTGGCGAGCGTCTCGAGGCGGATGACCTCGAAGCTGCGCTTCACCCGGCCCTCGCCGCGCGCCTCGCGCGCCACCAGCACCTGGCGGCCTCCCGGGACCCAGCCGGCGAACTCGACGTAGCCGATCCCCGGCGCAGCAGTCGTTGGCGGCAGCACCTGCACCGACCAGCCGCCGCCGGCGTGGCGCGTGAAGATCCAGAGCTCGCGCCACGCGTCCATCGGCTGCACCGCAAGCGCCAGCGCGTTGCCTTCGCGGCTCAGCGTCGCCGACTCGGCCCAGACGATGCCGAAGGTGCAGCGCCTGAGGAGCGGCGCGCGCTCGTCGTGCCTGGCGTCGACGAGCACGACGCAGGTCTCGCCGGTTTCGCCCGCGCGCGTCAGCACGCCGACGCTGCGCGGCGTCTTCGCGACGATCGGCGCAGCGGCCCAGCGCGAGGCACTGACGCGGATCGCCGCGTCGTTCCAGGCGGAGAGGTCGTCGTCGGCGAGCTCGCTGCGGTCGACGGCAGCGAGCTCGACGAGAGCGCGCCGGGCCGCGGCGGCTTCGGCCGCTGCGTCGCCGCGGCGCGCGTGCTGGTAGGCCAGGCCGCTCCAGACGCTGGCGCGGCGCATCGCGACGCGGTTCTTCAGCGTGGCGGGAAGCTCGGTCGCATCGACGCGATCGAGCACCTCGGCGCGCCACTCGTCGACGCGCTGGCGCTCACTGGCCGGCGTCGCCGGATCGATGCACTCGGCTCGCGTCAGGCCGAGCACGGCACGGGCACGTTGTTTCGGATCGGCCGTCGGCATCGCGAGGACGCGGCGAAACGCCTCGCCGTCGTAGCAGATACGCATCGCGCCGTCGCGCTCGTAGCTCCTGAAGGCGACGCCGTAGCGCGCTGCGACCTCCAGATGCGCGGCGAGCGCCGCCTCGGCGCGGCCGGTCGTTGCCGTCCCCGCAGCGCCGCCCACCGAGGCGCGCTGTGCGATCCGGTCGGCCATCGTGCCGATCGCGTCGAAAGCTTCGGCGCCCGCAGGACCGCGCAGGGCTTCGGCGGTCGCCGCCTTGAGGTAGGCGGCGGCGAAGCCGATGCCGAGCGCTTCGGCACCCGGCGTCTCGCGGACGAAGCGGACGACGGCGAGCAACTCTTGCGCTTGTTCGGCGGACGTCGACGTGCGCCGGACGCGGCTCGCGTCGACGAAGCCGCCGCGCTCGCGCCGGTAGTCCCAGACCTGCAGGTAGTCGAGCCGCTCGCCGCGCACCTCGACGACCTCGCCTTGCCAGAGCAGCGCCTGCTGCTGCGCCGCGTCGTGCGGGCCGGCGCGCAAGGGCGTCTGGTCGCGAACGACGATGGCGAGCGACGCGGGTGCCTCCGCCGCAGTGGCGGCGTGCGCCGAAAGCACGAGTGCGCAGGCGACGCCCGCGCCGAGCAGCAACGCGCTCGCGCGATGCACGACGATGGCGCGCGCGCTCATTGCGTCTCCTTCTCTACGCTTGCTTCGCCGGCGGCAGCGTGCCGCTCCGCCGCCGCATCGCCTGCGTTCAGCACCGCTTCGCGGCGTTGCCCGCCGAGGAGCGCGGCGCCGACGAAGCCGCCGTCGGCCGAAGGCGGCGCGATGATGACCTGGATCTTGTCGGAGAGCTTGTCGGCGAGCGTCTTCTGGATCAGCAGCGGATGCCGGCTGATCAGCTCGCCTTCGCGCGCCATCTGCTCGGCGTTGATCTTGCCGACACGATCCATCCGGTAGGCCTCGGCGTCGGCGAGCTTCTGCCGCGCGTCGGCTTCGCCGGTCGCCTCGATGCGGCGCGCCTGCGCGTTGCCTTCGGCACCCTTGATTCGCGTCACCTTCTCGGCCTCGGCCTCGAGCTGGCGCTGCTCGATCTGCCGCTGCTTGAACGGCAGGACGTGCTTCATCGCTTCTTCCTGCGCCTTGGCGGCGATGATCTGCTCGCGTCCAGCCGCCTCGGCGGCGACCTCGCGGCGGATCTTGTCGGCCTGCGCGACGAGCTCGGTCTCCTTGACCTGCTTGTCCTTCAGCTCGAGCGTGTACTTCATCTTCTCGCTCGCGAGCTCTTCGGCGAGCAGCCCCTCCATGCCGTGCCGATAGTCGGCCGGCAAGTCGACCTTGCCGATCTGCACGCCGTGCAGGACGATGCCGTCGGCGGCCAGGCGCGGCTTCAGTTCGTTCTCGACGACCTGCTGGATCTCGGCGCGCTTGCTCGAGAAGATCTCGCGCACCGTGTAGTGCGCGATCACCTTGTAGGCGACGCCCTGCACCGCGGGCTCGACGATCTCGACGCCGATGTTGTCGGGCAGGCTTTTGGCCATCGCCGCGACCTTGGCCGGGTCGAGCGCGTAGCGGATCTGCAGGTCGATGCCGAGCGAGAGGCCTTCGAGCGACTGCAGCGGCGCCGGCCCGTCTGCACGGCTCATCTGCACGGCGCGATAGGTCTGGTCGCGCAGCGGAAAGACGCGCATCTGCTGCAGCCCGGGAACGACGAGCACGCTGCCCTCGCGCCACTCGTCGACGCTGCCGGTGACGCGGTTGACGCGAACGCCGACCTCGCCACGGCCGACGTTGGCGAGCGGCGGATGGCTGAGCAGCAGCCAGGCCAAGGTGCCGACGACGGCCAGTCCGATCAGCGGCCTCTTGGCCGCGGCGAGCCGGCGCATCGCGAGCGACCTTGCCGCCGGCTGCGACCCATCGTCGTTGGCCGCCTTGGGCCGCGACGCGAACCAGCGGCGGATCGATTCAACCAGGGTCTCGAGGCGCGGATGCATGGCGTTGACTCCTTCGTCGTGGTTCGCGACAACGGCGCCGCGATGCAGCCACTGTCGCGCCGGGTCATGCGGCCCGTATGAAGGACGCGCGAAGGAAATGCGAAGCGCGGGCGAACGATTCGCCGCGACGATCGACAGGGCGACGATCAAGCGCGCAGGCCTTCGACGCCGACCTGGCGCAGCNGGTCGGGCAGCGTCTTGCCCGGCTCGTCGCGGAAGCGCTCGGCGAGCACGTCGAGCGCGGCGATGCGGTCGACGCGGAAGTTGCGAAAGCCTTCTCGCGTCTCGCACCACGCGGCGAGCGTCCAGAGAGCGAACGCGCGATCAGCGCGTCGCCTGCGTCACCGCGTGCTCCCAGCGCTGCATCAACTCCGCCGCGCGCTCGCGCGACAGCGTCGGATGGAAGGTCCTCTCGATCTGCCACTGCGCGGCGAGCTCGTCGGTGCCCTCGTAGACGCCGCAGCTGAGCCCCGCGAGGTAGGCTGCGCCAAGGGCGGTCGTCTCCGTCACCTTCGGGCGCAAGACGGGGATGCCGAGCAGGTCGGCCTGGAACTGCATCAGCAGGTTGTTGGCCGACGCGCCGCCGTCGACGCGCAGCTCGGCGACCGGCGCTGCGCCCGCGGCGGCAGCGTCCTTGCTCATCGCCTCGAGCAGCGCCGCGCTCTGGAAAGCGATCGACTCGAGGGCGGCGCGGGCGATATGCGCGATCGTCGAGCCGCGCGTCAGGCCGACGATGGCACCGCGCGCGTCGGGCTGCCAATACGGCGCGCCGAGGCCGGTGAAGGCGGGAACGAACATGACGCCGCCGTTATCGGGAACGCTTTCGGCGAGCTGGCCGACCTCGCCACTCGTGCTGATCGCCTTGAGACCGTCGCGCAGCCACTGCACCACGGCGCCGCCGATGAAGACGCTGCCTTCGGTCGCGTACTGCGCCGGTCCTGCGCCCTGCGCGGCGCGCGTCGTGATGAGGCCGTGCGCCGAGGTCTCGGCGACGGTGCCGGTATTCATCAACATGAAGCAGCCCGTGCCATAGGTGTTCTTCACCTGGCCGGGGCGAAAGCACGCCTGGCCGAACAGCGCGCTCTGCTGGTCGCCGGCGACGCCGCCGATCGGCAGCGACGCGCCGAGGAGATCGGCAACGCTTCGTCCGTAGACATGGCTCGACGCATGCACTTCGGGCAGGAGCGCGCGCGGGATGCCGAGCGCGCCGAGCAGCTCGTCGCTCCACGCGCCTTCGTGGATGTCGAACATCAAAGTGCGCGAGGCGTTGCTCGCGTCGGTCGCGTGCTGGGCGTTCTTGCGGGTCGCGTCGGCGGCGCCTCCGGTCAGCAACCAGATCAGCCAGGAATCGACAGTGCCGAAGGCGAGCTCGCCGCGCCCGGCCGCGGCGCGTGCACCGGGCACGTGGTCGAGGATCCAGGCGAGCTTGGTTCCGGAGAAGTAGGCATCGAGGACGAGCCCGGTGCGGGCCCTGAACGTCGCTTCGAGGCCGCGCTGCTTCAGCGCTTCGCACGCCGGCGCGGTACGCCGGTCCTGCCAGACGATGGCGTTGACTAGCGGCTCGCCGCTGGCGCGGTTCCACACGATGGTCGTCTCGCGCTGGTTCGTGATGCCTATCGCCGCGATCTCGTTCGCGGCGAGGCCCGACTTGGAGAGCGCCTCGCGCGCGGTCGCGATCTGCGTCTCCCAGATCTCGCGCGGGTCGTGCTCGACCCAGCCGGGTTTGGGAAAGATCTGCCTGAATTCGCGCTGCGCCAGCGCCACGATCCGCCCTTGCGCATCGAAGACGATGGAGCGCGAGCTCGAGGTGCCCTGGTCGAGGGCGAGTAGGTGGGCGGGATGATGCGGCATCGTCGTGTCTCCTCGATGCAAGAATAGTCGCGATGCCGACGTCCACCGCAGATCCCCCAGACACCGCCGACGTCGTCGTCGTCGGCGGCGGCGTCAACGGCGCGGGGATCGCGCGCGACCTCGCCGGCCGCGGCGTCCGCGTCCTCCTCTGCGAGAAGGACGATCTCGCCTCGCATACCTCGTCGGCGTCGACCAAGCTCATCCACGGCGGACTGCGCTATCTCGAGTACAACGAGTTCTCGCTGGTGCGCAAGGCGCTCGCCGAGCGCGAGGTGCTGCTCAAGAGCGCGCCGCACATCATGCGGCCGCTGCGCTTCGTGATGCCGCACGATCCCTCGATGCGCCCGGTGTGGATGATCCGCATCGGCCTGTTCCTCTACGACCACCTGGCGCGGCGCGAAGTCCTGCCGCCCTCGCGCACCGTCGACCTGCGCAAGCACGTCGCCGGCGCCCCGCTGAAGCCCGAGTTCACGCGCAAGGGCTTCGTCTATTCCGACGGCTGGGTCGACGACGCGCGCCTCGTCGCGCTGTGCGCGCTCGACGCCGCCGAGCACGGCGCGACGGTGCTGACGCGCACCGCCTGCGTCGACGCCGAGCGCGGCGCCTCGCGCTGGCGCGTGCGCCTGCAGGCGAGCGACGGAACAACGACCGAGGTGACGGCGCGCGCCCTCGTCAACGCGGCCGGGCCGTGGGCGGCGCAGTTCCTCATGGAGCACGCCCACCGCGTCGACCGCGTCCACCTGCGCCTCGTCAAGGGCAGCCACATCGTCGTCCCCAAGCTCTTCGATCACGGCCACGCCTACATCTTCCAGAACCGCGACAAGCGCATCATCTTCGCGATTCCCTACGAGGGCGAGTTCACGCTGATCGGGACGACCGACGTCGAACATCACGGCGCGATCGGCGGGGCGCACGCGTCGCCTGAAGAGATCGACTATCTCTGTGCCCAGGCGACGCGCTACTTCGCCCAGCCCGTCACGCCGGCGCAGATCGTCTGGACCTACAGCGGCGTGCGGCCGCTGCTCGACGACGAAGCGGGAAACCCCGCCGCCGTGACTCGCGACTACCGGCTCGAGTTCGACTTCGGCGACGACGGCGCGCCACAAGCGCCGTTGCTCTCGGTCTGGGGCGGCAAGCTCACGATCTTCCGCAAGCTCGCCGAGGAGGTTGCCGACCTGCTCGTTCCCGCGCTCGCGGCATCGATGCGCGAGGACGCGCCGGAGCGCCCCGGGCTCGGCGCCGCATGGACCGAAGGCGCGCCGCTGCCCGGCGGCGACCTGCGCCGCTGGCTCGGCGCGGCGGCGCCCCCGGCGCACGACGTCGTCGCCACCTTCGACCGTTTCGCCGCCGCGCTCATGGCGCGTCACCCGAGCGTTCCGGCGCGGCTCCTGCAGCGCCTGGCACGCGCCTACGGCACGCGCGCCGAGGCGATCCTGAAGGACGGGCTCGGCGTCGAGGTCGCGCCGCTCGTGTTCGGGGCCGAGCTCGCCTACCTGCGTCGGGTCGAATGGGCGCGCAGCGGCGAAGACGTGCTGTGGCGTCGCAGCAAGCTCGGCCTGCATCTCGCCGCCGCCGAGCGCGACGCCGTGTCGTCCTGGATGACGAAGGCTTCCTGAGCGCGCTGCCCGCGCGCCTGAGGGAGAGCGGCTGAAGATCTTGCGCCGGTCCCGTCCGAAGCTAGTGTGGTGCGGCCGGGTGTCGGCTTTCCACGTGCCGTGTCGAACAGCCGTTCACGGACCCGTTGCCGGCTTAGTTAGGTCAGCAGCAACGGACTGCCATGAAGCCGAACCTCGGACGTTGCTCGTGCAAACGGTGGCACCCAACGGAAGGTGGTTACCTCACTCGCGGTTTCCTCTTGCGTTCGGTCCCATCGACATGCGGCGGTCAGCCGGCGATCAGCCAGTCGGTGGCTTGCGCGCTTGCGCTGTTGGGGAAGATTCTCACCGGGCATGGCATCGCAAAGCTGAAAACGCGAGTGAGGTTGGCGATCCATTCGACGTCGGTCACGACAGCGATCCTTTCCCACGCCTTCCAATGGGCGACGCCGAGCTTGAGGTCGTCCCACATCGCTCCCGCGGTGAACCCCTTGAACTCGGGACCGAGTCGGTAGAGAAGGCGCAGCTTGTCGAGCCGCTTCAGCCTCGATTCGACGGTCGGAAGGAAGACGCCTTCATAGTCGCTCGCACTCACTTGACCGGTAGCGATGATGCCGACGATATTGTCAGGAAGGTCGGAAATGAGTTCGATCATGCTCGTGCTCCATCGGTTGAGTGGAAGACAGCGCCGGCTCGAGCCGGCGGCAGAATGCATTGGACGGCAGGATCGGCAGCGAGTTCGACTTTGAAGTCGATCAATTCATCGCGCCTGCAGACCACGCATGCCCACCTCAGGGTGTCAACGTTGTCTTGGGTGCCGCGCGGCAACCAGAAGCTGAACATCCGTCCGGGCGGTCGGAGCCGATCTCTGGCCTTCGCCAGCCAGCCGCCAAGCTACCCAAGCGCAGCGAACCGTTCTTCGGCCCTGAAGCGTCGGCGCGGATCGCTGCTCTTCCTTCAGGGCCCTTATGGCCGAAACGTCACCCGGGAAGTCGCATCTACCCCTTCGCGCCGCGCCCTCGCGGCATTTCCGCGGGCTTCGCGCCCGCGCGACCGGCGGGCTAGGGCTTGCGGTCGCCGTCCTTGTTCGGAGCGGTCTTCACCGCCACCGTCGAGCCGGGCGCGGTCTTGACTGCCATGGTGCTATTCGGTGCGACCTTCCACGCCATCGTGCCACCAGGCGCAGTCTTGACGGCCATCGTGCTCGCCGGCGTGGTCTTAGCCGCCATCGTGCTCTTCTTGTTGTCGTCCTTACTCTTCTTCTCGTCCTTCGCCAGCGCGACGCCGGCGATCAGGCCCGACGCGACGATGATGCTGCCGGCGCGCGCCGCGGTCTTGAGCGTGCTGCGGCCGCGGCCGCTCTTCCTGTGGCTGTCTGTCATGAGGTTCTCCGGAAGTGGGTGGCGCAGTCAAAGACGCAAACGCGGCGCGAAAGGGATCACCTTGCGTGACACGTCCGCAAGAAGCCGACCGTCGCGCGCGCCTGCAGACCGGCAGCCACCCCGCGCCCGGGATCAAACGGCCGGCCTCCTGGATGCGGGCGCTCTCGTTGCTGTCTTCCTCGAGGCGCCGGCCATGGCGCTCTTCAGCATCTTCTCGAACTCGCGGTTGAACTCGCCCGTGATGGTTTCGGGGTCGGGCACCAGACGGGCGTCGCCGATCACGGTCAGCGAGGCCATGCCACGGTAGCTCAGGATGCTGACCGCCATGCCAAGCTGCTTACCTGGATGCGGCGCCCAAGGCAGGATGCGGTCGATCGGCACGCCTGCCAGGTAAAGCACCTCGGGCGGGCCGACGACATTGGTCATGACGACGCTGGCCTTGCGGCCGAACAGATCGTTGGAGAAGTCCTCCAGCACCTTGGGTCCGCGTCCGAGCAGACTGAGCAATGCCTTTGTGGCCAGCGGTTCCGGCGAGCGCTTGAGCGCATCCATTCGGGCCTTGGTCAGCGCCAGCCGACGATCGGCGCGGGCCTCGGTGACGGCCAGGTCGAGCAGAACCAAGCCGAACTCGTTGCCCAGCTGCCCGATGCGCTCGGGCGGGCGCAGGTCGACCGGAACCATCGCCCGCACCGTCGTGTGGTTGACGTCGATGCCACGCCTTTTCAGGTAAGTGCGCAATGCGCCGGTCATGGCGGCCACCAGCACGTCGTTGACCTTGGCGTCGTAGCGCTTGCCGATCACCTTGATGTCGCGTATGGCGACCGGTTTCGACCAGGCCACACGCTTGCCCATCGCGAATTCACCCTTCAGCGGCGACGGCGGGTCGTCGGCCCGAAGCAGTTCGCCCGCCAGCATGCCCGCCCCATCGGCCAGCGCGATCGCGTCGCGGGCCGCGTCGGCGAGCAGATCGATCGCGGGTGCGAACAAGCCCTTGCCTGCGCCGCTACCGACACTGGCCCCGCGGGCGCGCGGGGCCGGCAGGGGCTTTGCCCCGGGTGCGGGGTCGAACAGTCGCTGGGTCACCGTCTGCATGGCCGTGCCGTCGGCCATGCAGTGGTGGCACCGCGTGATCAGTGCACTGCCGCCCTCCACATCGTCAACCACGTACGCCTGCCAAAGCGGCAGGGAATGGTCCAGCGGCATGCTGGAGAGGTCGTTGACCAGGCGGACCAGGGCGGCCTGGTCGTGCGGCGCCGCCAGCGCGATGTGGTGCAGGTGCCGGTCGATGTCGAAGTGCGGCATGTCCTGCCAATGCGGCGTGGCCATGGGAAGGCCGGTTTCGACCACACGCTGACGGAAGCGGTCGAAGGTCACCAACCGCTCGCTGTAGATCGCGCGCACCCGGTTGAAGTCGAGCGGCTTCTTCGTCAGGACGACGCCCATCACGATGGCGAGATTCGCCGGGCCGTCGTTGTGGAACCAGGCTGCATCCGCCGCTGTCATCGGGTAGGTCTTCATCGTTGCCTCTCCATACCGTCACGTCTGCCGCCCCGCAAGGGCGGGGCGCTATCGGCAGGTGTTGTAGGAAGTCGATCCTAGTTCGCGAGCAGGCACTTTCATTGACCAGCGTCATGCCGTCCGGCCGCAGAGGGCCATCAGGAGACTCGCCCTCGGGTCCACCCTGGCGATCACGTCGCTTCGAATCGCCCCGGGGATGCACCGGACCACCCGGGACTAGCGCTGGGCTAGCGCACGTCGGGCGTATCGGGCAGCTCGTTCGGGTAGTCGGCCGGCGCGGCGGCGCCGGCGCGCGGGAAGTGGCGAACGAGCAGCGCATCGACGGCATCGATGGCGCGGTCGACCCCGGCCGCGAAATCGCCGCCGCGAAACGGCTCACGCATCTGCGCGGCGATCGCGGTCCACGCAGCGGCATCGACGCGGGCATCGATGCCGCGATCGGCGACGATCTCGATCGCGTGCTCGGCGAGCAGCATGTAGATGAGGACGCCGTTGTTGTGCTCGGTGTCCCAGACACGCAGCTTGCCGAACATCGCCACGGCTCGCTCGCGCGCGCTCGCGCCGCGGCGCAGGTAGCTGAGCGGCAGGCCGGCCTCGACGCAGACGCGGATCTGCCCGCTGTGTCGCGCTTCGCTCGCGGCGACGCGGGCCGCGATGCGGGCCCGCCCGTCGTTTCCGAGCGCGCTCTTCGCGTCGCGCTCGTCGAGCAGGCGATGCCTGAAGAGGCGCGAGAGGAAGTTCGCGGTCGCCATCACCAGCGCCCCGAAGCCCCGCCGCCGCCGAAATCGCCGCCGCCGCCCGAGCTGAAGCCGCCGCCTCCGCTCGAGCCGCTGAAGCCGCCGCCGCCCCCGCCACCCC
>JGI24140J50213_10000866_pt1 | contig 13857 bp, 13 predicted proteins | sample BarGraIncu00222A_FD_50213 | JGI IMG/M metagenome (IMG submission 50213)
CCCACCAGCAGCTCCAGGCTCAGCGCGAAGATCGCGTAGATCATGACCTTGGTGACGAAGTCGATGCCGAACGATCCGGTCGCCAGTGGAAACAGCGCCAGCGCNNCGAAAGCGATCAGCACGAAGGCGAGCCTGGAGCGGTCGACGCGGCTCATCATCCGGCCTTGAACAGCCCGTCCGGCCGCCACAGCAGGATCAGCGCCATCAGCACGTACACGAGCACGCCGGCGGCCTGCGGCAGCAGCACCTTTCCGAAGGTGTCGACGACGCCGATCAGGAGCGAGGCGAGCAGCGCCCCGCGAATCGAGCCGATGCCGCCGATCACCACGACGACGAAGCACAGGATCAGCACCGTGTTGCCCATTCCCGGGTAGACCGAAGACACCGGTGCCGCGACCATGCCCGCGAGCACCGCGATGGCCACTCCGGCGGCGAACACGATGCGGTAGAGGAACTGGATGTCGATGCCCAGGCTCTGCACCATCTCGCGGTTCGTGCTTCCGGCGCGGACCATCATCCCGAGGCGCGTGCGAGTGAAGACGAGGTACATGCCGAGCGCCAGCAGCAGACAGACGGCCGAGATGAACAGGCGGTACACCGGGTAGGTCATGGTGTCGCCGAGCGCGATGGTCCCGGACAACCAGGGCGGCGCCGATACGCCGTGCACGTCGTCGCCGACGAGCAGGCTCCGCGTTTCCTCGAAGACGAGGATCAGGCCATAGGTCATCAACACCTGCTGCAGGTGCTCGCGCTCGTAGAGGAAGCTGAAGAAGGCCCATTCGAGGACATAGCCCAGCACGACCGCCAGGGCCAGGCCGACCACCAGCGTCGAGAAGAAGCCGCCGCCGAAGGTGGCCGCCACCGGCGCCGCGAGCGCGAACGCCATGTAGGCGCCGATCATGTAGAAGCTGCCGTGCGCCAGGTTGATGACGCCCATGATTCCGAAGATCAGGGTCAGCCCCGAAGCAACCAGAAAGAGGAGCAGCCCGTACTGAATCGAGTTCAGGCACTGGATCAGGAAGGTGACCAGGTCCACGGCGGCGCTACGCGATCGAACGATCAGCCCCTCAATCCTGGCGCGCCGGTCATCGCGCCGCTGCTTCTCTTTCGCGCAGCCTGAAGCGCTGGATCTTTCCGGTGGCCGTCTTCGGCAGTTCGGCGACGAATTCGATCGCGCGCGGGTACTTGTAGGGTGCCAGGCGTTCCTTGACGAAGGCCTTCAGATCGGCCTCGCTCGCTTGCGCGCCGGGCTTGAGAACGACGAAGGCCTTGGTCTTGGTCAGGCCTTCGGCATCGGCCACGCCGATCACTGCCGCTTCCAGCACCGATGCGTGCTGCACCAGCGTCGCCTCGACCTCGAACGGCGAAACATAGATGCCGCTGACCTTGAGCATGTCGTCGCTGCGGCCGCAGTAGGTGTAGCTGCCGTCCGCGTTGCGCAGGTACTTGTCGCCGCTGCGGGTCCAGGCGCCCTGAAACGTGTCGCGCGTCTTCTCACGGTCGCCCCAGTACATCAGCGCCGCACTCGGGCCCCGGATATAGAGATCGCCGGTCTCGCCGTCGGCAACCGGGTTCCCGTCTTCGCCGCGCAACTCGACCTCGTAGCCCGGCACCGGCCAGCCGGTGGTGCCGTAGCGCACCTGGCCCGGACGGTTCGACAGGAAGATGTGCAGCATCTCCGTCGAGCCGATGCCGTCGATGATCTCGACGCCGTAGTGCGCCGTGAAGCGCTTGCCGACGTCGGCCGGCAACGCCTCGCCGGCCGACGACGCCAGGCGCAGGGCAACTGCCTGCTTCGGCGGCAGGTCCGGCGCGGCGAGCATTCCTGCGTACCCGGTCGGGGCGCCGAAGAAGACCGTCGGCTTGACGCCGCCGACCTCGCCGCGCCAGCGCCTGAAGATCGCTTGCGGCGTGGCTCGCTCGGCCATCAGCAGCGTCGTCGCGCCGACGCTCATCGGAAAGCTCAAACCATTGCCCAGGCCGTAGGCGAAGAACAGCTTGGCCGCGGAGAAGCACACGTCGGCGGCGGTCAGGCCGAGCACCGGCGTGCCGTACAGCTCGGCCGTCCAGTACGGATTGGCGTGGGTGTGCAACGCGCCCTTGGGACGACCGGTGGAACCCGACGAATACAGCCAGAAGCCCGGATCGTCGGGAGCCGTGCGAGCCGGCTCGGCCAGCGGGGCGTGACTCGAAACAAGCGTGTCCAGCGCCAGCATGGCGTCGTCGAGCGGCCCCGCAGGCAGCGAGACGATCACGGTCTGCACCTCGTGGCCACCGATCGCCAGCGCCGAGCGCAGCGTCGGCAGCAGCGCGGCCGACACCAGCACCGCCCGCGAACGGCTGTGCGCCAGCATGTAGACGTAGTCGTCGACGCTGAGCACGGTGTTCACGGCGACCGGGACGATCCCCGCATACATCGCGCCGAGAAAGCTCACCGGCCAGTCGACGCTGTCGTGCATCAGGAGCAGCGCGCGTTCCTCGCGACGCACCCCGACAGCCAGCAGTGCCGCAGCCATCCGGCGGATCCGCTCGGCAAGCGCGCCATAGGTCAGCGTGCACTGGTCGTCGATGAACGCTACCTTGCCCGCGCGGCCGGCATTGCGGTCGATCAGATGCTGCGCGAAGTTGAAGCGCGCGCCGGGAACCGGAACTGCGGGCATGGGCATCATGGCATCTCCTCTGGGCACTTTCGGGGGCCGGGCACCGTGCCGTGTCCGGGTCTGCCGCTACATGGGCGAGCTCATCGCAATGGGACGCACGAAGCTCAGCCGCTGCGATGGCTTGAAGCCGGTGTCGAAGAGGAAGCCCAGCAACGGCAAGTCGGTGGGCGCCACGACCGTCTCGACCCGATCGATGTGCAGCGCCCCGAGGTTGGCGAACAGCTGCGACACCAGGGCATGGCCGACGCCGCGATGACCGTAGGCGGGGTCGACGCCGATCGTGTCGAGCACCGCGACCGGCTCGGCCCGGCCGAAGTCGCCGAGGTCGGCGCGTGCCATCAGGTAGCCGACGATGGCGCCCTCCAGTCGCGCCGTGAGCGAAACCCGGATCGCCGAGTCGTCCATCGCCTCGCCGAGTTTGGCGGCGATGTAGGCGGCGCGGTTGCGGCCGGTGATTTCGCGATCGATGCGCAGGATCTGCGGCAGGTCCTCGGGACGCATCGCCTGCACGTCGCAATGCGCGCGCTCTACGCGTTCGAAGTCGTTGCCCTGGGGCGCGCCGTAGTCGACTTCATGGCCCGGGGTCTCGGCGCTGCGCAGGTCCAATGCGTCGTTGCGCTCGGCCTGGTAGCCGTCGCCGACCGCGCAATCGACGATGTAGTTCGGCGCCAGTGTGAAGCCCACGGCACCGAGCCACGGCAGCATCCGATGCTGGTTCCAGGTCGCGGTGGTTCGCAATTCGTCGACGCCGTGGCGCCCCGCATATCGGCCCAGCGCGTCGATGAGCTGCGAGCCGATGCCGCGGTGCCGGCTTTCAGCTCGCACGCCGACGATTTCCAGGCGCAGTCCGGACTGGCGGCGACCGAATTCGCCTTCGATGCGGCGCGCCAGGATGTAGCCGACGAGCTCGTTCTTCGCGTCGACCGCGGCGAGCTGCACGTGCATCGACGGTTGCTTCAGCGCGGCCGCGAGCCGACGCTGGATATAGGCCCGGCGGGCGCGCCCTTCGATGGCGGCGTCGATCGTCACCACCGCGTCGAGATCGGCTTCGCTGAGGGCACGAATCGTGACTGGGTGCGATTCGGCGCTGGTCATGTGTCAACTCCTCGGAACAGAGCGGGGGCTGGACGTCGCACGGGCCAGGCTCGGCCAGTGGGTGGAACACAATAATGGTATTATGGTACCGGAATACCTCATAGCAGCACGCCGTTGTTGATGCAGCTCAAGCTGCCGTCGGGGTTCGAGCTTGCGGGGGCATCCTGTAGCCACGCATACGGCGCCACAGAACGATGAAGAAGACGGCGTACGCGGCCGCGCCCGCGGCGCCGATGCCAGCGGCCAACGCCGCCAGGACCGCGCTGTCGGCGAGCACCGCGAGCAGCAGGACCGCAAGTGCGCCCAGGTGGCAATGGAAGTGGATGGCGAGCGGGCGGCCGGCGGTCAGCGCCGATGGCGTCGGTGGGCGGTTGCCGCCGCGCGCCGTATGCATCGACGCCAGGAAGGGCAGGATGCGCTGCAGCATGCCGAGCAGAAAGCTCAGCAGCCAGCCGCCGATCAGCACGAGCCCGAACAGCGTCCGCACCCCGGCCAACGGCACGTCGAGCGCGACGGCCAGCGCGGCGGCCAGGCTCGCCGGCAGCGCGGCCCAGCCGACGCGAACCAGGGTGAACGAGCGCCCGAGCTCGCGCCGCATGCCGCTGCGCAGCGCCCCATGCATCAGCCGCAGATGCAATGCGACGGCGCCGCCGCCGATGACCAGGGCGACGATGCGCAGCACCTGTGGTGCGACCCCGGCCGCTGCCAGCGCGGCGGCCGCCAGCGCCGCGACGACGAGCCCGCACGAGACCATGGCCTGCCGTTCGTCGGGCGCGGCGGAGAGGGCGAACATCGGGACCAGGATGTACGAGAGCCCGAACGCCAGCAGGCCCATGAAGCCGTAGGCCGCGAAAGCGATGTGCAGGGCCAGCGCGGTCGAGCGGTCGAGCAGCAACACGCCGAAATAGAGCGCCACCAGCGAAAGCGCGGCGGCCAGCATCACTAGCAATGCGCCGAGCGAAGCCCAGCCGTGCAGCACCACGCCGGGCATGCCGCGGGCGCCGCGCAGATTGGCGCCGAGCAACGCCGCCCAGGCCAGCATGGCAACCGCCACCGCGACCGAGCCCACGGCCATCGCTTGCGGCACCCCGGCGCCCATGCCGCAGGCCAGCACCGCCACCCCGGGCGCATACAGCCACCAGATCGCCGCCGGCAGGCGGGTCGAGCGCGCCGCCTGCCGGGTGGCCACCGGCAGCAACTGCAGGCTCGCCCCGATCGCGGTCATGGTGAGGACGCCGAGCGTGACCAGATGCAGTGCCGCCAGCGGCCAGCCGAGGCCGCCCGAAAAACGCGGGAAGCGGTCGGCTCCCGCGAGCAAGGCCAACCAGGCGAGCAGATGAAAGACGACCGCGGCACCGAAGTAGCGAAAGGGGATCGACATCGGCAGCAGGCGGCCCGTCGCCCCGACGAGGAACGTCCCCGCCAGCCGCGTCAAGGCGGCCTCTCGAGGCGCAAGACGACCGCGCCCGGTTCGGCCGACTGACACTCGGCGACCCAGCCGATCTCGGCCAGCTCCGGATAGAGCATCAGCGGGTCGCGCTCGAGGTGGACGATCACCGGCGCGCCGGCGTCGCCCTGCTCGTGCAGCAGACGCAGGATCGCGACGAGCGGCTGCGGCGGCGGCAGGCCGCGCACGTCGAGGTGCACGACCTCGCCGTCGCGCCAGCGCCGCGGCGCCGCGTCAGCGGTCATATTGCTGGATCAGCGCGCGCGCGTCGTCGAGTAGCGCGCGTCCGTTGCCGCCCTTGGCGCTGGCCTCCTTGACCCACTCGTCGTCGACCGGCGCGGCCGCCTTGATCCAGCGCTGGTACTCGGCGTCGCTGAGGGTGATCAGCGCATTGCCGCGGTCGCCGGCCAGCTTGTGGTTGGCTGCGACCACCGAGTCGAAACCCTTCTCGCCGGCCCAGGCCGAGACGGCCAGTCCGCTGTTGGCGTCGATCACCTTCTTCAGCTCGGGAGCCAGGCTGTCGTACTTCGCCTGGTTCATCACGAACGCGAAGATCGAGTTCGCGAATTTCGGCTGCCCGGCCGGCGCGTCGAGATGGCTCTTGGCGATCTCCTGCAGCTTGGCGGCGGGAACGCCCTCCCATGGCACCATCGCGCCGTCGATCACGCCCTTCGACATCGCCTCGGGCACCGACGGCAGCGGCATCTGCACCGGCGTCGCGCCGAGCGCGGCAAGCATGCGTGCGTTCAACCGCGTCGCGGCGCGGATCTTCAGGCCCTTCAGCTCCTCGAGCGTGTGCACGCCTTTCGGGCTCGTCAGGTGGAACGACGAGCCGTCATTGGTGTGCAGGAAGATCGGGTGCACGCCCTGGTATTCGTCGAGCGCGTGTTTCTGCACGAAGCTCCAGTAGGCCTGGCTCGAGCCCTTCGCGCTGCGCGTGAAGAAGGGCAGCTCGAAAACCTCCGACTTGGTGAAGCGGCCGGCCGAATAGGTCGGGATCGTCCAGACGATGTCGGCGACGCCGTCGCGCGCCTGGTCGAACAGCTGCGCCGGCGTGCCGCCGAGCTGCATCGCCGGATAGATCTGGCACTTCAGCCGATCGTTCGACTCCTTGGCGACCTTGTCGCACCAGGCCTGGATCAGGTTGATGTGCACGTTCGACGTGCCGGGCAGGAAGTGGTGCACCTTCAGCACGACCTGCTGCGCCTGCACGGGTGCGGCCGCGCCGAGCGCGAGCAGCGCGGCGGCGGCCAGACCGAGGGAGCGACGGATCGGGGTCATGATGTCTCCTTGCAAAGTGGATGAAATCAGGTCTGAAAGGTCCTGACGAGGACCAGCGAGAGCGCGGGGAAGAACAGCAACACGGTGATGCGCAGGAAGTCCGACGCCAGGAACGGCATGACGCCTTTGAAGGTCTCCATCAGCGGCACTGTCTTGGCGAGCCGGTTGATGACGTAGACGTTCATGCCGACCGGTGGATGGACGAGGCCGATCTCGACCACCATCAGCGCCAGGATGCCGAACCAGATCGACTTGTCGGTCGGCGTCAGGTTCCAGAAATCGAGCCCCATCACGACCGGATAGAACACGGGAATCGTCAGCAGGATCATCGCCAGCGAGTCCATCACGCAGCCGAGCAGGATGTAGGTTACGAGGATCGCGACCATCACGAGCAGCGGCGGCAGTCCGCTCGCCTTGACCCAGGCCGCGAGCTCGGCCGGCATCTGCGACAGCGCGAGCGCGGTGTTCAACTGGTCGGCACCGAGCAGCACGAGAAAGATCATCGCGCTGGCCTGCGCGGTGCCGAGCGCGGTCGCGAGCAGGCCGCGCATCTTCATTCCGCCGTTCGCCACCGCAAGCACGCCGCAGGCGGCGGCGCCGATCGCTGCGGCCTCGGTCGGGTTGGCCCAGCCGCCGTAGATTCCGACGATGACGACGAGAAATACGCCGAGCACGGGCAACACCGCCGCCAGCGAACGCAAGCGCTCGGACCACGGCGCGCGCGGTCCGGCCGGGCCCATCGCCGGCTTCCAGGTGACGACGATCTTGATCACCAGCATGTAGCCGACCATCGCGATCAGGCCGGGCAGCACCGCGGCCATGAACAGTTTGCCGATCGACTCCTGCGTGAGGATCGCGTAGATGACCAGCGGCACCGACGGCGGGATCATGATGCCCAGCGTGCCGCCGGCGGCGAGCGTTCCAGTGGCCAGGCTGCCGGAGTAGCCGAGCCGCTTCAGTTCGGGCAGCGCCACCTGGCCCATCGTCGCGGCGGTCGCGAGCGACGAGCCGCAGATCGCGCCGAAGCCGGCGCAGGCGCCGACCGCGGCCATCGCGACGCCGCCGCGCCAGTGGCCCATGAACGCACTGACGAAGCGGAACAACGCGCGCGAGAGCCCGCCGTGGGTTGCGAACTGGCCCATCAGCAGAAACAGCGGGATGACGATCAGGTCGTAGTTCGAGAGCCGCGCATAGGCCAGATTCTTCAGTGAATTGAGCAGCGGCGCCCAGGCGCCGCCGGTGAGCCACACGTAGCCGCCGGCGCCGATCGCGAACATCGCGATGCCGATCGGCACGCGCAGGACCAGCAGCACCATCAGCAGTCCGAACAGCATCAGGCCGACGCCGATGCCGGTCATGACTTCCACTCGGACTCGAAGTCTCCCGGGCGCGCGGCCGAGGCGGCCTGGTCCGACGGCGCCGCTCCCGATACCGGGCCGACCCGCACCGCGCCACGACCGCGGACGCGGCGCCAGTGCCACGCGGCCCGGTAGAAGCCGGCGAGCGCGAGCAGCAGGAACCCCGGCACCATCAGCGTCTGGCCGAGCCACACCGGAACGCCGAGGATCATCGTCGTCTCGCCGGTGGCTTGCAGCCCGACGGCGCCGGCCGCGGTGCGCCAGGCGATCAAGGCGCCGAACGCGCCGACGAGCAGCGAGCCGAAGGCGTCGAGCGCGTTGACGCGCGACGCGGCCATTCTTTCGGTGAAGAAGTCGACCTTCACGTCGCCGTGGTTCAGGTGACACCAGGCAAAGAATGTCGACGACGCGAACGCCGAACACAGCTGCAACAGCTCGACGTCGCCCGGGACCGGCGCCGAGATGAGCTTGCGACCGCCGATCGAGACGATCGACATCGCCACCAGCGCGACGAAGACCAGCGCGCCGGCGACCGCTGCGGTCTTGCAGGCGCTTTCGAGCAGCTGGCCGCAGCGGCCGAACGCGCCGGTGTCGCCGCCGGCGGCACTCTCGTAGATCGCGTCCGGGTCGCGCATCGCGTGGCGCCCGTCAGTTGCCCTCGAACACCGGCCTATCCTTGGCGACGAAGGCCTTGTAGGCGCGCTCGAAGTCCTGCGTCTGCATACAGATCGCCTGCGCCTGCGCCTCGGCCTCGATGCATTCGCCGAGGCCCGAGCTCCACTCCTGCCACAACATCGTCTTCGTCATCGCGTGGCCGAAGGTCGGGCCGTCGGCCAGGCTCTGAGCCATCGCGGTCGCCTCGTCGAGGAGCGACTCGGGAGCGACCAGCCGGTTGTAGAAGCCGAAGCGCTCGGCCTCTTCGCCGCCGACGACGCGGCCGCTGTACAACAGGTCCGCCGCGCGCGAGAGCCCGATGAGCCGCGGCAACAGGGTGCAGGCGCCCATGTCGGCGCCGGCCAGGCCGACGCGAACGAACAGGAACGCGAGCTTGCTGCGCGCAGTCGCGTAGCGCAGGTCCGACGCGCACGCGATCATCGCGCCGGCGCCGGTGCAGACGCCGTCGATCGCCGCGACGATCGGCTGCGGGCAGGCGCGCATCGCCTTGATCATGTCGCCGGTCATGCGCGTGAACTCGAGGAGCTCGGGCATCTCCATCCTGACCAGCGGGCCGATGATCTCGTGCACGTCTCCACCCGAGCAGAAATTGCCGCCCTCGCCGGTGAAAACCACGGCCTTGATGTCGGTAGCGTAGACCATCTCGCGGAACAGGTCGCGCAGCTCGCCGTACGAATCGAAGGTCAGCGGGTTCTTGCGGTCCGGGCGATTGAGGCGGATGGTGGCCACCTTGCCGGCAGCCGAGTAACCGAAATGCCTGGCCTGGTAGCCGGCGAGCTGTATGCGTTTCATCGAGAGCTCCGAGGGGTTGATGTGGTATGCGGGGGGCGGTGCGCGCGTGGATTGCGCGTATGGGCAGTGGCGTCAGCCGGCCATCGTCAGCCCGCCGCTGACGCTGAGCACCTGACCGGTGATGTAGCTCGCGCGGCTGCTGGCGAGGAACAGCACCGCGTCGGCGACCTCCTCGGGCTTGCCGAGACGGCGAAACGGTATGGCCTTGGTCAGCGCCTCCTTGACCTTGTCGGGCACCGCTGCCATCAACGGCGTGTCGGTCGGGCCTGGGCAGACGCAGTTGACGTTGATCTGGTGGCGGGCCGTCTCGCGCGCCAGTGACTTCGTGAAGGCGATCAGGCCGCCCTTCGTGCCAGAGTACACAGTCTCGCCCAGGCTGCCGACGCGCCCGGCGTCGCTAGCGACGTTGACGATCTTGCCGCCGGCGTGCTCGATCATTCCCGGCAGCAGCGCCTTGGCTAAGGTCATCGGGCCGACGAAGTTGAGCGCGACCAGCTTGCTCCAGAACTCGGGCGTGCCTTCCAGGAACGGCGCCGTTCGCCCCCAGCCCGCCGCGTTCACGAGCACGTCGATCGGTCCGTGCCGCGCCTGCGCCGAATCGGCGAAGGCAGCGATCGACCCGGCGTCGGTCATGTCGACCGGCATGAACGTGGCCCGGCGGCCCTGCGCGCGCAGCGCCGCTGCGCAGGCCTCGCCGCCGGCCGTGTCGATGTCGGCGACGATGACGTGGGCGCCGGCCGCCGCCAGCGCCTGGGCAGTGGCTTTGCCGATGCCCGAGGCGGCGCCGGTGACGATGGCGGTCTGGTTCGCGAACTTCATGGTGTTTCCTTTCAACTGCAAAGCGATTCAGCGGGTGCGTTTTCCGAGGAAGTCCGATACCTTGCGGCGCGTCTCGGGATGGCTGTAGAGCGTGCGGGTTTCGCAGATCTCCTCGTCGTAGCCATCGACTCCGGGTTGGGTGGCTGCGGCGATGCAGCGCTTGTTGGCGGCCAGTGCCGCCTTCGGCATCGCGGCATGGCGTTGCGCGAGCTCGGCGGCGAACGCAGCCAGCCGGGCCAGCGGCACGGCCCACTGGACGAGCCCGAGGCGCTCGGCCTGGGCGCCATCGACGATCTCGGCACCGAGGATCAGACGTTTGGCGAGGCCGGGGCCGCACAGGCGGGTCAGTCGCTGCGTGCCGCCGCCGCCGGGCAGCAGGCCGAGGCGCGCTTCGGGCAGCCCGAGCCTTGCCTCCAGCGCCGCCACGCGCAGATCGCAGGCCAGGGCCAACTCGAAGCCGCCGCCGAGGGCGGTGGTCGCGATCTCGGCCAACGTGACCAGCGGCGCCGCCTCGAGCCTCTCGTAGAAGCGTTGCATGCTGCGCACGACCTCGGTCATCGCGTCCGGGCCGTCGGGTCGCGCGAAGCAAGCCTTGATCAGCGCCAGGTCGGCGCCGGCGCTGAACGAACGCTGGTCGCTGCGCAGGTGCAGCACGACGACCCCGTCGTCGTCGATCGCCCGATCGAGGACCGCGTCGAGCTCGGCGATCATGCGTTCATCGAGTGCGTTGACCGGAGGACGCGACAGCGTCGCCACCATGACGCGTCCGACACGCCCGGTCGAAACCATCGAGTTCATCGCTTCACTCCAGCGTGCGGTGCAGCTCACGGAGCTTGCGCCGCAGCAACTTGCCGGTGGGACCGCGCGGCAGATCGTCGACCAGATGCCACCAGCGCGGCCGCTGGTGCGGCGGCAGGACGCTGGCACGTTCCTGCAAGGCGGCACCGGCGGCAGCGGCGTCGGTCGCAGTGAAGAAGAAAGCGACCGAGTCGACGCCGTCGGCGTCGGGAACGCACACGGCGGCGGCATCCTGGAGGCCGGGTGTCCGGGACGCCAGACGCTCTTCGAGATCGACCAGATTGACCCAGCGGCCACGGATCTTGACCAGCGAGTCCTCGCGGCCCGCAAAACGCCAGCCGCCCCCTGTGTCGCGCGAGAACAGGTCGGCCGGGCAGAAGTCCCCGTCGCGGAAGGCCTCGGCCTCGGCCTGCGGGCGATCGAGGTAGCCGAGTGCCAGCGTCGCAGCGCGGATGCAAAGCCGCGACGGCACCCCGGGAGCGACTTCTTCCATCGGCCGGATCGCTATCCCCGGCGACGGCGCGAAGTCGTTGCCGTCGCCGCGGTCCAGCATCACGAGGACCAGCGTTTCCGAGGCGCCGTAGCCGTTGACGATCGAAAGCCCCGTCTGGCGCAGCCATTCGTCGCGCAGGCTGGGCGGCAACGGTTCGCCGGCGGAAACGCACAGGCGGACGCCGGCCTCGGCGATGCCCGGGGCGAGCCCCTCGTGCAACAGATTGCGGTACAGCGACGGCACGCTCATCAACACCGTGGGGCGCTGCGCCGTCACGGTCGCGGCGACGCTGGCCGCCGTCGGCCACTGCGGATCGAGGATGACGGTGGCGCCGAGCTTGAGGCCGGCCCACAGGCTGTTGGTCTGCGGGTAGGCGAAGAACAGTTTCGAGCTCGCGTACAGCCGGTCCGCGGTAACGATGCCAAGCCCCTCGCGCGAGACCTGCTCGATGTGCTGCGCGAAGCGGTGCGCATGAATCACCGCCTTCGGCTTGCCCGACGTGCCCGACGAATGGCACCAGAACGCCGGCGTCTCCGCGCCGACTGGCCAGGCGTCGATCGGCTCGGCCCTCTCCAGTCGGAGGCGGAAATCGTCGACCAGCAGCACGCGTTCGCGCCAGGGCGAGGGCGTGCCGTCGAAGCTCTCCGCCAGGATCACGCTGAAGCCGGCTTCGTCGAGGATGTATTGCCACTCGGGCGCCGGAACGCGCGGGTTGACCGGGACGGCGACGGCCCCGGCCCACATCGCCCCGAGGACCGCCGTCACCCAGTCCAGGCCATCGGGCAACTTGATCGCGACCCGATCGCCTGGCTCGACGCCTCGCGCGCGCCACAGCGCCGCGGTACGGGCGACCCGCTCGCGCAACACCTCGTAGCTCAGGGTCGCGCTGCCACAGGCGAGCGCGGTGCGCCTGGCCACGTCCGCGCCGAGCAGCACGACCGCAGCGTTCGTGGCCGCGGTCGCGCCCGGCGCGACCGAGCCGAGTGTGTCGACGGCGAACAGCCCGGGCTTGCCGCTGCGCCAGCGCTCCAGCTCGGTCGCGAGCAGATCGGCGTGCTGACGCTCCTCGGCGGCCAGTTCGCGGTAGAGCTGCCATTCGGCCGAGCCCTCGGTCGCCTGCTCGGCGCGCGCGCTGAAGAACGTCGCCGCGCGCTCCTCCAGGCCGACCGCGATGCGGAACAGGTTGGCCGGATCCTGCGGCCGGTGTTCGATGCCGGCGAAGATCGCTGCCACCTCGATGCGAAAGTCCGGCGCCGGGGCCGGCGCCTCGAGGTGGTAGCGCCGCGACAGCGTCTCCATGTGCTCGCCCTCCATGAGGGCGAAGCGGCCAAACAGCCGCTTCAGGTCCGGGTCGCGACTCTCGGCCGCGGCGCGCTGGTAGAAGGCGCGTCCGCCAAGCTCGATCTCGAAGGCCATGCGGATTCCCTCGAGCGCCGCGGCCGGGTCGGCGCTACGTGCGCCGACCACCTCGAGCCTGCCGCCGCAATCCGGACAGCGGCCATAGGGAAAGGCGAATCCTTCGCTCACCTTGGCGCACTGCGAGCAACGCCACCGCAGGCTGGCGTCGGCGCAGCAGATGTGGACGCCCTCGGATTCTTCGTCGAGCTGACGCCGGCACTTGGGACACTGCATCGCGGGACCCTCAGTGTTAGAAGAACAGCTCTGGACGGACGACCTGGAACATCGCCTAAGCCTTGCGCAGGGTCAGGCCGCGCCGGCCAACTCATGCACCAGGCGCTGGGCGTGCGCGGCGGCCACCAGGCGGCGGTAGTTCGACGGCGTCACCGTCGTGCGCATCGGGCTGACCTGCTTCTGCACGAGCTTTCCAAGGGCGGCCAGCCCGACATCGTCGAGCGGCTTGCCGACCAGGACCTCGGTGCCGTCGAGCAGCATCGGCTGCGAGTTGGTGCCGGTCAACGCCACGCGCAAGCGGTCGATGACGCCCTGCTTCACGCCGAGCGCGCAGGCGACTCCGGCGAGCGGGAAGTCCATCGCGCCGCGGACCCGGGCCTTGCGATAGCCGCTGACGACGCCCGGCGCGGGCGCCGGCACGCGCACCCGGGTCAGGACTTCATCGCGCTCGAGACTCAGGTGAGCGGCGCCGTCGTCGCGGTAGCAGTCGGCCAGCGCCAGGCGCCGCGTCCCTCGGCACGAGAGCAGCTCGACCTCGGCGCCGAGCGCGATCAGCGCCGGCGCCAGGTCACCGCTGAATGCGGCGTGGCAGTGCTCGCCCTGCGGCGCGACGTGGCAGGTGTCGCCGCCACGCTTGAGGCAATAGCCGTTCGCCTGGCGCCACCATTCGCTCTGGTTGTAGAAGACGCAGCGCGTCGCCAGGCACAGGTTGCCGCCGAGCGTCGCCACCGTGCGATGGCCCGGGCCCGCAACGGCGCGCGCGGCTTCGCCGATCGCGGTGTAGTGGCCGGCGATACGCTCTTCAGC
>JGI24140J50213_10000867_pt1 | contig 13841 bp, 11 predicted proteins | sample BarGraIncu00222A_FD_50213 | JGI IMG/M metagenome (IMG submission 50213)
GGCCTAAACGAACCAAGGAACTCCGACATCGGCGGGCAGCCACAGCCCCATTTTCAGCCCGGAACGGGCGGCCCGGAAGGGCAATGGGGACTAACTGAGTGACAACCGCCGCACATCTTGATGGATTCACCGGGACCCGAACGGAGCCAGTCAGCACGTCGATCGGAGATTGCAGGCGCGGATCCGACCATCCGCGAGGCTTCGGGACGAAGAGGCCGCAGGTTCAAATCCTGTCCCCCCGACCAACACGTTTCCGCAGGTCAGACCCACGATCAGGGCAACTGCGACGACATCGAACAGCACGAAGAACACCGACGCCTTCGGTTGGCGATGGGAACTCCCCGAGGAACTCTCCTGAGGCACTTTGATAACCACCCCGCACCCCGGATAGGTGGGTCTCCCGTCACCCAGCAGCAGTCTGTGGCCCCTGAACAGGTGACAGACCCTTAGCCTGCTCGAGTGACAAGTTCAGGCGGGGCAAGCAATGTCGCCGGCCCCATCGGCGGCGCTAGCGGTGACGCGGGGGTCGAATTCCGCAGGGCGGTCGCTGCCTACGCCGTCGCCCATGGTCTCGCTGGGGAACCCTTAGGCGGGTTTGGCGTCAGTCTCGGGTTGGCAATTGTCGTCGGCGTTGCGGTGGAGACCGACGACTACGCGGATGACATCCGCATTACGTTTAAGGACGGGCGTCGAGCGCAGGTTCAGGCGAAGCGAACTCTGCGCTTTGGCGGCGTACTTCGCAGTGCCGCATCCCAGTGGGTCGAAGCAGCTCGTGACGGACTAAAAGCTGAGCGCGACACCCTGGTTCTCGTCACAGGGTCTGCGTCTGGACCGATCAGCGCCCTCGGTGAACTCTTGGCCCGGTTCAAGACAGACGAACCCGGACGGCTCACTCTTGGCGAGGAAGACCTCCTGGCCCGCTTGGACGCCCTACTACCGGGACTCACGGTGGAGCAACTCAAGATGGTCCGTCGGTGTGCCGTCATCACAGTCCTTCCGGTTGAGGAGGAGCACTCTTTGCCCGCAACCGTTGCACGTACATTGCTCGGACGGGTGGTTGGGGATGGGCCCCCGGCGGTGAGTGCTTGGCGTGACTTAGTGGCCCACTGTGGACGGGTCGGACGCCTGCGCGGTGGCTACTCGCTTGAGGGGTGGGTACGCCTGCTTCAAGATGACGGCCACAGGATCACTGGCTACGGCAATCCCGCACGCGAGGAAGCATCACGCTTGGATGCGTTGGACGGTTATCGGGACCAAGTGCGATCGCGTGGGTCGTACGTCGACCTGCGACCCCTCGGCGCGGATGCAGCACGGATTCCGATGTCAGAGGTTGATGCGTCAGTCAAGTGCTACCCCGCTGGCGGAGACAGCCGTGATACCGAGCCCCTTCATTGGTCGCTTCTCCGACGACGCCGCCTTCTTCTGACTGGGCTGCCGGGGGGCGGTAAGAGCCTCTCATTATCGGTCGCAGCTGCCGCTTTGGTGGATGCCGCTGGCGCGCCACTGCCCTTGATGGTGTCACTGCGGGATGTGGAGCAGCGGGATCGATCCCGCGGATTCGGTGATCGGCTGTTGGATGCGGCAGTCAAGGATTTGCCGGCCGCGCATAGGGACCTGGTTCGGTCTGAACTTGAACGCGGCCTCGAGACAGGAAGCACCGCGCTGCTACTCGATTCACTCGATGAAACGCACGACCGACGCGGTGCGGTCGTGGCCGAGATAGCCGAGCTCTGCGATCGGATTGCCTCAGTTGTTCCGGTTCTCTTAGCCACCCGCGACGTGGCCTATGCGCAAGCCTCGACACTGGGCTGGGACGATCTGCGGCTGCAAGAACCAGAGAAGCCGGAAAAGGCGGTCCGAGCCGTGCTCACGGCTGTAGCTAGGGCACGTAAAATCGACGACCCGCACCCCTGGATAGACGCGAGGACTTCTTGGATCGCGGCAGCCATCCAGGCCGATCGCCCCTTGGGCGAAACCCCACTGATGCCGGTGTTGCTTGCCCTCTTGGCAGCCGAAAGGGCAGACGGACGATTCCCTGCAACGCGTGCGCAAATTCTCTTTGCCGTGATTGAGGCTGCGGTCCGACGGCGAGAGGCGCAGCGCGACAACGCGTTGAGCGTCGCAACGCTCGGCCTCCCTGAATCTGCAAGCGCAGTGCTCAATGCGTTCTCCTTGGAGGCGCGAATCCTCGCGGACGACGGCGGACAAAGCAGTCGTGCTGACGTCCTTGAGGGCCTGCAGGGCGCGTTGATTCGCGACTGGAATCTACCAACAGCTGCCGCGAGCTCAGGCGCTGAGACGATCATCCATTTCTGGGACGAGCTCGGCATCTTCGTCATCTCGGGTGCTGACGAGACGGTGTCGCCTCGGCAGGAGTTGTTGCTGGACATCGGTGATGCCGTTGATGCGGTGAAGATACCGACGCCGACGGACGTGACAGCTTGGGCTAAGGACCGTATACGGAGCAAGCGAATCGAACCGCTCATTCTGGCGTCGGCCTTGAGCGAGACCGCAGCGGAGGCTCTCGTCGCGGCCGCCTGCCAAAGCGGAGACCACGAACTTTTGATCGGAGCCGCGATGGCGATGCGGCAGCACGCACGAGTATCGCCTAGCAGCCGTGCGCTGCTCCTCGACGCACTCGCGGCGGACGCTGCCCTCGCGGATCGTGAAGGCTGGTCCACATTCCAGACGCTGATTGAGCTCGGTAGCGACGGGAACACCTACGCAGGCATGAACGAGATAATGCTTGATTACCCCCGGGATCACCAGACGATTGGTCGAGCTGCAATAGCACTACGGACAGCGCATTCCGACGATGCTCACGATCACCTCCTTCTTGAGGCTCTCAAGGTCCGTCGACTTCCCCCGCTGCCCCGCCGAGTACAAGGCGCCTCGCCAACGCATCCCTGGGCGACGGCGGACGGGATGCATGGCCAAGTCGTCGCAGAGGCGGCGACCGCGTTGGTGGGGCGGGTCGAGGCCGCGACTGGGTTGGTCGTATCTCTCCTTGAGCACGCGAGCGTGAATCTGCACCGGCGGCTTTTGGCGAGCCTTACCAACGCGGGCGTAGCAGACGCAGCCACTGAGGTGTTGGCTCGGCAAACGTCCGGCATGTTTTCCGCGATCGCGGGTCTTGCCGCTTACGACCTCGAAGGTCCGGAACGCTTGCTCCAGCATCTTGCCCAGGCCGCTAAGCCCTCCAAACTCTTGGTGGCCGAGTCGAGCGGCCTAGACGAGCTGGCCGCCCTTTACAAGACTCTGAGGCTCGACGGAATGGGGTCGTGGCCGAAACGGGACGAGTTCGACGCCTGGCTGGACTTCGTCGATCGAGTAATTCAACTGGGCGCCTTCGACCCGACACGGATTGCGGCGGAAGCCAATGTCTGCCGCGAACGGATGACTGACGACGAGCAAGACGCCTTCTACGCACTCGACATCGCCTCGGAACCCCGCGGGCTCAATGCCTGGAGCGACATCGACGACACCGAGGTCGCAGTCACGCATTTGATATCAGCGCTCTTCATGTCTAAGGGGATCGCGCGCCTCGCGGCCGTGGCCCTCTCTGAGGCACCTCCAGACGTGGCGGTTCCTCTTCTGACACCTGCGCTCCCCCTGCTGGCAACCAGCCGTGACCATCACTACTACGGGGGACATGCCCTCGCTGTGCTGGAAGCCGAAGGCCCTGTCACCGATTGGGCTCAGTCCGATCATGCAGCGCTCCGTTTGGTTGCTGCTGATCGCCTCCCGGCGACAAGCGATGCAAGCATTCACCCAGCGCTAAAACAGCTATTGACCGACCGGGACCGCCAGGTGGCGGAGCGTGCTGTTCAGCGGGTAGGCGAGTTGGACATGCCAGATGTTGCGGCGCTACTGACTGAGGTGGCCAACGCGACGCCCCTGGATTGGGCCTGCACGCACTGCGGACGAATCAATGCTGGCGCCGACCGTAGCTGCGACGAATGCCACATCGTGGCCCCAGACGCCCAAGACACTGCCCGAGAGCTCCTCTCGGATCTAGGGGCTGGGCGGTCGAATGCCTGATGTCGCCGATCGCGACTTGTGACATTGGTCGTCCGTTCGCTCGCGGGACGACTTGTTGTAGGGCGAACGCGCGACGTGCCCGGTCAGAATTTGGCGGCGGTACGCGGGCTCGTTCCGGGACGGAGTACATCTGCGCCGCCGGAATGCGGAAGGAAGGACGGCTGGGCCTAGTTGACATCCGCCCACACGGCCATGCGGCATCATCAGGACTGTGCCGAATGAGATGTGGCGAAACTGGCCGGAACCAGCCGAACTCGTAACCTTCGACCTCGGCGCGGGGTTCTCGCGTGCGGTCTCCGATCTGATGCCGCTCACTGACGAACTCGGCATAGCAGCCCTAGCGACCTGCGGCACAGCTTGCCGCCACGACTCGCGCTAGATCGCTTTCCGCGCGGACTGAATTTCGAGTCATGGTTGTCGCAACTCGCCGGGGACCAGCCAACGGATTGCACTGTCCTGCAACGAAATCTGAAACCACTGAGATGCCCGAGCGCGTTCGGGACGAAGAGGCTGGTATGTCACAGAAGTGCAACCTCGCCCCACGGCAGCCGAGCGTTAGGCCGCTGGTCCAGTCGTGCCCTCGGCGTGCCCTCGGCAGCGGTCAACCACGGTAAGTCGCCGGCAACTGTGGTGGATCGCTCTTGCGGGAACCGGCAGAGAGGTGCTCATGCCGCGGGACATCGAGATGGTTCCCAAGCTGACAGTGCGGACTCGATTCCCGTCACCCGCTCCACGCGTGTGACATTGCACCGTTGCAGCAGTTGTAGTGGTGAGGAGTTTCTGTACTGCGCCAAGGCGCGCCTTCGGCGCGCTGTCCGCCTGCGGGTGGCGCTGGCGCGCCGTCCGCGGCCGTCTTACTCGATCAGGCTCTCCATCAAGGCGATAGCCTTCGCGGCGTAGTCAAACATCGCCTGTGCCTGGGCCGCAGATATCAGTGACGGTTCGAGGACCTCGTCGCCATCCACGTCCACGTAGAAACCGCGCTGCTTCATGACGTTGTCGGTCGAGATCTCCGCGTCAACCGGCGTCGCCAGGACTCATCCGGCTCCGCGTTGTAACCGTCGGGATCCTGCATCAACTCTTTGAACGCCTGCAGGTAGTCGAAGCTTTGACGAACCGGACGCAGCCTGTCCTTGTGCTGCGGGCGAGGCAAGTCCACCGGCGCATCACCAGACTCGGCGGCAATCCGTTGCCAGTCGTGGGCCTTGGCCGCCTCCTCCATCGCGAGGACTGCAAGCGAGCATGCAGTCGACGCCGAACCGAGGGCCAGTAAGGCCTGGGCGTCTGTCAACAGCCTCTTTGCATTCGCTAGGGCAGCCAGAGCGCCGCGGGCCAACGCCGTCCTGGTCGCGGGGCGCGTCTCCCTATTTCGCCTCATTAACGTTCACCTCAGCACACAAATGGTCTGCTTGGTCAAGTCCAGGGAGGGTCGACCGAAGGTGTCGAACGGACTAACCGCAGCGCTAGTCACAACACTGACTTGCGTCCCCAGTTCGAGACAAGAGGACTGATTGAGGTCGCTGATGACATCGCGCTTGAGTTTCGCCGGATCAACCGATACCGCATCCTGGCCCGGCGGCCCAGGGGGGCCGTTCCGGCCGATTGACCCTTGGGGACCCACGGGGCCGCGCAGTGCATCCCGTAACTGCGGAACGCCGGTAACGGCCGCGACCGCACCCCCGGCGCCGCAGACCGCCGCGAATAATCCCAGTGCAGCAACCCTCGTCCAGTAGCTGAAAGAAGGCTCATGAACTGGAGTGTGCACCTTCCCGACGTCACTGATGGCCAGCGCGACCAAATTGCACACACTGCGCAGCATTTCACGTTCTGCCTCCAAAATCAGGCGAGAAACGGATTGGTCAGCACTGCGCGGCGCGAACACGGACAGACCAGGGTTTGATGGCATCTGAGCCGCGACATAGGTACGGGCGGGACCAGATCCCACGTGGCCGGCTTCCAAGCGCTGGGGACGAGGGGGAGGGGGTCGCGCTGCCACCTCCCGCACGGCCCCCAGGCCCTCAGCTATCACGACGCGCGTGACGAGAACCCGCACAGAGACCAAGGAGAACACGCATCAGGAGCGCAGCTGCTTCCCGCTAGAGATGCCGGGCTACCACCAGCCCCGAGACTCCCACGTTCACGGTGTCGCCACAGGCTGGGGCGGGGCAGGTCGTGTTCCGCAGATCTGGAGATCTGAGTGACACGCGGCGTAGATCCTGGTGGATTCACACGGACCGAGGCAGAGCGATCCAACACGTCGAGTGAGAATTCCAAGCGTTGATCTGGGCATCCACGAGGCTTCGGGACGAAGATGCCGCAGTTGATGGTGAATAGCTTCTCTCCGTGCCACTGCTGTGCCAGTAACACGGTCCAATGACGGGCAAACCAAGCTACTCAGGGACCTCGGTTCGAGCACGGTTAAGGCCCCTCACGAATGGTGGTCGGCGATTTGCAAGCAGGAGGTCCTGCCTCTTCCCTTGCCTTCGCAACTCGGTTCGATCCCTACGGCGGTTCGCGTACTGCCTGGTACTGCGGATCAGATGAACGACGTTACTTCCGCGTGAGCCGCATGGGTGCCGAACAGATCGGCCACGCGGTCGAGGTCAACGAAATGCCACGTCTGCGGAGGATGGAAGTCACGCTCCGCCCGAAGGTGCTCAAGGGTCACGGGATGGGTCAGAGGTCGGACCTCGCGCAGACGGATAGCCACCGCCTTCTCAGCGTGGCCGAAGTATTCATCGAACTCTTCCCTACTCACGGCTGCGTTCATCAAAGTTTCGCTGGACCCAATACTGACCACGGTTCCTGTCAATACGGTCTCGACCCGGCACATGGCAACGATCGCACCTGTAGGGGCCGTGGCGTAGATGGCGACCGGCTGACCAGGTTGGACGTGTGGACGAGTACGTCGAAGCTCGACGGTCTTCGAGCCAGTCAGGATGGATTGGACGTGGCGAGGGTGCATCGAGAGAAGCATGAGGCCGCGGTGGAAGGTGGTCACAGCGCTGGTCACTGTGTGCGTCCTTCCCTCAGGATGTCGGCGAAGAGCTCGGGCGTGATCTTTCGAGGCGAGCGTACCCACAGGCTCTGACCGTGGCGTTTGTAGAGGGTGTCCAGTGTCTTGGCTGCCACGGCCTTTGCGAAGAGATGGGTGTCGATGACGTGCAGCGCACGCACGGTCCCAGACTTGCCTGCTGAAGATTGCACCTGTTGGTACGTGTAAACACCGAGTCGTCGAAACTCCCGATATAGCTCTTTCGGCTCGCCATCCACGACTTCGATCAGGGAACTACATCCCATCACGACCCCGTGGTGATGTCCGCTGACGTACCATAGAACCCTGGCTGGAGCGGTCTCTCCTGATTTCCCGGAGCGGTAGTAGACGTGTTCAAGGCTCATCCCCAAGTTGTCCGGCCTCTTCATGAGATGCGCCGGGTAGCCGAAAAGGTCCCCGGAGAACGACGGCTGGATAGGGACCAGCCACGTGTCCAAGGCCGCGTCCAGCACACGCAGCGGGCGGAGGCGATGCTCAACAGCCAAGTAGCCCGCAGGAGCGCCTGTTTCTTCCGCATCCACCTGGCCCATTGCTCGGACCGCTTCCCGATCCTCGGACGCTAGCGGTGCTGCGGCCCTGGCCAGATCGGCCTCGAGGTCGGCGACCGTGGTGAACCCGTCCAGGCTGACACCAATCCAGCCGTCTGCTGAGGAATGAAAGCCATCCTCGGCCAAGGCTTGGGTGATCGCGGGAGGAGCGTGGCTATCAACCATGTGGATGACGGAGGCTGCTTGCTCAACGGCGAGGTCCCGCAACTGGCTCACTAGTTGCGCCGCTATGGTCGACTGAAGGGCGCATGGCTTTATGCGTGCGAGTTTCACCTCAAGAACCGAGCCAGCATTGGCGACGCCGATCAGAGCAATGAGATTTCCGTCCGGATCGGACACCAGGTATCTATGCGCTTGAGGTCGAGCGGCCGCCAAGGCATCACACACGCCCTCGAAGGCCGTACGCCTCTCTCCCGAACCCGTGGCCATGAATATCCCGAGTTTGGCAGCGTCCAGGTGAGTTGCCTCCCTGCGGACGTATCCAGTTCGGAGTAGTGCCTCGGGACTGTAGGCCGGCTCGTGCTCACGGTGGTCGAGCCAGGTGACGAGCTCGGCGGGGCTTGTCAGGTTGACTCCCACCTGATCCATTGCCGCCTGGACGAGTCGCCTGCGCGCCTTCCGATCCCGCGTCACCACAATGGGGATGCTCGCAGCGGCTGCGTACGCCACGTGCTGGACATCGCTGTGATCCTGTCGTCGGCGCGGACGCCAACCTGTGGCCGAAAGAAGTGCCTCTCGCAGACGCTCCACGTCAGCGGGGTGGACGGGAAGACGAGGGTAGTTGTTTGCGATGCCCAGCAGACGAGCCCGCTCCGATGCATCGACGTTGCGGTTGATCTCGTTGTTGGTTTCCGGGCTGATCAGAATCTCGATTCGGTCCTGAAGGCCGTCGAGGATCGCGCTAGTGTCTCGTGATCTTTGGCTCCGCTCCCGGCCGTGGAGATCGATGAAGATGTTGGCATCGATCTCCACGGGGACGGAGTTGGAGACCGCCCCCTGCCAGCTCATCAGGTCCGCATGCCCATGATCGCGCCACCAGTCAGTCAGAGGATGACCTTGGGCGCTTCGTCCCGGCCGGTCTCCTCGTGAACTGAAGCCGAGCTTCGGCCAGACAGTGCTTGCCTCATAGTCCCGACGACAGCGTGCAGCGATCCCGCGTCTGTCGGCGTACCTGTTGGATAGTTCCCGGATCAGAGCGAGACCGATGCCGTGACCCTGAAGTCCAGGAGTGACGACGAGGTGTGCAAGCACGACATCTTCACGGGGCGTTCGGAACGCTGTGTAGCCCAACAGTGTCCCGGCCTTTGCCCAGGAGCAGTCCGACCTCGCCACCGCGACGAGGACATGGGACTTCTCCGCGTAGTCCTCCCAGGCCGCATATGGCAGCAGCCCCAAGGTCTTCGCCTGGGAATCGCCTAGTGCCCTTGCCCTCTTAAGGAGATCCGCGGCTGGGCCAGGTGTTTCGAAGGCCACCGAGGGGGCGGTCTCAGCCATCAGAGTTCCCCTCCTGCTGATTGCGCCGAGACCGCCGCGATCTTCCGCTCTAGTGACCACTGCCGGTGCTGACCTCGATGCGATCGCACCGCGCCTACCCCCACACCCAAGAAACCGAACAGTGCCGGCCCGATCGCAACTACCATGATCCGTCCATCCATGGTCCTGTTGTAGTGCATGGCGGTCCGCACGCGGTGTCAGCGCCAGGCGTACCGCAACGAAGTACCGCGACACCACCACCGCGACTCGCCATCCAGCAGGGTCGGGTGCGGCCCTTGCGTGCTCAGTGGCCAACATGGTTGCGGTTGCGCGAAGTTCGGGACGAAGAGGCCGCAGGTTCAAATCCTGTCACCCCGACCAGTGTTCCCGCAGGCCAGAGGCCCCCACCGGATTAGGTGAGGGCCTCTCTTGCTGCCAGTACAGCAGCAAAAGGAACGCTGAGGGAACAGGGAACAAACGATCCTGCAGTCGTTGGCCCCCAGTCGGCGGATGGCTCATTGCCCTGGCAAACTACCCAACAGAACCCGTAATCTACATAAGATGAACGTGAGTTAGTGTGTTTGGTAGCTTCTTCGGGAGGTTCTGTTGCTGTCGTTTGTAGATCTCGACCGGTCGCTCGGGTTCGTACCCGGTCCGGTCGTCATGCAACTCGCCCAGATCGACATCGGTCGTGGCCGACAGGAGCTGTTCCGCAACCAGTTGCCTGCCCTGCTCACCGAACTGGCGAACCGGGCCCGGATCGCGAGCATCACCGCATCGTCAGCCCTTGAGGGGGTGGTGGTGGATGACCAAGCACGCGCGGCAGCGATCATCGGGGGCAAGGTGACAACACTGCGGACCCGAAGCGAGCAGGAGCTCGCCGGATACCGCGCAGCCCTGGACTACCTGTTCGGCCAGGACTGGCGGCCGCTGAACATCGGCCTCTTGCTTCACCTGCACCGGAACCTGTTCGAGCAGACGAAGGTGGACGGCGGCCGGTTTAAGGACAGCGACAACCTTGTGGTCGACCGATCACCGGACGGGTCAGTGGAGGTCCGGTTCGTCCCTGTCTCGGCAGCCAGCACCGAATACTTCACCGTTGAGCTCATCGACCGTTACAAAGAAGCGATCACCGAAGGCCGGCACCATCCGGTACTTTTAGTCGGTTTGTTCGTGCTGGACTTGTTGACCATCCACCCGTTTGCAGACGGGAACGGTCGCGTTGTGCGAGCCCTGACGAACGCCCTGCTCGATGATGCCGGATACACCGTCGGCAGGTACGTCTCTATCGAGCAGCTCATCGCCGAGTCAGCGGACGGCTACTACGCGGCTCTCCTGGCCTCCACCCGCGGCTGGCATGAACAGACCAACGACCCGTGGCCCTGGTTGGCGTACTTCACCGGCGTCCTCGCGCGGGCCTACACGAGGTTCGAGCAGCGGGCCGCGTCCGACAGGTCAACGGGGACAAAACAGGACCGAGTCCGTGAGTATGTGCTCGAGCACGCGCCGCAGATCTTTAGGATCGCCGACGTGCGGGTTGCCCTTCCCGGGGTCAGCGACCCGACGATCCGGCTGTCGCTGGAGCAGTTGAAGAACGAGGGCCGGGTGAAACCAGAGGGTCGAGGCCGGTCCGCGGCGTGGGTCAAGGCCCCCGGATCCCAATGACCATAAGTACCCGTCGATCCTGTCGACGGCACGTAACTGACAGCGAGACACTTGGGTTCTAAGCCGCCTGGTGGTCAGTTTTCGCGTGCCGTTGACAGATCCACTCCGAACCGGACATGAAGCCAGGGAACAGAAAAGGAACAAACCCAGGCCCACCGGACCGCACCAGACGCACCGCTATCGTGCTCAGAATGCCACCGCCCGTGCTCAATGGCACGGGAGCGAACTGTGGTCCCCCGTTCGGGACGAAGAGGCCGCAGGTTCAAATCCTGTCACCCCGACCATTCCCGCAGGTCTCTGATGCGGGAATGCTGTTTCTTGCGCGCGGCGTCCCACCTCCCAGCCCTCGCGACAGAGGCCTCGAGGGAACAAAAAGGAACACGAGGGAACAAGAAGGAAAGCCGGGGCCGACTTCGACGGGCAGAAGAACACCCGGCCTCCCAGCACGAAGTAGCAGACCCCGCGGTACTGCAGGGTCCTTCAGGGCACTGTGATCCTCCGTCCACAACGAAGAGGCCTTTCGGTCGGGACGTCCGCCGGCCAGGAATCACTGCCGACCCGAAATCGGCAAGCTCGTCAGGCTCGGGACCGTCGCCGAGCGCCCCCTCGGCGGAGGATCCGGTCGGCCCTAGCGCCCTCAACTCGACCAATCGAGTGGGTTCAGATGACAGGGGCGAGGCCCGCAACCCGGTCTCGGGGGCACCGTGTAGCGCAGCCGAAGGCGGCCCCCGGCCAGTTGCTCCACAGAGAGCAGATCCAACCGGTGGGGCCACTCGTCGGGCTCGAGCGGGGGCGCGCCGAACAGCGCCGGAGTGCCACGGCCACCGATCACGGCCGGGAGGATCTCGACGTCAACCTCGTCGACCAACCCGGCCCGCAGCAACGCCCCGCCCAGACGTCCGCCGCCGGTGCAGACCACCGTCCGCACCCCGAGTTCGCTTCTGAGCAAGGACATCGCCGCGGGCAGGTCCACGTGGCCGTCTCCGAAAACCAAATACGGGATCCCTCGCTCGCGCAGCCGGACGAGGTGGTCCGGCGACGCGGCCCTGCTGGTCAGGATGAATGCGTGCCACCCAGCCCAGGCGGGGTCCGGCCATTCGGTGAACTGCAGGTCGACCCGCCCGCGCCCGTCGACGACCGCGAACCAGCGCCGACCGGGCACATCGTCCACGGAGTCAGGAAGGAAGTGCTCACCCGGCTGCGCGATGGCTGCGCCACCCTCTGCACGCGGCGCCGGTTCGACCTCACCGGCCAGGAAGGACCCACTGCCCTCCAGGAGGACCTGAGGGTCGTGAGCCTCACGGACCCAGTCGTAGGGGTCGGCGACCCCGGAGGTCAGCTCCGTCCAACGACGGTCACCCGTCAGCAGGCTCACCCCCCGGAGCCAGAGTCAGCCGGCCATCCATGGAGGACATGTTGCAGGTGACGATGCGCGGTCGGTTCACGATGGAATCCTGACACGACAACACCGCTCGACCAGGTATGGCGCGGCAGAGAACGCGCCCATCTCCGGAGACCTGGTTGGCGCTCGTCGAACCAGAAGGGAGACTGGGCTGGGGCCGTCGGGGGTGCGGCCTTCATGCCAGGGGCCTGGGTCGGGCAAGCCTTGATGCACACAGTCCTGACGGCAGCCGACGCCGTGGACGAGCCTGCAATCGTGCTCCTTGGCGATCCCGGCAACTACCGCCGCTTTGGTTTCGTGCTCACCGAGCCCAGCCGTATCCGGCCCACCGCCCGATCCCAGCCGGGCAGAACATTTCCCGGCACGACCCCTCAGCACATGGGACGGTTCGCTGCGCGGAACGTTCCACTACGCGTCGGCCTTCGACTACCTGGAGCGGCTCGCTGTGGTCGTAAGGCCCGGGAGTCGCCCGCTGAAGGATCGGCTGCGGGACGACGGAAGGTGGCGGTGAGTTGCGATCACCGCGAGAACCCAAGGTACGGCTAACGACGCATCTTGACGGATGCAGCGGCCAACTGCGCGCTGACCGGCCGGTTACTAAATCGCCGGTCAGGCGGGACCAGCCCGTCGAGATTCGGCAACTGCGTGACTACACCTGATTGCGGGTCGACCTGACAGCCGAACGGTCCCGCCATATCCAGCGGCTGGAGAAGTTGCTGGAGGATGCCTTGATCAAACTGTCACGGCTAGCTTTGGGTTACGACCAACGATGCCAGCTTCAGCGCCAACAGATCAGGGCCGCCGGGTGGGCTAGCCAGCATTTTCCGTTCTATGCCAACCATGTCGTCACAGTCATCACATCCGTCGTTGTAGTTCATGTACCCGTCGGATGCTCCGGACTTATGTACTGCGCGTTGCGGTCGACCATCATGTAGATGTCGTTGGCGATGGGGTGCCGGATCTCCTCTGCGAGCTGGCCCAGGAGGCCGGCGGTGCGGGCGAGTAAGGCGAATCCGCGCAGTAGTGCTGGGGGGAGCCCGATGTCGGCGAGGGCGGCGCCGCACACTCCGGCTCCGTTGAGGGGAAGTGGTCGCCCGAGAGCTTGTGCGCTCATCCGTCCGATCGCTTCGAACAGTGTCAGGTGCGGACCTTTCTGGCCGGCGTCCTCGGCGATGCTGATGAGAACGGGTGTTCGTGGATCACCGTTCTTGTGTACCGGGTGGCCCAGTCCTGGAACGAGTTTGCCTGCCGCCCGCTGTTTGGCGATGGCCCCGAGTGCCATGGCGTTCCAGCCGTCCTCATCAGTGGGTAGCGCTCCCTGGTGGGCGGCGAGGGTTGTGGCCAGGAATTGCCCGCAGTCCTCGGTGACGCCCAGAAAGCGTGACCCGCCGCCCAGTAGTCCGGCGGCCAGCGCGCCTTGGATTGAGTCTGGTGCGCTGAGGTAGGTGATGCGGGTGGCGATCGCGGTTGGCGTGAAGCCGTGGTCTGCCAGGGCTACCAGAACAGATTCGAAAACGTGCAGCTCACCTGCGCTGGGTCTGCGCAGGGTGACCAGCCAGTAGGCGAGTTCGCCGAAGCTGACCTTGCCCATGAGTTCGGTGGCGAGGTCATGTCCGAGCAGGCTGATGTGGTCGGCATCTGAGGTGCCGAGCGAGGT
>JGI24140J50213_10000869_pt1 | contig 13818 bp, 10 predicted proteins | sample BarGraIncu00222A_FD_50213 | JGI IMG/M metagenome (IMG submission 50213)
GTATACTTTTTATGTAATAGATATCTTTAAAGAAGATAAATATTCCGATATTTATGACCCAAATGTACAATCCGGAAGAGTTTTGAGACAGCCTGCTAAGTCAATTATCTTTGAATCAATTATTGCGCCAATAAATGATACAATAAAAATTATTGATTGTAATGATAAATTTAATTGATTTACATTATTCCCAGCCATATGCTCCACCAGTATTGAAATAGGTGTAAAAAAGAGTTAGGGAACTCTTACCTGAGTTCCCTTGTGTTATATCGTTTTCTGTCCAGGAGTTCCTGGCGCTTGCCTCTGTTCCAGCCTTCCACGGACTGTAGGTATCCTGTGATCCTTGAGAGGTGCTGCACGTTTTCAGATCCGCATTTCGGGCACTTGTCCAGTAAGCCTGCGGATACATACCCCTCGTCTGTGCACACAGTCATATCTCTGGTGAAGGCAAAGTAACCGGTCTGGGTGTTCTTTGCTATGTGCATGGCAAGTTCCTGCAGGCCATCGGGATCCGGCTTTCCTTCTCCAAGCCAGATATGCATGATATTTCCACCATCCACGATCGGGAAGAAAGTATGTTCATACTTTATCCTTTCAGGCAGAGACACATCTGCACCCGGTGGGATATGGGTCCCATTGGTATAGTAGATGGGCAGGTCGTGAGTCTCATTTAACTCTCTTTTTGCGGTTTTCAGGTCCCCTTTAATTGTGAGTTCGGCTTTGTCGGCATATTCCCTGTGCAGGAGGTCTGAAACTGCAAAGCGTTGGGCTGTAGTTTCAGCAGGTGTTCTTGCAAGGGCAATTTCCATACCGTTTTCCTTCGAGAGCTTCTGAGCATGCATTTTCATTTCAAACATAGCCCTGATGGCAAGTTTATATGCAGCAGGAGACTCGTGGATCTGGTAGCCGGTATGGTACTGGACCATCTCGTTAATCCCTACTATTCCAATCGTATATACAAGACTGTCGAAATCCACAGCCATAGCCCCTTTTTCCCCCGTATTCGGATCCTTGGGGCACTGGGCTGCAAAGGGAATCCTGTTTTTCTTGATCAGGCTGTTCATCCATTTTCGCTTGATCTTGAAAACTTCCACACCTCTGTTCATCAGGGTTTTGAGTTCATTGAAAAGCTTTTCATCATTATCTTCGGCTCGGTATGCTGCCCTGGGGCAATTTAAAGACAGAACCATCCATGACCCCATTGAAAAGTGTTTTCCATTTATGAAATGGATCTTGTCATCGAATTCGTGATCATCTGTCGGGTTTGCAGAGAACTGGTAAGCGCAACATTGATAACATGATATTCCTTCTCCTGAGCCCCTATACTCGGGAAGCTGGTTATCAAAGTAAGGAGTTCCGAATTTTGCAGCCAGCTCGAAAGTCAGCCTGTAAAGCTCTTTATATGTCGGGAGTTCAGCGTGATCCTTGTTGAAATTCTCGTCCTCTTCCATAAAGTCAGGCTCAAGGGAAATTTCGGGCTTCGGGAAGCTGAAAGGTTTTCCCCAGGCATCTCCTTCAAGCATAACATCCATCAGAGCTTTGAATCCAAGGCGGACTTCTTTTTCGAATTCCCCATAGACTCTTAGGGGAGCCTGTTTGCCGTCCCAGACCTTACCCATAGCAACAATCGGGACATTCTTCCAGAGCTTCGGAACACCAGGGGAAAGCTGCACTGATGAAAAGACAGTCTGTCCGCCTCTTGCGCACATCATCTGCATCATTTCATAGACGAACATCTGCATAAGCTGTCTGACTTCGGTCTCTGACTTGCCTTCCAGATAGGGGGCGATAAAGGTTAAAAAATTGTAAAAACCCTGTCCACCTGCGAAATTTGTCTGAGCCGATCCCATGGCCTTTACTGCATGAAGGAAAGCTACTTCTGCATTCTTTGCAGGCTTTGCCACGCTGGATTGGGTCCCGACGCCGTCAGGCATGAGCCCGTAATAAAAAAAGTAACGGAGATCCCAGTCCATGCAGAAAGGCCGTGTGCCCATGTATTCAAGGTCGTGGATATGGAAGTCCCCATTCAGGTGCAGGTCCGCAAGCTCTTTTGGCATCAGAAGGAGATTTTGCTCTTTGGACATTTTGTCGGCTTTTCTTTTATGTGAGGTTTCGGCATTATTCAGCTGGTTTGCGTTGTCATTTGCCTCAAAGCCATATCCTGTATCGATCTCGTAGGCATCGTAGACAGAAGCCCCGACTCTTGTCATTATATTTCTCCATTCCACATGCCCTCTGTCAAGAAGAATATTGTTTACTATCTCTCGGATAAGAGGACCTGAGAGAAACTGAATATTCATCTTTTTGATAATTCTTTCCGCTTCTTTTGCGATATCAACGGCTTCTTCTTTCGTGATTGCAGGTTTGTTGTAGAAGATCTCGCTTAATTTTGTTTCTTTAAGGAGCTGGTTTACGATACTGTTCCTGTCCCAGTTAACCATGAAACCGTCTGTAGTCCTTACTTTAGGCAGAGGAGAGACGGAACGCCCATCTAGTGTCTTTTGCACTGGCTGGTTGTCAGATAAATGGCCATCTTTGGGGAGGGAAGAGATGGAGAGCCCGTCAAGTACCTTTCGTACTGGCTGGTTATCAGATAAATTATCATCGGGTAAGAGAATCTCGCCTGTCATTTTCTCATCTTCAGTAGCTATTTTAAGAATGAAATATGCAAAATAATTTAATTCATTTCAAAGCTTCGGACGACTTGTGTCACAAAATCCCCAGAATTTGTTCCGAGTTCACTTCTTCCCCGCGGAAGAGATCCTCGTGGGTCAGGAAGGTGTCATTGATCTGCAAAACCGGCGCTGTCACCGTAAAGACCCCATTGAAACGCAGTTCTGTAAGAGCTTCCGGAGTAGCCATTTCTGCTACTTCGAAGAGCACTGAATTTGCTTCCAGGAATTGTTTTAATTTGTTGCATTTCGGGCAGCGTTCCGTTGTGTAGACGATTATTTTTGCCATGCTTTACAACCTTCTGATTTCTCACTACTATTTCGTGTACATACTAGTTTTATTTCCATTGTGTGGGGAGTGAGCGCGTCGGTGCAGAGCGCTCCACAGCAAGAAAACAAAACTCCACATGGGTTACTATTCCTCAGCTAACCCTATAATTTATATAAAGTATATTTTTCAAATATTTTCAAGCATCAATCAGCAATATCGGAACGGGGTACAGCTTAAAAAAGTGTCCCCTTAGATATCGTTTTTCACTCAAATGAGTGAAGATTCCCTTTCTTTTCAGGTAAATACTCTAAATGCCCTAACAGTTAATAATGGTTTTTCAACTCAGATCTGGATACAATAACCCTCTTGATTTGTATTCAAAGATCTTCTTTTGTTATCAGATCTGGTAACAGACCGAGGAGCTTCCGTTTTCGAAAAACTGCCTGACGTGAAAGGACCTTTTCAAGTACATAAGGCTTTATCTAATGTGGAAGCCACTTTACTGAATACAGGTATGAATACCATATATAAGGCATTATTCCTTGAAAACTTTATAACATATTAATAAGGGATAGCTTCCAATTCGAGCATACTGCTGGAAAATCTTTTATCCGTCTTTTCAGTTAAGGGAACTAGCACTGAGTGTTTATTCTATGTCCATTTTATAATTTTTATTTCATTGAGAAGATCTTTAAACTCTCAGAAAAGGATGAAGATAACAAAAAAGCGTTATATCATTGGGCATTCATACATCTGTCAAGCGCAAAAAGAGGTGGCATTCTATAGAGAAATTACTGTCTTCAGGCTGCAAACCCCTTGACGAACTTTTAGGGGGTGGGTTCGAGATTGGGATTGTGACTCAAATCTTCGGAGCTGCAGGAACCGGAAAAACAAATATTTGCATCCAGCTTGCAGTGGAGTGTGTAAAGCAGGGGCAGAAAGTAATTTTCATAGATACCGAAGGACTTTCTCCTGTTCGTTTCAAACAAATCGCAGGGGAAAACGCAAAGGAAATAGCAAGGAATATAATCATCTACGAACCCCTGAGTTTTGAAGAGCAGTATGCGGCCGTTAGAGAGGTGGAGAGAATAGCCGGCGAGAACATCGGTCTAGTGATTCTAGACTCTGCAACCTCATACTACAGGTTTGAGCTCGAAGATGAAGAAACAGGCATTAAAAATCGCAGAGAGCTTGCCAGTCAGATAGGGTTTCTGCATGCTCTGGCCCGCAAACACGGCTTAGCTGCAGTGATAACCAACCAGGTATACTCCGATATTATCTCAGGAGGGGTGCGCCCATTGGGGGGCAGTTCCCTGGAGCATATATCAAAGGCGATTATCCAGCTGGAAAAAGCAGGGGAAGGAACCAGGCGCGCCATTCTGTACAAACACCGTTCCCGTCCGGAAGGCTTAAGTGCGGAGTTTAGAATTACGGCCGAGGGAATTCGTTAACTGATAAAGAAAAATTGAGATAAATTTCGTGGAAAATATTTCAGAATAGAAAAAAATGTAAAATTCCCGGATTTTTCAGGGATTTTCCAGCATCAAAATTACCTTCAATAAAAATTCTTTCTTCTCTGGGAGTTTTTCTCCTTCCCGCTTCAACGTTCCCGGGTGCCAGCTATGAATTCTTCTGTCCTTCTGTAGGCTTCGTCATCCGGGTACTGGATCGCCGGGTGTTTCATAAAGTAGGATGCCGGAGAATAAAGTACGCCTCCTATCCCACGGTCAAGAGCCAGCTTACAGCAGCGAATAGCATCAATTACCACACCTGCGGAGTTAGGGGAATCTTCTACAGAGAGCCGGAGTTCAAGGTTCATGGGCACGTCCCCAAAGAGCCTGCCTTCCATTCTCAGGAAACACACCTTATTGTCTTTTTGCCAGGCTACGTAGTCGCTAGGTCCGATGTGGATGTTTTCGTCCTCAAGCTTATGGGAGAGCACGGATTGGACAGCTTCGGTTTTTGATTCCCTTTTGGAAGCAAGTCTGCTCCTGTCGAGCATATTAAGAAAATCAGTGTTTCCCCCGGTATTCAGCTGATATGTCCTGTAGAGTCTTACGCCGCGTTTTTCGAAAAGGTCTGCAAGGATCCTGTGGGTAATGGTAGCCCCAAGCTGGGCTTTAATATCATCGCCAACGATAGGGATGTTTTTTTCTTCAAACCTTTTTGCCCATTCAGGATCGCTTGCAATAAAAACAGGCATATTATTNATTAAAGCCACACCGGCTTCAAGNGCNCACTCGGCATAGAAACGNACTGCGTCCTCAGAACCTACAGGCAGGTAATTGAGAAGCATCTCTGCGCCTGAATTCTTCAGTTCATTTACNATGTCTGCTTTTGTAGCTTCCGGTTCCCTGCTGACAANGAAAGTATATTTTTCCTCATAGGTCTTCATGTGCTCAGAGACACCATCAAGGACCCTGCCCATTTTAACNTTCACGCCTGTAGCCGGAACGTCAGGGCAAAAAATCGCTGTGCAGTTCGGGGGAGCAAAGATGGCCTCAGCCACGTCTCGTCCTACTTTCCTGGCGTCAATGTCAAAGGCAGCAACAACTTTGATGTCTTTGGGTTTATACCCGCCAAGATCCCAGTGCATCAGCCCGATAGCTTCTTTATTTTCGGCTTTATAATATTCAATGCCCTGTATCAAAGAGCTTGCACAGTTCCCGATTCCTGCAATTGCTATTTTTATCTTTGTCATAAGAGCTTACTCTCCGATGAATGCCCTAATTTCATAAACCGCATTAATAGAATGACATATCTTTTACAGTGTTAAAATTTACAGACTCGGATTTACGGATTCAAGGTTCCTGAAATTTATGCGTTTATATTCATGAAATTACGAGTCTTCCTGTATCTCAGCTATGGGTTTTAAATCTTCTCTTATTTTGTGTTACTACCCTATAAATCTATTATATCTAAGTTTGCCTTTCTGGGAAAAAAAGATTATAATTACTTATGTATCTAAAGCTCACTTCTAATTGCCTGAATAAAATTCTTGCCTTCAGATAAGGTCGCTGAATACTTCATTTTTCACTTTCTCTTCATTATTGATCTATTTAAAGATAATGAGGGCTCCAACAGAATTTCATATTAAGTTACTCAGGTTGCCCGAATAATTAAAGGAAGAGGATCAACGGATCCTCTCAGGGCGTTGAGTTGAATAAGTTTTTATTAGATGGGAAGCTTGAAGAGGGAGTCGGAGGATTTTTCGGCAGAACCTGATACTTACATCGGAAAGTGATTTAATGAGGACAATTGACTGGAAGGAAGAGTCGAACTCCGTGGTGCTGGTAGATCAGACCCTGCTCCCGAAAGAGTACAGGATAATTGAATGCAAAACTTTAAGTTCCCTCTGTGAAGCTATAAAGTCTCTCAGGATAAGGGGTGCGCCTGCTCTCGGCGCTGCAGGAGGTTTCGGGATTGCCCTTGCAGCTTTCCTGAGTGAGGCCAAAGATCTAGAAGCAATGGTAAAAGACCTCGAAGTAGCAGGAAAGGCTCTTAAGTCGACCCGTCCTACGGCAGTAAATCTCGGTTGGGGTGTGGAAAGGGTCTTAAAAGCAATTTCGGATGCCTTTGATATCCAAGACGTCCGGAATATTGCCCTTCAGGAAGCCAGGGATATTGCGGAAGAAGATGTGGTCACTAACAAGCTAATAGGCGAATATGGAGCCAAATTCCTGAAGGACGGAGATACAGTACTCACACACTGTAACGCAGGCAGGCTCGCCTGTGTGGACTGGGGCACAGCCCTTGGAGTTGTGCGTTCGGCTATTGCTGAAGGCAAAGAGATCAAGGTTATCGCCTGTGAGACNAGGCCCCTGAACCAGGGAAGCAGGATCACTACCTGGGAACTGATGCAGGACAAGATTCCAGTAACCCTGATTGCAGATTCGATGGCNGGGTGGGCAATGCATCAGGGACTTGTAGACAGCGTGCTCGTAGGAGCNGACAGGATCACACANNATGTTATTTTTAATAAGATAGGGACCTATACGCATTCCATCCTTGCAAAAGAGCATGAAATCCCCTTCTATGTAGCAGCCCCAGTCTCTAGTTTCGATTTCAACGGCTGGGAAGGCAGTGTAAAAATAGAGATGCGAGACCCTGACGAGCTGCGGTTCTTCGGTTCAGAACAGCTAGCCCCGAAAGATGTGGAAGTTTACAATCCTGCTTTTGATACGACTCCCATGGAAAATGTGACTGCGATAATCACGGAAAAGGGAGTTTTTTACCCGCCATTCCTATTGGACGAGGTAATTGTTTGAGAAATTACCCCGTTTTTGGAACCATAATGGGTTCTTTTGGAAACATAATGGTTATAATGGATTCCACCTTAAACCTTCTAAATACGGGCTACTCAGAAATTTCTCTGCTGGATTTATATATCAGAACTATAAATTATGTGGTGATAACTAAAGTTGACAGGAAATTTAACAGTTAGTTTACATTTTCTAATTTCCAGATAGGCATTATAACACATGCCACAAAAATCTACAACTGTATTTATTATAGGCAATGAAATTGAGATTCTAATTACGTTCATTCTTAAAGGTGTTAACTTATGGCTAAAAAATCAGGTCCCGGACTCCAGTCTTCTGCAGGGCTCATGCGCTACTATGAAGCAGACAAAAATGCAATTCATGTCCAGCCCNAAACAGTGCTGATTGTCGGCGCACTTGTGGGTATAACAGTATTACTTTTATGTGCTGCAAACGGCTTCTGGCCGTAATTACAATTTTCTGGTATGGTTCCCTTGAGCAGGCATAATTCAGGAAAAAAAGAAAGCAAAAAAAAAGCTTCTTCAAGGACCAAAATTCCTAAGCCCAAGTTTCTTCTTCTGGGTTTTCTTCTCATACTTGTGGGTGTCTTCGGAGTCCTCTACAATCCTTCCAATTCTAACCACGCCGCTGCTCCCTGGGAAGTATCGGAAGCAGGCACTCTATCTTTCCCCCAAAGGGGAGAGCCTGTATTTACAGCTAAGGAAATCAAAGATGTATATGCCCCTGAAAAATCAGACACCTTGAAACTGCTGTCTTTTGAGAGCAAAGGGGACAAAATCCAGGCTCTCTTGAGGATTCCTGCAAATTCTAACTCTTCTTCTTTGGCTTCTCCGGGAATAGTCCTTCTCCCGGGAGCAACAGTTAGCAAGGAAGCTGAACAGGGATTGGCTGTGGAACTTTCAAAAATGGGGTATGCAACCCTTACCATTGACCAGCGCAATCTCGGCGGCGTAAATGTCGAAAAGGATCTTGAACTTTTCAGGAATGGCCTTGAACCTACTGAATATACCATGGTTTATGATGCCCTTAAAGCAGCAGATGTGCTTGCTGCTCAGCCGGAAATCGACCCCAAAAAGCTTGCAATTCTCGGGGAAAGTAACGGCGGAAGATTTGCAGTTCTTGCCTGTGCCCTTGATCCTTCCCTTAAAGGAGTTATCGGGATCAGCACTGCAGGATACGGCACTGAAGATATCAATCCTGCTGCCGTTGCCGATGCTAAGACTTACCGCTTTTATAGGTCAGTTGATCCGGATACCTATATCCCTAAACTGCCACCTGCGAAATTCGTGCTGATTCATTCTTTAAATGANACCTTAATTCCTCATGAGACAGCACTCAAAACCTTTGCACTTGCAAAAGAGCCGAAAGCAATGTATAACGTTAGTGATGCAACGCANGGGTATACAGCTTCAATGCGCCCTTATCTTGAAAAAGAACTTGCTCTTCTCCTGAACTAAAAGGATACAGGCTTTAGAGCCTGACCTAATAATTTATTGAAACAAAAGTGTTTTGCATATGATATATACTCAGCCGCTATCAAGCCTGCGGGAACTTCATGGAATAGGTGAACGAGTAGCCGACAGGCTGGTCGAGTACTTTGGGAGTGAAGATGCGGCTCTCAAGGTTATTTGTGAAGGAGATATAGCCTCGCTTTCTGAAGTAAATGGAATCAGCCATAACTTTGCCCTTTCTACTGCCAGGGATGCCAGAGCCAGAGTCGAAGGGTGCTCAATTTCCGATTTTCTCAAGACAAAAGAAGCTCTTGACCTTTATTCCCGCCTTCTCGAGCTGATTAAAAGTTTTGCCCATACAACCCATGCCAGGGACAAGCTGAATCTTTTTTACCCGGTCCCAGCTTCGCGTATGGACCTTGTTCAGGAAAGACAGGCTTTTGTAGGAGAATATCTGGAAATGGCCTATGCCCTTTCCGAGAATTCCGAATTTCTGCACCTGCTTTCCAGAGTTAGAAAACTAAGGCAAGTACCAGGGAATCTGAAGATTAGAGACCGGATTATCCTCTGCGGAGACCAAAAAACTCTGGAAGCAGCCAGAGAAAAATTCCAGACATTTTTGCCTGTTCAGGCCGTGGAGAGTCTCTCTGAATTTGTGGATCTTGCCAGAGGCTATTCCAGTGTAATCGTCTTTGATGACACCTACCTTAGATTTGATCTTCCAGAAGACATTGAGCCCGAATACTTTCAGGACCTTTCAAAATCCGAGTTCTGGCAGATCTTGCCTGAAAAAGAACTGGCTTTTTTTGCACAGAACCTTGATTGTATCCGGGCCTGCCTGAATATAGTATCTGCTTTGCGCTCCAGAGATTTTAATTTCTTTGAGGAACTTCCCGTAGAGAGGCTTGATACACTCGATGCAGGTCTTTCAAAGCTCGGAGAGGATGGAAAGCCTGTTGAAGGCTTTGATCCGGAACTTGACAGACTCGGAAAAGCCCTGCAAAACCTTGATCCTGCACTTACCTCTGCCCTGAATGAAGCTAACCAGCGAATGAACCGGACTCTTGAGGCAAGTTCGCTTACTTTAAGCGGGCAGGAACTCGTCAAGCTTGTTAGCGGGGGAATAGAAATAAAGGACCTGCTTGCAAAGGAACTCAGTCGAATCTACAAAGGCGAGATTGAAGCCTTAAAAGAAGAGCTTGCTGAAAAGCTCAGCCTTCAAAAACAGGAAAAATTGATGCTTGACTCTCTGTTTGCTGATGAAATCTCCTATCCTCTAAGTGCAGACTGGTCTAAACTGCAGCTTCTCAAGCAAAAATTGAGCATGGACCTTGAAAGAACAAGGCTTACTCGAAAAAGAGAGCTTGCAAAAACTTTCTCAACCTTTCGCCAGCCTGTAGAAAGACTTGTGAGGGAAGTCCTGGATTTTGACCTTGGCTTTTCAATAGCCTGTTTTTCGGCAAAATTCAAACTAAAAATACCGGAACTGATCCATGAAGCCGGAATAGGCTTTAAAGCCGGAGAAAATCTCTTTTTAAAAGCCCGTCATGGAAAAATTGATCCTGTTAACTACTCTGTCGGAAAAACCGGTTTTTCTCCTGTGGGCCTTGAAAGTCGTGTTGTACTTTTGAGCGGAGTGAATTCCGGAGGCAAGACTTCGTTGCTCGAGCTTCTTGCTCAGTGCGTGATCCTTGGGTACATGGGATTTCCAGTCCCTGCAAAAGAACTTGAACTCGGGCATGTAGAAGAGTTCTACTATTTTGGGAAATCAAAGGGAACTTTGGATGCAGGGGCTTTTGAGACTACTCTCAGGCAATTCTCCGTGCTTTCTGAGGCGTCGGGAAAACTGGTACTTGCAGATGAANTGGAATCAATAACCGAACCTGGAGCCTCGGCTCGAATTATAGCAGGAATCCTGGAGTATCTGTCCAGAAACGAGCAGAGCTTTGGAATTTTTGTTTCCCACCTTTCGGAACTGATACTTGAAAATACCGAAGCAGAAGTCAGAGTAGACGGAATTGAGGCAGAAGGGCTGGATTCTCATCTTGAACTGATCGTAAACCGAAATCCCATATACAACCATGTTGCACGAAGCACTCCCGAATTGATTGTGGAAAGGCTGCTCAGGAAGACTACCGGAAAAGAACGGGATTTCTATGCCCATTTAAAGGGTAAATTTAAAACTAACTTAAAAGCTGACTTTCGAGAGAATATAGAAACATCTTCTAAAATAAATTAACCAAAATTTGTATGAATGTTTTCAATCTTTTCTTATAATTGTTTATTACTTTCTTCTTTTTGAACTCTCAGACTTTTATCTTTTAGCGTTTTATCTAATTGTTGTTAAGAGATAATGTTATAAATCTTTAGTTCTATATAGTAGTGAGTTAGCTGGGGTTCTGGAAAATCCTGAAAATTTTGTTGATCCAAAAGAATATATAGGTGTTAGTGTCAATGCATCTCCGATCAATGAATAAGGAGACTTGCCTTCCCTGATGAAGGAAACGAAAATTCTAGCCGGCTAAAGGGGTTAATATTTGATTCAAGGGAAACTCCCTTAAAAAACGACATGTGGTTATTTGAATGGATCAGGGAACTATCTTCTTTTTAACCCAGTAAAACCAGTTGATTATCAGGTAATGAAATTTAATTATGAAACACAGAGATCTTATAAGATTTTCTATTATTTTTGAGGACGGATCTGAAGAAGTACAAAACCCAGATCACGTGTGATAACAATGGAGCGTAACTTCCCAATTCGGTGGGCAGATTTTGATAGGTTAGTTATGGACAATATTGAAGGGGCTCGGGCAGAGGTTTCAGGCATGCCTGATCTGAGCGATCCCTGTCTATATACAGACCGTGAATACAGCTGGCTCCAGTTCAATGATAGGGTATTAGAAGAAGCTTTCGACGAGCGCAATCCCCTACTTGATAGAGTCAAGTTCCTTTCCATTTTTGGGAGCAATCTTGACGAGTTTTTTATGGTCAGGGTTTCAGGAATTCAGAAGAGAATAGTGGAAGGAGTAAAGGATGACCGGGCAGATGAGCTGGCTCAGCAGCAGCTTCGTATCATCCGGGAAGAGCTTCTCAGGCAGCTTCCTCTCAATGACAGCTGCTGGAACGAAGTGCTTGAGCCGGCTCTCAGAGAAAAAGGAATTAAAGTTACAAACTATTTTGAACTGTCTGGGGAGGAAAGGGAAAAGCTTAGAGATTACTTTGAGAGAAACATTTTTCCTTTACTTACCCCTCTGGGCTTTGATTCGGGGCATCCTTTTCCCCACATTTCAAACCTGAGCCTTAACCTGGCAGTACTCATTGATGATCCGGACTACGGGGAGCGTTTTGCCAGAGTCAAAATCCCCCCGATATTCACGAGGTTGATTGTAGTCCCTGACGATGGTCAGGAAAGAATAACTTCCAATTTTGAGGAGTTAAAAACAGGGCTTTTTGTGTGGATTGAACAGCTTATTGCTGCAAATCTTGACCTCCTGTTTCCTGGACAACGCATCCTGGGAGCTTATCCATTCCGGGTCACGCGAGATGCGGATCTAGGATTCGATGAAGACGGGGATAAAGACCTTCTGACAGCTGTAAAGCAGAGAGTTGGAAGAAACTATTTTGGGTCAGCTGTTAGACTTGAGACCGACAATACAATGCCCCCTAGAGTTTCTGATATCCTTCTTAAGAACCTGGACCTTACTGCTTCCCTGATGTTCAGGTCGGCAGCCCCTCTGGGTCTCTCAAGCCTGATGAAACTTGCGCAGATTAACCGTCCGGAACTTAAGTACAAGCCTTTAGAACCGAAAAAACANCCCCGTCTAGTCGAAAAAGAAAAAATTTTTGCGGTTCTGAAAAAGAGAGATGTACTTCTCTACCANCCCTATGACAGTTTCGAATCGGTAATTGATTTCGTAGAAGAAGCTGCTGATGATCCGGATGTCCTGGCAATCAAAATGACGTTATACAGAGTAGATGACAATTCCAGGATTATTCAGGCCCTTATGAAGGCTGCAGACCGAAAAAAGCAGGTGGCGGTACTGGTGGAGCTTAAAGCTCGCTTTGACGAAGAGAACAACATAGGCTGGGCAAAAGAACTTGAGCGTAAAGGCGTTCACGTAGCCTATGGCTTCCCAGGGCGCAAAACCCATGCCAAGATGTGCCTGGTGGTTAGGGCTGAAAATGAAGGTATCAGATATTATGTGCACATGAGCACAGGAAATTATAACGCTGTGACAGGAAAGCTCTATACCGACTTCGGCTACCTGACAAGTGACTCATTCATAGGCAAAGATATCTCTGACCTTTTTAATGCCCTTACGGGTTATTCGAGAAAGGACCATTATATCAAGCTGCTTGTAGCCCCCCAGACACTCAGGCACCAGATTCTGGAGCGTATCAGGCGTGAAATTGACCTGCACGAGAAGTACGGAAATGGACACCTGATCTTCAAGATGAATTCTCTTGTGGATTACCAGTGCATCCGGGAACTATACAGGGCTTCCCGCGTCGGAGTAAAGGTAGACCTTCTTATCAGGGGAATCTGCTGCCTCAGACCCGGCATCTATGGGCTCAGTGAAAATATCAGGGTCACTTCAATAGTTGGCCGTTTTCTGGAGCACTCCAGGGTGTACTACTTTAGAAACGACGGAAAAGAAGAAATCTTTATTGGCAGTGCCGATCTCATGCCGCGCAACCTGGACAACAGGGTAGAAATCCTCTTTCCAGTATCTGCCGAATATATTCCAATCGTGAGGGAAGTTATCCTCGGTACCCAACTTAAGGATAATGTAAAAGCCCGTCTGCTGCTTCCTAACGGCAAGACAGAAAGGATCTACCCGCAGCCCGAAGAAGAAGAACTGGATTCCCAGCTGTGGATGCTTGAAAATACTGGAAGCTGGGATCTGAGTCGTCAGAAAAGCTGAAATAGAAAAATTTTCCCTTTTTCTTTTTTGTTTATTGTCTTTCTCTTTTTTCTTTTTTGCTACATTTTTCTATTTTTGTTGTCACTTTCCCTTATTATCCATATTATTCCATTTGTCCGACTTTCCGCAGATCTCTCCTCAAAAGTAGTATTTTTCACAATTTTTTCCCATCAACCTTATTATTTTGTCCTTAACTTCATCCATGTTGGCAATTTG
>JGI24140J50213_10000870_pt1 | contig 13816 bp, 17 predicted proteins | sample BarGraIncu00222A_FD_50213 | JGI IMG/M metagenome (IMG submission 50213)
CCACGGCGACCTCAGCGACCTCAGCGACCTCAGCGACCTCAGCGACCTCAGCAGCTGGCGCAGCATCTCCGGCGAGGAGCTCGCGCTCCCAGTCCGCGAGCGGCTCGTCGCCACCCAGCTCGGCGCCGGGCTTCTCGTCGGTCTGCCCGACGCCGGCCCGTGCCATCAGTCCCTCGGCGACGGCGTCGGCGATGACGCGGGTGAGCAGGCCCACCGCGCGGATCGCGTCGTCGTTGCCGGGGATCGGGAAGTCGACCTCGTCGGGGTCACAGTTGGTGTCGAGGATCGCGACGACCGGGATGCCGAGCTTGCGGGCCTCGGCGATCGCGATGTGCTCCTTCTTGGTGTCCACCAGCCAGACCGCGCTCGGCACCCGGCTCATGTCCCGGATACCCCCGAGGATCTTCTCCAGCTTGACCTTCTCGCGCTTGAGGACGAGCAGCTCCTTCTTGGTGATGCCGGAGCCGGCCACGTCGTCGAAGTCGATCAGCTCGAGCTCCTTGAGCCGCTGGAGCCGCTTGTGCACGGTCGAGAAGTTGGTGAGCATGCCGCCCAGCCAGCGCTGGTTGACGTAAGGCATCCCGACGCGGGTGGCCTGCTCGGCCACCGACTCCTGAGCCTGCTTCTTGGTCCCGACGAACAGGATCGAGCCGCCGTGGGCGACGGTCTCCTTGACGAACTCGTAGGCGCGGTCGATGTACGACAGCGACTGCTGCAGGTCGATGATGTAGATGCCGTTGCGCTCGGTGAAGATGAAGCGCTTCATCTTGGGGTTCCAGCGACGGGTCTGGTGCCCGAAGTGGACGCCGCTCTCGAGCAGCTGNCGCATGGTGACGACGGCCATAGCCGAAGCACTCCTTCATGGGTGCGGGGGGCGCNTCCGCGCCCCGAGCCGACCCGACTCGGTTCGTCGTGCACGGCGGGTGCGCGTGCACTGCCTGACACCTCGCTCCGGCTCATCCCGCCGGGACGGGACCGAGGAGCCGCTCGCGTCCGGTCGAGACCGGGGGCGCGAGGGAGGCGTGCGAATTTGTGGAACTGGCGGCAGGGCGGACCCTGAGCCACGGGCGAGTCTACGGGATCGGCGGCAGTCCCGTCTCCAGCCGACCGTCAGGACCCCGCTCCACCGGACGTACGCCGACCACGGCGGCCAGGTCGATCGGTCCGTACACGTGGGGGAACGCACCGTCCCCCACCTGGTCGACGCGTACCGGGGACGTCAGCCGGCCCGTGTCTAGGGTCAGCAGCAGGACGTCGGCGCGGTCGCGGTAGACGAGGTCGGCGATGTGCTGGACCTGGTCGGCGAACGAGCAGTGCACGAAGCCCTGGTGCGCCAGCGTCACGCCGAGCGTCGACATCGCGTAGGCCTCGCCCCGAGCCTGCGCTGCCGCCCAGTCCGCGGCGACGGCGAGGTGGTAGATCGTCGGCTCGATCGCGCGCATGCCGGCTAGCTCCCGCTCCGGGTCCGGAGGAGGTCGACGCCGGGCCCGGACAGGTCGTCGAGCGCCACCGGTCGGCCGGTCATCGCAAGGACCAGCGACAGCATCGGCCCCGACACCTCCGGGCCGGTACCGCTGGACCAGTCGGCGTCGGTGGCCCGGAGCGCCAGCCCGGCGACCCGGTTCTTGGCGCCGATCAGCAGGTTGGACTTCTGGTAGAAGTCGGCCGCGCGGNTGAGCGCCACCGTCGGGTAGTCGTGCGCGATCCCGAGCGGGCGTCGGATGTCCGCCGAGTGCACGACGATCTCTCCCAGCATCGCCTCGACCGGGCCCGGTGGGTGGCTCGTCGCGGTCGCGAGCGTCGCGAAGCCGGCCAGCTGCTCGGGCGGGCTGACGGCCGTCTCCTGCTTGATGTTCGCGGCCGACATCTGGTGGAAGCGGAAGCCGGACTTCGCCAGGCCGGCGAAGAACGCAGGCGGGGTCATCCGAGCNGTCGACGTCACGTGACCCAGCACGTCGCGGACCGTCCATCCAGGGCAGAGCGACGCGTGCTCCCAGTCCGCCGCAGCCAGCTGTCGGAGGTCGGCGATCAACGCCACACGCTCCGCGTGGATCAGGGGCCAGGGGCTGCTCGCGGCCATGACTACCTCCCGGTGACGACGGCCACCCTAGCCTCGTCTCACGACCCTCACCACGGCGCGCGCTGTCCACAGCCGCCAACCGTTCCGGCCCTGTCCACAGGCTGGTTCTCACCGCTCGCCTCCACCTGGCCCCTCGACCAGCCTGGCTCTCATGCCTTCCTTGCTCGCGCTCTGCGCCGCCGTCGTCTGCGCCGTCCCGACCTTCGTCTACCCCGGCCCCTGGGACTATCCGCTCGCCGGGCCGGCGCGCGTCGTCGGCGCCTTCGCGCCGCCGCCGCCCGGCCAACCTTGGCTGCGCGGCAACCGCGGCGTCGACCTGGCCGCCTCCCCCGCCGAGACCGTCCGGTCGGCCGGGGCGGGGGTCGTCACGTTCGCGGGCCCGCTCGCCGGGCGCGGGGTCGTCGTCGTCGACCACGGCAGGCTCCGCACGACGTACGAGCCGGTCTCGGCCGCTGTGCACGTGGGCGACCAGGTGCGCGCCGGACAGCTGATCGGTCGGGTGGCGGCGGTCCCGAGCCCGTGCGCTCCGCTCACTTGCCTCCACTGGGGGCTGCTGCGGGGGGCCACCTACCTCGACCCGATGCTGCTGCTGGGGCTCGACGGGCCGGTCCGGCTGCTGCCGTGGCTGTCCGGCGGGGCAGCCCTGCCTCGGGGCGCTCCCCCCGGCACGCCCACGGCCGCCTCGGCGGGACCTCGCGCCGACCTCCTAGCGGGGACGGGTGGAGACGGGTGGCTCGCGGTGGCCGTCGCGGGCGGCCTGGCTGTCACGTCGCTGGGCGGAGCCGCGCTGCTGCGGCGAGCTCCCCCGGCCCCGCCATGACGCGACCATCTGCTGCGCGCCGCGGCGCCGGCGCAGGCGGCTAGTCGTGCTGCTCGGAGAGCTTGCCGCGCAGCTGGAGCACGGCCTTCGTATGCATCTGGCAGATCCGCGACTCGGTCACCCCGAGCACCTGCCCGATCTCGGCGAGCGTGAGGCCCTCGTAGTAGTAGAGGGTCACGACGATCTTCTCGCGCTCGGGAAGGGTGTTGATCGCCTTGGCCAGGAGGTACTTCGTCTCCTCGGACTCGAATGCGGAGACGGGGTCCTCGGCCCGAGTGTCCTCGAGGGTGTCGACCAGGCTGAGCTTGTCGCCCTTCTCCCCGCCGACGTTGAGCAGCTCGTCCAGCGCGACGACGTTGACGAACGACACCTGGCTGAAGATCGCGTGCAGGTCCTCGAGCTTGATGCCCATCTGGGCCGCGACCTCGGGCTCGGTCGGGGTGCGGTGCAGCTGGCCTTCGAGTGCCGCGTAGGCCTTCTCGACCTCGCGCGCCTTGTAGCGCACCGACCTCGGGATCCAGTCGATGGCTCGCAGCTCGTCGATGATGGCGCCGCGGATACGGCTGATGGCGTACGTCTCGAACTTGATGGCGCGCTCGAGGTCGAACTTCTCGATCGCGTCGATCAGGCCGAAGATCCCGTACGAGACAAGGTCAGCCTGCTCGATGTTCGGTGGCAGACCGACGCCGACCCGGCCCGCGACGTACTTGACCAGAGGCGAGTAGTGCAGGATCAGTCGCTCGCGCAGGTTCTGGTCTGCCGTGGCCTTGAAGCCCTCCCACAGCTCACGCAGCGCGGTCGCCGCCGCCTCGGGGTCGGGGACGTCGTCCGGGAGCACGACCGCGACCGCGACCTCCTCTGCGGCCGCCGGGTCCACCTCGACCTCGACGGTCGCGGCAGCGTCGGCGGCCCCGTCGGACGGCTCCGCGGACGCCGCCGAGGTCACCTCGATGTCTGCCTCTGCGTCGATGTCGGCCGTCACGTCGTGGGATTCCTTCGCTCTGGCGGACTTGGGTACAGCTCGGGCAGCGGGCTTCGGTGCGGTCTTGGTCTCGGTCGTGGCAGCAGTCTTGGTCGCAGTCTTGGTCGCAGTCTTCCTCGGCGGGCGCGGCGCGCCGACAGGACCACTGGCGCCATTGACGACCTGGAGCTGGTCGTCCTCGGCCGTGACGGACACGCCGTCACGCTCGGGGGTGCGCCTGCTCATACGTCGCCTTCAACCTCTCGACGGACACATGCGTGTATATCTGCGTGGTTGCGAGCGTAGCGTGACCCAGCAGCTCCTGGACGGAACGTAGGTCCGCGCCACCCTCCAGAAGGTGAGTGGCGGCGCTGTGCCGAAGTCCGTGCGGACTCAGGTCCGGCGCCCCCGGCACCTCTCCCACCATCATATGGACCAACCTGCGCACCGCCCGCTGGTCGAGCCGTCGGCCGCGGTCTCCGACGAACAGCGCCGGACCGCTCTCGGCGGTCACCACGGCGGCACGTCCGGACGTGAGCCAGCTGTCCAAGGCCCTCGCGGCGGGCAGCCCGAGCGGGACGGTCCGTTCCTTGCGGCCCTTGCCGAGGACCCGGACGACCCGGCGCCCTCGGTCGTAGTCGTCGATGTCGAGCCCGACGAGCTCTCCGACCCGGATCCCGCTCGCGTAGAGCAGCTCGAGGACCGCACGGTCACGGACCCTCCCGGGCGATCCGTCGTCGGCGGCGACGGCCGCGACATCCATGAGTGTCCTCGCCTGCTCCTGCCGAAGCACGCCAGGGAGCGAGCGGTGCGGCCTGGCTGAGCCGAGGAGCAACCCGGGATCGTTGGCCAGCAAGCCGTTTCGATGGCACCAAGCCGTGAACACCTTGGCGGCCGCGGAGCGTCGGGCCAGGCTCGACCGTGCCGATCCCGCCGCCGCGAGGGCGCCCAGCCAGCTGCGCAGCAGGCTCACGTCGAGCCCGCTCGGCGCGGCCGCTCCCAACGCTGAGACGTGCGACAGCAGGGCGGACACATCGCCGATGTAGGCCCGTACGGTGTGCACCGACAGGTCGCGCTCGGCCTCGAGGTGGCGACGGAACGCCTCGACCGCTGCAGCCGCCTCCGGCGGGAGCGTCTCGAGGGGAGCTGGCCGCGAGGACGACCGCTCGCGCACGCTCGGACCCCCGACCTCGCTCCCCATGGGGTCCACGCTGGTTCGTGCCGTGGCAGGCGTCAAGGACCGCCACACCTGACAGGTTCACCCGTTCGGCCGACCGGGCGACCCACGGGCGGCCAGCCGCCACCCACCGGGCACCTCCTCCACCAGCCCGAGCGCGCGCAGCTGGACCAGCCTCTGGTGCACGAGGTCGACGGACAGCCCGCAGGCGCGGGCGATGCCGGTCCGGTCGATCGGCCTTCGTACCGGTACCGCGTCCAGGACAGCGGCGGCCGTGGCATCGAGCTGGTCGAGGGGGCGCCGCGCCTCTTCGCGGGCGAGGTCGAGGCGGGACAGCTCCTGGCCCCCTTCGGCGAACGCCTCGCCCATGCTCCCCACGGCTTCGACGACGTCGCTCGCAGAGGTGACGATCGTGGCCCGGCCATCGCGTAGCTCACGGTGGACGCCGGCCGAGAGCGTCGACGTCACNGGCCCAGGCACGCCCAGCACGGGACGGCCCATCCGACGGGCCCACAGAGTGGTGTTGAGAGCGCCGCTGCGGAAGGCCGCCTCGACCACGACGGTGCCCCTGGTCAGTGCCGCGATCAGCCGGTTGCGCACGAGGAACCGGCTCCTGGTCGGGTGCGACCCGAGCGGCTGCTCGCTGACGAGGATCCCGTCCGTGGCGATGCGGTCGAACATCGACCGGTGCGCCAGCGGGTACGGCACGTCGACCCCGGAGGCGAGCACGCAGACCGTCATGCCGCCCATGGCGAGGGCACCACGATGGACGCAGGCATCGATCCCGTAGGCGCCGCCGGAGACCGCGCTGTAGCCGCGCTCGGCGAGCCCAGCGCCGAGGTCGGAGGCGACCCGCGTGCCGTAGGCCGTGGCTGCGCGCGAGCCCACCACCGCCACCGAACGCAGCACGGCCATGCGCAGGTCGTCCGGGCCGCGGACCCAGAGCCCTAGCGGCGGCGCCGAGGCGGGATGGTTGTCGACCTTGGGCAGAGCGAGGTCGCCGAGCTGGCTCGGCCACTCGAGGTCGCCCGGTACGACCAGGCGGACACCAGAGGACCCGGAACGTCGAAGGTCGAGCGCCGCAGCCTGGCCGGCCGGAGCGAACCCCTCGTCCGGGGCGAGCCGGGCTCGATAGGCGGTGAGCGACTTCAGCGGAGCGGAGCCGTCCTCGATGGCCCTGACCGCCGCGGTCGGTCCGACGCGCTCGACGAAGGCGTGCACGGCCGGGTCGCCCGGCTCGGCCAGCCGCATCAACGTGGCGCGGGCCAGCCGCTCGGCGTCGCATGCCCTCATGCGGCCAGGCCCGGCAGGGCGGACGCGAGCCGCAGCTGTACGGCGAGCTCGACCTCGGGACGCTGCGGGCGGTCCTTGCCAGCCAGGTCGGCCAGCGTCCAGGCCACGCGGAGCACCCGGTCGACCCCCCGGGCCGACAACGCCCCCCGAGCCAGCTCGTCGTGCACCCGACCGAGATCACCGGGCACCAACCGCCACGATGCCGACCGCAGCACCGCTCCGGGTACGTGGGCGTTGCACTGCCAGGGAGTTCCCCGCCAGCGGGCCAGCGCCCGTTCCCTCGCGTCGGCGACGCGAGCGGCCACGGTCGCCGAGCTCTCACCACCCGTGCCCTCCAGCAGGTCGACCTTCGAGGGCTGCGGGACGTGCACGGCCAGGTCGATCCGGTCCATCAGCGGACCGGAGAGCCGCCCGACGTAGGCCCGCTGGCGCAACGGCGGGCAGGTGCACGCGACCGACGTCGCGGCGAGACCGCAGGGGCACGGGTTCGCCGCCAGGACCAGCTGGAACCGGGCCGGGTAGTCCACCGTGCCGCGGGACCGGTCGAGAACCACCCGGCCGGACTCGATGGGCTGGCGCAACCCGTCGAGCACCCCGCGCGCGAACTCGGGCGCCTCGTCGAGGAAGAGGACCCCGTGATGGGCCAGGCTCGCGGCGCCTGGACGGGCCAGCCCCGATCCGCCCCCCACGATCGCCGCCGCGGACGAGGTGTGGTGCGGGGCGCGGAACGGGGCCCGCTCGATCAGCGACACCCCGGCGGGCAGCTGACCCGCCACCGAGTGGATCGCGGTCACCTCGATCGCCTGCGCCCGACTCAGCGCCGGGAGGATGCCGGGCAGGCGCTCGGCGAGCATCGTCTTACCGGACCCAGGCGGGCCGTGCAGCAGGAGGTGGTGGCCGCCGGCCGCGGCGATCTCGAGCGCGTAGCGCGCGTCGTGCTGGCCGGCCACGTCGAGGAGGTCCGGCCCACCCTCGAGATCGACCGGCCCGGGAGCGCGGGTGGCAATGTCGGGGACCGGGATCTCGCACCGGAGCACCGCGAGGAGCTCGGCCAGCGAGCTGACGGCCACCACGCGCACGTCGGGCACGACCGAAGCCTCGAACGCGTTCGCCGCCGGCACCACGACGCGCTCGACGCCGGCCCGCGCAGCGGCGAGGACGGCAGGCAGGACGCCCCGCACCGGTCGGACCCGCCCGTCGAGGCCCAGCTCGCCGAGCAGGACGAGGTCAGCGACCCAGCGCGGGTCGACGCCGTCGGCGGCGGCCAGCACGCAGACGGCGAGGGCAAGGTCGAAGCTGCTCCCCGACTTGGGCAGCGACGCTGGCGACAGGTTCAGCGTGATGCGCTGCGGCGGCCACGCCTCGCGGCTGTTGACGACCGCCGCCCGGATCCGGTCTCGCGACTCCGACAACGACGTGTCCGGCAGACCGATCAGCGTCAGCCCTGGCAGCCCCTGGGCCAGGTGCGCCTCGACGTCGACCAGGTGGCCCACGACGCCGACGAGCGCGATGGACCGGGTGCGTGCGAGCGTCACGCGCCGACCCCTCGTACGTGCTGGACCTGGGCCGCTCCGGCCCTGGGCTGCAGGACCCCAACGACGTCGAACCGGACCGACGTCGGATGGGCGCCGCTCTGCGCCAGCCAGCGGGCCGCGAGCGTGCGGAGCCTGGCCACCTTGCGCGGTGTCACCGCCTCGAGCGGCGTCCCGTATCCCACGCCGCGACGCGTCTTGACCTCGCAGATGACGAGCACCGGTCCGTCGCGACCGACGATGTCGATCTCACCCGCGTCGCACCGCCAGTTGCGCTCCAGGACGACGATGCCCTGCGCAATCAGATGCCTGGCCGCCAGGTCCTCGCCGTACCGTCCGAGCGCGTCCTTGGGATGCATCGGGCACCACCTCCGACCCCACCCTGCGGGGCGGGGCAGGAGCACAGGAGGACCAGCTGCGCGCCTGTGGACGGAGAACCGGCCCTGTGGACGGCGAGCACGCCCCGGTGCGGCGCGCGGAGCGGACCAGTCAGTCCTGCGGCACCTGGAGGTCGGGCTGGGCGAGCTCCTCGACGTTGACGTCCTTGAACGTGAGCACCTTGACGTTCTTCACGAACCGCGCCGGCCGGTACATGTCCCAGACCCAGGCGTCGCTCATCGTCACCTCGAAATAGACCTCGCCGTCGGCCGATCGCACCTGGAGGTCGACGTTGTTGGTCAGGTAGAACCGGCGCTCGGTCTCGACCACGTAGCCGAACAGGCCGACGACGTCGCGGTACTCCCGGTAGAGCTGGAGCTCCATCTCGGTCTCGTAGCGCTCGAGGTCCTCCGAGCTCACGCGCGCACCTCCACATCGCGGTCCAGCAGATCGCGGTCCAGCACATCGCGGTCAAGCACGTCGTCAGGCAGGACGATCAGGTTCCCATCTTGCTCCCCGGCAGGGTCCCAGAACGCCAGGTCCCCCGGGTCCGCCGTCCCGTCGAGGCCGAGGCGCCAGGTGAGCCGGTGGTACGGGCTCGGTCCCAGCCGCCGCAGCGCAGCCCGGTGGTGCGGGGTGGCATAGCCCTTGTTGACCTCCCACCCGTACTCGGGATGGTCAGCAGCGAGCCCGGTCATGTAGGCGTCCCGCGTCGTCTTGGCCAGCACGCTGGCCGCAGCGACGCTCGCGCAGCGCAGGTCNGCCTTGATCTGGGTACGGACAGGCGGGAAGGCGACGACGAACGAAGGGAGCCCGCCACCGGGGAACTCCAGCGGCAGCGGGTCGGCAGCCGCCGCTGGCGGCGTGAGGTAGTCGTGGTTGCCGTCGAGCAGGACGCAGTCGGGCGACCCCGGCAGGGCGGCCAGCGCGCGATGCCCGGCCAGCCGCAAGGCCGCGATCAGGCCCAGGGCGTCGATCTCCGCTGCGGTCGCGTCGGCCACGGCCCAGGCCTTCACCCACCGCTGGATCCGCGGTACGAGCGCGCGGCGGGCCTCAGGGGTGAGCAGCTTGCTGTCGCGCAGCCCGCGCGGCGGCGGCTTCTGGTCCGGCCCGACCAGGACGACGCCAACCGTCACCGGCCCGCTGAGACAGCCACGACCCACCTCGTCGATCCCAGCGACGATGGCAAAGCCCTGGCCGTGCAAGGACTTCTCGACGACCAGGCGGGGTGCCCGCCCCGGCGGCGCGGTCATGCCGCCACCACCTTGGGGGCGCTGGGCCGACCCTCGGCGAGCAGGAGGGCCAGCTCGGCGCCGAGCGACGACGGGTACACGGTCTCGGCCGTCGCCGCGAGCTCGGCGACGGACCACCAGCGGAACTCGTGCACCGCGTGCCGCTCGATCTCGGTGAACCCGCCGAAGTCGACGTCGTGCCCGTCGACCCGTACGAGGAAGAACGTCTCGGCCTGGCGGTAGTGGCTGCCCATGAAGTCGAACTCGGCAGTACGCGTCCAGACGGCCGGCCCCAGCTCGGCGAGCACGAGGCCGGTCTCCTCGGCGAGCTCGCGCAGCGCGCCCTGCTCGGCCGTCTCGCCGTCGTCCAGGCCGCCGCCCGGGGTGAACCACCAGGTGCCCGCGGCGGGGTCGGCGGGGTCGGTGCCGCGCAGCAGGAGCACCCGCTCGGCCCGGTCGACCACGAGGACGCGACCCCCGGTGCGCTCGATCGGCGCCGCTCCGGTGGTCATGCCCGGCAGCGTACGTGGGAGCGGCCCGGCCTGCGCGGCGCCACCCCTGCTCGACAGCTGCGACCGGTTCAGTTCCAGCGCTCGAACGGCTCGTCGATCCGCGCACCGGCCAGGAAGGGTACGAGGAGCGCGGGCAGCCGACCGGGGAAGAACCGCTCGCCGCTCGCGGCCACGTCCTCGACGGTCCACCAGCGGTGCCCCACGTAGTCCTCGAGCTCCTCGGGCGTCCGCCCGTCGCGGGCNGGCTCCGGGGCGACCGCGTCGATCCTGACGGCGACGACCAGCTCGTGCTGGAGGATGCGGCGGCCCCTGCGGACGTAGGTCGCGGTACGGGTCCACGTCGGGTCGTTGCCGAGCGCAGCCAGCGCGGCCACGGCCGAGTCGGGCAGGAGGATGCCGGTCTCTTCGGCCAGCTCGCGCGCTGCGGTCTGTGCCACCGACTCCCCGGCCTCCATCCCGCCGCCGGGCAGCTCCCACCAGATCCCGAGCGCGGGGGCCGACGGATCGACGGTACGGAAGAGCAGCAGCCGTCCGCCCGCGTCGAGCAGCACCACGCGTACCGAGGTGCGCTCGATGTCGTATGCGAGCCCGCCTGCGTCCACGGACCGTTCAGCCGCGCCGGTCGGCCAGCCGGGTGGGGTGGCTGCGGCTGCGCCGGCGGCGCCAGCCGCGACGCCCGGCCACCAGCGGCAACGCCCCGACGAACCCGAGCGCGAGCGGGCTCGACAGTGCTGCCGACGCCGTGGAGCGGCTCAGCCCGGACTGGTCGAACGTCGACGGGTTGGACAGCCACGACCAGTGCCCCACCGGCCAGATGATGACGAACGCTCGGCCGATGACCTTGCTCTCCGGGACGGTGCCGCCGCCGGGATCGCCGAGGTGGGCTCGCGAGTCGGACGACGCGGCGCGGTGGTCACCCATGACCCAGAGCCGGCCGGCCGGCACGACGATGCTGAACGGCTGGTCGGACGGCGAGTCGCCCGGGAAGATGTACGGCTCGTCGAGAGCGACCCCGTTGACCGTCACGTGACCCTGCGAGTTGCAGCAGGCGACGTGGTCGCCCGGTATGCCGATGACCCGCTTGATGAAGTCCTTCTCCGACGGCGGCGCGAACCCGACGAGGCTGCCGAACCAGCCCAGGGCCTTGGCGACCGGGTTGGTGGGCTCGGGGATCGAGACCTCGGGGGTGAACGAGTCGAGCCCGTCGAACACGACCACGTCGCCGCGCTTGATGTCGCGCAGGTGGTAGACGACCTTGTTGACCATGACCCGGTCACCGATGCGGAGCGTGTCCTCCATCGACCCCGACGGGATGTAGAAGGCCTGGACCAGGAACGTCTTGAGCAAGATCGCCAGCAGGATCGCGATGACGATGAGGACCGGGAGCTCTTTCCAGATCGACCCGGGCGGGCTCGACTGCCGGCGCGCTCGACGGCTGGTCGGCGCCGTCGACCCGGTCGGGGCGTCCTCGGGCGAAGGGGTGCCGTCCGGCTCGTGGCCGGGGTCGTCGATGTCCATCACCGGGGGAGCCTACGTGACCTGGCCTCGACCTGGCCCGAGGGCACGCGAGGGCTCACGAGGGCACACGAGGGCAGAGTCAGCGGCCGGTCGGCGTGTTCTCGCGCTTCTCCTTGATGCGGGCCTTCTTGCCGCGGAGGTCGCGCAGGTAGTAGAGCTTGGCGCGCCGCACGTCGCCGCGCGTCACGACCTCGATCTTGTCGATGACGGGCGTGTGCAGCGGGAAGGTGCGCTCGACGCCGACGCCGTAGCTCACCTTGCGGACCGTGAAGGTCTCGCGTACACCAGCACCCTGCAGGCGGATGACGACACCCTGGAACACCTGGATCCGGGACTTGTTGCCCTCGACGACTCGTACGTGGACCTTGAGCGTGTCGCCGGGTCGGAACTCCGGGAGGTCGGAGCGCAGCGAGCCGGCGTCGAGGAAGTCGAGCGTGTTCACGGGTGGTCTCTTCCTGCAGGTGCCACAGGTCACCCACGGTGTGGCCGCACGAGGCGGTGTGGGTACGGATCGGAAGGCGCGAATCTTGCCGGTCGCGTCCGTGGAGCTCCCCTGTGGCAGAGCGCCGGCGCGACCAGCCCGCCTAGTCTGGCACAGCCGGGTCGACCGGCGAAAACGCGCCGTCCGCGCCGAGCGCCCACCCGAGCGTGGCCAGCAGATCGAGATCGGCGCGGTCGAGGTCCGCGGGCTCCAGCCGCCGGAGCAGGTCCGGGCGGACGCGAGCGGTCCGCCGCAAGGCCTCGTCGCGGCGCCAGCGGGCGATCACGGCGTGGTTGCCGGACAGCAGCACCTCGGGCACGTCGCGCCCGCGCCAGCTCGCCGGCTTGGTGTAGACGGGGTACTCCAGCAGGCCGCTGACGTGCGACTCCTCGACCAGCGAGTCGCTGTTGCCGATCACGCCGGGCAGCAGGCGCGCCACCGCTTCCATGACGACGAGCGCCGCGACCTCGCCGCCCCCGAGCACGTAGTCGCCCAAGGAGACCTCGTCGACGACGAACCGTTCGGCGGCCTCCTCCACGACCCTGCGGTCGATGCCCTCGTACCGCCCGCAGGCGAACGCCAGCCACGGCTCGAGCGCCAGCTCCTCGGCGCATGCCTGGGTGAACCGTCGCCCGCCGGGCGTGGGGACCAGCAGCCGTGGCCGCGCGCTCCCCGCCGCGTCCGCGTCGGCGGCGAGGGCGTCGAGGGCGAGCCCCCAAGGCTCCGGCCGCAGGACCATGCCGGCCCCACCGCCGTACGGCGTGTCGTCCACCGTCCGATGCCGGTCCGCGGCGTGCTCGCGAAGGTCGTGGACGCGCACGTCCAGCAGGCCGGCGTCGCGCGCCTTGCCGATCAGCGAGAGCCCGAGGGGCGCAAGGTATTCAGGGAAGATCGTGACGACGTCGACCCGCACGGCTCAGCCCTCCTCGAGATCCTCGAGCAGCCCCGGCGGCGGCGTGACCACGAGGCGATTGGCCGCCACGTCGACCTCGGGGACGATCTCGGTCACGAAGGGTACGAGGACCTCGCGGCCGTCGGAAGTGGTCACGGCCAGGACGTCGTGCCCGGGCAGGTGCAGCACCTCGCGTACCTCACCGAGGGGCGTCCCGTCGGCTCGTACCGCGTCGAGACCGACGAGCTGGTGGTCGTACCACTCGTCGTCGTCGTCCGGCCGCGCCTCCGGGTCGACCTCGGCGAGCAGCAGGACACCACGCAGCGCCTCGGCTGCGGTACGGTCCGCGACCCCGGCGAAGTGCAGCAGCAGGCGGCCGCTGTGCACTCGGCCGTCCGCGACCGTCAAAGGCCCGGCGGTGGAAGGGTCGGTCAGGAGGACCGCCCCCGGCGCCATCCGGGCCTCGGGCTCGTCGGTGCGTACGTCGACGAGGACCTCGCCACGCAGGCCGTGGGCGCGGCCGATGCGGCCGACGACCAGGAGCATCGAACTCAGCGCACCTCGTCGACGTCGACGAAGTCGATGCGGACGCCGTGCCCGGGCGTGAGGGCGCCGACGACGGTGCGCAGCGCCTTNGCGGTACGGCCACCACGGCCGATGACCTTGCCGAGGTCGTCGGGGTGGACGCGTACCTCGAGGACCCGCCCACGCCGCAGCGTGCGTGGGCGCACGACCACGTCGTCGGGGTGCTCGACGATGCCCTTGACGAGGTGCTCGAGAGCCTCGTCGTCCATCAGGCCTGCTCGGGCTCGGGAGCTGCCTCGACAGCAGCCTCCGCCTCAGGAGCTGCCTCAGCCGCAGCAGCCTCGGGAGCAGCCTCCGCTTCAGGAGCTGCCTCAGCCGCAGCAGCCTCGGGAGCAGCCTCCGCTTCAGGAGCTGC
>JGI24140J50213_10000871_pt1 | contig 13806 bp, 13 predicted proteins | sample BarGraIncu00222A_FD_50213 | JGI IMG/M metagenome (IMG submission 50213)
CGGCAAGCTGTTTCGTGCCGTCTTCACCAATGTCTCGGGCAGCGCAACCAGCAATGCCGCGACGCTGACGGTCACGGCAACCGGGCCGGTGACGGTCAACCTGAATCAGCCCTATGACGTCGCCGTCGACGCGGCGGGCAACCTGTACATCGCAGACACGTTCAATCGTGTGATCCGCAAGGTCACTCCCGCCGGAGTCGGCAGGACGCTCGCAGGGACGGTCGGCGCCAACGGCGACGTCAACGGAACCGGAAGCGCGGCGCTGTTCAGCCTCCCTCTAGCCATCACCGTCGATTCAACGGGCACGCTTTACGTCGGCGACCAAGGCCATGCCGTCTGCCCCTTGATTCGCAAAATCACCCCGGCAGGCGTCGTGACGACCTTGGCCGGTGGTTCGCCCTCGCCCTGCACTGCCGGCGTCAACGGCACGGGCATTGCGGCCGCACTCATCTTTCCGGAGAGCGTCAAGGTGGACAGCTCGGGAACGGTCTACGTCGCAGAAAACGACGGCAATGACATTCGCCAGATCACGCCTGCCGGCGTCGTGACCACGCTGGCCGGAATGCAAGGAAGCTTCGGCAGTGCCGACGGCACGGGCGCCGCGGCCCGCTTCCACAACCCCATAGGAATCGCCGTCGACGCCGCAGGAACGGTCTACGTCGGCGATCAGGCGAACCAGACGATCCGCAAGATCACTCCGGCCGGTGTCGTCACGACCCTGGCTGGCACAGTGAACGTTGCCGGCAACGCTGACGGCCCCTGTGCATCTGCGCTGTTCAACTCGCCACAAGGTCTCGCGGTGGATGCGGCCGGGAACGTCTATGTCGCCGATGCCGGCAACAACTCGATCCGAAAGATCACGCCCGCTTGTATCGTCAGCACGGTGGTCCGTTAGGTTCGGACTTCGAAGACTCTCATGAGCACTGACGACCGTACGCTTCTTGCGAATCTCGGGAAGGAGGCGGCGCAGCTTCCGAAGGCCAAGGCGTCGGAAGCTGCCAAGGACGCCCTACAAAAGAAGCTGGCCGTTGCGATCGCAGATGCGCGCGTGCTCGTCGCCGCCCGCGAACAATTGCTGAAGGGACTGGAAGCCGAGAAGGTGCGAAGGAAATCCGAGGCCAAGGCGTTTGCGAGTTCCGTCAACGCCTTGAAAGGCAAGTTCGCCGCCACTGGCTCGCACTTCCAAGACGTCCAGAAGGCCATTCAGGTCGCTCGCGACAATGGAAAGAATGCCGACCCCGTGCTGGCCAGACTCAGGGTTGCATTCGGCGACTTGCAGATGAGGCTGATCGACTTTTCGCCGTTTGACGGCAGGACCGACGTCGATGCAAGTTGAATTCCGTTCGCCGCAGCCCGTGCCGGGTGTCAGTGGCCGATGATCGCCAGTGCCTGACGCGTCAGCGGATGGTCCTCGGAAAGTCCTGCGCTCAGGCTCGACGCAGCGCGGGTCGCCGACGTGACGGCCTCGGCATGGCGCCCCAGCGCTTGCTGTGCCTGTGCGAGCAGCAGCAAGGCTTCGCCGACGTCTGCGCTCTTGGCGGGATCTCGTGCCAAATGCTGCGCGGCAGCCACGGCGGCAGTCGCGCGTTCCTCTGCCCGCGTCGCGTCGCCGGAAGCAAGTGCGATGCGTGACGCGACTCGCAACGTGGCCGCGCGGGGGACCGCATCGCCCGGCGCGGCCGGGTCGAGGCGCGCCAACTCCTGGTCCACGATGCGCGTGGCCTCGGCCGTCTCGCGGTGCGCGAGAAGCAGCATCGCCTGGACCGCGGCGGGCGTGTTCACCAGATAGAGCGCCCCCATGCGGGCAGGTGATGCCTGCACGGCACCCAGCAGCCGGCCGGCCTCGTCGAGACGACCGAGCCCGATCGACGCCTGGACCTGGAAGAAATCGCTGAGCCTGACGAAAGCGGGTTCGCCCAGCGCCAGGGCATCGCGGCGCGTGTCTGCCAGTGCGTGCTCGGCGCCCTGGAAGTCGTCGAAACGCAGCAGCACCATGGCCTGCGTCAACTGAATGGCAGGTGGAATCGGGTCCCCGGCAGCACGGTCGCGCCAATGCTTGAGGACGTCCTCGAGGAGCGCTTGCGCCGCGGCGTACTCGCCCAGATCCATCATCACCATCGCCGCATTGCGTTGCGTGGCCAGCTGGTCGAGCGTGCGACCTGCAGCCTCGTGGAGGCGGATCAGGCGCTCCTGCGTGGTCAGCGCCGCCGGCAGGTCGCCGGTTTCTGCCAGCAGCAATGCCTTCAGTGACAGCATCGCCGTGTAGCCATTGCCTCGTTTCTCGTCGGCATGCTCGGTGCGCTCCAGCGCCAGCGAGATGCGCTCCAGCGCGCGGCTGAGGTCGCCTTGGGCGCGGGCAAGGTCGGCTTCGGCGCTCAGACAGTCCGTTTCTACGTTGAGCCGCCGACGCGTGCTCTGCTTCAGCGCCTGCGCCGCGATACGCAGGTCCTCTTGCGCCGAGTCGAAGCGGCCGGCCCCGATGTGCGTTCCCACCGTGTTGCAGGCCACCATGGCGACGAGGTTGGCGTCGCCGCTGGCGGTAGCGAAGGTGGCGGCGCGAGCCATCAGTTCACGATCCTTCTCCTCGTCGCCCAGCGTGGCGTACTGGCCGGCGATCGGCAGCAGCAACTCGACGGCGATATCCGGCTCGCGGCCGTAGTTCTTGTCGACCAGCACCACCGAGCGCTCGAGGATCTGGCGCTGCGTCAGCGCATGATCGGGGCCACCCATGGCACCCAGCATCAGGTTGACGAGGTTGCCGCGAGCCAGATTGCGCTCGGACTGATAGCGCGCCTCGTCGCGTTCGCGCCGCGCCTCGATCGCCTGCCAGGACGTCGCGGCCACGCCGGCAAGCAATGCGAGCAGCGTCGCCGACGCCGCGCCGACGCTCAGCCGGTGGCGCGAAACAAATTTCGACGCTCGATATCCGAAGGTGTCAGGCCCTGCGCTGACCGGATTGCCTTCCAGATGCCGGCGCAGGTCGTCGGCCATCGCCGCAGCCGTCGCATAACGCTCGGCCGGCACCTTCTTCAGTGCTTTTGCGACGATGTTGTCGAGATCACCGCGCAGGCGACGCGCCGCACGCGCTGGCGTTAGCGAGCGCCGCTGCGCAAAGGTGGGAGGAGTGCGCGCTGCCGTCACGGAAAGTCGCGGTGCGTCGGTCTCGACGACTGCCCGCATTCGCTCGAAGCGCGATTGCGTTGTACTCGCGGTCGGATGGCGGCCGCACAGCAGCTCGTAGAGCAGGACGCCAAGGGCGTAGACATCCGTCGCGGTCGTCAACTCGCCGCCCTGCAACTGCTCGGGCGCCGCATAGTCCGGCGTGAATACAGGCACTGTCGCCGGTGGCACCTCACCTTCGGCTTCGAGAAGCCTGGCGATTCCGAAGTCGAGCAGTTTGACGCGCCCTTCGGCCGTGACGAGGATATTGGCGGGCTTCAGATCGCGGTGCAGCACCAGTTTGTGATGAGCGTGGTCGACGGCGGCAAGCACGTCGAGGAAGAGCCGCACACGGCTTTCGACACTTGCGGATCGGGCGTCGCACCATCGGTCGATCGGCTCGCCCTCGACCCTTTCGATGACCAGGTACGGCTGCCCATCGGGGGTGACACCGGCATCGAGCAGAGCGGCGATGTTCGGATGGGCGAGGCGTCCGAGCAGCAGCGCCTCTCGGCCGAAGCGTTCAGCGCCGCCGCGTGCCAGCACGCCGGAGTGCGGCAGCTTGATCGCAGCCATGCCCTCGAATCGGCCATCGCTACGCTTCGCCAGCCAGACGCTGCCCATGCCGCCCGCACCCAGTGCGCGCTCCAAGGTGTAAGGGCCGATCTGTCGGCCAGCAGCTGTGTCGTCACCCGCCGGGCCAAGCGCCTGGCCTTCCAGAAAGCGTTCCTTCCCGATGGCATCGGTGTGGGCGAGTAGCGCACGAAGCGCTTCGGCGAGCTCGCCGTGCAGCTCGCAAAGCTGCGCCAGACGAGCGGACCGCGCCTCGGCGCCGAGCTCCAGCAACTCGTCGAGCAGCGGGCTCAGGCGGGACCATTGTTCGGAATCCAAAAGGCGATCCGGCGAGTCGCGGTCGTTCATTGATTGTCAATCGGATTCACGCGCCGCCGGCCGACACGCCTGCATTCAGACGTCGCCGAGCGAATGGCGTAGGAACAAGCGCGCCTTGTCCCAGTGTCGGTTTACCGTGCGCTCGCTGACGCCGCGCATCGCCGCGATTTCGGTGAAATCGAAGCCACAGAAGAACTTCAGTTCGACAAGCTCGGCCAGCGGCGGGTCGACCTTCGCAAGGGCGTCGATGGCCTCCGACAGCGGCCCAAGATCTTCGATCTGTGCGACCTCTTGGGCTTCTGTGCTTGCCGATGTCAGATGAAAGCCGCCCCCGCGCTTGAGGGCCCGGCGCTCGCGCACGTAGTCGACGATCAAGCCGCGCATGGCCCGTGCGGCGTAGGCGAAGAAGCGCGGACGATCTGGAAACTCCAGGTCGCGCTGGCTCAAATCGAGATAGGCCTCGTGAAGCAGGGTCGTCGCGCCGAGGGTCAGGCCGCCCCCGCCGGCATACAGCTGTCGAAGCGCCAGTTGGTGCAACTCCCGGTACAGGGCCGCAAAGAGCTCCCCGGTCGCCGGCACCTCGCCGCGCTCGGCAGCAGCGAACATCGCCGTCCAGGATTGCCCATCCTCGTTCATGTCGCGCATCTCCGCTCTCCGCCCACCCGTCGCAATGTAGTGCAGTCGCCTCAGGAGATCGATGCGGCGCAATGGCACGCCACGTCCTGAGCCTGGGGAATCCGGTCTGAAGCCGGCTCGGCTCATGAAACCCCGAGAGCGTGAGTCGAGGGCGCCAGCTCTGAGGTAGCGGCTATGGGTCCCTGGTCCCTATGTGGCCACCGAGCGCGCTCTGGCTAGACGGACTCCCGGCCGGCGGAGATTGGCGAAAGTCCGCTGCGAATCCCGTGCCGCCTGGACGCTCGAAGGCGCTTCGGGTCAAACGCGTCGTCGTTGGTAAGGCCCAGCTGCGACGCTCAAGCGACGCGGATCGGCCCCTTGCGGTCCTCGCTCCGCTGCCGGAACCGCGCTGCCCCTGGCATTCTCAGGGAGGCCGGAGCTCGGAAACGAACTCCTCGAACTTTCCGCCCGTCGAGTGTGGGAGTCGTGTCCTCGACTGGGTGACGCGAATGGCGCTTGGATAGCCAAGGGCGTGCTGGACGATGGCAGCAAGAGCGCGCTCTTGGGAGGAAGAGATTTCGTTCGTCGTGACGATCTTGATCTCCATGTCCTGCAAGCTGTGCCGGATCACCTGGTATTGCAAGACGGGGGCAACGTCGTCGAATCTGTGAAGGCCCACCAGGGGCCAGTGCCGCGTACCGTCTGGCTTTACGAGAAGGTTCCGCTCCCGTCCGAGTATTCGCCTGAGCGTAGGCAATGAACGAACCTCCGCGTAGTCGCCGATGTCGTAACGTACAAGCGGAGACGCGAAATTCTGGAGCTCGGTAACGACCACCCTGCCGACCTCCCACTCCCGACACGGCCGATTGCCGTCGTCCAGGATCTCCACGATCACCGATTCCGACATCACGTGGTAGAGCCCGCTCACCAGGCACTCGATGGCGATGACGCCCAATTCCTGTGAAGAATAGCTGTCTTCTATTCCCAAGCCCGAGATCTTGGCGAGCCGCTCCCGAAGCCCCGCGGAAACCGTCTCGCCGACGGTTCTGATGTGCTTGATGCTGCCAGGCGCCATTGCGCCTGACTTCTCCCACGCAGAGACAAACGCCTGCAAGTTGGTGGGAAAGATGAGCAGTGTCTCGGGTTGGAATCGATCGATCAGTGCAAGCTGCTTGTCTATGTCCAGGTCACTGGGCAATCCCTGCGCCTTGCCTGTCCGGAAGAGGTCCGCAACGGGGAATCCCCCGTTGTCGGCCTCGACGTATGCCGGGATCGTCGGCCTGATGGAGGTCATCCGACCGGCGAAGTCCCTGGCATGCCACAGATGATCGCGGACGCTGAATGCCGCCCAGAACAATCGACTCATCGCAGTTCGTCTTACCCTGACCGGCTCGCCGGTCGAACCCGAAGTCGTCGTCTCACCCGATGGCAGGTGGCCTTCGGGAACGACCTTAGAGAAGAATCCGTCCCCGAGCGCCTGCAAGTGGCGACGGCCTATCGGCTCGACCGACCGAAGGCGACCCGGATGATCGAGGCTCGAAAGCCCAACACCGGACGCCTTGACCCTTGCGGCGAACGAAGGGGAGTGCCTCGCGTGATGCGCGGCAAGGCGGACGAGCTGCTGCCCTTGAGCGTCTTCGAGAGCCGCCGGCGCAAGCCACTGCGTTTCTTCGAGCCGCGCAACCAGCGCTGAGAGAACGGCACCGTCCCCGACGAGCACGGGGGGCCAGACGATGCCGTCGATGCCGCTCTTCCTGGTCGACTGCGGAGTGATGGTCACCTTTCACGCCTTCCTGAAAGTCAGGATGGGGCAGCAATGCGCGAGGTCGTAGTCGCCGCAGGCCTGGAACTCGAGGTCGCGAATTCCCGGCGGCAGCGCATCTCGGACTTCAGAGCGATTCGGGAACGAGTAAACCACCTTCGAGCCTTCGTACACGTCGATCGTGTCGATCTCCTGGCGCGACCAGCCGGTGCGCTGCGCGAGCTCGTCGCGATCCTGAAACATCTCGTTGAAGCGCCGGCCGATCACCGACGACGTCGGCGCATTGCCATTGTTTGCAAGCCTCTCTGACACCGATTTCGATCGGCTCGTTCACACTTCCGCCGACATCCGCTCGGCCCCGGCGAGTACGCCGTCCACGAGGGCGGAGAGCGCGCGCTATACGCGGTGCTGTCCGGCAAGATTGAAGTGGTCAAGCGATTCGACGGTGTCGAGCGCCCATAGGCAGAACCGACGTCTACACCGATCTGGGCTATGCCGACGCCGCCGAGATGCAACGCAGATCGCAACTCGCCGCCGAGATCGCCCGCGGGGAGTTCCACTGGATCGCATCGCTGCAGCACGGCCCCGGAAGACAAGCCGAACTTGAGTGTAGACATTTGGTAACCTATACGTTACCATTGTTCTATGACCATCCGCGTTGATGAGTATCTGCGTGAAGATGGCTCGAATCCCTACAAGGCGTGGTTCGATAGCCTCGAACCGCGCGCCGCGGCGAAGGTCACCACGGCCAAGTTGCGGCTGGAGTTGGGCAACACTTCCAGCGTGAAGTGGTTCGACGGGATGGGCGAGTACGTGATCGATTGGNGCCCGGGCTACCGGCTTTACCTGGCGAAGGACGGTGAGACATTGATCGTGCTGTTCGGCGGCGGCACCAAGCGCGGTCAGCAGCGCGATATCGATCGCGCCAAGGCATTGTTCGCCGAGTACAAGGCTCGCAAGAAGGCCCTGACCCGCAAGGCTGGCGGCGGCAAAGGAAAGAGGTGAAGTCCATGGCACTGACACGCAATTTCAAGCAAACGGTAGTCGAACGGGTCGAGCGTGATCCGGCGTTTGCTCAAGCTCTGCTCGACGAAGCAGCCACGCTGTTCCTCAACGGGGAGCCCGAGACGGCACGGCTGATCCTGCGCGACCTGATCAATGCGACCATCGGTTTCGAGCAACTTGCGACACTGACCGCCAAGCCGAGCAAGAGCCTGCATCGCATGCTCTCGCCTGCTGGCAACCCCAGCATGGACAACCTCGCTGCGATCTTTCATGCAATCCGTGAGCGCCTGAACGTGAATTTCGAGGCGCACTCGGTCGCCGCCTGAAGAGTTGGCCCGGGACTTGCTGACGTGGAGCGTTGCGTGCGCGGTTCGTCCNTGCAAGCTTGCGATGGCATACACAGAAGCCTGTGCTCCGCAAATATTCCGTTCCGCTCGGCTTCGCGGCAACTACGAGCTCGCGGCCGATCGCTATGGCACCATTGATCGAAGCTGTCGAAGTGGACGAGACCAGGCGGCGAAGGTGCTCGTCAGCCCCTTGAATCGAGCCGAACGTCGCGCACCCGCTCTTGGCCGGGTCGCCGCAAGATTCGAGCGGACACGGCCAAACTCGCGACCCCCAAAGGGACACCGGGCCGACAAGAGCTCTGCCAATTGTTCCCACGAGAGCTAAAACGGGGAGCAGTTCATCACTGCTGACCCTCGCTAACTCATTGATTTCATTGGTCGGGACGGAGTGATTCGAACACTCGACCCCTTGCACCCCATGCAAGTGCGCTACCAGGCTGCGCTACGCCCCGAAGGAGCGGATTATAGGTGGCGCCGTCCCCGCTGCCGGCCTCAGGGGACGAGCAGACCCCGGATCGACAGCAGCTCCTGCCGCACCTGCGCTGCCGAGAGGGTGAATATNGGCAGGCCGGGCAAGGCGCCCTCGCCGTCATCGCCCGAGCGCGGCGCCGGGCTCGCGGCGAGCGCAGGCCGGATCGCCAGCGCCTCTGCCCTGGCGACGCCGGACTCGCCGCTCAAGCGATGCGCGGCGGCGTCGGCGAGCCGGTTGCGCGCCCCGCTGATCGTGAAGCCCTGCTCGTAGAGCAGCTCGCGTATGCGCCGGATGAGCAGCACCTCGTGGTGCTGGTAGTAGCGGCGGTTGCCGCGCCGCTTCATCGGCTTGAGCTGCGTGAACTCCTGCTCCCAGTAGCGCAGCACGTACGGCTTGACGCCGCACAGCTCGCTCACTTCGCCGATCGTGAAGTAGCGCTTCGCAGGGATCGGCGGGAGGGTTTTCTCCATGAAAATCAACGAGATCAGGAGATAAAGCTCGACTTTACTCGAACTCTTCAGCCGGCGGCGTGTCGCCTTGCACAACTCCCTTCAGTTTGTGGCTTGCGTGAAAAGTCACGACGTGGCGGGCCTTGATCGGGATGGCCTCGCCGGTCCGCGGGTTGCGGCCCGGCCGCGGCGCCTTGCGCCGGATGTTGAAGTTGCCAAAACCCGACATCTTCACGTCGTTGCCTTCAAGCAGGGTCGCGTGGATCAGGTCGAAGAAGGCCTCGACCATGTCCTTGGATTCGCGCTTGTTGAGGCCCAGGCGCTCGAACAGCAGCTCGGCGAGTTCGGCCTTGGTGAGCGTCGGCGTCACCAGACTCGCCTGCAGGGCGCGCGGCGCGGGTGAATCGTTGCGGGCCACGGTACCTTCGGTCCTTCTCGGGCTATTGCACGCGTAGGCGAGCGCCGAGGCGCTCGCCCAGCGAAGCCACGACACCGGCGACGACGCCGTCGATGCGCTCGTCGGTCAAGGTCTCGACGTCGTCGCGCAACTCGAGGCGCAGAGCGAAGCTGCGCTCGCCTTCGCCGATGCCGGACACCGGGCGTGCGGGATCGTAGATGTCGAACAAGGTCGCGGCTCGCATGATCCCCGCCGCGCCCGCCTCTACCGCAGCGACCAGCGACGCATGCGTCACCGAGCGATCCGCGACGACGGCGATATCGCGCCACGCCGATTGCTGCTTCGGTAGCGGCACGAACGCCGGAATCCGGCGCTGCAGCAAAGCCTCGGCATCGACCTCGAAGACGACTGCATTTCCGGGAAGCTCGTAAGCCTGGGACCAACGCGGATGCAGCTCTCCTACGAAACCGATCGTGGCGCCGTCTCGCTCGATGACGGCGCCGCGTCCGGGATGCAAGGCCGGGTGCGACGACGCGACGAAGCGCAGGCGACCGGCGCCGAACAACAACTCCAGGTCGCCCTTGACGTCGTAGAAATCGACGCCGCGATCCGCCGCCGCCCATTGCAGCGGATCGGACGGGCCGAAGGCGAGGCCGCCCAGCTTGAGCGGCTGGCGCACGCCGGCGACCGTGGCGTTGCCGGCCGCGACGGTGGCGTCCCTGACATAGACCTTGCCCAGTTCGAAGACACGCACTCGCGCTGCCTTGCGCGCGAGGTTGACACGCAACGCCTCGACCAGACTGCCGAGCAGGCTCGAGCGCATCACCGACTGGGTCCGCGCGATCGGGTTGACGACGCGAATCGGATCCTTGTTGCCGGCGAAGTCGCGTTCCCAGCGCTCATCGACGAAGCTGAAGCTGATCGTTTCGTGCCAGCCGAGCGCAGCCATCTCGTGCCGCAGCGCCGCCGGCGCCTGTCGGGTCTCGCTCGAGACGCGTGCCTCGATCCGGCCGACCGGCGCGGCCGCATCGAGCGTCTCGTAGCCGATCAGGCGGATCACTTCCTCGATCAGGTCTTCCTCGATGCGGATGTCGAAGCGCCAGCTCGGCGGGCTGACCCGGATCGCACCGGCCGTGCTCGTCCAGACGAAGCCGAGCCGGGTCATGACGCTTTCGCAATCGGCCTGCGTCACGGGGACGCCGATCACTTTGCAGGCGCGTGCCACGCGCAAGGTCACCGGCGCGGGCGCCGGAAGATTGACGACCTGATCGTCGATCGGGCCGCAGCGCGTGTGGCTGCCGCCGCAGATCTCGACGATGAGCGAGCTGATCCGCTCGATGTGACGAACGGTCGCCTCCGGGTCGACGCCGCGCTCGAAGCGATACCCGGCGTCGGTGCTGAACTGATAGCGTCGCGAGCGGCCGGCGACCGCCTCCGGCCACCAGAACGCGGCCTCGACATAGACGCTCTTCGTCGCGTCCGACACCGCGGTCCGGGCGCCGCCCATGATCCCGGCGAGCGATTCGACCCGCGTGTCGTCGGCGATGACGCCGACGTCTTCGTCGAGCTCGACCGTGTTCCCGTTCAGCAGCTCGAGCGACTCGCCCGGGCTCGCCCAGCGCACCTCGAGGCCGCCGTCGATCGCGTCGAAATCGAAGATGTGCGAAGGCTGGCCGGACTCGAACATCACGTAGTTCGAGATGTCGACGAGCGGGGCGACGGTGCGCTGGCCGCAGCGTGCCAGGCGCTCGGCCATCCACGCCGGCGTCTTGGTGCGCGTATCGATGTTGCGGATGACGCGGCCGGAAAAGCGCCCGCACAGGTCGGGCGCTTCGATCGCGACGCGCAGGATCGCGTCGTCGTTCACCGCGGCCTGCGCGGCGGCCGGAGAGCGAAGCGGTGCGCCGGTCAGTGCGGCGACCTCGCGCGCGACGCCATAGACGCTGAGACAGTGGCCCAGGTTCGGCGTGAGCTTGAGCGTGAAGATCGTGTCGTCGAGATCGAGATGCTCACGCAGGTCGCTTCCCACCGGTGCCTTGGCGTCGAGAACGAGCAGACCGCCGTGGTCGTCGGAGAGCTTGAGCTCGCGCGCCGAGCACAGCATGCCCCGGCTCTCGACACCACGGATCTTGCCGACCTGGATGCGCAGCGGCTCGGCGCCCTCTTCCGGCGGCGGCAGCTCGGCACCGATGCGGGCCAGCGGCACCTTGATTCCGGGGCGCACGTTCGGTGCCCCGCAGACGATGTCGAGCGTCTCGCCGCCTCCCGCATCGACACGGCAGACGCGCAGGCGGTCCGCATTCGGATGTGCTTCGACCGCGAGCACCTCGGCGACGACGACGCCGCGAAAGGGCGGCGCGGCCGGGCGGATCGCCTCGACCTCGAGGCCGGCCATCGTCAGCCGCTCGGCGAGCTCGGCCGTCGAGATCGGCGGATCGCAGAACTCGCGCAGCCAGGATACGGGCAACTGCATGTCAGGCTCGTCGGCGCTCAGGCGAACTGGCGCAGAAAGCGCAGATCGCCGTCGAAGAAGAGACGCAGGTCGTCGATCCCGTAGCGCAGCATCGCCAGGCGGTCGATGCCGGTGCCGAAAGCGAAGCCGATGATCCGCTCCGGATCGAAGCCCATGTTGCGCACCACTTGCGGGTGCACCTGCCCCGAGCCCGACAGCTCGAGCCAGCGGCCGGCCAGCGGCCCGCTTTCGAACATGACGTCGATCTCCGCGCTCGGCTCGGTGAACGGGAAATAGCTCGGGCGAAAACGCAGCTTCAGTTCGCGCGTCTCGAAGAAGGCCTGCATGAAGTCGAGGTACACGGCTTTCAGGTCGCGAAAGCTCACGTTCTCGCCGAGCCACAGGCCCTCGACCTGATGAAACATCGGTGAATGCGTGGCATCGCTGTCGACGCGATAGGTGCGACCGGGTGCGATGACACGAACGTCGGGCATGACCGCCGCGCCGGCATGGCGACGTGCGTGCGCCTGCGCATAGCGGATCTGCATCGGCGAGGTGTGCGGTCGCAGGTTGAGCCAGCGTCCCTCGTCGTCCTTCAGGTCGACGTAGAAGGTGTCCTGCATCGAACGCGCCGGATGGTTCTCCGGGTTGTTCAGCGCGGTGAAGCTGTACCAGTCGGTTTCGATTTCGGGCCCGTCGGCGACATCGAATCCCATCGACGCGAAGATCGCCTCGATACGCTCGAGGGCGCGACTGACCGGATGGACACTACCCCGGCCGCGGGTCCGGCCGGGCAGGCTGACGTCGAGCGCCTGGGCTGCCAGTTGCGCTTCGAGCTGCCGGTTCGCGAGCTCGGCGCGACGTTCGGTCAGCGCCGCCTCGATCGCCTGTTTCGCCGCGTTGATCTCAGCGCCGCGCGAGCGCTTTTCCTCGGCGGAAAGCGTGCCGAGCGCCTTCAGCTGCTCGGTGACGAGACCGGCCCTGCCGAGATAGCGCGCCTTCGCGTCCTCGAGCTCGGCGGGAGCGGCGGCAAGGGCGAAATCCACCCTTGCCTTTTCAACCACCGAGGCGAGATCGTTCATCGTTCTGGGCAACGAAGCAAAGCCGCTGGGCGGCGCAAGGACTGGCGCGCCGCGGAATCCACCGCTGCGCGAGCCGGATCACACGAGGTGCGGCCGAACCTTCTCGACGATCGAACCGAACGCCGCCGGATCGTGGACCGCCATGTCGGCGAGGACCTTGCGATCGATATCGATCGATGCCTTCTTCAGACCGGCCATGAACTTGCTGTACGTGACGCCGAGACCGCGCGTCGCCGCGTTGATGCGGGCGATCCAGAGCTGGCGAAAGACGCGCTTCTTGGTGCGGCGGTCGCGATAGGCGTACTGGCCGGCGCGCATGACCGCTTCCTTCGCGATGCGAAAGACGTTCTTGCGACGGCCGCGGAATCCCTTGGCGAGGGCGAGGACCTTCTTGTGGCGGGCGTGCGCTGTGACGCCGCGTTTGACGCGAGGCATGGAGTATTCCCTTCAGAAGTGGTGGAGGACCGAGTCGATCAGAGGCCGGCGAACGGCAGCATCTGCGCCATGTGGCCCATGTTCGTCTCGTGCACACCGATGGAACCGCGCAGGTGGCGCTTGTTCTTCGTCGACTTCTTCGTGAGGATGTGGCGCTTGAACGCCTGGCCGCGCTTCACCGTGCCGCCCGGGCGGACCCGGAACCTCTTCGCGGCGCTCTTCTTCGTCTTCATCTTGGGCATGACTCTTCCTTCTTCGTTTGCTGCTGCAGGCGCCGCCGGGAGTCCCGTCGTCTTGCAAGCCTGCAGTCGCTTGTGGCCGACCGAGTGCTGCCACTCGATCGAATCGCTCTTCGCGTTCGCTTCCTACTTTCGTTTCGGCGCCAGCACCATGATCATCTGCCGGCCCTCGAGCTTGGGCATGTGCTCGACGACCGAGACATCCGCGAGCTCGTCGCGGATGCGCTCGAGCAGGCGCATGCCGATGTCCTGGTGCGTGATCTCGCGCCCGCGGTAGCGCAAGGTCACCTTGCCTTTGTCGCCATCTTCCTCGATGAAGCGGCGCAGGTTCCTCATCTTGATCGCGTAGTCGCCCTCGTCGGTGCCCGGGCGGAACTTCACTTCCTTGACTTCGATGACCTTCTGTTTCGCCTTCGCCTCGGCCGCGCGCTTCTGCTCCTGGTACTTGAACTTGCCGTAGTCCATCAGCCGGCACACCGGCGGATCGGCCTGGGCGACGAT
>JGI24140J50213_10000873_pt1 | contig 13782 bp, 9 predicted proteins | sample BarGraIncu00222A_FD_50213 | JGI IMG/M metagenome (IMG submission 50213)
CGAAGTTTGCCGAACGTCCGACACGCGGTGAGAAGCTTCGTCCCGCATGCGATGAGAAGGATCGCCCCGCGGGCGAAGAGAAAGTCGTCCGTCCGCCGCCGCCGCCTCCACCGCTAGCTTTAGCCGCGGGTTGCCCGCCACCGCCACCGCCGCCGCCAGCGCCCTTATTTGGCGACGCGGCGTTTGCTGGCAATGCCAAAGCGCTCGCCAACACGATGGCCGTCAGCCATCCGGTAATTTTTGTCATGATTGGGATCTCCTCCACCACCGTCGCCCTGACCTCGGATATCTCTTCAAACTGCGTAGAGCCGAATTCGTTCACGTGAATCGTCGCAGGTCGTACGCTTGTGATCGATCATGAACGTTCGGCAACATTTCGATGGGCGCCGACATGCTGCATTGCGCAATCACAAAGTGGCATTGCGCGGCGTTAATCGACGCCCTTGCACTGATATCAACGCGCCGCCGCCGCCAAACCTGCGGCCGGCTCGCGATTTCGTGAGCGGGGACTAGGCGCCGCGGATGGCGCGCGTTTGAGGAGTTAGCGGGTGGCGCCGCCGGTGCGGCCGCCGCCCAGGCGCTCGATCAGCTCGGCGGTCGGATAGGAATCAGCCGGCAGCCCGAGTTTCATCTGCGCCTTCTTGACCGCGGCGCGGGTGCCGGCGCCGAACTTGCCGTCGACCTCGCCGACGCCTTCGTAGCCCTGTTTGATCAGCAGGCGCTGCAAGTTCATCATCTGCTCGGACGACAGCGCGACCACCGTGGCGGCGCCGGTGCGGCTCATCGCCGGCGCGCCGTCCAGCCGCGTGGCGAAATAGGCGACGGTGGTGGAATAGACATAGGCCGAATTCCACCCCAAGAACGCCTTGAAATTCGGATAGGCTAGAAACGCCGGGCCGTGCCGTCCCATCGGCAGGATCATTGAGGCCGGCAGATTGTCGGGCGGCAGCGCGCCGTAAGCCGGCTTCACGCCCCAGGCCACCCACTGCGAGCGCGGATGCTGGATGGTGAGGTCGGCCTCCTGCCACGGCAGGTTGGCGGGCACATGCACCTCCTGCAGCCAGGGCTGGCCGCGCTGCCAGCCGAGGCTGACCAGGAAGTTGGCGCCGGAAGCGAGCGTATCGGGGATGCTGTTGATCAGATCGCGGCGGCCGTCGCCGTCGAAGTCCACCGCGTTCTTGAGATAGTCGGACGCCGTGAACTGCAAGCCGCCGAATTCGCCGGCCCAGTCGCCGATCATGCTGTCGACGGTCTGATCGCCGCGCTCGATGATGCGCAGGGCGTCGAACAATTGCGTGCGGAAGAAGTCGGGGCGGCGGCAGTCATAGGCGAGCGTGGCGATCGCGCTCAATATCTTGTAGTCGCCGAAATTGGCGCCGAAGTCGCTCTCCAGGCCCCAGAAGGCGGTGAGCACCGGCGCCGGCACGCCGTATTTCTTTTCCACCGCAGCGAACGTGGCGGCGTGCTGCTTGATCTTGGCGAGGCCGTTCGGGATGCGGCCGCCGCCCACCATGCGGTCGGAGAATTGCAGGAAGGTCTGCTGGAACACGGCCTGGCCGTGGTCGCGGCGGATGATGGCGGCATCGAAGGTCATGGACGGCGCGGCAGCGGCGATCACCTTTTGCGAAATGCCCTGCGCGGCGGCGTCCTTCTTGAACTGCGCAAGCCATTGCTCGTAGCTGCCGCCATTGTGGCAGGAGGCGGCGAGTGCCGGTCCCGCCACTACGGCGGCGAGCGCGACAGCCGCCCATTTCAATGCCGTTTTGCGCATCGTCTGATTCCGCCTATTTGCGAGAGATTCCGTGTGAATCTGCCTGAGCCGCGCGTCCGGTCAAGGTCCAATGCGCATAAGCGTTAAGGGCGATTCTTGTGCAAATGATGGTTTAATGGCAGTTCCTTGAAACGCTTACTGCCAACATCGTCGAGACAGAACGCCGCATGCAAGTCCTGGTGATCGGAGCCGGCGTGGTCGGTCTGGCGGTGGCGCGCGCGGCCGCGCGCAAGGGCCACGACGTGGCGGTGGCCGAAGCGGCGAACGCCATCGGCACCGGCATTTCCTCGCGCAACAGCGAAGTCATTCATGCCGGCATGTATTACGCCACCGGTACCCTGCGCGGACGGCACTGCGTGCGCGGGCGGCGTATGCTGTACGCGTTCTGTGCCTCGCACGGCGTGCCGCATCGCAAATGCGGCAAGCTGGTCGTCGCCACCAATGCGGCCGAGCTCGACAAGATCCAGGCGATCGCGGTGCAAGGCGGCATCAATGGCGTCGAAGGCCTGGAACTGATCGGCGGCAACGCGGCGCGCGCGATGGAGCCGGAGCTCGCCTGCATCGGCGCGTTGCATTCGCCGGAAACCGGCATCATCGACGGCCACGCCTATATGCTGGCGCTGCGCGGCGATCTCGAGGATGCCGGCGGCGCCATCGCTTTCAACACGAAGGTCGTGGGCGCGGCGCGCAAAGGCGGCCAATGGCAGGTCGCGTTCGGCGGCAGCGGCGGCGGCGAATTCGCCTTCGACGCGGTGGTCAATTGCGCTGGGCTTGGCGCGCAAGACGTAGCGCGCGCTTTTGAAGACTATCCGGCGACGCGCGTGCCGCGGCTGGTGCTGGCCAAGGGTAATTATTTCACCTTCGCGGGCAAGCCGGCGTTCGCGCGGCTGATCTATCCGACGCCGATCGTCGGCGGGCTCGGCGTGCATGTCACGCTCGATCTCGCCGGCCGCATGCGCTTCGGGCCGGACGTGGAATGGGTCAGCCAAGAGAACTACGACGTCGATCCCGCGCGCGCCGCCTTGTTCTATGAGCGCATCCGCACCTACTGGCCCGGCCTGCCGGACGGCTCGCTGGCGCCGGATTATTCCGGCATCCGGCCCAAACTCAGCGGACCGGGCGAGCCGCAGGGCGATTTCCTAATCGATACGCCGGCGCAGCATGGCTTGCTGGGGCTGGTGCAGATGTTCGGGATCGAGTCGCCGGGGCTGACCTCGTCGCTGTCGCTGGGCGAGGAAGTGGCCGGCTATCTCGCGAGCTGAGCGCTGCGGTTGTCGTCGGCGCGCACGCGGGCGCCGAACGTCACCGGCGTCACGTTCGGCGCGCCCGGATTGGGCGGCATGATCTTCATCTCGGACAGTTTGTCGCGCGCGCCCTTGGAAAGGTTGCGATAACTGTCGAGCGGCGTGAAATCCGCCACTTTGTTTTTCATTCCGGTGAACGCCACCAGGCCGCTCTTGGTCGCCACGACGTCGCCGGGCCGCAGTGTCGGATCGGAATTCACGTCCACGCGCGCCAATCCGAACGCATCGCGGCCGTTGCAGGTACTGCCGGCAACGAGCTGTTTGCGATAGAGGAATGCGGTGTCGAGATCGGTATAGCGGCTGCCGTTCGATGCGACGGCGTGGTCGATGCTGCCGCCGGAGTAAAGCCGCGTCTGGCTCGCCGGACAAAACGTGCGGCACGCGTCAGCCGCGCTCACGCCGGCATGTGCCTGCACCGGGAAGTAAAAGCCGTCGCTGGTGCGCACGCAATAGCCGCTTGCCGGGTTGGCTTCGCCACGCGGCGATGTTGGGGCGTTTCTCATGCCGGCGAACGGATCGGCGAAGGCTTGGATATTGGCCGGCAATCCGGCGGGTGCTTCGACCGCGTGGCGCAAACCGCCGAAAATGCGTTCGAAAATGCCTTGCGCCGAGGCCGGGCCGAGCGAAGCGAACATAAGCAGGCCGGCGGCGAAAACGCCGGCCGACACGTGCAATATCGCTCTCTGGAATGCTTTCTTGCCGCGGGCAGCCATCGCAAGCCCCTGTCATCACTGGCGCTTCGCGGAAGCGCCGCGAAGCGGCATGACTTAAACGTGCGGGGGCGCGAAAAGTTGCACGACCTTGTCATTTCATAGGGTGTCGGGCAGCATCAGCACGCATTTTTCTGTGACTGGGGGGAATAAGTGCAAGCGTCAGCGGCGACTGAAATTGCCAAACACACGTTGCTTTCCGGCGGGCTTATTCTGGCAATTGGGACCCTTACCGGCTTGTTGGCGCAGAAGATCAAGATTCCCGATGTCGCCTTGTTTTTGATTGTGGGCATGGCGATCGGCCCCGAAGTATCCGGGCTGATCAACATCAAGGCCGATTCGGCGCTCAACCAGATCATCCTTCTGTTCGGCGCCAGTTACATTCTTTTCGACGGCGGCGCCTCGCTGCGATTCAGCGTCTTGAAGCAGGTTTGGATCACGATTGTCGTTATTGCGACGGTTGGCGTCTTGATCACCGCGGCCATCACCGGCTTGGCCGCCTATTACGTGCTCGGCGTTCCTGTGATCGTGGCGCTGCTGCTGGGCGCGACGCTCGCTTCGACCGATCCGGCGACGCTGGTGCCGATTTTCCGGCAGGTCAAAATTCGCGACCGCGTGGCACAGACGGTGATGAGCGAGTCGGCGTTCAACGACGCCATGGGCGCAATCGTCACCTTCGGTGTGCTGGCGGTGGCGATGGGCACCGGGGAGTTCTCTTTGACGGCGTCCTTATTTGATCTGCTCAAGCAATCTTTTATCGGAATTATCGCGGGTGCCGTGCTCGGTTATGTGGCCGCGCTGTTGATCGCGCACGAGCGTTGGGCCTTCCTGAGCGAGTACGCGCCGGTGGTGACGCTGGTAGCGGTGATCGGCGCCTATTTCGCGGCCGACGGCTTGCAAGCCAGCGGCTTCATGGCGGTTTTCGTGTTTGGCATCGTGATCGGCAACAAAGACTCGTTCGGTTTCAAAATGGCGCCGGGCGAAGCGAAAAAACTCGACGAATATGTGATGACGACCGCCTTCATCATGCGGCTGTTCATATTCATCTTGCTCGGCGCGCAGGTCGATTTCCACCTGATGGGTCAATACTGGTTCGGCGGCGTCATCGTTATCGTCATCTTCATGCTGGTGGCACGGCCGGTGACGGTATTTCTGTGCGCGTTGCCGGATCGGCGCGCGAAGTGGAGCTTCAATGAGATGCTGTTCATGTGCTGGACGCGTGAGACCGGCGTCATTCCGGCCGCGCTTGCCGGACTTTTGTTCGGCATGAAGGCACCGGGGGCCCAGGTGATCGCATCGGTCACCTTCATCGCCATTCTGATGACAATCTTGATCCAAGCGCCGACCACAAAGTGGCTCGGAAAGCGCTTGGGACTATTAGAAGAAAAGTAACAGGCTTGCGAACAACAGGGAGGATAACCGTGGCTGCCAATGTCCGCTTCAGCAACCCGAAAACCATGGCCAAGCCGCCGGGCTACACTTACGTGGTCGAGGCGACCGGGCCGAACCGGCTGATCTTCATCGCCGGTCAGCTCGGCATCGATATGAATAACCAGCTGGTCGGCGCGTCCGGCGATTTCCGCGCGCAGGCTTTCAGAGCCTTCGAGAATCTCAAGTTCGCACTCGCCGCGGCCGGCGCGACATTCAAGGACGTGGTGAAGATCAACAATTATCTCACCGACATGTCGCACATCGGAATTTTCCGCGAGGTGCGCGACGAGTTCGTCAACACCGCCGCGCCGCCGGCCTCGACCACCGTGGCGATCTCGCAACTGGCGCGGCCGGGCGCGCTGTTCGAGGTCGAGGCGATCGCGGTGCTGCCGGCGAAGGCGGCGAAGGCCGTAAGCAGCAACTCCGCGAAAAAGAAGGGCAAGAAAAAGCGCTAATGCGCCTCGTCCCAGTTATGGGCGGCGCGGGCGTCGACTTGCAGCGGCACGTGCAGCGAGATCGCCGGGTGCGGGGCGTCTTCCATCACGCGCTTGACCACCGGCATGGTCTTGGCCACTTCGCCCTCGGGCACCTCGAAGATCAATTCGTCGTGCACCTGTAACAGCATCTGCGCGCGCAGCTTGGCCTTGGCCAGCTCGCCCTCCATGCGCATCATGGCGCGGCGGATGATGTCGGCGGCCGAGCCCTGCAGCCGCGCGTTGATGGCCGCGCGTTCGTTGAACGAACGGATCGACGGGTTGCTCGCTTTGATGTCGGGGTAGTGGCACTTGCGGCCGAATAGCGTGAGCACGTAGCCGTTGGCGCGGCAAAACTCGCGCGTCTCGTCCATGTAATCGCGGATGCCGGGGAAGCGCTCGAAATACTTCTTGATGTAGGCGCCGGCTTCCTTTTGGTCGATGCCGAGCTGGGCGGCCAGGCCGAACGCCGAGATGCCGTAGATAATGCCGAAATTGATCGCCTTGGCGCGCCGGCGCACCTCGCTCGGCATGTCCTTGACCGGCACGCCGAACATTTCCGACGCGGTCATGGCGTGGATGTCGACGCCGTCCTGGAACGCCTTGCGCAGCGCCGGCACTTCGGCGACTTCCGAGAGCAGGCGCAGCTCTATTTGTGAATAGTCGGCCGAGACCAGCTTCATGCCGGGCGCGGCGACGAAGGCGCGTCTTATTTTGCGGCCTTCCTCGGTGCGCACCGGGATGTTCTGCAAATTCGGCTCGGATGAGGAGAGGCGGCCGGTGCTGGTGGCGGCCAGCGCGTAAGACGTGTGCACGCGGTGGGTCGTCGGGTTGACGTAAGTGGGCAACGCCTCGGTGTAGGTCGAGCGCAGCTTCGACACCTGCCGCCAGTCGAGAATCTTGCGCGGCAGCGCGTGGCCTTGCTCGGCCAACTCCTCGAGCTCGCGCGCGCCGGTCGACCACTGGCCGGTCTTGGTCTTGGTGCCGCCGGGCAGGTTCATCTTGCCGAACAGGATGTCGCCGAGTTGCTTGGGTGAGCCCGGGTTGAGCGGCTCGCCCGCCAGCGTCTTGATCTCCTCCTCGAGCGCGCCCTGTTTCTGGGCGAATTCGCCGGATAGCCTTGAGAGCACCTGGCGGTCGATCGAAATGCCGCGCCGCTCCATGCGCGCCAGCACCGCCGGCATGGCGCGCTCCAGCGTCTCATAGACGGTGGCGACGTGTTCGGCGGGCAGCCGCGGTTTGAGCGCGGACCACAGCCGCAGCGTGACGTCGGCGTCCTCGGCCGCGTAGTCGGTCGCCTTGTCGATGGCGACGCAGTCGAAACTGACCTGCGATTTTCCGCTACCGGCGACGTCGGCAAAATGAATGGTTTTGTGATCCAGCCATTTCTCGGCGAGATCGTCCATGCCGTGGCCGCCTTTGCCGGCGTCCAGCACGTAGGAAATAAGCATGGTGTCGTCGTAGCCGGCGATCTCGATGCCGCGCTGGGCGAACACCAGCCAGTCGTATTTCATATTCTGCGCGACCTTGAGGATGCTCTTGTCCTCGAGTAGCGGCTTGAGAACTTTCAGCGCGTCTTGTTCCTTGATCTGGTCGGGCGCCAGCCCGGCGTCGAACAAGCCATCGCCGCCGCCGTCCTTCTTATGGGCAAGCGGCACGTAGCAGGCTTCGTTGGGCGAAACGCTAAGCGAGAAACCGCACAGGCCGGCCTGCATGGCATCGAGGCTGGTGGTCTCGGTATCGACTGCGACCACGCCCACTTCATGCGCGCGCGCGATCCACTCCTTCAGGCGGGCGAGCGTGCGCACGCATTCGTATTTGCTGCGGTCGATTCTTTGCTTGCGCGCGGCCTCGGCGCGCGCGGCGGCGAGCGAGATCGGGGTGAGGGCGCTATCTGGTGCGCCCTTGCCGGCCGGCTTGGCTTGAGGTGGCGGCGCAAACAAATCGCCGGTTTTCCCGGTTGGTGCGCTACGCGCAGGGGAGGGCGCACCTGACACAAGCTTCGCGTCGGCCTCGATCTGCGACGCGTCGATCTCGGCTTTTTCCGCGACGCGGCGGGTGATGGTGTTGAATTCCATCGCCTTCAAAAACGCGATCAGGTTCTTGTAGTCCGGTTCGTGCACGGCGAGTTCGGCGACCGGCACATCGAGGGGCACGTTCTGGTCGAGAGTGACCAGCCGCTTCGAGATGCGCGCGATCTCGGCATTGTCGATCAACGACTGCCGGCGCTTGTCCTGCTTGATTTCCTTGGCGCGCTTGAGCAGCGTTTCGAGATCGCCGTATTCGCCGATCAATTGCGCCGCGGTCTTGACGCCGATGCCGGGCACGCCCGGCACGTTGTCGGATGAATCGCCGATCAGCGCCTGCACCTCGATCACCTTCTCGGGGCCGACGCCGAATTTCTCGATTACCTCGGCGCGCCCGATGCGGCGGTCCTTCATGGTGTCGTACATGGTGACGCCGTTGCCGACGAGCTGCATCAGGTCCTTGTCGGACGAGACGATGGTCGTCGTCGCCTTGGCCTCGCTGGCGAGCCGCGCATAGGTGGCAATCAGGTCGTCGGCCTCGAAGCCGGCCTGTTCCAGGCAGGGGATCTCAAAAGCGTGCACCGCTTCGCGGATGAGCGGGAATTGCGGAATGAGATCTTCCGGCGCGTCCGGGCGGTGCGCCTTGTACTCGGGATAGAATTCAGAGCGGAAGGTTTTCTCGGATTTGTCGAACACCACCGCCAGATGGGTCGGCTTGTCGTCCTTCATCTCGGCCAGGAGCTTCCACAGCATGTTGCAGAAGCCGAGCACGGCATTGACCTGCAAGCCGTCCGACTTGCGGGTGAGCGGCGGCAGCGCGTGGTAGGCGCGGAAGATGTAGCCGGAGCCGTCCACCAGGAAGAGGTGGTCGCCCTTTTTCAGCGGCCGCGCCGCCGGGTCCGATGCGGCAGGGGCTTTAGCTTTGGATTTTGCGCTTGTCGGCATGGGCCGAATGTGGGCCCGGACGCGGCGTTAATCAATCTGTCGCGTCACGCGCGCACAAGAAATGCGGCTCTCGCCACTCGGGGCCGCCTCTGCTATGGAGACGCCGGCCACCGTGGCCGGAATTGAACACCGATTACGCCAAGGGTTCCCGATGCGCGTTGCCATGATCGGCACCGGCTATGTCGGCCTCGTCTCCGGGGCCTGCTTCGCCGATTTCGGCCACGAGGTGACCTGTGTCGACAAGGATACTGGGAAAATCGCCGCGCTCACGCGCGGCGAGGTGCCGATCTTTGAGCCGGGCTTGAATGACCTGGTCGCCGCCAATACGCGGGCCGGGCGGCTGCAATTCACCAATGATCTCGCCGGCGCGGTGAAAGCCGCCGACGCGGTGTTCATCGCGGTCGGCACGCCCTCGCGCCGCGGCGACGGCCATGCCGATTTGAGTTTCGTCTATGACGCCGCGCGCGAGATCGCCGGCGCGCTCGGCGGCTTCACCGTGGTGATCACCAAGTCGACCGTGCCGGTTGGCACCGGCGACGAAGTCGAGCGCATCATCCGCGAAGCGCGCCCGAAGGCGGAGTTTGCGGTGGTGTCCAATCCGGAATTCCTGCGCGAAGGCGCCGCCATCCGGGACTTCAAGCTTCCCGACCGCGTCGTGGTCGGCAGCGAAGATGCGCGCGCGCGCGAGGTGATGACCGAGCTCTATCGCCCGCTCTACCTCAACCGTTCACCGATCATGTTCACCGACCGGCGCACCGCCGAGCTGATCAAATACGCCGCCAACGCCTTCCTCGCCACTAAGATCACCTTTATCAATGAGATCGCCGATCTCGCCGAAAAAGTCGGCGCCGACGTGCAGGAGATCGCGCGCGGCATCGGGCTCGACAATCGAATCGGCGCGAAATTTCTACATGCGGGCCCCGGCTTCGGCGGCTCGTGCTTTCCCAAGGATGCGGTGGCGCTGCTCAAGACCGGCCAGGATCACGATACGCCGCTGCGCATCGTCGAGGCGGTGCTGGCGGTCAACGATGCGCGCAAGCGTGCGATGGCGCGCAAGGTGGCGGCCGCGCTGGGCGGCGAACTGCGTGGCAAGACGGTGGCGGTGCTCGGACTGACATTCAAGCCGAACACCGACGACATGCGCGAGGCGCCGTCGATCCCGCTGATCACCGCGCTGCAGGACATGGGCGCCAAGGTGCGCGCCTACGATCCGAACGGCATGGAGCAGGCGAAGAGCGTGCTCGCCAATGTCGCCTTCTGCAAGGACGCCTATGCTTGCGCGCAGGGCGCCTCGGCGCTGGTGATCGTGACCGAATGGGAGCAATTCCGCGCGCTCGATTTCGCGCGGCTCAAGAAGGTGATGGAGCGGCCGGTGCTGGTCGACCTGCGCAATGTCTATCGGCCGGAAGAAGTGGCGCGCCACGGCTTCGTCTATGAGAGCGTCGGACGGGCGCGCAAATGATGCTCAGTAGACGTTGTCATGCCCCGCTCAGGCGGCGGGGCAAGCAGTAAACACCGACATAGCGTCGTATTTCACGCCGTCCGTTTACTGGACCACCCGCTTGCGCGGGTGATGACAACAATGCGCACATTCGACTCAGCCCTTCCGATCGACGACGCGCTTGCGCGTCTCACCGCCGCGCTGGTAGCGAACAACGCCGCCGTGCTGGTGGCGCCGCCGGGCGCCGGCAAGACCACGCGCGTGCCGCTGGTGCTGCTTGACGCGCCGTGGGCCGCAGGCAAAAAAATCCTGGTGCTGGAGCCGCGCCGGCTGGCGGCGCGCGCCGCCGCCGCGCGCATGGCGTCGACGATCGGTGAGCAGGTCGGCGATACGGTCGGCCTGCGCGTGCGCTTCGGCTCCAAGGTTTCCAAGCGCACACGCATCGAGGTGATCACCGAGGGCGTGTTCACGCGGCTGGTGCTCGACGATCCCTCGCTCGCCGGCGTCGCCGCCGTACTGTTCGACGAATTTCATGAGCGGTCTTTGGATGCCGATCTCGGGCTCGCCCTTGCTAGGGATGCGCAGCAGGGCTTGCGCGAGGATTTGAAGATTTTGGTGATGTCGGCGACGCTGGACGGCGCCCGCGTGGCGGCGCTGCTCGGCAATGCGCCGGTGGTCGCGAGCGAGGGCCGCGCCTTTGCGGTCGAGACGCGCTATCTCGGGCGCGATCAACGCGCGCCCATCGAGCGCCAGGTGGTGGAGGCCGTGCAGCGCGCCTTGCGCGCCGAGCAAGGCTCGCTGCTGGTGTTCCTGCCCGGCGCCGCCGAAATCCGGCGTGCCGAGACGCAGCTCAAGGAGCGCGTCACGGACGCAAATGTCGACATCGTCGCGCTCTACGGCGCGCTCGACGCGCGCGAGCAGGACCGCGCCATAACGCCTTCGCCGGCCGGGCGGCGCAAGGTGGTGCTGGCGACCTCGATCGCGGAAACCTCGCTCACCATTGAGGGCGTGCGCGTGGTGATCGATAGCGGCCTGTCGCGTGTGCCGCGCTATGAGCCGGATGTGGGGCTGACGCGGCTGGAAACCGTGCGGGTGTCGCGCGCGGCCGCCGACCAGCGCCGTGGCCGCGCCGGGCGCACCGAGCCGGGCGTCTGCTACCGGCTGTGGGATGAGCCGCAGACAGGATCATTAGAGCCCTACACGCGGCCGGAAATCCTGTCGGCCGATTTGTCGTCGTTCGTGCTCGACCTCGCGCAATGGGGCGTCAGCGATCCGGCCAAGCTGGCGTTTCTCGATCCCCCGCCACCGGCCGCGCTCAGCGAAGCCAAGGCGCTGCTGGCCGAGCTTGGCGCCATCGACGCGCAGGGCCGCATCACCGAGGAAGGCAAAAAGCTGCGCGCCTTGCCGCTGCCGCCGCGGCTCGCCCGCATGGTGGTCGATGCGGCAGGTGAAGGCGCCGGCGTGCAAGCCGCGGCGATCGCCGCGCTGCTTACCGAACGCGGGCTCGGCGGCGACGATCCCGATCTGCGCCACCGGCTCGACCAGTTCCGCCGCGACCGCTCGCGCCGCGCCGAGGACGCGCGCGCGATGGTGAAGCGATGGACTGATGCGGTTGGCGGCAAAGCGCACGGCGGCGATCATTCGCCCGGCTCGCTGTTGGCGCTCGCCTATCCCGACCGCATCGCCAAGAGCCGCGGCGGCGGGGCCGGTGCGTTCCTGCTCGCCAATGGCCGCGGCGGCATGGTCGATCCGGCCTCGGCGCTGGCGCGCGAGCCGTTCCTGGTCGTGGCCGAACTGACCGGCGCGGCGGCGGCGAGCCGCGTCATCTTGGCAGCGCCGGTCACGCTTGCCGAGATCGAGGCGCGCTTTGCCGGCAAGATCGAGGACTGCGAGGCGGTCACCTTCGATGCCGCCTCGGCCTCGTTGCGCGCGCGGCGCAGCCGCCGGCTCGGCGCAGTCATGCTCGCCGAACAAATTAAGCAGGTAACGCCCGACTCCGACACTGCGCGCATTCTCGCGCTGGGTCTTGTCGGCCTCGGTCTCGATCGTTTGCCATGGAGCAAANTGGCGCTGCAATGGCGTAACCGCGTGCGATTCCTGCGCGGCACAGAGGGAGAGGAATGGCCCGACCTGTCCAACGAGGGGCTGGCGCGCAGTGCCGCCGACTGGCTCGAGCCTTTGCTGCTCGACAAAACCGCGCGCAACGACATTTCCGCCGATCAATTGTCGAACGCCATCACGGCGCTGCTGCCATGGGCGCTGCGCAAGCGGCTCGACGCTGAGGCGCCGACGCATTTCACCGCGCCGTCCGGCTCCCATGTGCCGATCGACTACGAAGCGGAGGAGGGGCCGAAGCTGTCGATCCGTGTGCAGGAATTGTTCGGGCTGGCCCGGCATCCGGCGATTGCCGGCGGGCGCGTGCCGCTGGTGATCGAATTACTGTCGCCGGCGCACCGGCCGGTGCAGGTGACGCGCGACCTGCCCGGCTTTTGGCGCGGCAGCTACAAAGACGTGAAAACCGAGATGCGCGGACGTTATCCCAAACATCCCTGGCCGGACGATCCGCTGTCGGCGCCCGCGACGCGACGCGCCAAACGGCGCGGCGAATAAAATAGCGCATAATCCCGAAAAGTGGGAACCGGTTTTCGGACAAGATCATGCGCAAACAAAGAACAATTTTCGCCGTTGCCTTAACCGGCCGCTCACCATCCCCAAAAACCCGCGATGGCGTTAAGGCGGTATTTGGCAGCCGCATGCGACGGTCGTTCGTATGCGTCAGATCCTCATCCTTGCCATTGCGGCGCTGGCTGCCGGCAGCTATCTCGCGCGCTACGCCGATCAGACGGTAACGGTGCAATCGTCGCCGCAGGCGGCGACGGTGCAGGTCACCGAACAGCCGAGGCAGTCCTCGGCCGGTCAGCACAAGATGGAGCTGGCAAGCGGCCGCGACGGCCATTTCCATGCCGATGCCCGCGTGAACGGCCGCCACATCGACTTCATGGTCGATACAGGCGCCTCGCTGGTGATCCTGCGCGAGACCGACGCTGCCAATGCCGGCCTGCATCCGATGCCGCGCGATTACACCGCGACCGTGTCCACCGCCAACGGCCGGATCAAGGCGGCGCCCGCCACGCTCGACCGCATTGAGGTTGGCGACATCACGGTCTTTGACGTGCCGGCGCTGGTGCTGCCGGACGAGGTGCTGTCGCAGAACCTGCTCGGCGTGTCGTTTCTGTCGCGGCTGCGGCGCTACGAATACGCCGACGGCCGCATGATGCTGGAGCAATAGGCTTCCGTCGCAATTATCTCTCCCACGGGCCGGCGAATGGACCGCTTTGCGCGGTTCCGGCATTGGAGTATTGAATTCGACTGCCCGCGCTTGATTTCGAGGACCTGATGTTTCCGACGCCAAAATCCGCGCTCACGCCCAATACCTACGCCTATGAGTCCTCGCCGCTGGTGAAGCCGACCGGCTTTCGCGAATACGACGCGCGTTGGCTGTTGGAAAAAGAAATCAACCTGATGGGCGTGCAAGCGCTCGGCATGGGGCTCGGCACGCTGATCCGCGAGATGGGCGTCAAGCCCGAAATTGTCACCGGCCACGATTTCCGCAGCTATTCCGCCTCGGTGAAACTGGCGCTGGTCACCGGCCTGCTGGCGGCGGGCTGCAAGGTGCACGA
>JGI24140J50213_10000874_pt1 | contig 13775 bp, 7 predicted proteins | sample BarGraIncu00222A_FD_50213 | JGI IMG/M metagenome (IMG submission 50213)
ATATAAGTACTCCAATTCAGACTCCCAATATTTGCAGAATAACGCACGCTAGCCTCTATTCCTTTATTGTCAATCCGTCCGGCATTCACAATTACACTGGTGTATCCTGAAGCAGAAGAAAGTGAAGGTTGAAAGAATTGATTATAGGTAGATGAAGTATAAACTGTTGCATCGATTTTGAGTGCCCCCTTGAATAGTGAACTACTTATACCTGCTTCCCAGGATTTGGTAAGCTCAGGTTTAAGGTTTGGATTAGGCATTCTGGTCTGGGTTACCGGATATCCGGCTGCAAGAGGATAAGTAGGATTGGTCAGATATACATCAGGTTCATTACCTACTGATGAATAAGATCCCCTTATTTTCAGGTATGGTAAGATATCGGATTTCATTTTCAACAAGTCGGTTATAACTCCTGATAAACCAATTGAGGGATAAAAGAAACTCTGATGTCCTGAACCGGCCAAAGATGAAGCCCAATCATTTCTGGCTGTCATATCCAGAAAGAGCATATTCTTATAGCCCAGCTGAGCGCTACCAAAAACAGATTGCTTTTGTTTTTCATAACCTGATTGGGAATTCTCAGAGGTTGACTTATTTACGTTCGCAAAGGTATACAGGTTTGCTACTCCTTGGAGTTTTCCTCCATACATGTATTGGTTATTGTTCACATCTTCAATAGATGTACCCAAGTTTGCAGTGATACTGTATGTATTCTTAAAGGTCTTATTGATATTAATTAAACCTTCACCATAAATCTGACGGGTATCGAATGTGTTTAATGAATAATAACCATCATCGGAGGCAAAAAGCAAATTGGTTGAAGCTGCAAACATTTTTTCATCCTTTTCATTCTCTTTATCCAATTTTGCCTTTCCTGAAATATAAATCCAGTCGGCAATATTGTACTTTACAGACATAGTTGCCATGTAATGTTCTTTAGTATTGGGGAAAAGATCGCGCTGGGTAATCCAGTAAGGATTTTGCATCATTAATCCGTTGTCACCATAAGGCCAATATTGCGTCATTAAATTCCGATCTGGTGAATATCTCTCGTATGATTTCACTTTATTGAAATCATCTCCTGCAGGAAAAAGATAGACAGGCACCAATGGATTAAAATACTGACCTTGTGAAATCATGTTCTGTTCAGTAACTTGCCCAGCCATAAATCCGAGATCAAGATTCAATTTGCCATCCAGGAAAACAGCTGAGTTACGGGCACTGAAAGTATAACGGTTATTGTCATTATTTGGAATAATTCCCTTTGAAGTTACATTTCCAATAGAAACATACGTTTGATTCTTCTGGGTTCCGGTGGATAATGTCACCGAGGTATTTGAATTAATCCCGGTTTGAAAGAAATCTGCAGGATTATAAGAAGATGGTGTTACAAGTTTATCACCCCAGCTATAATAACTGCCTATACCTGAAGTTCCGTAGGTATTTTGAAATTTGGGTAAAAGCAGTGGATTTGAGAAAGTTGTAGTATGGGAGACCGAAATATCGGTTTTATCTACTTTCCCTTTTTTGGTGTTAATCATGACAACTCCGTTAGCTGCAGCACTTCCATATAAGGCAGCTGCTGAAGGACCACTAAGAATTGATATGGATTCAACATCATCAGGGTTAATGTTTTCTACAAAGTCACCTGTTTGACCTGCACCCGAGAAAACATCTTCCGCTTGTCCACGAATGCTGTTGGTCATCGGAATTCCATCGATCACATAAAGGGCATTGTTATTTCCTGAAATAGATTTAACCCCTCGCATCACGATACGGGCTGAGCTTCCATCACCAGCAGAGGAAGTGTTGACAGTAGCCCCGGCTATTTTTCCTATCAGGCTGCTAACCAAACTACCACCATTAACACTGGTAACGCCCTCTATCTTTTGTACATTATAAGATAATGAACGGACCTCCTTTTTTATTCCAAGAGCAGTAACAACTACTTCATTCAGCTGTTTAACATCAGCAGACAATTTAACGTCAATAACTGAGGTACCCGCAACCGGAATTTTTTGCGATGTATAGCCCATAAAAGAAAAGTTCAGAACAGCTTTCTCGTTCGGAACCTGAATAGAATACTGCCCGTTTACATCAGAAATAACTGCTGTATTGGTTCCATCAATAACAACGGTTACCCCAGGAATAAATTCACCTGTTGCCGCATCCTTAATGGCACCTTTTACGGTTTTTTTTGCCTGCTGAACTGCAGGATCAGTAGATGTGCTGTTCTTTGTCAAGACAATATAATCCGAGACCATGTTGTATTTTACATCGCCGGAAAATATAGTGTTGAGCACTTCAGAGACTTTCTGAGCATTAGCATTGATGGAGACTTTCTTTTCAACATCAATCTCATTCTTCTTGTAAAAAAACAAATAAGAAGTCTGCTTTTCAATCTTGCTCAATACATCTCCAATAGCAATATTGTCCACTTTGAGACTCACTTTGGCCTCCTGAGAGTAAACCTCTCCGGCGAACAACTGTGCTACGCTAATCAATAACAGAATTACTGTTAATTTCATAATTAGGAAGAGTTTAGTCCATGACTTTCCATGACAAAAAATCATGGAAATACAATTATTTTTCATACATTTACATCAATTTAGTTTACGATTTACAATTTTGGACGAATTTGTAATTGCTAAACGCGACCGGATTATGTTGGAGCATGGTCCGGTTTTGTTTTTTCCAGGCAAATGAAACCTATGGCCCTTGCCTCAAAATTTTCATGAGTAATCTTTTTTCATAAGTTAAATTTAGTTTGTTACCGATTTATGATGATTTTATTTCCTACTTGTTTGTATGTGAATGCTTTATTTTGTTTAACCACATCTAGTATCATGGTTAACGAATCACGGTATCTGAATTTTCCAGTGAAGCGATAATCCAAAAGTTCCGGATAATTAACTACAATTTTAGTATCGTAATATCTTTCCAATCGCTGGACTATGTCAGAAAATGACTGATCATTAAACGTATACACCCCATCAATCCAGGTAATGTTTTCTTTAGCGGCCACCTTCTTGATTCCAAATTTACCGGTCCCGCTATCTTCAGAGTATTCTTCATCAGGTTTAAGTTCAATAGCCAACGAGCCGGGATCATTTGTTTTTAATAAAACCCTGCCTTCTACCAGTGTAGTTTCAAAGTTGGTGCTATTCTGGTATGCATTTACATTAAACCGGGTTCCTAATACCTTAATCTGATATTTGGATGTATTTACGATAAAAGGAACTTTTTCATTGTGGACAACATCAAAATATGCTTCACCGTCAAGTTGAACTGTTCGGTTATTCTTTTCGAAATGGTCAGGAAAAGTGAATTTACTTTTGGCATTTAACCAGACTTTGGTCCCATCTAACAGAGTGAGTAATACCCTTTGACCTCTGGGTACTTCAATTTTATTGAATTTTGTAGTAGCGATCTGAAGACCTGAATTGGTTTTGAAGAGTATTCCAAGCCCAAATGCAACAATAAAGATAGCTGCTACTTTTCCTATACTATAAATTACCTTCTTGAATCTATTAGTCTGCTGGAAATCAATTATATTTTCCGTATTTTGGGCGGCATCACTGAGAATTAACATATCCCAGAATTTTCTCTCCATGAGTAATTCCTGATAGTTTTCTTCGCTTTGATCAACCCAATCAAGAAGTTCCTTTTCTTCCTTTTCGGAAAGTTCACCTTTAAAATAGTTAATAAAGACGCTTTTGTTCATGTTTATATGGCTGTTCTTTTATGAGACAATTAAGAGGGGATTAAACCCTAGTCATATTTATATTTTTTTTTAATATTCGATACGCATATAAACTTTCAGGCTGAAATTCAAGCTGATTCATATTATAACTTCGCACGAAACATTTTTTCTAATTGTGGTTTGATTTTACTATTTTTGACCGGTTGAACATTTTTTAATTCTGAACCAAACCTTTATTATCATTATTCCTGTAAAGGGTCAAATACAAGGTCTTTATCGAAACGTTTCGATAATTCAAGTGTTTGTTTCCTTCACTACATGGCTTAATTTCCCGGAATTAAACAATAACGATGGATGAAACTTTAAAATCACTTATTGAAGATTTAATCGAGGGTGACCCCGAGGCTTTCAATTCTATCTATCGGAGTTATTATCTCCGGTTGTTTAATTTTGCCAATTTCTACTGCAGGAATCATTTTACAGCTGAGAATATCGTTCAAGATACTTTTACTTCCTTGTGGGATATGAGAGAAAAAATTGAACCCCAAATCAATTTACCTGGTTATTTATTGACAATGGTCAAAAATAAATCTTTGAATCACCTTCAGCATATCAAGGTTCAGGTAAAAATAGAGGAACAGATCCAAAATAATATAATGAGAGAACTGGGGTTGCGACAGAGATTGTTGACAGCTTGTAATCCTGAGGAAATGTTTCACTCTGATGTTCAAAGAATCATTAAGGAAACTCTGAACACTGTTTCACCACAATGCAGGAGAGTCATTTCCATGAGCCGCTTTGATGGTTTAAGCAATAAACAAATTGCTAATCAATTAAATATCTCGGTTAAAGGGGTTGAATTTCAAATTACCAAAGGGTTGAAGGTCTTACGAAAGAACCTCAAAGATTACCTGAGCTTCTTTATTTTTATACTTATCCGCAGTCTTTTCTGAACAGCAATTCAGTTGATTGATGATTGTTGTTTTTTTGTTCGGCCATTGAGAATTAATAATGAAAATTAAAAAGTTTCTAAGTTTTTAATCTATTAATTTTATAATTCATGTTTTACAACACAAACGCTATAGTACTATTGAAATCAGTATGCTTTTCATTATTATTCATATGTGTTATTGCCACAAATTCTAAAGGTCAAGGGAAGGAAAGTATTAACTATCCTACAGATAATTCCCGGAATTTTAAAGCAGTCGAAACCGGATTTTTAAATATCCCTGATTCTGTTCAAACGAGTGTTTACTGGTATTGGATTTCTGATAACATTTCAAAAGAAGGTGTTGTTAAGGACTTAGAAGCCATGAAAAAAGTAGGTATTAATAGAGCTTTTATAGGCAATATAGGTTTGGATAATGTTCCTTATGGCAAAATAAAAATGTTTTCTGATGAATGGTGGGATATAATGCACACAGCCCTTAAAACTGCCACTCGTTTAAACATCCAGATCGGTATTTTTAACAGCCCGGGCTGGAGCCAGTCAGGCGGCCCATGGGTAAAACCTGAAATGGCAATGCGCTACTTAACTTCTTCACAGGTCATGGTTAAAGGCCCGGTGGTGTTTAATAAAAAACTTGTTAAGCCGCAGATAAACTTTCAGGATGTAAAGGTTTTAGCGTATCCTGTTGCCGCCGATTACGATGCTGATATAAGTGCTTTGAAACCACAATTATCATCAGTTCCCGCTGTGGATTCGCTTAACAACTTAATGGACCAAAACGACGCGACGGGAATTCACTTTAATAAAGCCAAACAATTTTCATTGGATATAAATACGCAACAACCCTATACCGTGCGTAGCGTAATTATATCAACATCACATCAGTCGGTATACATGGAGGGTGATATACAGGCTAAATTAAATAACGTGTATGTTACAGTTAAACATTTTTCAATAGACCGTACAAATCCGGCGTTAAACACCGGTTTTACGCCTTATGGAGCAGCAGCTATTTCTATACCGGCTACTACTTCAAACAGTTTTAGGCTGGTGCTTACCAATATTTCGACTAACACCGGAATAACTGAATTAAAATTATCGGCAACCCCGATGGTTGAAAGTTATATGGAAAAAACACTGGCCAAAATGTGGCCAACCCCACACCCTTTTTGGAAAGATTACCAATGGGTGCCACAACCCGATGAAACATCTAAATATATCATCGACCCTGCTAAGGTGACAGATATTTCAAAATATATGACTGCTGATGGCACGCTTAACTGGAAAGTTCCTGCCGGAAGTTGGATTATTGAACGTACCGGGATGACGCCGACAAATGTTACCAATGGCCCTGCACCACCCGAAGGCCAGGGTCTGGAAGTGGATAAAATGAGCAAAAAGCACATTGCTGAACATTTTGATGCTTATCTGGGTCAAATATTAAAACGTATTCCGCCTGAAGACCGCAAAACCTTTAAAGTTACCGTTGAGGACAGCTATGAAACTGGTGGCCAGAACTGGACCGATGAGCTGGTAACTGAATTCAGACAAAAATACAATTATGATCCAATACCATATATTCCTGTTTTACAAGGAAAAGTGGTTGGCAGCGAGGATAAGTCCGATCGCTTTCTATGGGACCTGCGTAGACTCATTGCTGACGATGTATCCTTTAAGTATGTAGGTGGTTTACGTGATATTAGTCATAAAAATGGCCTTACCACCTGGCTTGAAAATTATGGTCATTGGGGTTATCCCGGCGAGTTTTTGCAGTATGGCGGTCAGTCCGACGAGATAGGAGGCGAGTTTTGGAGTGAGGGTGATCTGGGCGACATTGAGAACCGTGCAGCTTCATCATCAGCACACACTTACGGAAAAAATAAAGTGTCAGCAGAATCATTTACCGCTGCTGGCAATCCATTTGCCCGTTACCCCGCAATGTTCAAAAAACGAGGCGACCGTTTCTTTACCGAAGGGATCAACAATACTTTATTGCATGTATATATTGAACAACCCGATAATAATGCAAAACCCGGATTAACTGCTTGGTTTGGTGTTGAGTTTAACAGGCTAAACACCTGGTTTTTTGATATGGATATATTAATCCAGTATTTAAAACGGTGTAACATGATGCTGCAACAAGGTCATTATGTTGCTGACGTTGCTTATTTTATTGGCGAGGATGCTCCCAAAATGATTGGCATAACAGATCCTGCACTACCCCAGGGCTATTCATTCGACTATATTAATGGCGATATTATTAAAAGTGTTTTAACGGTAAAAGATGGTAAATTAAAACTGCCTAGCGGCATTAGTTACAGCATTTTGGTACTACCAAAACTTAAAACCATCCGTCCGGAGCTATTGGCAAAAATAAAAGATTTGGTAAAGCAAGGAGCTGTAATATTGGGACCTAAACCCGAAAAATCTCCAAGTTTGCAAGGTTATCCAAATGCTGATAAACAAGTACAAAATATGGCAGATGAGCTTTGGGGGAAAAACGACGGCTCAACGACTAAAGTCAGCCATTACGGAAAGGGATTGGTTCTCAGTGGTATGAACATGAAGGAGGCCTTGGATTTGATTAAAGTCATCCCTGATCTTAAGATCACCCAAAGTGATTCAATTTTGTTTATTCACAGACAGCTACAAGAAGGCTCCATTTATTTTGTTTCTAATCAAAAAAATGCACCGGTTAACATAGCCACTTCGTTTCGCATAACCGGTAAAAACCCTGAGCTTTGGAATGCAGTAACAGGTGACATGCGCAATCTACCATCATACCATCAAACCGCAACCGCTACCTCAATACCAATGCAGCTTGCACCGTACGAAAGTGCATTCGTAATATTCCGAAAAGACGGGAACATGGGTGATATCACAAAAACCAATTACCCGGCTCCTGAAGAAACAATTAAGATAAACCAGCCATGGATGGTCAGCTTTGATAAAGAAATGCGCGGACCTGCAAAGCCGGTTAAATTTGAAACCCTTACCGATTGGGCGAAAAGCACAAATGACAGTATAAAATATTATTCGGGTACTGCCTGGTATAATACTACTTTCAAAGTGGACCTGCTAACAAAAGGCGCTAGTTACATTATTGATTTAGGTATTGCCCGCTCCATTGCAAAAGTGACTGTTAACGGTGTAGAGCTAGGTGGCGCGTGGACTCCACCATATCAGGTTAATATCACAAAAGCTCTTAAAACAGGCGAAAACAAACTGGAAATAAAAGTCGTTAACACTTGGGCAAACCGTCTGATTGGCGATCTCCTGTTGCCTGCCGATCAAAGAAAAACATCAGCCCTCTTTGGTCCTGATCCTAAAAAAAGGCTGGAGTCATCTGGTTTATTAGGCCCTGTGGAAATTAATGTGATAAAATATTAGGAATCAATGGAATCAATGGGGTCAGTCCCCATTGATTTCGAAATGGGGACTGACCCCATTAATCACAAACAGTCTATTAATAAATATTTTGCTTTACGATTAATTATGAGGTATTCAAGTAAATCTGGTGTGTTTTCTTACCTGCTAATGGGAATTGGAATTTTAATGATCGTAAGTTGTCTTTTTAGAGAAAAGATAGTTTCAAAAGACGATTTAAGTGCTATAACGTCTAAACTTTCGGGTTTCGGATTACGTACAATCAAAAGCTACACTCGTCATTTTTCATCAAGGTATAGAACTTCATATTTTGTGCGTTTAAAAAGCTATAATAATGATTTTGAAATTATGGGCAAAATTGGAAGAGATTTTGACATGGAAAATTTTGAAAAGGACTTACATGTCGGAGATAGCATTACTATGTTGGTTCCCAAAAGTGATTTTAATAAAATAAGTACTAAAAGAGTCATCAGAATATTTGGGATTTCAACAAATAAAAACACCTACATGAACTATAATAATTGTATTGACGACTACAATAATAAAGGGGGATTTATAATTTTAGGAATTATCCTTTTAATTGTCGGTTATTTTCTAATGCAACGGGCTAAGAATAAAGAAGATTTAAATAGATTAGCTTTTCAACAAAAATTTAATGAAGAATAAACGGACGGAAGATATTGATTCCTGACCCCATTAATCTCAAAAATCAATGGGGTCAAAAAATCAATGGGGACTGACCCCATTAATCACAATTTTTAATAAATAATTTATGATACGAACATTCATCATTTTGCAAGTATTTTTTGTTCTTTTATTTTCAGAATGTTATGGCAAAGAAAATAATGGAATTTATGATCTTCGTTGTGAAAATCTCCGAAATCCTTTGGGAATCGATAAAACGATGCCCCGTTTCAGTTGGAAAATAAAGAGTGACAAAAACGGGACGGAACAAAAAGCATTTCAATTGATGGTTGCAAGCAAGGTTTCCCTGCTTAACCAAAATAAGTCAGACCTTTGGAATTCAGAGAAAACAGCTTCTTCTGATAACAATTTGGTTTCTTATAAAGGAGTAGCCCTTACTTCGGGTACTGTAGTCTATTGGAAAGTACGGGTATGGGATGAAAACGGACAAGTTTCCTCTTGGAGTCCGGTTGCTGAATTCAGTATAGGGCTATTAAATAAAGAAGACTGGAATGCTTCTTACATTGGGTTCCCGTCAAGTGCCGGTTTTAGTGATTGCCCACAATTGAAAAAATCATTTAATATAGCAGATACGGGTGAAAAAATGTTCCTGTATGTAAATTCACTGGGTTATCACGAAGTATATTTAAATGGGAAGAAAGTTGGAGATGGTGTTCTTACTCCTGCGGTTTCTCAATATAACAAACGTTCTTTGGTTATCACCTACGACGTATCTTCTCTTATAAAAAAAGGCCGTAACGATCTTGTCTTTTGGTTAGGAAGTGGTTGGTACAGTAGTGGATATACCGGAGTTGTTGGCACCGGACCTTTGGTAAAAGCGCAATTAGAACAACTGACCGGTAAACAGCGTAAGATTGTTTTGGCTACCAATTCTTCCTGGGAAGGGAGAAGCAGTGAATACACCCGTATTGCCAAATGGAGATCTATGAATTTTGGCGGTGAAGAAATAGATGGAAACCGGATAACAAAAAATTTATCCGGGAAAAGCCTTGATGATGGATCCTGGAAACCCGTTGCTGAAGTGACTGTTCCTGAACACGTAGCGAGTCCACAAATGGTAGAAGTTAATCAAATAAGAGAAACCATAAAAGCTGCTAAAGTATCGGCAATTGCAGATAATGAATATCTGGTTGACATGGGAACAACCCTTACCGGATGGGTTGAAATTCATTTTCCTAAATTGGAAAAATCACAGGTAATTGTAATGGAATATTCTGATGATCTGGATAAAAACGGAAAGATTAACAATCAAAATCAAGTTGACCGTTACATTGCTTCAGGTGATGGGATGGAAGTTTTCAAAAACAAGTTTAATTATCATGGTTTTCGATACATAAAAATTTCAAATCTTAAACAAGCTCCCGATAAAAACTTAATCACTGCTTACCTGATACACACGGGTTACGAATTGGCTTCAAGTTTTCAGTGTTCAGATCCCGACCTGAACAAAATCCATGACATGATTTTTTATACATTGCGTTGCCTTAGTCTTGGTGGTTATCTGGTCGATTGCCCCCAATTGGAACGTTTGGGATACGGGGGCGACGGGAATGCCTCTACCGAAACAGCACAAACCATGTTTAATCTGGCGCCACTTTATGCCAACTGGCTACAGGCCTGGGGCGATGGCGCTCAGGAAGACGGAGGTATGCCTCACACAGCTCCCGGCCCCGGTGGCGGTGGCGGGCCTTACTGGTGTGCATTTATCGTTGAGGCCACATGGAATACCTATGTAAACTATGGAGATCTTACCACCCTTCAAAAGTATTACCCTGTCATGCAGAAGTTTATGGGTTATTGTGATAAATATACTGTTGATGGATTATTGACACGTTGGCCCGACACCAATTACAGAGGTTGGTTTCTGGGCGATTGGGCCGGCCCGAGTGGCGTGAATGTTGGAGCTCAAGCTTCAGTAAAACTGGTAACTAATTGTGTTATTACAGAGTGTTACAATTCTATGCAAAAAATTGCAAACGCATTGGGGAAAACGAATGATGCTGAGCTTTATTCACAAAAAAGAGAGCAACTTCAGAAAAAGATACATCAAACATTTTTCGACCCCTCAAAAAACAGTTATGCCACCGGAACACAGATTGATCTTGCGTACCCGATGCTGGCCGGCACTGTTCCAAAAGAATTAATTGATGGTGTTACCAATAGTCTGGTAAATGATATTAAGATTGTACATGGAGGACATTTAGCAACCGGCCTGGTAGGGGTTCCTATTATGACTGAATGGGCCATCAAAAATCAGGCTGTAGATCTCATGTATTCAATGCTGAAGCAGAAAACGGAGCCTGGTTATTTGTATATGATTGAAAATGGTGCCACTACTACATGGGAGTATTGGAGCGGACTGCGAAGCCATATCCATAACTGTTACAATGGTATTGGTTCATGGTTCTATCAGGCTGTAGGCGGCATCCGTCCCTCAGAAGAAATGGTCGGATACCGGAAAGTGAAGATCCAGCCTCAGACACCCATTGGAGTTACCTGGGCAAAAACGACTAAGGAAACACCTTACGGGACACTTGTTGTGAACTGGGAAATTAAAGCTAATACAATGGAAATGGAACTTGAAATTCCTGTTGGAATTGATGCAGAGGTTGTAATTCCCAACGGTATCAAAAAATACTGGCTGGGGGGAAAAGAATATAACCTGTCCGGCGGAGGATCATCTATTGTAAATATTAAAAGCGGAAAATATAAGATTGCCTATACTCCCGTATAACAACCACAAACTGAATAATATTACTTTATCAAAAAATGAACGAAAAGAGAGGATTAACCCATTTCCTAAACCTAAGCTCTACCCTGAAACTCTACACTGAAACTCTACCCTGAAACTCTTTACTGAGACTCTACACTGAAACTCTACTCTGAAACTCTAACTTAAGTGTGCCCCAAGTGTGCCTTTCTTCAGTCCCGAAGGGACGTCATGATTGTAACATATGGCATTCTTTTCTTAAGCCCCGTAGGGGTGACATGATAAAAATGGATTAATGGGGACTGACCCCATTTATTCCCTTTAAACCCGCATCAGAGTTATTTAAATAAAAATATGTCTTTATGAAAAAGTTTTTAGTATTGTTCTTGCTTTTTGGGTTATTGACCTCTTTTGTGAATAAAAAAGAACTTAGATGGATGGCTATTGGGGATTCCATAACCGCATCAAGTGAAAAACCAATGTCTTCCAAAAACCGAATGACGAAAGGGTATTTGCAACGAGTCAATGAAAAATTACCTTATATTCATTATAAAAATCTTGGCTTTAGTGGATGGACAGCTGCAAGTATAGCTGATAATATAGAGAAAATCGGTGTTGAAAAAGCGGATATCTATTCCGTATTCCTAGGGACCAACGATTGGTGGACACGACTTCCGATTGGTACGATGAGCAATTATCAGAACAACACGGGTAATAAAACAGTGTATGGTTGTTATCGTACCATCGTTAACAAAATCCGCAGTTTGAATCCCGATGCTAAAGTAATTCTGATCACCCCGATGCAACGCACAGATTATTCCGACATCAATGGCAAAACTACCATTCACGGATCCTATAAAGCAAACGACGATGGGCACTTCCTCTCGGAATATGCCGACGCTATTATAGCCATCGCCAAAGCAGAAGAATTTCAGTTGGTTGATTTGTATTACAAGAGTGGGATTACGCCCAAAACAGCTGTGAAATTCAAACGATTAAAGGATCCCAAAACCGGAGAATACAAAAATTACAAATACCCTGAATACACAACTATTCCATACAATTCAACGACCGATGAGTATTCTTATCCTGTTGAGGCAATGGGTATGACATACGATGGTCTTCATCCTTCTGATAAAGGACATTCAGTTATAGCCAAAATGCTGGTTAAAGTGATGAAAAAATATTAATCGGATTAAGCTCTTTTAAAGTAGATTACGGTTTTTTCGTCATGGGGTGTACATACCGTACTTCTTTTCTGATTTTATTCCAGTATATTTCTCATGTATTCAATACACTTTGTGACTTCCTTAATCGGATCCGAATCTTTTGGAATGTCATATTCCAGTTCGAGGTCTACATTAATAGGCCATTTTTCCTTTTTTAGCAGTAACAGGACATCTGCAATGGGTGTCTCTCCCTGGCCCAAAGGCCTATTGGCGTTGGGCTGAGCATTCTTAGGTCCGGTTTTATCCTTTACATGAATACTCGGAATGAGATGGTGATATTTTTCAATAATCGTGTTGGGATGTAAGCCTGTTGAGCCGAAATAGTGGCCAATGTCTAGGTTAAGCCTGTTGGCTTTTGAATAGCCCAGGTACTTGTCGATGTCAAAGCCCGGTTGACCAAACTGTCCATGTGTATGAAAGATTGCCAGACTGTTATTCTTTTCTGCGAATTTGCCAAGACGCTGCGCTGCCTGATCGGTAAATTCATCGGTAACGCCATAAGCGCCAAGCGTTTTGGCTGCATTAAAGGCATAATCAATTTCTTCATCTGACCAACCGGAAGGCACAAACTTTGCAATATGGATGTCTACTCCAGCGTTATTGTACATTTTACGTATATCAGCATACTTTTGCATGGGTAAAGAGAGACGCCACTTCCGTTGTTCTTCCTTTAATCCGGCAATTGCTTTTGCCCGATCAGCCTTTTCTGCATCAGATAATGTGACTCCGTTTGCAGGACGCGATGGGGCCTGTGGAATGCCAAGTCCTTCTTCCAGAACGCCCCTCATCTCAAGTGTACTAACACCCGATGCCAGAACATATTCCAATACCTGTTCCAGACTGTGAGGAATGGCCCGGTAACAATAGGTGGTCAGACCCAGCTGAACGCCGTTAACTTTTGAATTGGGTTTTTTGGTCTGCGTTCCAATGGAAAATGAATGATTAAAAGGGATCAATGAAAGTGCGGCTGTGCCAGCTGCTGCCTCCAGAAACTTTCGTCTTGATAGAATTGAGTTTTTCATATTTCTTACTAAAAGCGATTTTATAGATTATTGCAGTTTGCAGAATTTGCCATAAAGAAACAACAAATTA
>JGI24140J50213_10000875_pt1 | contig 13769 bp, 14 predicted proteins | sample BarGraIncu00222A_FD_50213 | JGI IMG/M metagenome (IMG submission 50213)
CGGTGCGGCACCAGCGCCTCGTCATTTTCCCACTGCTCGACGAACACCATTTTGGAGGGGTCGGTAACGCTTTCATGCAGATCGTAGGCGATATTGCCGGGCTCTTTGCGGGTTTCCTTGATGCAGGCGGTGGCGGCGGCAATGAATTCGGCGCGTGTTTCGGGCTTCACGGTCAATGTGGCAACGACGTAGATCACGAAATCCTCCCGGGGCTTTGTTCTGGCTTTGAGCGCCGGGAGCAAGCTTAGAACATGAAATAGCGCTGCGCCATGGGCAGCACCTCGGCGGGCGCGCAGGTCAGCAATTCGCCGTCGGCACGCACCTCGTAGGTTTCGGCATCGACCTCGATCTTGGGCGTCGCGCCATTGTGGATCATGCTTTTCTTGGAGATGCCGTCACGGGTATTTTGCACCGCATAGAGCTTCTTGGCGATGCCGAGCTTCCTCGCCAGCCCCGAGGCCACCGCCGCCTTCGACGAGAACACCACCGATGAGGCGGTCAGCGCCTTGCCATAGGCTGCGAACATCGGCTGATAGTGCACCGGCTGCGGCGTCGGGATCGAAGCGTTGGGATCGCCCATCGGGGCTGCGACGATCGAGCCGCCCTTGATGATGCAATCGGGCTTCACGCCAAAGAAGGCCGGCGACCACAGCACCAGATCGGCGAGCTTGCCCTTTTCCACCGACCCGATCAGTTTCGACACGCCGTGCGCGATCGCGGGGTTGATGGTGTATTTCGCGATGTAGCGCTTGACCCGGAAATTGTCGTTGTTGCCGGTGTCCTGCGGCAGCGAGCCGCGCTGCTTCTTCATCTTGTCGGCGGTCTGCCAGGTCCGGATGATGACTTCGCCGAGCCGCCCCATGGCCTGCGAATCCGAGGACATCATCGAAAGCGCGCCCAGATCGTGCAGAATGTCTTCGGCCGCGATGGTCTCCTTGCGGATGCGGCTTTCGGCAAAGGCCAGATCTTCGGCGATCGAGGGATCGAGATGGTGGCAGACCATCAGCATGTCGAGATGCTCGTCGATGGTGTTGCGGGTGAACGGACGGGTCGGATTGGTCGAGGAAGGAAGAACGTTTTTCAAGCCGGCGATCTTGATGATGTCGGGTGCATGTCCGCCGCCGGCGCCTTCGGTATGGAAGGCGTGAATGGTGCGGCCCTTGAATGCCTTGATGGTATCCTCGACGAAGCCGGATTCATTCAACGTGTCGGAATGGATCATCACCTGGATGTCGTAATCGTCGGCCACCGAAAGGCAATTGTCGATCGCCGCGGGCGTGGTGCCCCAATCCTCATGCAGCTTGAGCGCGCAGGCGCCGGCCTTGATCATCTCCACCAGCGCCGCCGGTCGCGAGGCGTTGCCCTTGCCCGAAATGCCGAGATTGACCGGAAACGCATCGAATGACTGGATCATGCGCGCCATGTGCCAGGGGCCGGGCGTGCAGGTGGTGGCGAAAGTCCCATGCGACGGGCCGGTGCCGCCGCCGAGCATCGAGGTGACCCCGGACATCAAGGCATGCTCGATCTGCTGCGGACAGATGAAATGGATGTGGCTGTCGAAGCCGCCGGCAGTGAGGATTTTCCCCTCGCCCGCGATGACATCGGTGCCGGGACCGATCACGATGGTCACGCCGGGCTGGATGTCGGGATTGCCGGCCTTGCCGATGGCGCTGATATGGCCTTCCTTGATGGCGACGTCGGCCTTGACGATACCCCAGTGATCGACGATCAGCGCGTTGGTGATGACGGTATCGGCCGCGCCTTGCCTGTTGGTGACCTGGGATTGACCCATGCCGTCGCGGATCACCTTGCCGCCGCCGAACTTCACCTCCTCGCCGTAGACAGTGAAATCCTTTTCGACCTCGATGATGAGGTCGGTATCGGCCAGCCGCACCCGGTCGCCGGTGGTCGGCCCGAACATGTCGGCATAGACAGAACGTTTGATTTTTACCGACATGATTTGGCTCCCGCCATTTCGAACCTGTTCACAGCTTCCCCATCACATCGCCGCGGAAGCCATAGACGACGCGCTTGCCGGCGAGCGCCACGAGCTGCACGTCGCGGGTTTGCCCGGGCTCGAATCGCACCGCGGTGCCGGCTGCGATATCGAGCCGCATGCCGCGGGCTTTCTTGCGGTCGAATTTCAACGCCGGATTGGTCTCGAAGAAATGGTAGTGCGAGCCGACCTGGATCGGCCGGTCGCCTGAGTTGGCAACGGTGAGCGTTACCGTCTTGCGGCCGGCATTGAGCTCGATCTCGCCGTCCTTGATGAACAGTTCGCCGGGGATCATGTGTGCTCTCCTCAGTCATTCCAAGGCGGAACGACGACCTTCCATCTTATCTGATCGGCTCGTGCACGGTGACAAGCTTGGTGCCGTCCGGAAACGTCGCCTCGACCTGAATGTCGTGGATCATTTCCGCGATGCCCGGCATCACCTGCGCGCGGGTCAGGACCTGGGCGCCGGCCTGCATCAGGTCGGCCACAGTACGGCCGTCGCGCGCGCCCTCGACGATGAAATCGGAAATGATCGCGATCGCCTCCGGATGGTTGAGCTTGACGCCGCGCTCCAGCCGTCGCCGCGCCACCATGGCCGCCATCGAAATCAGAAGCTTGTCCTTTTCGCGGGGAGACAGATTCATGCAAACACTCTAGTTCCGGACTGACCTAATTGAGCCACAGCCGCGGCAGCGCCGAACCGCTGGCTCGGCCGAGCACCGCCATCATATCGGCGCGAAGCCGGGCGGCATCTTGTGCGCAGAAGCGCGCCATTGCAAATCCATTCCAGCAGGAGATGCCGACCTCGCCGCCGAACGTTGTCGAAAGCTCACGAATCCGCTCCACCAGCGCCTCGTCGCCGGGCACGATCAGCGCCGTGCCGATCGCAACGCCGGCCTTTGCGATCGCCGGTTTGGCGAGTTTTTCGCCGATGGCACCGTCGAGCCGTATGGTTTCTGCGAACACCAGCCTGCCGCCACGCCGTAGTCGCCAGCGATCGACGAATTCGCCGTGCAGCATCCGCTCACCCATCGCCGCGCGGCCGAACACCACGATTTCGCAAAGCAGCAGCGACGCGCTTTCTGCCAGATCGATATCGATCCGCCGCGACACCCGCGCCCCGTCGAACAAAATGGTCTCTTGCGGCAGCCAGGCGAGGTGCGACCCCACCGCGGCCTTCAAGGCGATATTGAGCTGCGCGGCCGGTCCCTGGGCCCGGTAGATCTTTTCCGCGGCCGCGGTCGTCACCACAAGGCGCGCTCCCTCCCCTGCCGCGATATCGATATCGAAACGATCGCCGCCGGCGACACCGCCTGCCGTGTTGACGAAAACCGCCGAGAGACCGTCCGCTTCGGGGGAAGGGAATCGGACGCGCAACGAGCCGGATTCATGCAAGTGGCGGCGGCGGGTGACCCCCTCGACCTCTTGCACGTCGAACCTCACAGAACCCCGGGCACGGTTGGCCGCGAAAATCGCCGCGGCAGCGCTTGTGGTATCGGTCTGCATCCGCCCCCCCAACTCTCCCCCGGAAGGGCGCGACCTTGGCCCGTCGCATTACAAACCCATGTCAAAGCGCCATCTGGCGGCTGATTTCGGCGGGATCGAGCTGACTGCGATCGCAGGCATATTTCACCGCACCTCGGTCCATGACAGCAAAATTGTCGCCGAGCTCGCAGGCAAAGTCGAGATATTGTTCGACCAGCACGATCGCGATGTTGCCAAGGCTGCGAAGATACGAGATCGCGCGCCCGATGTCCTTGATGATCGAGGGCTGAATGCCCTCGGTCGGCTCGTCGAGCAACAGCAGTTTCGGCCGCATCACCAGCGCACGTCCGATGGCAAGCTGCTGCTGCTGGCCGCCGGACAGATCGCCGCCACGGCGGCCAAGCATCGATTGCAGCACCGGAAACAGCGAGAACACGTCATCGGGGATATTGCGGTTTTCGCGCTTCAACGGGCCGAAACCGGTCTTGAGATTTTCCTCCACGGTCAGCAGCGGAAAAATCTCGCGGCCCTGCGGCACGAAGCCGATGCCGCGGCGCGCCCGCTCGTAGGGCTTGAGGTTCGAAATCTCCGTGCCGTCGAAGGTGATCGAGCCCGAAGCAATGGGGTATTGACCGACCATCGCCCGCAGCAGGCTGGTCTTGCCGACGCCGTTACGGCCGAGCACGCACATTACCTTGCCCGGTTCGGCCGAGATCGAGACGCCGCGCAGCGCCTGGGCGGCGCCGTAATAGAGGTTGATGTCTTTTACCTCGAGCATGTTCAGCGTCCCAGATACACTTCGATCACCCGCTCATTCGACGAAACCTGATCGATGGTTCCTTCGGCCAGCACCGAGCCTTCGTGCAGACAGGTGACCTTGACGCCGAGTTCGCGGACGAAGGTCATGTCATGTTCGACGACCATGATGGTTTTCTCGCGGTTGATCTCTTTCAGCAGTTCGGCGGTCTGATGGGTCTCGACGTCGGTCATGCCGGCGACCGGTTCGTCGACCAGCAGCAATTTCGGATCCTGCGCCAGCAGCATCCCGATTTCGAGCCACTGCTTCTGGCCGTGCGACAGGCTCCCCGCCAGGCGGTTGCGCGCATCCTTCAGGCGAATGGTTTCCAGCACACGCTCAATGCGTTCGGATTCGTCCCTGGTCTCCCGCCAGAACAGCGTACCCTTGACCCGGTGATCGACATTGAGCGCCAGCAGCAGATTGTCTTCGATGGTCTGGCTCTCGAACACCGTCGGCTTCTGGAATTTCCGGCCGATCCCGAGCTCGGCTATCCTGGTTTCGTCGAGCCGCGTCAGGTCGATGACGCCGTCGAACAGCACAGCCCCTTCATCAGGTTTGGTCTTGCCGGTAATGATATCCATCATCGTGGTCTTGCCGGCGCCGTTCGGACCGATGATGGCGCGCATTTCGCCGGGCGCAAGCGTCAGCGACAGATTGTTGATGGCGTGAAAGCCGTCGAACGAGACGTGCACGCCGTCCAGATAGAGCAGCGCGGAAGTGGCGCGGGTCTCCAAGACACTCATCAATCACTCCGCCGGGTTCGGTTCGCTGACGCCGTCTTCGCGCGCCGCGCTAACGGCATTGGCCGAAACGCGTTGCGCCTTCCAGGGCTCCCACCATGCATTGAAGGTGCCGATGATCCCCTTCGGCAACAACAGCGTTACCAGAATGAACAGCGCGCCCAGCATGAACAACCAGTACGCCGCCAGCGGACCGGAGGTGAAGACGGTTTTGGCGTAGTTGACGACGATGGCGCCGAGCGCCGCGCCGATCAGGGTGCCGCGTCCGCCGACGGCGACCCAGATCACGGCCTCGATCGAGTTTCCCGGCGCAAATTCACCAGGATTGATGATGCCTACCTGCGGTACATAGAGCGCACCGGCAACGCCGGCCATGCAGGCCGACAGCGTGAATACGAACAGCTTGTAGGATTCGACGCGGTAGCCGAGAAATCGCGTACGGGATTCGGCGTCTCGGATCGCGATCAACACCTTGCCGAGCTTCGAGGTCACCACCGCGCGGCAGAGCAGGAATCCGATGATCAGTGCAAGACAACTCAGCGCGAACAGCGCCGCGCGCGTGCTTTCGGCCTGTACGTTGAAGCCGAGGATGTCCTTGAAATCGGTGAGACCGTTGTTGCCGCCGAAGCCGAAATCGTTGCGGAAAAATGCCAGCAACAACGCGTATGTCATCGCCTGCGTGATGATCGAGAGATAGACGCCGGTTACGCGGGAACGGAACGCCAGCCAGCCGAAGCCGAATGCCAGCAGGCCCGGGACCAGAACGACCATCAGCGCCGCGAACCAGAACATGTCGAAGCCGTGCCAGTACCAGGGCAATTTCGGATAGTTCAGGAACACCATGAAATCAGGCAAGACCGGATTGCCGTAGACGCCGCGGCTGCCGATCTGGCGCATCAGATACATACCCATCGCGTAGCCGCCGAGCGCAAAGAACGCGCCGTGGCCGAGCGAGAGAATGCCGCAATAGCCCCAGATCAGGTCAATCGCGAGCGCCAGGATGGCGTAGCAAACATATTTTCCAAACAGCGCCACCAGATAGGTCGGCACCTGAAACATGGAGCCAGCCGGCAACAGCAGATTCGACAGCGGGATCAGAACGCCGGCCGCGGCAACCACGATCAGAAATACCGTCGCGCTGCGGTCCAGCGAACGCGTGAGCACGTGCGGTATCATGGTCGCCCCTGCCCCTCGTTCGACATCGGCATCATGCTTCCACCGCCCGCCCTTTGAGTGCGAACAGGCCGCGGGGGCGTTTCTGGATGAACAGGATGATCAGAACCAGAATGGCGATCTTGCCGAGCACCGCACCGGCCACCGGTTCCAGGAACTTGTTGGCAATGCCGAGCGTAAAGGCGCCGACCAGCGTGCCCCACAAATTGCCGACGCCACCGAACACCACCACCATGAAGGAGTCGATGATATAGCTCTGGCCGAGATTGGGGCTGACATTGTCGATCTGCGACAGTGCCACGCCGGCGATCCCGGCAATGCCCGAGCCAAGGCCGAATGTCAGCGCATCCACCCGCGAGGTCGCAATTCCCATCGATGCCGCCATTCTGCGGTTCTGCGTCACCGCACGCATCTCAAGTCCGAGACTTGTATAGCGCAGCATGGCAAGCAAAATGGCGAATACGGCCAGCGTGAAGCAGAGAATCCAGAGCCGGTTATAGGTGATCGTGATCTGTCCGATCTCGAACGCGCCGCTCATCCAGGAGGGATTGCCGACTTCCTGGTTGGTGGGACCGAACATGGTGCGCACCGCCTGCTGCAACACCAGCGACAGGCCCCACGTCGCCAGCAGCGTTTCCAGCGGGCGGCCGTAGAGAAAGCGAATAATGCTTCGCTCAATCAGGATGCCGATGGCGCCGGCGACGATGAAGGCCAGCGGCACGGCCATCAGCAGCGAATAGTCGAACAGCCCGGGAAAGCGGGTGCGGATGGTTTCCTGCACCACGAAGGTCACATAGGCNCCGATCATGACCATCTCGCCATGCGCCATATTGATGACGCCCATCACCCCGAAGGTAATGGCNAGGCCGATGGCGGCGAGCAGCAGGACCGAGCCGAGCGACAGGCCGTACCAGGCATTCTGCAGGATCGACCACAACGCAATGNTATTCTGGATCGCCGACGTTGCACTGGCCGCGGCGTGCGCGATCGCAGGCGGCTGGTCTCCGGCGAGCCCGGTNAGCAGCGCCAGCGCTTCCTGATCGCCGCGCGCCTTGATGGTGGCGATGGCCTCCAGCTTTTCGGCATCGGTGGCGTCCGACTTGAACAACAGGATAGCCGCCCGCGCTTCGTTGAAGGCCGCCTTGGCACTGGCGTTCTTCTCCTTCTGCAACGCGGCGTCGATCATCGGCAGCATGGCCTCGTCATGAGTCTTGAACACCGACTGCGCGGCCTGGACCCGCTTGGCCGGATCCGGCGACTGTAACGTCAGCGCGCCGAGCGCGGCCTCGACGTGGCGCCGCAATTTATTGTTGAGGCGCACGGCGGCGGCGCTGTCCGGAATGCTGGCCACGGTCGCACCGGTCGTCGCGTCGATGATCTTGCCGTCGGGCTGGGTGACATAGACTTTCTTGGTATCGGGATCGGCCATCAACCGGCCATCCTGCAGCGCGCTCACGATGGTATAGGCCAAAGGATTGGCGCTGGTCGCCAGCACATCGACCGCTTCCTCGGTGTCGGAATACTCGTCGTTGGCGAATTTGCCGACCGCATCCTCGAACGGCCCCGCCACGCCGGGCAGCACCATCGCAAAAATCAGCAACAAGGCAAAAGGGAGCGCGCGGAAGTTCTTGAGAGCATTGACAAGCACTGGACGACCCCGGCATCGGCAGAAAGAAGGCGGCGGTTATCGCCGCCTTCCGTTATTCGTTTGCAGTAAGGAATCAATCAGGAACCCTGACCGCCGCACTTGTTGGTCTTGGTGTTGTAGTTGCCGCACTTCTTGCCGACCCAGTCACCGATCAGGTCCCTGGAATCCGGCAATTCTTTCGACCACGCGTCGCCGGCGACCAGACCGGGCGTCTTCCACACCACATCGAACTGGCCGTTGCCTTTGATTTCGCCAATGAACACCGGCTTGGTGATGTGGTGGTTCGGAAGCAACTCCGACGTGCCACCGGTCAGGTTCGCCGTCTTGGTGCCGGGAAGCGCATCGATCACCTTGTCAGCATCGACCGACTTCGCCTTTTCGACCGCCTTCACCCACATATTGAAGCCGATATAGGTGGCTTCCATCGGGTCGTTGGTCGTGCGCTTCGGGTTCTTGGTGTAGGCCTGCCATTCCTTGATGAAGGCCTCGTTCGCCGGGGTCTTGATCGACTCGAAGTAGTTCCAGGCCGCGAGATGACCGAGCAGTGGCTTGGTATCGATGCCGGCCAGTTCTTCCTCGCCCACCGAGAACGCGACAACCGGAATATCGGTTGCCTTGATGCCCTGGTTGCCGAGTTCCTTGTAGAAGGGAACGTTGGCGTCGCCGTTAATAGTCGAGACCACCGCGGTTTTCTTGCCGGCCGAGCCGAACTTCTTGATGTCGGCGACGATGGTCTGCCAATCGGAGTGACCGAATGGGGTGTAGTTGATCATGATGTCTTCTTGAGCGACACCCTTTGACTTCAAGTAGGCTTCGAGGATCTTGTTGGTGGTACGCGGATAAACGTAGTCGGTGCCGGCCAGCACCCAGCGCTTCACCTTCTCTTCCTTCATGAGGTAATCGACGGCGGGAATCGCCTGCTGGTTCGGCGCCGCACCGGTGTAGAACACGTTGCGTTCGCTCTCTTCACCCTCGTACTGCACGGGATAGAACAGGATCGAGTTCAGTTCCTTGAACACCGGCAGCACGGATTTGCGCGACACCGAGGTCCAGCAGCCGAACACGACGGAGACCTTGTCCTTGGTGATCAACTCACGGGCCTTTTCCGCGAACAGCGGCCAGTTCGAGGCGGGGTCGACGACCACGGCCTCAAGCTTCTTGCCGAGGACGCCACCCTTCTTGTTCTGCTCATCGATCATGAACAGGACGGTATCCTTCAGCGTGGTTTCGCTGATGGCCATGGTGCCCGAGAGCGAGTGAAGAACGCCAACCTTGATGGTGTCCTCCGCCTTGGCTGACGTGAACGTGGCCAAGCCAAGAACCAGTCCGGCGGTCGCCGCCAGCCAGCGGCGGCGGCTCAGAGGTGTCGCTATATCGTAAGATCGTTGAATAGGCATGAGGTGTCATCTCCCTGACGCAGACGTTAAACGCTGCGAAACGGCCCACGGCCGCCTGCGTTAACGGAATCGCAAGAACCATGCCACGGTGCAGGCAAGGGTTAACCGAATGGCTTCGTTGAGGAATTCCGCGCGGCGCACGGAGATGACGATGCCTTTGCCTAATATTTAGACGGAAAAAATGTATGCTTCATCGGCAAACTGTTTAATTATTATGCATATGTGGTGAATTGGCTATATTTTTAGCACGAAACGTCGGCATCGCTGTGCAGGAACGAGAGTCAATCAAGGCGTAAACGAGGCTATTTCGCGCTTTTCTTCACGGAGCCAACCTTGATTTCATGATACACCTTGAAAGCGCCGCGTTCGTGTTCCATATGAACGCCACGACCCCGGATTCTTCGGGTCACTGCGAGCCGCGTGTTCTGAGCCCGTTCAACGGTTTCTGGCTTGCCCCTTCAGCTAACCAAAACCGACGCCCCAGACACGCGGGTGTCTCTGACACCCCTCGCGCGCTCCTGGCGATCATCGCCGGGCGCCTGCCTTTTATAATGGAAAGAACCAATCTTTTGACCTCCTTTCAGGATTTCGGCCTCGCCGATCCCATCTCGCGTGCGCTCAAAGAAGAGAATTATCTCACGCCCACTCCGATCCAGGCCCAAACCATTCCCCTCGCACTCGCTGGCCGCGACGTCGTCGGCATCGCCCAAACCGGCACCGGCAAGACCGCAGCCTTCGCGCTTCCGATCCTCCATCGCATTCTGGAGAACCGCATCAAGCCGCAACCCAAGGCCTGCCGCGTGCTGGTGCTCAGCCCGACGCGCGAGCTGTCGGGACAGATCCTCGACAGCTTCAACGCCTACGGCCGCCATATGCGTCTCACATCGGCGCTGGCAATCGGCGGNGTCCCGATGGGACGCCAGGTCCGCTCGNTCATGCAAGGGNTCGAAGTCATGGTGGCNACACCCGGCCGCCTGCTCGATCTCGTGCAAAGCAACGGCCTGAAGCTCGGACAGGTCGAGTTCCTCGTGCTCGACGAGGCCGACCGCATGCTGGACATGGGCTTCATCAACGACATCCGGAAAATCGTTTCCAAACTGCCGGTCAAGCGCCAGACGCTGTTCTTCTCGGCGACGATGCCGAAGGATATCGCCGAACTCGCCGAACAGATGCTGCGCGATCCGGCGCGCGTGGCCGTGACGCCGGTTGCCTCGACGGTCGAGCGCATCACCCAGCGCATTATTCAGGTCGACCACTCCGCGAAGCCGGCATTGCTGGCGCAGCTCCTGAAGCAGGAGCCGGTCGATCGCGCGCTGATCTTTACCCGCACCAAGCATGGCGCGGACAAGGTGGTGAAAGGCCTCGCAAGGGCCGGCATCACTGCNGACGCCATCCACGGCAACAAGTCGCAGAATCATCGCGAGCGGGTGCTGGCGGCATTCCGCTCCGGCGAGATCCGCACGCTGGTCGCTACCGATATCGCGGCCCGCGGCATCGATGTCGACGGCATCAGCCATGTGGTGAATTTCGATCTGCCCAACGTGCCCGAGACCTATGTCCACCGCATCGGCCGCACCGCACGGGCCGGCGCAGACGGCGTGGCGATCTCGCTCTGCGCCGGCGAGGAGATCGCGTACCTGCGCGACATCGAGAAACTGATCCGCATCACGTTGCCCAGGGAAGACCGCCGCACCCCGGGTCATCGCGACACGGCTCCGGCGCCGTCGCAACACCGCGGCGCGCGGTCCGGGCCCCGCGTGCATGCTGCGAGGGGTCATGAGGCTGCACNGGGCGCGAAAGGGCCTCGCCGTCACCGCCGTCCCGGTGGTAATAATNGCGTTCAGCAGATCAACCGGCCTGAGCCGTCCCGTCCGTCGCATGGCGACGGCAAGGCCGAAGGGATGCAGGGAGTTGCCTTTTTGCATCGCGAAAGCCGACCGAATACCCGACCCAACCGCACCCAGCGGCCGCAACGCTAGCTGTCGATCGACCTGGAGATAACCATGGCTAAAGAAGAGCTGATCCAGTTCGAAGGACTGGTGACCGAAATCCTCCCCGACGCACGTTATCGCGTGCAACTCGATGCCGGGCATGAGATCGTCGCCTACACCGCCGGCAAGATGAAAAAGAACCGGATCAAGACGCTGGCGGGCGATCGGGTGACGATCGAAATGTCGCCATATGACCTGGAAAAAGGCCGCCTCATCTTCCGTCACAAGGATGAGCGTCCGGGTGGTGGAGCTCCGCGTGGTGCACCGCCGCGCGGTCAATTCCGCCGCCGGTAAAGCACCGCCGCAATTGCCCTGAAATCGCGCAGATTATTTGCTGCGCGGTGAAAGGCCGCACCTGCGAAAGGGTAGATCAAAAAATCGTGCACCTCAGGATTGTTTTGGGGGCTGGCTTCGCATAATATAGGCTTATCGATTTTCGGCCGGACGACATTAGCTATCCACCGGTACAGCCGGTTTAGACGCTGACGACCCTTCCAAAAATTCGATCTCACCAGCCCATCTAAAGTGGGCTTCTACTATATCTATCTTGAGAAGGGACTACCCCCGTGAGCATGGGAACCGTGAAGTGGTTTAACGCNACCAAGGGCTTCGGCTTCATTCAACCGGATGANGGTGGCAACGACGTGTTCGTGCACATCAGCGCCGTAGAGCGCGCCGGACTTGGAACGCTGCGTGAAGGCCAGAAGATCAGCTACGAAATCGTTGCAGATCGCCGCTCTGGCAAGTCTTCGGCCGACAATCTGCGCGCCGCCGGCTGAGCGAATCTCGTTCGGTCCGGCTCGCAAAAGCCGAGACTTTCGAAATTCCATACGCATCGACTAAAAAAGGCCGTGCTGTCAGCGCGGCCTTTTGATTTGAGCGATGCAGGATTCGCCAGCTGTCACGACGTTGGACAATTGACAGGGAGCGGATTTGTCGTCGGATAGAAAACGCAAAGCGACTGGCGTGGCCGCGTATAGGCTACATCGTGCAACGTAATTCCAGCCTTCGCCATCACATAGCCGACGGCAGGCACGTAAAGATAGCTGATTTCGCTAAAAAGCAGGTAGGTCCCGCCAACCGCCAGCGCCGCTGGTATCGCAACGGGGGAGCCGGTCCCGCGAGGCACGGCCCCCTGGCTCCATTGCACCCGCGCCTGAAGTGTTTTTGGATCGACATACAATTCGGAGATCGTGGCTTTCGTCGGCGTGCCGTCATACGGGGTCATGATTCCGTTGCTGGCGTTGAAGAAGTTGGTCAAATCGCTGTTGGCGACCGATACCGACTGCGAGGTCAGATCGGCGAGCGTCCGCGCCATCAGCGTCACCTTGCGATCCACCGCTATACCTGAGGAAAACTCGACCGTTCCAAAGAATAACACGAGCATGATCGGTACAATGAAGGCGAACTCGGTCGCCGCGATGCCGCGGCGATCCGCCATCAGACTCATGACGGAGAGTCGCGCCCGAAGCCATATCCGCCGCAATGATTTCATCGCTCCGCTCTAGTAAGGCTCGTTGCAAAATGCAGCCGTGGCGGCCAGCAATCGCCTGCTGCCTGACAAATTTGCGATGTTGTAGCCAAGCCCGGTGACGTAAAGCGGCCATTGATAGAACAGCCTCACGATAACGATATCGCCGGGGCCTCCGGGATTGTACTGCATGTTGTTGATGAAATTGCTGTTGCTGTCGATCTGGCTGTTGATGACCACGTTGGAGAACGTGGAGCATGAGGTGCCCGTGGACGAGGGATAGCTCTTGACGTCGACATAAATATTGCCACAGACAAACAACCCGGCAACGGGAATCTGGCTGCAGACATAATTTTGAAACTGAGCCTGGGTAAGGGACGCCGTCTGCGCCTGCCCGGTCAGGACCAAGCGTGCGGATTCCTGGGTCATGGTTTCCAGCGCCTGACTGGCGAAGAACATGATCGCCGTCTCGATGATCGCAAACAGCAACGCAAAGAACACAGGTCCCACCAGCGCGAATTCAACGGCCGCCGAACCCCGACCGTTGCGACGAAATCGGCGCCAGACATGTCTGATGGAGGCTGTCGAAGCAGCGCGCGACGGCATCGAGGAATCCCCAAGGGACGCAATAGGTTGCTGCCGACACTAGGAGAAATTCATTGTCGAAAGCTTGAGCACGGTCCGTACAAACTGCCCGCTTTCATTAACCAATCATTAACCAGCGGGACAGCAAGGCGGCGCTAACCGCCACCCGCGCCGCGCTTGCATTGCGGCGTACACGAGTAGATGTCGCGGTCGTCGCTGCCGCGGAACACCGTAACAATTCCGTCGCCCGATCCCTCATTGCGCGGGGCGCTTGGCGCGTTGGCATCGACCAGGCTGCGCAACGCCAGCGAGATCGTGCCGGTCTGGCGCGCCCGGGCGAGAATCTCGGCCTGCCCGGGCTTCAATTCGAGCGTGGTGGTCTTGCCGACGACCGAATTCTGGCCATCCTTTTCCCGCGGGGCCTGATCGATGGCGAGCACGCGGATGTTGCCCAAGATGATTTCGGAAGTGACGATGTCATGAT